>VFSW01011297.1_pt1 | contig 12560 bp, 21 predicted proteins | sample 5358111 | NCBI WGS metagenome assembly VFSW01 (sample SAMN11554181, study PRJNA540505) | mine drainage metagenome | isolation source: sediment from site ElyBrook_90M | place: USA: Ely Copper Mine, Vershire, VT | collected 2017
GATTATCAGCATAGCAGCACAACAACGGGCTACGTTGCTTACGCCGTACTACGGGCAACGGTGTGTACTATTCTATTGTCAGTTGATTGAATGGAGTTTGCCAGATCTGTCTGCTTGTACTAACAAGCTTACTGGTAGTAAGTAGTTAAAAGTACTACGTTGATAGTTCGCTGGCAGGCTAAGGTATAGAGAGGTGGAAAGTAAAACCGCTACTTGCGGCTTTATAGATATATAAGAAGCCGCAGATAGCGGTTTTACTTTTGGGTGAGAGGCCAGGGCCAGGGCCAGAATATAACCGCAAATTGCGGTTTTACTTTTGGGTGAGAGGGCGGACCAGGGCCAGGGCGAACTATTTGTTATTTTTTGTGTGTTTGTGTTATAATCTTTGTGTAACTGATTTTACTAGGGAAGGGGGTTCTATGATGCTGAAAGAATTAAGGATGCGCAAGGGATTATCGCAGAGCGATCTGGGCAAACTTGCGGGGGTGAGCCATGAGACTGTTGCACGTATTGAACGTGGACAGAAAACTGGCATGAAGAGTGCGCTGAAGATATGTCGAGTATTGGAAGTTGAAGTAGATCAAGTAGAGGGACTTGTGGTTTCTACGTGGCGTGTCTAGAATGGGAGTGATGTGGTGGTTGAGGGGGCATAAGATATTGTGAGGGTGACTAAGCATGAGGGAACTGGCTATTCCCTCATGCTGAATTACGATCATACAAAAGCTCCTTTTTAGTTTAGCGAATCGAGAGAGTAATGTCAAACACGTCAATGTATTCTCCCAAGCAAGAGTTAAAACGGCTGATGTGGTTTGCTCATGAAGTTGGAAAGCTTGATAATCGCAAGATTGACTCTTCTGTAAAAATGGTTCTTCTGGGTATCTCTAATGAGTTTGCGCGGATGAATGTCCCTCATGCTGAAATGACGAAGATTTGGTATGAGGGTGTGGCTAATCAGTGTGGTTTGTCTGTTGATGCTGTGCAGAAGGGTGTTATCAAGCTGGTGAAAATAGGATTTTTGAAGAAAGAAGTGAAATGGGAAGAAGATAAGATTACACATGAGAAGAAAAAACGTGTGTGGCTTGCCTTTAGCTCAGAGGTTTTGGCGAACCCTGAGCCGATGATTATGGAGGTAGAGAAGAGTAATCGCGGGGGTAAGCGTAGCTCAGTGCAATGTCCTCATTGTGGGGAATATCATGCGTTAGCGAAGCGCACAACATTCTCTTGTGAGGGTTGTGGTGGAGTGATTGAAGCAATGACGGTGATAGAAAGAGTGCGAAATGTGCCTCCTGATGAATCGACATTGGATGAAGAGAATGTAGCACATCAGGCGCTATTGGCAAGACTGGATAGCCTGATTGAAGGCTCAGAAGCTTTTTACGATGCTGCTGACATACCAGATGATGTTGTGGATGAACTGGGTGGGCCGGAAGCTGCATTGACAGCACAGCCGATAGAGATAGCCAAACTTATGGCAGTGCCGATGCATATTCGCCAGGGGCTTTCTGACGAAGATATGGAATTGGTGGATGAGGTAGTGGTAGGGATGAGGTCGGACAATGGGTTGGGAGATAAGAAGGGGCGTAGAGCATCTGATACCAGAGAGAAAGCGGTATGATGTGCTGGGTGCCTTTCCGCGCTATTATGTGGAGTTGGTGTACTATGAGGATGAATCTGACGAGCGAGTGCGACACTTTGATTGCGTTGATTGTGGGTATGAATTTAGCGTAAAGCGTAGCAGTTATGAGAAGATCAGGCATCGATACACGGCGGGTGTTGTCAATCGCTGCTATCGATGTGAGGTCAAGTACCGAAAGCTGAAAGAATATGTCGGCTATCGGAAGCGATACTATTAGAAAGGACACAAACTGATGCAATGCAAGATGTTTTTCGAGAGCGACACTCACACGAAAGGACACAAACTGATGCAATGCAAGATGTTTTTCGGCATGAGCCTTGCCGCTTTGGAAAAGCAGGTCAATGAGTGGCTCAAAGCCAACGCAATCGCTCTTGAGAGCGTGCGCTTCCAATTCTCGACGGTTGTGGTCGATTTGGGACTTGAATATCGCGTAGAGCATACATTGGTAGTGATGTACGAGCGGAATGCGGTGAAACGATGACCGAGAGACTGAGAGTGATTCAAGAGCTTGACGAGCGAGTCGAATTGTTCTCGACTGCACTGGAAATCTGCAACGATGAACGAACGCTCGACTCACTGCGCACAGCCGAAATTGCGCTTGAATCGCTGAGAGAATGGATGAGGCGCATGTCGATTCGCATGACACTTGTTGAATCTCAGATACGTCAGGAGATCACTCATGAATGACAACATTATTATCGGACCAATTGCACTCGACTATGATGCATCGCATGATTGTCCGGTGCTGCTACATGCAAGCTGGACACTGCTGAAAGCATCCGAGGCGCTGGAACTCTTGCAATGGCTGTATGAACGGCGCGATGATCTGCTGAAAATCGCACATGCCGAACCAACACGCATCACCGAGATTGACGAAGAGCAGCCGGAATGGATTGCGGTTGGGGATGAGCAAGGATACGCAAGCTCGCCGGAGCTGCTGGCATTAATGGCACCGGAGGCACCGGATATGCTGCAATCGCTCATTGGGCGAAAGGTGGTGGTGAAGAGCTTGGCTGACTCTCTACAGGATTGCAGCATCATTGGCATTGAGACTAATGAGCGCCTGCGCGTTGTTGATTGGCTGGGCGTCGAGTGGATTGTCAACAAGGGCGATATTGAATTTGTATAGGAGGCATCACATGGAGAATAATCACCGCATTGGGCCGTGGGTACTCATTTTCGATGAGCGGAAATACTTTTCAATCCGCATTTACCAGGATGCTGGAATAGTCGGCATCACGGAAGCCAACGCACTAGATTTGCTGCAATGGCTCTCAGAGCGCCGAGAACGATTGCTACAGCTACAAGCCTGGAAACTTGCACATCCAGAACTTGCACATCCAGAGCAAGAATAGGAGGGCGAATGAGGGGGCTTACGTGGCAATGGATGGGGCGGCGATACCTCAAGCACGGTATCATGGCAGCCTTACCGGATTCCGTGCTGAGGCATCTCTCAGCAAGATTTTACCATACATTTTTCATGCCAGTACTCGACTGGCAACCAATGGAGGAGAAACACCATGGACGAACCACAACCAACCTACGTAGTCGGAGATCACGTACTCATCTTCGACCGATCCGGCTGCAAGCCATTCCGCGCTCAGATTGCGGAATGCAGTGGCGCACGCTACCGATGCGTCTGGACCTGGATAAGTCCGACGGGCGCAAGCATGTCAAGAAGCGCGTGGATAGAGACAGCACGCATACAGATAGATAGGAGAGACAAAAATGGATGAGATCACTCTTATGTACGAAATTGGCGAAAAGCTACCAGAGATAGGCAAGAGCATATACGGGCAATCCTATCTTACAGAGATTAGATACGAGATCACTGTCAAGGCGATTTTGCGGATAGCGTGGGTGGATGACGCGCTGAGCGTCACGATCAGAGGAAACAGCAGGGAAGTTAAATGAGCATCATGGGAATTGGAGCGCTAGGGAGTGACACGCTCTACATGTGCCGTGAGCAGCGCAACGTCAAGCGCGTGGCGGCGAACTTTGCGGAATCGGAGCTTCTGGATGGTATCCAGAGGCTCGGCATTGAACACAATCTGTCGGCAATCTGGATAACACCAGGGAGCCGCTATTCTGAATGGGTACTCGATCATGCAATCGAGATCATGGAGTGGGATCGCTTGAATTATGAATGCCGTGTGACGACACGTGAATACAACAAGCGCAAATTTCCTGTATCGGTTGCCATATCAACCACGAATGGCACATACGCGCAAAACCGGCGCATATTCGCATTTGTGCCACAAGCCGATAACCGATGGAGCAACGATGATGGCACATGGTCAATCGCCGATAATCTTGAGAGTCCGACCGATCTCTTGGGCGCGTTGGTCTACTTGCGAGAAGAGTTGGGCCAATATCCAATGTACTCGCCAGGGTGGTCGGGACAGCAGCTCATGAAAGAGCGATTCGACAAGCACATGGATTGGATGAAGCCATGCGATCTGAGCAGCTATCCAAACCATCGCGAGGGCGACATTTTATGGAAGAGGCCGCTCACAGCAGGGGAGAGCGAAAAACGCTACTTGCACTTCTACGACAAGAGCAGCGCGTATCCGGCTGCGGCGACGGGGGCCGAGCTTGGGGAAGGCTCACCGAGGCTGACCACGAGCTACGAGCCGAAGTCGTGCGGAAAATGGAAAATCCGCTTCTTGCGTGCCGAAACTGACACGCTGATGTACACGCCTGGGCTAAAGCTTGCTGAGACCTGGGCAATCACGCCTGTGGTTGAGCAATATCGCAAGATGGGCATTGAGCTTGACATTGTGGAAGGACTGATCTGGGATAAGCATCATCGGGCATTAGCGGAATGGGCGAAGAGCATATGGGACTCTCGCTCTCGCTTGAAGGAATGCCCCAATCCGCAATATCCGAACGATACCGCACGCGAGTCGGCATACCAGATGCTGAAGCTCATTTACTCTCAATCGATAGGATGGCTTGATCTGGCCTCTGAGCGCCAAAATGGCAAGGAAAAAGGCCCGTGGCATAGGCCGGACTGGAAAGATCAAATACTCGGGCTAGCGCGTGCTAGGATGCTGCTGAAGGCCAATCAGGTTGCAGAGCAATATGGCATGAATCCTGTGCTTGTCTACGTAGACACGTTGGCATACTGCTCAAATGAGAGCAGTCCAGAGCTGGCTGTACCTGATCTCATGAGGCGTGCAGGCGAACTTGGCGGATTTCGCCACACGCGCTCAGTGCCACTCGCTGACCAGCTTATCGCCATGTTCGCAGACAGCCATGTGGCGGCGAAAGACATCCTACATGTTGTGAAAGGTGGAAATAATGGCGCGTAAACCATGGGGAGGCGAATCCGGCATCACACGAGATGATGCCGAGGCTATGGCTGATACAGCACAACTCAATCAGCAGGCCAGCATAGCGGGGCATTGGACTGTGAGCGATATTGTCGCAGAGCTAGGAGGGCCAGGGCGTGGCGGAGGTACGCGCCGATTGGCAGAGCAGCTTCTAGCGGATAAAGGCATCGACTCGCCGACAAAATCGCAACTCAGTGGCGAGATGAGGAATGTCAATCGCTACATGCAGTTTGAGCGTACCGGCGTGCGTAGCTCTAATAGCTTTGCGCCTGGGAAGGAGGCGAGGGCGCGAGTCAACGAGATTGGGACAAATAGTGCGGTACGCGCTGGCAAGCATCTACGCATCAAGATGAACGGGCCGATTAGCGTGCAGGGCTACAAGAGAGAACGATCAATTGACATCAATTTGAGCGGGGCCGATGCCGCCGAATTTCTGCAAAATCCGAATTGGGACACGCTTGCTGACGCTTACTTGCCAGGAGCAAGAGGCGGAGGCGAGTTGCACGCTTACGATGGGGCAAGCATTGATATTGATTTTGCATAGGGGGAGAACAACGACGATGAACACACTTTTTGAGCTTGAGGAAGAATTAGAGCTAGGCTTGACGCTGTATTATTATGGCGAAGGCAAAAAAGCCACGATACAACGTGTTGACGCGGATTGCTACCATTTGCATGAATGGAAACCAGGGACTTGGGGCAAGAAGGAATTTCACTACAACATACCACGCAAGGGCTTGTGGATAAGCGTGGCGGCATATCAGAGGAAATGGTCAATTAGGCAGCAATAGAGCGAAGAAGCGGCTCGGAATACCCCATCCGAGCCGCTTCGCGCAAAGGAAAAGGAGTGATAGGAGCTATAGCCAGTATAGCTGCGAACGCAAAATTTACGCACGCCACACACGATAGCTGCTGATGAGAGAGCAGCCGACTGCTCCACTAATCCAGGCAACCCATGCCTGATACTGCTCATCATCCGGCAAAAGATATTTCAGATGCCGAACAGAGTCATCAATGCGTGTGTCAGGTGAGACCAATTTGGCCTCAGTACGTAGAATGTTGTCAACGCAAGCCATGTAGGCGGTGTAAATCTCAATAATCATTGTTTGCGCCTTTCTCTTGACAGAAGATGTCAAGACTTGTTAAATGTTGTTACCTTATGTTACTATTATACAGACAGATAAAAAGATTTACAAGGGCTATTAGAATAGGATATACTTAGACCATAGGAAGAAGGGAGGGCCATATGGCAATTATGATGAAACCGACCGTTGAGGATATCCGCCGAAAAACAGGCATACCGGCACGAAGCATACAAGAGCGTGCCAATATCAGCGCGGCAACATGGCGCAAAATGAAATTGAAGATAGAGCCGGTCTCGCATGATTCGTTGATGAGAGTCTTGCGGGTGCTTAATGCGGAGCTTGGAAGTAATTATGAGCCGAGCGATATTGATTGTTTAATTGGGAGATAAAAAATCTGGCATCTTCCAATGATGCCAGACAACCATGAAAGGATTCACGCAACATGGCTAAACGGATTATACTACCAAACATCAACACATTGGCACTGGCTAGCGCACTCGCCACGTTGTTGGTTGTGTGCGCGTTGAGCGTGATTATCACAGCGATTTGTGGTTTGTTCACCATCGCATTTTTTATGTTGCATTATCTCTTTGTGTTAGGGATATGCATCAACCAACTCTACGTAACCGGCAATCATACCGGACAGATGTTCATCGCCATACTGACATTCGGATTGCTTACCATTATTGCGTGCAAACAGCATCCTGTAGATCTAGCGAGGTAGACAGACATGCAGAACAAACCGCAAACCGACAGGGCGAGTGCCTGGGCAGATATTGCACAAGTACTTGGGGCCATACCTCTGGTGATCTGGTGTTTTTTCGTGGCATTGATTACATTGTTTATCGGATTAGCTGTGTGGTTCAATCACGCGCACTTAGGGAGCTTTACATCTGATGTGTTGACCTGGTTACAACGCATTATCGTTGTGGCAAGCGTGCTTATCGTGGTGAAGCTGCTTTATGCTGGCTATCTGATGTACCACGAAATAGCCATAAAAATGCATGAGCGAGGATTATTAGCGCGGCGTGTTGAACGTGCATCACTACAGAATGAGCAACTCATTCTCACGATGGATGTCTCTCGGCAGTTGCCTGCGCTCATGCAATATGCCATGCAGCACGGCCACAACGTCGAGGTGTCGGCTCGTGGCGAGGTCAAGGTCACGAATTACTTGAGCAATCTGCACACGATGGGAACATCTGAATATGCAGCATTGCCGGAGCGTGAAGAGCCTGAGCAGCTAGCACCGGCGGTGCCAACATTCCGAGAGATGCTGACCACTGGCCTCGTGGCGACTGCCATAGAGCAGGGCAAGATGATTTTAGGCTATGCCGATGGGGAGCCACGCTACGGCTCGTGGCTAGATTTATACTCAGCAGGCATAGGCGGAGTATCGGGGTCTGGTAAATCTACCACGGTGCGATTTCTACTCTTCCAGGCCATTTTGTTGGGCGCGAAACTGATTATGGTTGATCCCCATTTGGCAGAGGAAGAAGAGAGTCTCGCAGCGCAATTCAAGGCATTCCGCATACACGCCATGCCGCCATGCGATGATAACGCAAAAGAGGTAGCGAAGCGCATACGCTACCTTATGGCGGAATATACACGCAGGAAGAGCAAAGGCATCAAGGGGGAACCATTGCTTTTTGTGCTTGATGAGTTCAATGCGCTGGTCAGACGGCTGCCAGATGATACGCGCAAGGAATTGGCTGACCTCATGCTGACGATAGCGCAAGAGGGGCGCAAATTCCATATATTCGCAATGGTTATCGCTCAGAGATGGAGCGAGCAGGACCTGGGGGGCAAGAACTACGGTGCAGCGATCAGGGGGTCACTGGCCTCAACATTGGCGCATCGTTTCCAGGATGAAGAGCAGGCGCGGAAGTTGGCGGGCAGCCGTGAAGGACCGAGATGCCTTGAATTGGCACAGGGCCATTATCTTTTTAGGGACACGCAAGGCGCTCAAATCGAAATGATTACGCCTTACACGGTAGAGGCCGATGGAGCGATAATCCGGCAATATATGACCGAAAACACAGTAGAAAGCTCTGGAATGCACGCGAAAGCACAACGCACAATGATGCCGCCTGATAGCGCCGAAATTGCCACGAAAGCACGGCGTATCATGCAGCTTCAAGCGAGTGGGCAGAACAAAGCTGAGATTATTCGGGAATTATGGGGAGCCAATCCTGGAGCCTCAGAGGCATACAAAAATGCATTGGCAGAATATCAGGATGCCATGCGATTTATTGCGGAAAGGTTAGGAGCGTAGGATGAACTGGGGGATGATCTTAGAAAATCTTATCACATGGAATTGGACAAAACGATTACTGCATTGGCTGATTATCAGTGCAGGAACGATGAGCGAGTTGGTATTCCTTGTTGCTACGCTTTGGATAAGTGTGAATGCTAGTGTGCATCCGTTGGTGTTGTCTGTGATGCCAGAGGGTATGACGAGGCACCTAACCGAATTGGCGACCGCTGCGTATGTCGCCTTACCTGAATGCATACTCGGTTTGGCCTTTGTGACCACGATTAATCATATACGATTAATCGGCTATAATTGGAGAGATGAATCAGCCTGGTTGTGGTCGTTTATGTATGGATTGCCGACGATGATTTTCCTTGTTTTGAGCCTCATAACATTGGGAAATAGCGTGGCGAATGTAGGCTATCAATTGCCTGAATGGCTTGTGGTTATTCGGGCGGTAGCGGGCTATTGGTTTGCCTTTACGTCGTTGCTCTATACGCAATTGGGGATGCCTCAAGAGGCCGATAGATTGCGATTGAAGGATGCCGAAAGGCAGAATATGCAGGCTGATTACCAGCGTCAAATCACCGAATGGAGACAAAAACAGGATGCTCTATCGGTAGAATTGAACGCGCTAAAAGCCGAAATTGAAGCATCCAATCAGAGGAATAAGATGCTTCAATTGGACATTCAAAAAATTGACGGAATGGCTCTACAGGCTTATTCACCTGAGAGTTTAGCATGGCTAAATAGCGGATTAAAAACCGTTTCGGTTGATGCCATTTGCGAAAATACAGGCATCCAAAAGCCGAAATTGAAGAGGGCAATAGAGAAAGGATTGCTCAAAATTCATCCTCGCAATGGGCTTATTACAATGACATCTTTAGTCGAATGGCTGAAGGCAAATCCGCCAACCATCAGCAATGAACCGAACAAAGAGCGGAATACAACGCCACTTTTGAGAGTGGTAGGAAAGGAATAGCAATGATGGAAGAGCAAACCGATACTGATGAACTACTCAACGCGCTTGAAGAAGAGCGAATGGATGCGTCTGAATGCATTCGATGTGGGGAGAATATCTCTGGCGTAGAATCATCGATCTGTTGGGAGGATGGCAAGATTGTAGGGCGCATATGCTGCCCGTGCCAGTGGGATGAGATAGCCATGAACATGGCATAGGGCAGCCGATAGACAGCAAGCCTCTTTGGAATATTCCAGGGGGCTTGTTTTTTGTGTGTGGATTGGCTACAATGATTGTAGAGATTGTGTGGATATGTGGAGGCGGATTTCTACATGGATGAATCTATTCTAAAGATGCTTGAACGCATAGAAAAGCTTCTTGCACAAAAATCACCTAAATCACCGATTGACCAAACGATCATGCTTTCTGATGGCCAAGGCTGGCAGATGGATTATCGTGGCCGGAAGCATGTCTTTTTGTGGTCGCCAGAGGCGACCAACCTCAAGCTTGGCGAATACGGCACAGGACCAATTCAAGCACAAGTATGGATTAATTTAGGCATCCGCACCGGCATCAAAATTTTCACATCAGGCCAAGCCACACCAGTGCCAGTTGTCCTGCGATTTACAGATGAGGTGATTCCATAATGTTTAATGGCAACACCGGAATGTTCATCGCAGACACGCAAGGTCTGGTAATCAATGTCAAAAGTTTCGGCGCACAAGGCGACGGATCGACCGACGATACAGCCGCTCTTGCTAGCGCACTTGCACAAGCGGCAATCACAGGCGGCATTGTTTATTTTCCGTCTGGCACCTATATTTCAGGTCCGCAATCGCTCTATGCACATGTCTATTGCATCGGGGCTGGCGTTGGCGCATCGATCATTCAGCTTAAAAGCGGTTCCAACGCTGATTTGTTCTCAGGCCAGACATCCTACATCAATCTTGCAGCAGCAGCCGGTTCCGGTCCGGTCGGCAATCTCTACCAGTTCGGCTTTTCCAATCTCACCTTAGATGGCAATGAAGCGGGCCAGACAAGCGGCCCGTGCTATCCGCTCAGATTTTATGGATACACATGGCGCTTGCAGGATATAGAAATTCTGCATGGCTATAGCGGCAATGGGCTATGTGATTGGAATGGGCCAGGCACACCATCTGATGGCATGGAAGCATTCATCTCGCAGCTAAAATGCCACGATTGTGGGGGGATGAACTGGGAGATGGGCGGCCCGCACGACAGCCAATTCGTGCAAAGCTTCTTTTTTACCTCCGGCTCGCACGGGCTGCACTTCGCGCCAAACGCCAACGGCATCCTACTCACAGAATGCCATGCCTATGGCGAAGGCGCGAATAGCGTTGCGTTGCTAGCTGAGTCGGTTGTTCTCTGCGAAAATTGTCTGATGGAGGGCGCAAGCGACACACAAGTCGTGTTTTTGGCATCCGGCTCAACGTATAATGGCGGCCAGATATTTCCAGGCAGCGCACCAGCCAACGTCATCGGCGTGCAGCTTGGTCAATTGGCCGGTGCCACGCCCTATCCAGGCCAGATTTTGCAGAATGGCGGCCTGACCACATCGGCACAAGCCACGAATTGCCACATCAATACGCATATTACCGGTTGCTTGTCCGGTGCAATTAACTTTCTGAATGAATCCGACAACATCATCATCGTGACAATTCAGCAAGCTAACGGCAATGCATTGGTCGCGGGTCGCGGGCCATTCACCACCGATTTTGTGATCTGGCATGTGTCCGGTGGTATTGGGCCGGACAACACAATGAATACCGCATCGGCGGTGCAACTTGGCAGTGGTGGCAATCCGAATAGCTCATTATTCCGTATTTCGGAAGGCAATTATTACGGTGCGGAGACCGACCTCATGCGCTTCAATTCAGCAGCCGGAGGCGGCATGTCACTCGGCAATGGCGCATCATTACAAGCATATAGCGATAATTTCGTAACGCAAAAATACGAATTACATGCCGATACTGGCAATGCTGAATTTGTTGGCGGGCTGCAACTGGGCAGCAAATCACGCATCTATTCCGGCCTTGATGTGCCACCGACGACATTAGGTGTGAGCGGCGATTATTATTTCAGGCAAGATGCACCAGGGACGGCACTAGAGCGCATTTATATCAATAATGGCGGCACGTGGCAAGGGATTGTATAGGAGGCGGCATGATGGATGAAATAGAGCGTAAAGAGCGAGCGAAGGCGCTCAGAGAGGAGCAACGGAGTGGAAGAGCTAGTAGCGCAAGTCAAGATTCTATCGGAAAGCGTAGCGCTCCTGATACAACGGAGCGAACAACTCTACAAATTGCAAGAGGAAAGGCTGAACCTCTTACCCCAACTGGTGGAAAACCAGCAGAGAGCAATCGAAGAAATCGAAACAACCGATCAAGCACTGAAAGACTCGCTGGACGATCTGGACGGAGCGACCGACGACATAGCCAAAACGACGGCGGCGCTGCTGACAATTCAGAAACAATGGAACGAGAAGCTGGGCAACGAGCCGAGGGAGAACGCTCAGTAGGAAGGTTAATCGCAGATGAGCAGCCAATCAGACCGGACAAGCCGGAAGCCACTTTTGCGCGACAAAGCGACGGGCAAATTTCTACCGAGAGCGCGACCATCGGCACGAAAGCCGACTACCGCAAACGCAACCTCTTCGGCAAAGGCATCCTCTACATCCACAAAGAATCGAAAGCCACCATCAGCGAAGAGCAGTACGCCGACCTCGCCGAAGGAAAGGCAAAAGCCAGCCAAAACAGCAGCGCCGAAAGCGAAAAACCGAACTGGTGGTCCGGCAACGGCGTCCTTAGTGCCACGGAGGCGACCGAACTCTACGAGCCGCTAATCGAATGCATCAAGGATGATGGCCGCTATCTCGACAAAGCGATTGCCTTAAAAAATCCGATTGTGGGTGAGGAGCCGATTTGGGGCAATCTTACCGATGATGAGGCGCAAATCCTCGCCGAACTTTTACTCAAGGCAGGTCGGAAATCGCCACAAGTCGCGCTGGCAATTCGCACAAGCATAGAGATTAAGAGCTATGCCGCCGCGCTGATGATTCTCGGACCGCGCATCCAGCTGACTGCGATGGCAATCCGTACCGCGCCGCAAGCGACTCAGCAGCCGCGCCGCTTTAGCCTCTTTCGGCCAGTGGAGGCGGGGCAATGAAGATAGAAATCAATGGAGAAATCTATGAAGTGCCACGCGAATACGAAGAAAAGCTTTTTGAGCAATTGTGGGAAATTGCTCAGGATGAGTACGACAAATTGGC
>VFSW01011298.1_pt1 | contig 12559 bp, 10 predicted proteins | sample 5358111 | NCBI WGS metagenome assembly VFSW01 (sample SAMN11554181, study PRJNA540505) | mine drainage metagenome | isolation source: sediment from site ElyBrook_90M | place: USA: Ely Copper Mine, Vershire, VT | collected 2017
GGCAACGCAGCCTTTACACCGGGTAATTGCCGCTAGCGGCCTAAAAAGTCTGCCCTATCCGCGCGCCTCGGCTTAATCGCCTTTCAAGTTCGTCATGATACAAGAAGAGATGCGCAACATTCTGGTCACCCCCCCCGCGCGCATCAGCAATGTGACGGATTATTGGGCTGAGCACGCACCCGGTCATCCTGCCTTGGTTGACGCCGGGGGAGTGTGGAGTTACCGGCAACTGGCGGACGTGGTTGCCGAAACCCGGACCTGGCTTCAGGAGCGCGGAGTGCGCCCCGGGGATCGATTCATGGCGGTGGGCGAGAACTGCCGCTCCCTTGCAGCCATTCTGCTTGCCGCGGCCAGTTTTGATGCCTGGCCGGTTCTGGTCGGCGCAAGGATGAGCGCGCGCGAGATTGACGCGATCAGGGATCACTGCATGCCTCGTCGCGTTGTATTCATGATCGCCACTTCCCGCCAGGCTGCGGAACACGCCAGGCGGCACGATGCCGCGATCATTCAGTCGCTGCCCCTGGGCGAAATCGCCGTGGGGCCCTTGAACGATGCTGCCCAGCCGGAGCCGCTCGACAATGACATCTCACACCGCGTCGCAGCGCTTGTGTATACTTCCGGCAGCACAGGTCTGCCCAAAGGGGTCATGCTGACCCACCGGAATCTTTTATTCGCGGCTTCCGGGTCGGCCAGGATACGCGCTCTTTCTCCGAGCGACCGGCTTTACGGCGTTCTTCCGGTTTCACACGTAGTAGGTCTTTCAGTGGCGCTTCTCGGCCCGCTGCTGAGTGGCGCCACCGTGTATTTTGCGGCAAGATTTGATCCGGGCGATACCTTCCGTGCGCTTATGAATGGCGGTGTGACGGTTCTGCTGGGCACCCCGGCCATGTTTGGGCTGATGGTTGAATTCGCCAGAATGAAGGGTTTTACCGCGGCCAATTTTCCGGCCTTGCGGGTGATTTCAACCGCGGGAGCTCCTTTGCACCTTGCCCTCAAGTCAGAAGTTGAGAGCCTGTTTGGACGCCCTCTGCAAAACGCTTACGGCATGACCGAGTGCTCGCCGAATATCGCGCAAACACGGATCGAAGCGCCCATGAGCGATACTTCAGCCGGGCCGCCATTTCCGGGCATAAACCTCCGCCTGATGGGCCGCGACGGCAGGGAGGTGGCAGAACATGAGCCGGGCGAATTGTGGGTAAAGGGGCCGAACGTGATGAAGGGATACTATCGTGATCCTCAGGCAACCGCGGCCGTGCTCAATCCGGAAGGATGGTTTAATACTCGCGACCTTGCTCAGCTTAAGGATGGGAACCTGTACATTGTGGGCCGCACCAAAGACATGATCGTGCGCTTTGGGTTCAACGTGTATCCGGCCGAAGTGGAGGCCGTGCTTAACACCCACCCCGCCGTTGTGCGCTCGGCTGTCGTCGGCCGGCCGGCCCAGGCAAGCCAGGGCGATGAGGAAGTGCTTGCCTTTGTCCAGCCGGCAGAGGGTTCATCGCTGACGCGGAAAGAATTGGCGGAACACGCCGCGCGGCACCTGGCGCCCTATAAACGGCCCACACACATTGTCCTGATCCAGTCGATGCCGCTTAGCGCAAACGGAAAGGTGATCAAGAGCGAGCTACTGCGGATGGCCGTGTAACCGCTCCCCCTACACAACAGCTGCAACCCGCGCCTCGGCTGCATCGTGACTAAACCTCTACCTCAATCAGCCGAGGCCCGTCGCTCACAAAGCTTTGGCGCAATTCCCGCGCGAAGGATTCCATGGAGGCTGTCCGCACGCCCGGCACGCCCATGCCTTTTGCAAGAGCTACCCAATCGAGGTCCGGACGATCAAGCTCAAACAGGTTGTTGGCGGACGGTCCGGGTTGGCCCAGGCCCAGGCCTGCGAACTCGCGCTTTAGCACGCCGTATATGCGGTTTGAAAAAACCACGGCAGTAACCTTCAAACCCTCACGCGCCATTGACCACAGCGCCTGCAGCGTGTACATGCCGCTGCCATCAGCCGTAAGGCAGAGCACGCGGCGCTCAGGGCAGGCGATAGCGGCTCCAAGCGCCAGCGGCAAGGCGATCCCAATCGATCCGCCCGTATTCACCAGCCAATCGTGAGGCGGCGCGCCCCGGGTGGCCGCCATCAAACCGCGGCCTGAAGTCATCGATTCGTCGACCACAATCGAATGTTCCGGCAGCAGGGCGCCGATCGCCGCCGCAATGCCAGCCAGGGTGATGGTTCCGGTCGGCAGGGTCGGGCGATTCCAATCCGGACCGGTTGCGGCGTTGCCGCTTGGTGGCAGCGAGGCCTCGATGGCCGCCAGCGCGCCCGCGCCATCCTCGCCCGCCTTGGCAAGCACCAGCACTTCACACTCGGGCGGGGTAAGCACGCTGTTTTTGCCGGGGTAGGCGAAATAGGCCACCGGAGGTGCCGCTTCCACCAGGATGAGCTGGCGAAACTCGCTGAGGAATGCAGCGGCCTGTTCGAGGATGTAGGGAAGGCGCTCCACAGCGCACCGGCCCACGCCGCGCTCCAGGCGCCCAAAGGGATAAGTAGCGATCAGCTTGGCGCCTGTCGCCGCAGCGATTTTGGCCGCGGCTTTCAGCCCTTCTCCATATAGCGCGCTGCCGCCTAAAAGGAAGGCAGCGGGCTGTTTTGACTTGAGCAGATTGCAGGCAAGATCGATCGTCTGGGGGGCAGCCGGTGCCGCCGCAAGCACGGCAGGATTCGTTGCAACGGTTCCACCCTCGCTCCAGGCGACATCCGCAGGAACGATCAGAGTGGCTACCTTCCTGGGCACTGACCGTGATGCGGCCACCGCGTCTGCGGCGTCACGACCCGCTTCGCTGGCAGCCTGCGACACGCTGACCCAGTTGGAAAACGGCCGCGCGATGGCCTCAATATCCGAAGTGAGCGGGGTATCGTGTGGCAGGTGGAAAGTGGCGTGCTGCCCCACCAGGTTCACCACCGGCACGCGCGCCCTTCGAGCATTGTGCAGATTGGCCAGGCCGTTGGCGAGCCCGGGGCCCAGATGGAGCAGGGTGCAGGCGGGTTTACCGGTCATCCGGGCATAGCCGTCGGCTGCGCCCGTGGCGACTCCTTCAAATAAGGCCAGCACGCAGCGTATGCCCGGTTGGCGGTCGAGCGCCGCCACCAGATGCATCTCCGAGGTTCCGGGATTGGCGAAGCACGTATCAATTCCAGCCTGAACCAGCGTGGCTATGATGGCTTCAGCGCCGTTCATTTGTTACCTCGCGGGCAGTCGGAAGGGTTTCTCAGTGTCCTATCCGGTTGATTCATTCAGGTATTGTGAGAGCAGGGCGGCAAGATTACCGGAGTAAGTAGTGAGCATTTCCAGATGATCGCCCGGCGCCACTTCCATTTTGAAATCGCCAATCAAACTTCCCCACACTGCGGCGGGATCACGAGGGAAGGCTGAGTCGACGGCAGCCTTAATGAATCTTACGTTCCCTTCATAAAATCCGGGCCGGTAGCTTTTCCAGGCACCATGCGCACAATCCTGAACGTGTTTCGCACCTGGTCGGGAAGGCAAGGCGCTGCGAACGCCATGTTGCCCATTGAGGTCTTCTGCCTCGCTGGCTACGCCTCGAACCTCTAAATGCCGGCTGCCCCAAACACGCCGGACATAAGATCTTGGCCGGGCGATCGTTGAAAACAGTTTTGATACGCGTCGCGATAACCATCTCACCTGTTCACGCCGTGGCAATTGGCGCGGATGCAGATAACTATCCACCATCACGACCAACGCCAGCTTTTCTCCATAGCGCCTGAGTTGCCGGGCCAGTTCAAGCGCTTCGAGACCCCCAAAAGAGTAACCCACCAACGTGTAGGGACCGTGAGGCTGCACGCTGCGGATGGCGTTCAGATGGTAGCTGGCCATCGCCTCAACGCTGCCGAGCGGATCTTCAACTCCGTCGCTTCCGCGAAGCTGAGTTCCGTAAACCGGGCCGCCGGTTTGCAGGTGTTTGATGAGATGGAAGAACTCCAGCACACTGCCGCCCAGCCCGTGAATCAGGTAAACGGGTGCACTGTCGCCGCCCGGCTTCAGCAGCACCAGAGGCTGCACCCTGAATCCTTCCGCCTGCTCCAGCAGTCTGGCCATCGCCGCCAGGGTAGGGAACTGGTAAATGAACGCAGGTGGTATCTCGCGGCCGGCGAGCGCGGAGATTTGCCGGAATAGCTCAGCGGCGGCGGAAGGATCGCCCCCCAGGTCGAAAAAGTTCTCGTGCGCTTCAATGCGAGACCGCCGGAGAACGCGCCGCCAGATCGCAGTCAGGTTATCCATCAATACGGGAGCGGCCTGGCTGCTCATGCCACACCTGAGCGGCGCAGTGAGCACGGCTTGCAACGGGTTTGCGGTGCGCAATTCACAATGCCACCTCAGGGGTTACGATGCTGGGCGTGCGCGAATGCCCAGTAGAGTTCGCGGGCTTTAGCGTATAAAGGGCCGGGCTGGAGCGGCCGGCCTTCAATGCGCGTAACCGGCACAACCTTGGAATAATTTCCCGAGGCGAAGACCTCGTCCGCAGTTTCAAAATCGTGAATGGTGAGCGTTTTTTCGACCACTGTCACGCCGCTTTCGCGCAGCAACCCCATGACCCGCTGCCGTGTGATTCCAGCCAGAAACGTGCCGTTGGGAATGGGCGTAAACACCACGCCATCCCTGGCCATAAAAATGTTTGAAGTCGCAAACTCCGCCACATTGCCCAGCATGTCGCACATGATGGCGTTGTCAAAGCCGCGGCTCTGGGCTTCGTGAACCGCGCGGGCGTTGTTGGGATACAGGCACCCCGCCTTGGCATCCACCGGCATGCTATCCAGCGTGGGGCGGCGGTAGGGAGACAACGTAGCCGAAAAGCCCTTGGGAGGCCGCATGGGCGCTTCGTAAATCGTGAGGCACCACTCGGTTGAACCGGGGTCGTGCAGGGAAATCCAGGGGCCTTCCCTGGCGGCCCAGTACATGGGCCGGATGTAAAGCGTGGCGTCTTTGTCAAACCGGCTTATGCCTTCCCAGGCGAGTTGCACCCAGCGTTCCGCAGTCACCAACGGTTTCAAGTGCAGCTTCAGCGCGGAGTCGTTCACGCGCGCGCAGTGCAGATCCAGATCAGGCGCCACCCCTTCAAACGCCCGGGCGCCGTCAAACACCACCGAGCACAGCCACGCGGCGTGCGTCCGCGGTCCCATGATCGGCACATTGCCTTCGTGCCAATCTCCTTGATAATACGTCCATGTTTTCGTCCAGCCGCTGCCGATTTCCACTGCCGTATCCCCCTCGCTTCTCTTATGTTGGATATTTACCTCATTTTCAGTTCGGGCGCCACTGGTCATCATTATGCTCACCGTCAGGCCCATCGCAGCGCACCATCAGCCGGTCAAAGTCTCATCGGGCGCATTGGGCGGCATCCGGAAATTCATGAGTCTGAAATCAATCGAATTGGAAATCACCCACGCAACCCGGCAGTTTTCAGGCCGCACCCGTGAAGCAACGCCTCCCTCGCCGCTATTGATCGCGGCCTGTGCTTTCGTGCTGGGCGGAATCCTGGTGGCGGGCCTTTGGCCGTTCCATGCGCCCGCCAATCAGGTAGCCTGGCTGGCAAACGGCAATGGCGTTCGCCTGGGGGATTACGGCACGCTGTTAAGCACCGGCCCGATAGTGACCACGGCGGCCGATCGAACGGCGTCCTGCAGCCTGGAAATCTGGCTTGCTCCGGCCGGCGCGGATGACTCCAGCGCCATCCTTTCCTTTTACGTTCCCGGCAGCCCATGGCAATTTTCCATTCGGCAATCCAGGCAGGACCTCGAACTGCTGTGGGAAAGCCATGCGAAGGTGGCGCGGTCGCGCCGCAGAGCACTTTACGTCGATAACGCCTTCACTGCGGGCTCGCCCGTCTTCGTCACGATTACGTCCACTCCCGCCGCAACCCGGGTTTACCTCAATGGCAGCCTGGCGCGCGAGGCTGCGCACTTCCCGCTTTCCGCCGCCGATTTCGCCGGCACGCTGGTGGTTGCCAATTCGCCTTTCCAGAACGACAGTTGGAGGGGTGACCTGCGCGGGCTGGCGTTTTACGCCGCCGCGCTCGAGCCCGTCGAGGCGATGATGCACTACCGGGAGTGGATCTTCGGCCATGCCGCGGGCCTGGCCCTCGAGCCCGGCATCCGCGGGCTTTATCTTTTCAACGAGCATGCGGGCCGCACCGTTCACAACCTTGCGGCAAGCGGCGTCGATCTTACCATTCCCGCCAGGTACACGGTGTTGCACGAAAAATTCCTTGAGCTGCCCTGGCAGGAGTTCAGCCCCGACGGGTGGTACTTGAAGGATGTGCTGATCAATATTGGCGGCTTTGTGCCTCTCGGTTTTGTATTCCTGGCCCTGTTCCAAGCCCGCAACGTACGCCGCGCTCGCGCCGTCACCATCCTGCTGGGCGCGCTCACCAGCATTACCATCGAGGTTCTGCAGGCGTTTCTTCCCACCCGCGATTCCGGCATGACCGATATTTTTACCAATACCCTGGGAACCGCAATCGGGGTTATGCTCTACGCTTCGGTCCTGATTCGCAAGGTGTGCGGAATGATTCCCTGGGCAGGCTGTTTCTATGCCGGGGAAGGTGATTGATCCGTTTGACCTGAAGTTGAAAAAACATCCCTGCCACCGGCCTGATGGCGCTCCCTCAATTTTCGCGCCCCCGGCCGCGGCTGCCGCGGGTGGAATTGCCGGCGATGTCCAGAACAAATCACAGGAGTTCCCCCGGCGCCGTGGTGATCGGCGGCGACTATCAGGGCCTTGGCATTGTGCAGAGCCTGGGCCGCCACGGCATTCCCACCTGCATTGTCGACGACGAGTATTCCATTGCCCGGTATTCAAACTATGCCACCTTCTCGATTAAACTGGCGGACCTGCGCGACGAGGCGATCACCATCAAGCGCCTGCTTGATTTGGGCCGCCGCTGGAGCCTGCAGGGTTGGGTGCTGTTCCCGACTCGCGACGAAACGGTGGCAGCCATTTCGCGCCACCGCGATGAGCTGGCGGATGTATTCCGCGTGCCCACAGCGCCGTGGGAGAGCGTTAAGTGGGTGTGGGACAAGCGCAAAACGTACAGCCTGGCTTCTGAGTTGGGCATTCCCATTCCCCGCACCTGGTATGCCGCGGACGCTCGCGAGTTGAAATCGCTGCACATTCAGTTTCCTGCCGCCATCAAGCCCGCCATCAAAGAGCATTTCATCTATGCCACCAAAGCCAAGGCCTGGCGGGCCAACAACCTTGCCGAGCTCGAGACTCTTTTTTGCCGCGCCGCCCGCCTGATGGGCCCGGAAGAGGTGATGATTCAGGAAGTGATTCCCGGTAGCGGCGCCCAGCAGTTTGCCTACTGCACTTTCTACACGCGAGGCGGTTCGGTGGGCAGTATGGTGGTGCGCCGCGCCCGCCAGCACCCGCGGGAGTTCGGCCGCGCCAGCACCTACGTTGAAACCACCGAGCAAACCCTTCTGGAAACGCTCTCCCAGCGCTTTCTCGGCGCGATAAACTACTATGGTCTGTCGGAGCTGGAATATAAGCTTGACCCGCGCGATGGCCGATATAAGCTTTTGGATGTGAACGCGCGCACGTGGGGTTACCACACCCTGGGCCGTACGGCCGGCGTGGATTTTCCTTATCTGCTTTTTCAGGACCAGTTGGGGCAGCCTGTGGATAAGCAGCGCGGGCGCCCGGGCGTGGCCTGGATTCGCATGACCACCGATTTGCCGACAGCGTTGACGGAAATCGCGGCGGGCCGTTTAAACTGGAAGGACTACTGGAAGTCGGTGCGCTCTGCCCACGTTGAGGCCGTCTTCTCGCGCGAGGATCCGCTGCCCGGCCTTGCGGAATTGGCGCTGTTACCCTATCTCTGGCTGCGCCGCGGATTTTAGCCGCGCGGCCCGGGCGCCTGCAGGCCATGACCCCAGGCCCTCTCACGCCGCCGCGCACGCACCCGCTGGCCGCGCCGCAGTTTTCGGGCGGGCGCCGCAATTGCAGCCCGGCGCAGAAATACTTGACCATGGCCATCCTCCAAACCAGCAGTTCACCCTTAAGCGCCGGCGAAACCGCCCGGCAGGGTCCTCCGCCACAAACGCCTGCGGGAATCGGTCCGCGGCGCGCTGCCACTTTTCTGCTGCTGCTGGCGCTGATCGCCGCGGCGTTCCATGGCGCCATTCATGCCACAGTTGCTCTGGCGCTGCGGGACCAGGTCTACTCCTTCATCCTTCTTGTGCCCGCGCTGTGCCTGTTTGTGGGCTTTTTGGACCGCAATCGCATTTTCCGCCGCGCCGGCGCCTCCACCCTCGTGGCGGGAATCCTGGCTGGGGTGGCAGCGGCTGTTTTTGGCGTGGCTCATCTGCCTGGGGAGCAAGCCGGGCCTGCTGTCAGCCTGATGTTCAGCATGCTGTCGATGGTGGTCTTTATCGCCGCCGCGTTTGCATTGTGCTTTGGAGCGCCCTCCCTGCGGGCCGCGCTTTTTCCCCTTGGCCTGGCGCTGTTTGTTGCCCCCTGGCCGCGCCAATACATGATCAAGCCCATTGAGGTGATTCGCCAGGGCTCGACCGGCATTGCTGTTCTGTTTTTTCACCTTGCCTCCGTCCCCGTTTTTCGCGAGGGATACGTACTTTCGCTGCCGCGTTTGAGTATCAGGGTCGCCGAAGAGTGCAGCGGCATCCATTCCAGCCTGGCGCTTTTCATCGGCAGCCTGCTGTTTGGCCACATGTTTTTGAAGGCCGGCTGGAAGAAGCTTCTCGTGGTGCTGGCGGTGTTTCCCATTATCAGCCTCACCAACGGCTTTCGCATTTTCGCCATCTCCATGCTCTCCATGTACGTGAATCCGGCGTTTATGCACGGCAAACTGCACCGCGACGGCGGCTTCATATTTTTCACTCTGGCCCTGGCCATTCTGCTGGTAATGATCAGGCTCCTTCGTTCCATTCAACCTGCCAAAGGGCCAGCCAGCTCCTGAAGGCCCCGCGGCGGCTTGCAAATTTGCAGTCACCTGTTTCAGGTGCGGGAAAAACATGATGAAACACCAAACCTTCCGACAAATTTCAATCATCGCTATCTTGGCGTTGTTGCTGGTCACGCCGGGATTCGCCAAACGCAAGAAGGCCCCGGCGGCGCAGAACCCCGCGGCCACGGCGCCAGGCAGCGCCCAGCAGCCCAGCAGCGTCAATTCCAACGAATACATCGTGGGTGAATCGGACGTTTTGAATATCACGGTGTGGAACAACCCCCAGCTTTCCGGTGAATCGGTGGTTCGCCCCGACGGAAAGATCTCTCTGCCTTTGATCGGTGAAATCAAGGTGGCCGGCCTTACTCCCAAACAGATTCAGGATAGGGTGGCGGCAGGCTACAAGACCTTCATCGCCGACCCGCGCGTGAATGTGGGGCTGGTCCGCACCGACAGCAAGGAAGTCTATGTGATCGGCGCCGTGCAAAAGCCCGGCAGCTACTCCCTTTCCACGCCCATGACGGTTATTCAACTGATCGCCAAAGCTGGTGGCCTGGTCATGTATTCGAGCGGCAAGCACATCCTCATCATGCGCACGCAGAACGGCAATCAGACCCAGTTCCACTTCAGCTACAAGGACTTTATGCGCGGCAAGAATCCCGGCAACAACATTCAGCTCCAGCCGGGCGATACGGTACTGGTGCGATGAGGCGGCCGCTCCACAATCCGCGCCTCGCTTTAAGCATGGCGTGCCTGGCGGCGTTGGTGGCTGGCGCCGCTTTGCCCTGCGTAGCATGGGCGCAAGCGCAGGCGCAACCTGAGCCCGCCCCCGATCAGTCGCAAACCAACGCTCAGCCACAACCCGGTACTCAGCCTGAACCAACGTATGTTCCCTCCTTGCTCAACGGCCAGCTTATCAACCTGAGCCTGCTGCCCAACGCGGTGCTGGTTTACGGCGGGTCGGTCTCATTCAACCTCGATCAGTCGCGCTTTACCGGGCAGCCCAGCTTCCAGCAGCGGCTGGTTACGGCCACGCCTTACGTGGGCATTACCGGCAACACCGAAAGCACCAGCTATTCGCTGCAATACTCGCCCACCATTCTCGCGTACTCTTCGCCCACGCTGCCTTCCACGCTTTACCATTCGCTTACTTTCACGGCCACCAAGCACCTTTCGCCGCAGTGGGAGTGGGGATTTAACCTGTCGGGGCAATACGGCGATTCGCTGGCCAATCAGCTTGGCCCCATGAGCTATGGAGCCATCGGCAGCGTTTCCACGCTGAATGCCGAGCAGGCGCTGTTTAATATGGGCATCGGAAACATCGCCGGCGGCAGCGCCAGCACATCGCTTACGTATCACGCCAGCGGCACGCAAAGCTGGTCGCTCACGCTTAGCCAGTCGTATTTCGATTTCACGCCCACCACCGTGGGCGGCGGCCTGGCCAATCTCGGAGCCTTCAGCTTTGCGGAAAAATACAACCAGAGCGAAGGACAGCTGACCTATTCCAACAACATCACTCCCAAGGTGTCTTTGGGCGTTTTTGGCAACGACTACTACATGACCAGCGCCTTCGGCACGCTTCCCTTTGGCTGCAACTACTTTGGCGGTGGCCTCAGCCTGGGGGTTAAGGCAAGCAACTCCACCACCGTCAGCCTCAGCGCCTCCCCAGAATATGGCCCCGCCAAGCAGTGCATTTTTAACCTCAACTTCAACGCCAGCGCTAGCGCTTCCACTCATATCAACCGCACCACTACTCTTTACGCTAGCGCCAATCGCTCCCTGCAGGCCGCGTCCCTCGGCGTTGGCGGCTGGATGAATACCGCCGTCGCCGGAGTTGCCAAGGGATTGGGGCCACGCACCCAGGTCTCCGTGGATGGCGGCGTCGTTCAATCCAACCTCTATGGCGTGCAGGGACTTTACAAAGCCTATCTCGCCGATGCTTCCGTCTCTTTCCGCGTGGCTGGCAACCTGGCCCTGGTTGCAAGCTACCGGCAGTTGTTTGGCAACATCCAGCCCGTGTATCTTCACCTTAGCTATGCCACCGTCTCGCTGCAGTGGGATTCGCTGCGCGGCGCAGCCACCGGCGCCCGCAGCTCAGCGAGCTATGTCCCCACACTGTAGCTTTTCCTGGCTCGATCTCCCTGCCGGAGTCTGTTCTGTCACAACCTGCCCCCCGCTTTTTCACCCCGCCTGCGGGCAGCCGGGGCTATCCCGGCTAAATGGCGCTGGGGAAAGGATTTACGGTTTATGCAGTTAATATGCAAAACTTTGCACATTCCAGTGGCCTCGTTTTTTATGTTGTGTGTTTGCAATAGGTTGCATTCCTCATGTTTGGCATCCCAAATGCCTATATAACGTTATTGTAATGGGGTATGGCCAAAAGTCGGAGCGCGCTGCAAACGCTCCGCAGACCGAAACATGGGGGGGGTAAAAAGAAACCAGAGATGAAAACCACACTATCCATCCTTGCTGTATTGATTTTAATGGGCATCAACGCCCGCGCCGGGACTTTCACGCTCACGGGGGTACAAAACAGCAGCAACATTGTTTATCCAACCAGCGGTCCCGACACGTCGGGCATTTATGTTGGCCCCTATATCGCTACTGTGAATGGCGTGGCCAACGTGCAAGTCATTTGCGACGACTACAATGACAGCACAACTCTTGGCCAAAGCTGGAACACCAACACGACCACCTTCAACAGCACAGGGCTGGCTCCCAACACCACCGATGTATATTTCACTTCGGGCCGTTCGAGCACTGGTACCACAATCAGCCAGCTTCAAGGGTATGAAGAAGTGGCTTGGCTGTCGGAACAGCTCTTGAACCCAACCAATTCCGCTACTACAGACGCGAACATCCAACTTGCGATCTGGGCCATCTTCGGCGGCGGTAACGTCCAGACACAATTCTCGGGTACCAGCTACTTCGCCGCAAACACCACCGGCAATGCCTTGTGGTGGATGCAGCAGGCAGAGAGCAATACCTATACAAGCGGTGAGTTCACCAACGTCCAGATTCTGAGCGATACTAATACCAACACTGGGCGGGCCCAGGAATTTATCCTCGTCACTCCCGAACCGGCGTCCGCATTGCTTCTCCTGATCGTATTTTGCGCGCTTGGTGGCGCAATGGCCTATAGTCGCAAACCGCAGACTGTTTGACTTCCACACTGGGGAGCGGCCCCGCCTGGGCCGCTCCCACAGTCCATCCTGTGTTCCTCCGCTTCCTCCTTCCCTGGTCAAGACTCCCTCCGCTGTCGTCTCTCGATCCCTCACGCACTGTTCCAGCGCCTCACGCCTCCTTACTGACCGCCCGCTGTATGACCTAAGCTTCATCGCCGCTCTACAAGTGTGCATCGGCCTGCGGCCCACCCAAGGGGATGAAAAGCGGCGCTCTGTGAGCGCCGGGGTTTACTCCCGGCAATGGCCGCCCGCGGCGCACCGGCCGGAGGCCATTCGTAACGCGCCGTGACTATCAGCTTTGAGCCGCCTTTCCGAGGAACCGCGGGCGACGAAGAAACCCGCTCCGAGTCTTCGTCTTACGTTTGTCATTCCGAGCGCAGCGAGGAATCCCG
>VFSW01011299.1_pt1 | contig 12559 bp, 17 predicted proteins | sample 5358111 | NCBI WGS metagenome assembly VFSW01 (sample SAMN11554181, study PRJNA540505) | mine drainage metagenome | isolation source: sediment from site ElyBrook_90M | place: USA: Ely Copper Mine, Vershire, VT | collected 2017
GCATGGCCGTGGGCTCGGCATGGGACATGGGGAAGGTCATGGCAACGGACATGATGACGATTAAATATCAACGCCCCAATAGTTAGATAGAGTGCGCTGCGCCCCCGACTGCCGTTTTCGGGGAGTGGTTTTGAACGGCGGCCTAATCCGCAAACCTAGCGGCCGCCATATACCCATTCCAGCAATGCATCCTGCGCCGCGCCTCCCGCCGCTGCATTCGTGTCGTTAATATAAAACACCACCACAAAACGCCGCCCGGTCTTGTCGAACACATAACCGGCGATGGTTTTGACGCCGTCCAGGGTGCCGGTCTTGATGTGCGCGTGGCCTGCCAGCGGGGTGTCTTTGCAGCGCGATTTCATCGTGCCGTCGACGGCGGCGATGGGCAGCGCGGATTCAAGTTCTGAAAACACCGGGCTGTTGTACGCTGCCAGTAATAATTGCGCCATGCTGTGCGGGCTGATGCGCTCGATGCGCGACAGGCCGGATCCGTTTTCCAGCACCAGTTCGGGAAAATGCAGGCCCTTGCCGGCCAGCCAGTCGCGCACCGCGTCGGCCGATTTCTGCGTGGTGCCGGGGACGCCGCCGCGTACCGCGCCCAGGCTCAGAAACAGACTGCGTGCCATGACGTTGTTACTAAACTTGTTGAGGCTGCGCACCACCTCAGCCAGTGGCGGCGACTCGAACACCATCAGGCGCTGCGCGCTGGCAGGCACCTCAGCCACGCGCCAGTTGCCGGAAAAGCGTCCGCCCGATTCCTTCCACAGTGTGCGAAACGCATCCGCCACCGCTGCGCTGGCATCACCCAGATTGAAGGCGGTACTTTTCTCGCCGCACGCCGCAGCGTAATTTCCATTCAGTACCAGACGGCTATTGCCGTTGCCGGGTAACCATTGGATATCGATACGGTCGCGCCATTCGCCGCATGGCGCATTATCGAGCTGTAGTTTGTTGACCAGACGCATGCCCGGCGGTAACGGGTCAGCATAAGCAGCCACGCCGCCAGATACTGGCGTGAGGCGCAGTGCCGTGCTGTTGAAATTCACCATCAGCGCGGCCGGAACCGCGTTGTAGGCACGCCCCGGTTCGCCGTCGAAGCGCGCCGGGTCGGCGTCGGGCAGGCTGAAATAACTTTGATCCAGCACCAGATCGCCGCGAATCTCTCGCACGCCCCGGCTACGCAACTCACGCAGCAGCAGCCAGAAGCGCTCCAGGGTCAGTTGCGGGTCGCCATAGCCCTTGATGTAAAGATTGCCGGTAAGCACGCCATCGACCAGACTGCCGTCGGTATAAACCTCGGTTTTCCAGGTATAGGCAGGCCCCAGCAGTTCCAGCGCGGCATAGCTGGTCACCAGCTTCATTGTCGAGGCGGGGTTAAAGGACAGTTTGTCGCCATGGGTCAGTAGCGGTGCATGTTTGCCTACCTCCCACACCACCACGCCGACATGGCTGGCCGGGATATTGGCCTGGCGTAATGCAGCTTGCACCGCTTGCGGCAAGGCGTCATTGCCCGCCCATGCAGTGCTCCACGCCAGCAATAAAATCAGCAACTGGAGCCGCAAAAAAATCGCGCGCAGGGGTAGACGAGGCATGGTTTGCGGCATCCTGTTCACCGGGGCGATAGCGCGCTTACTCACCTGCATCGCAACGGCACAGAGTAGCTTGTGATGTACGCGCCACAGGCCGCCGGCCGAGATTGCCCAGTACCAGCGCACCCATCACGATCAGCGCGCCGGTCAGTTCTGCCGCACTCAGGCGATGGCCCTGCAACCAGCCGATGATGAGTGCCGTAACCGGTACAAAATTAATAAACAGCACGCCGCCTGCGCCGAGTGTCTTGATACCCATATTCCACGCCAGCACTGCCACTATCCCGGCGAGCAAGATCATGTAAACCAGTTCGCCAGTAAGCCCGGCTAGCGTAGCGGGTGAAGGTACGTGCGCAATGCCCGCCAGGGTAGCCAGCAGAGTAACGAGCGCAATGCTGGGCACGGCCAGCAGGCAGCTCAGTGCGGTGTAGCGCAACGGCGACCAGCCCGGGAAATCCTGCGCGCCCAGCGTGTAGATCACCCAGCACAGCGCCCCGGCCAGAATCAGCAAATCCGCCCCCACCTCACCGCCGTGCAGCAGCGCGCCCAGATGCCCTTTGGTAATCACCAGCGCGACACCACCCAGAGCCAGTACGATCGCAGCAATATTCAATGGCGTGGGCCGTACCCCGCGCCACAGCGCATTCACCAGCACACCCAATAGCGGCATCAGCGCCATGATGATAGCGCCATGCTCGGGCTGGGAACGCGACAAACCCAAAAACGCCAGTATGCTAAACCCGGCAAAACCCGCCGTGCCATAAGCCCATAGCGATAGAACGCGCGACTCGAAACGCAGCATGCCGCGCCCCTCGATTGCGGCCAGCAAGGCAGCAAACAACAGCGCACCGCTGCCATAGCGAATCAGCGTGAGCCAGAATGCATCCAGCGTCACCAGCGCCGACTTGGCCACTGGGAACATGCCGCCCCACAGCACGGCAGCCAGTAACAAGGCTAGCATGCCGGCGTAACGCCTGTGGTTGCCCGCTTGAGTCATAGGCTCACCTTGTCGATCCGGGTTGGCCGCAGGACAGACGCCATTATTGATCCCACATCACGTCGGATTTGGCCGCCACCGCCGCCTCCAGCAACTCGATCAACGGCAATGCGCGGTGCGGCAGACTCACCGCTTGCTCGTCTGCATCGCTACCTGCCGCGTCGCCGGATTCCGGCACTGCCGTGGCAACACCCGCACGCAGGCGCTGTAGCGCCGCGGGCACATCGGCAGCCAGTATCGCCCCCGGCACCGTGGCGCTGTGTCCCATCAGTTTGAGCAGGCTGAGCGCGACATCACCGAACATGGTGATATCGGCATACGCGTCGGTACGAAAGGTGATTAGCATGACGAAGTCCTTGAAGTTGGATTGGCTGGAAACAGGCCCATTATATCCTTGGGCTCACCGGTAAATTCGATCACAAAGCCTGCGCCATTAGCTTGACGATTCCCCATGCCTTGAGTTTCTGCGCACGGGACAATGAAGCATGCGCAGGGCTGGTAGATGGCAGGCGCTGATATTGCATCTGGGGAACCGGGTTAACGAGACTCGACAGCACATATTTGCGATAACTGTCTTCTGCCTTGGCCCCATTGAAAACCACATAGGTAATATCTGGATGCGTTCGATGGAACGATGCGAAATCATTGGCAATGATGGATGCATCGTCAATATCGGAATCCAGGCTTCCCTCGCGCGTGCACGATTTCAGCACGTCCCATAGCGCTATGCGATTGGCTTTCAGCACCTGCATTCTGGCCTGGTATGGCAACTCTGCATGGGCGCCGACCAGTTCACCCAATATCGGCCAGAACGCGTTGCGCGGGTGGGCATAATATTGCTGCGCCTGTAATGAAAGCTTCCCAGGCATACTGCCCAGAATCAGCACACGCGCCTGTGCATTTGCGATCGGAGGGAAGCTATGGACGTAGGGCATGACAATGCGGCCGGACAATTGTGTATAGAGTGCATCGTTCGCGATGCATTCGCAGATTTTTCAACATGGTTCGAATTTTCGTGTGCAAAGATTGCTCTACCCGGCTTGCACTCGACCCGCTCGAACGGATAGCGGCCATGACACGAGCCTGGTGCAGTGCGCGTCTCCCCACAATGGCGAGAGCTCCATCGCCAAGCCGTCCACCGGATCAATGCCGTGCGCGGCGATATAGCGGCCGGTTGCCGACCAACTGCGCAAGTAACCGAGCAGTTCCGGCAATGTCCATGCGGTTTCCATACTAAACACAGGCGTTTGAATTTCGCTGAAAGGAAATGCAAGTGTCCGATAGCCGCTTTCCACATGTATGCGCTCTGGCGGCCAATAAGGACCGACCGTGTCTTGATAGAAAGCCTGCACGCAGGCATTGACGCGCTCACCCTCCACAGCAAATACACCGTATGTCCATACCGCCAACACGCCAGCGGGTTTCAAAACCTGTCGCGCCTCGGCGTAGAACCGGTCAAGGTCGAACCAGTGCAACGCCTGTGCAACGGTGATCAGGTCAACCGTCGCATCGGCCAGCCCGCAAGCTTCCGCCGTCGCGACACGATATTCGATCTTGGAATGCGCAGTGGCGGCACCAATCTGCGCTGCACTGGCATCGCTGGCGACGACGTGCCTGAAATGCCCAGCCAGATCGCGCGCTGCCTGACCGTTACCCGTTGCGCAATCCCAGACGAGGTGCCGGCCGGGCGCAATTTCCGCCAGCCAGGCGAACAGCGCCGCTGGATAAGTCGGACGGAAATTGGCGTAGCTGGCGGCAACTGCGGCGAAGTGATCGTTGAACGCGTGGCTCATATCGGCCTTTCAATTAATGGCCATGCCCGGTGGCTTGAAGCAGGCATCGCTCGACCTCCACCGCAATCAATTGATGCGCCAAAGTATTCGGATGCTTGCGATCTGCGCTCCATATGCTGGGGTCATGGGTGCTCGCCAAGTGCCAGCAATCCACACAGATACACTGAAATTTGTTGCTTAAATCTCGCACGACGCTGTGCGCCTCTTCCAGGCGCGCGCAAGTTCGTGCAGCTAACCGAGCGGGTAAAATTGACGCCGGATTCAGCAAGGTAAAGGAGATGACCGTCGCGCCTTGTATCCTGAATGCCCGGAACATCGTTTCCAGCGCATTCCTGTATTGCGGCGGCGACCAGCGCGGCGACAAAACATCATTTCCCCCGGTAAGGATACTGACCAGATCCGGGCGCAGCGCTTCGGCTGCTGGATACTGTAGTGTGTGGATATCCTGCGTGGTATGGCCGTGTTGAGCCAGATTGTCATAACGCATATCGGGATTGATCCGGCGTAACACTTCGGCGAGGCGATCGGGCCAGCGTAGCGATTCAATGCCGGGAACGCTATCTCCAACGCTGGCTGTAATGCTGTCGCCCAGGGCCACATAGTGCTTCCAAGGCATGACGTTTACCTTATGTTAGCGGTAGCTAAAGTATTGACGTCTTTCCTCCTTGCGCCGTCTAATAGTTTCACACCTTAATTTGGCACCGAGATATTACGCAGCCCCGCTCGGACAACCGCAATGGCATTGTCCATTTTGCGGAATCTCCAGAGACCGAATAGGCCTGTCAAGACTCCGACCGGGAGGCAGAAAAATCCCACCGCAGTAAACCATCCCTGGTGTGAGAAATGGATAATCGATACGCCGGCAATAAGCAACGCGACGCTCGAGCGCAGGTACGACAGGAAGGTTCGTTCATTCGCTAACAGCGTACGATCGATCGCCAATTGATCCCGCAGAATCAGTTCTGCCGCTTCAAATCGTGAATAATGGCTTTGTTCCATGTTGCTTGGATCTCCTTGAAAAATGTTTGAAATAAAACGCTCTCCGGCAACTGGTACGAAACACCGCTGGCCGGAGAAAGAGGTTGAATGTGCCGTCAGGCGTCATGGGCAGCCATTATAAACGCGCTGGTCAGCGGGTGGGGGTTAGCGGGGGTTGAGCGTACCCGAGGCAGAAACAGGGTTGGCCCCGGAATTGCCGCCGGCAATACTCATGGCGTATTGCGGAATCGTTGTTGAAATCCGTCACATGGGCCAAAACGGGGGAATCCGGCGTTCACGTGTATATCGATCCCATTGATCCATGCTCAGAACCAGAACGACGTATCCTTCAGCAGAAATTCAACATAAGACATGTAGTGCGATCCATCACAGGAGAAGGTCAGGCTGATCATGCCGTTGAAAATGTTGATCGAGGCCGTGCGCAGATAAATGTTTGGATCGGCGAAGCGCAGGGATTGCATGGTGCTCAGAATCTGCTCAATGTTGTGCTGCGGGATGGTCGCATCGTTCGGGTAAGGGCGCGACGGGAACACCAGGCAAATGTCCGGATCGCTCAATGCCTCGTGATCCAGAATGCGATAGCGGAACGGGTCGTCCACGGTCCAGATGGTGGCCTGGCTGCTGGAAAAGTGTATCTGGCATTGAAACACGCCGCATTGTGTCAGCAGTTCTTCGAGGATGGATAATGCCTGCTCCAGATTGCCGTCCATGGGGCTATCCACACGGCATTGTTGAAAAACCGTGCCGCGAATTGCCGGATCCCCCTTCACCTGCCGCCAATAGCCGGGCTCTTCGTAGAGTTCCGCCGTCACCGGCAGATCGCGCAAGTCAAAGTCAGCACCGAGATAGCCCAGTGTGCTGGAATCCGTGCGCACGATCTGCAGGGCGGTGAGCGACGGCCGGTTCCCCATCTGGCTGATATATGCATCGGAGAGCAGAAATCCCCACGCCGGCACGGCTTCCTTCATGTACGGGCGCTGGGAGCGGTCGCGTCCAAAATGTTCCGGCGCGAGCCCCGCCTGACCAACGCTATCACAAATCTGGATACCGTCGGTGCTCAGGCAGTACAGGAATGCGCAATAGGGAATGCTGGCAAAGCCTTGTGCGAGAATCGCATCCAGTTGCTCGCGCTCACCCCATGCCGGTGTGCATTGTTCGGCCAGGTGCGCCAGCGGCTCGTGCAGCTTGCGCGCCAGCTCTTCCCGTTGCAGATAGATGTTCTCTTTCCATGAATTTTTCATGTGCTTACAAATATTATCTCACGTGATTAAAAAATTTTCGCAGCGGCGCACGTATCCAGGATACTCAGGGACCGGGCGGCTATTTTGATACTATCGGTTGGCAAAAGGTTTCCAAATCCATCCCTTTAGCCTGCTGCAGAATGGTGAAGCGAGTTGCTTGACCGGGCTTCAATCAAACCAGTCCCCTCACCTGATTACATCAGTGGAAAGCAATACAGTTACAGGCAACATTATCTCATGCAGCATGACGCAAAGCAGTGACAAATCAGGCCAGAATGTGGCAATACAAGATGCGGCCTCTTTTAAGTGGCTCGCGCAGCGTATTGCTCCAGATACCGTTTCAAAACAATCGCGCTGTTGTGCCGCTCATCTTTCGCCGCGAAAACCAGCGTTATTGTGTCCTCCCGGGCCATCTGTTTTAGCTGGGTAATCAACGCGGATTTTTCGGCCAATTCAGTTTTGTAACGGGTCTGGAATTCGGCCCATTTGGCGGGGTCGTGAGCAAACCATTTGCGCAGGTCCGTGCTCGGCGCAATTTCTTTCAGCCACGCGTCCACCTGAGCATGCTGTTTATCCAGCCCGCGCGGCCACAGTCTTTCGATAAGAACCCGCGTACCGTCCTGTGCGTCTGGCGCTTCGTAGACGCGCTTCAGCTTTATCATTCGCTGCGTTCTCCCGAATCTTTTTCCAGCGCCACCCGGTATTTCCTGCTCAAGGCAAGGAATCTGGGGGTAGGCCCCGCATCTTCGTAAATCGGATCGCCCTGATCGTCCCGCGCAATCACCCTGTCGCCTTGAACATAAGGCATGGCACGCTCAAGTTCGTTCAGCGCAGCCGTTAACAACTCGGTAAGGATCTCCGTTTCATTGCGGCGCGGGTACATCTCGACCAGCGCCGCGATCTTCGCCGCATCGTGAAGCGGGAGCCGGATTCGATATTCCTGCGCGGTCAGATGGCCACTTGCCGAGCTTTCCCATGCCTTCATCAAATCCGTAATATTCATGGTCTCTTTCCGCACTTCATTCAATTCCAGTTGCGATCAATATAGCATTCGGGTTTAAAAACGATATCCAACGCGGGTCCCTCTTCGTTTCCCCCATAATTGGGCCTCGCATATTAATTCTGTTGCAGATTTTGTGTGACTATCTCTCCTCTGTCCGTCCAACCAGCTTTTTTACGAAGTGCAAGCCCGCCATTGCCATGCCTTCACGCTCATAGAAACGGTGAGCTTCTTTTCTTTGCATTCCTGAATCCAGGTGTATTTGCTGGCAGCCTTCTTTTGCTGCATATTCTTCGAGCCATGCGAGTAATTTTGCGCCATAGCCCTTTGAGCGATGTGCGGGAAGGGTTACAAGATCGTCAACATACAGGAAACGCCCCCACGACAAACTTTCACCGACCCTAAATCCGGCAACGGCAACCAAACCTTCGGGCTGCTTTACAAATACCAGCCGATAGCCGGTTTTTTCCTGGCTGCGGACCCGGGAAATAAATTTGCTTTCCACAAGCTGTGGGCGAAGCTCCCGCATTACCGGATAACAAGCGGCAATTTCTATGTCGGTTGTGGCAATGCGAATGCTCATGTCCATTTGTTTTAATACTCAGCGAATATGCCCAGCGGGATGGCAATAGGATTCTTGTAGAAGTCGATACCGTTTTCAACCATCTTAAAAATAGCCTACGAGTTGGCTTGGCTATGGCTAGGTGAAGAGTACCTTAAGGAAACACTGAACAACTCCAAATTTTAGACACCCGGGGGAGATTATTTGGGGCGCAGACCCATAAATGGTTAATTTCTGCGATGGTGGAACAGGTTCTTCACCACGGAACGGATGCTCGACCTTGGCGCGGATGCTGGCCTTGGCCTGTTCCAGCCATTCCTGCTGTTCAGCCTCGGGCAACTTGTCCAGCGCGCGCCGCTTGCCCGGGCGCATGGCAACATGCCAGGTGACCGGGGTCTCCAGATGTTCTTCGCGCTTGTCTATGCCTTGATACCCCGCATCCCCGAACGCATCGGTTTCATCACCGTGCAGCAGGGCCGGCATCTGGCTGATGTCGCTGACATGCCCCGCTGTGCCAATGGCGGTATGCACCAGACCCGAGTGCGCAGCGACGCCAATATGCGCCTTCATGCCGAAGTACCACTGATTGCCGCATCAGCTCTAGTGCACGGCCGGGTTGCGCGTGCCCGCCTGGTTCTTGGTCGACGGCGGGGCAGCAATTAGTGTGGCGTCGACGATGGTGCCTTCGCGTAGCAGTAAGCCTTTCTCGGCCAGGTGAGCGTTGATGGTATTGAAGATGGATTCGGTGAGCTGAGGGCGTTCGAGCAGGTGACGGAAATGCAGCAGGGTGGTGGCGTCGGGTGCGGCATCCCGGGCGAGGTCAACGCCGATGAAGCGGCGGACGGCTTGGCTGTCGTAGATGGCGTCTTCGATGCCTTCGTCGGAGAAGCCGAAGCATTGTTGCGCCGCATACATCCGCAACATCCGGGTAAGTCCAACCGGCGGGCGACCTGGACGACCGCTACTTGGGTAGAAAGGGGCGACGGCGTGTTCCAGTGCAGGCCAGGGTGTGATGGCGTCGAGTTCAGCGAGGAAGCGATCACGCCGGGTTAACTTCTTCTTTGTGGCGTATTCCAGTTCAGAAAAGCTTGTTTGCACTGCTGTTCCTTCCCGTTTGAAATCCATCCGTAGTGTCTCAGATTTGCCGGGCTGTGCGCTGATCAGGGAGAATAAATCAGTGCTTCCTTAGCGCTTTCGCAAAGGGTCGAGCAGCGAGGATAAACCGTTGTGATCCAGCTCCTGCATCAGCGCCAACAGACGACCGGTTTCGCCGGGCGGAAAGCCGGCGCGAGCAAACCAGTTAAGGTATGGTCCGGGTAGATCGGCAATCAGTCGGCCTTTGTACTTGCCGTAAGGCATGGCGAGCGTAACCAGGCGGTGTAAATCTTCGGGGCTCATTGCTATTGGGATTGTCGGTGCGAGTTAACGCGATCGAGGTGCGCTGAAAAATGGTGCTGCTCGCATTGTGGCTCGTTCTGTGAAGCGCTTCAAATGGACGCTTCCGATCCTGAGTTGACATTCATGACCGGCAGCAATCTGGAACCCCAATCAACGAGGCTCACAGACCGGAACGTGCCCAATCCAGCCGGTCGACTTGCTCCGAAACGGATGTTTGACATTTGAAATCATTGGCCTGCGCGGCTTACCGTCCCTTCTACGTCTTACCGCGAAGGAGTTCTGCAAGCCTCCTCCGCTCCTTTGTCGCGGCGTCGAGCCCCGGAATAACTTCCATCGGCTGTTCTTTGTTCGTGCACATATTGAACGTCCCGTGTGCTGCACGCGCCGTCCATATCTTAACGTCCACATCAGGTTGTTTCCCAACTGCCTCGGCCACATCCACAATTGACAAACTCGAACGCGCGCCGATGATAACTTCGCGGAGTTCAATGCCGCTGTTGAATGGATGGTAGAAGATGCCGTCTCGCAGATCATTCAGGCTGACCCGCAACCGGCGCTCCTTCTCGTATTTCCAGCCACTATGTTTGACATTCAGACACTTAGCCAACATTGCCTCATCGACACCCCCAAGCGGCTTGCTGAAATCGATCTGGCTTGGAAGTCGCTTCGATACGTAGTCGATCTTCGTCAAATGGGGACCATCTTCAATCTCAAATCCTAAACACATCCCTTTGTGCTTGTCGCCATAGTGAGCCCACATCAATGTCGACTGCCAAGACTCCGAGAAGCACAACACGCCATGTCCGTCCGATAGGACACGCACAACCATCTTAATGTGTGCCCGAGCTTCCTTGTCTGTCTGTCTGAACGGTAGCAGTTCGAAGGGGTCGTTCAAGTCGGCGTACTCGGCGATCTTCAATCGCTTCTCCCATAACGACTTCATGCCCCATTGCTTCGCAGTGTAGTAGTACAGGCGCATGCGAAACCTTTATCGTAGCTAAGTTTTCGCATCGTGCCATTACGCACATGGAATGACAACCTCGACCGGCCGCTATTGGCCGCTTGTTGCCGGTCACGACTGTCAGCTTTCTTGCTGGATATTCTACAATTCGACCGGCAGAAAATGGCACATCAGAGACCTTCAGTGACTGTAAATAAGGGCAGCGGGCCGCCTATCCCTGCCTTTTTTTAGTGCGCACTACCCGGATGCGGCATCGATAGCGCCGATCACCACTGACAACATGCCGATCGAACCCATGTCGATGTCATCTACCAGAATTGACGCGCGTTCGTCTGCGCCTTGTGCGCCGATGACATACAGCAGCGGCAAATAATGCTCGGGCGTGGGCACGGAGAGGGTGGCGGCTGCGCCGAACTGTTCATACCCGATCAAGGGCGCATGATCCCCGCGCAACAGCAGGTCGCGCACTTGCTGGTTGAAATCCACAGCCCAGTCGTAGGGCATGGCGTGCTCATCCCAGTGCGCGCGGCGCAGATTGTGCACCACGTTGCCGCTGCCCAGGATGAGCACGCCCTGTTCGCGCAACGGGCGCAGGCGCTGGCCAAGTTGGTAATGAAAGCTGGCGGGTTGGGTGGCGTCTATGGCGAGCTGCACCACCGGCACATCGGCTTCAGGGAACATGTGCACCAGCACCGACCAGGCGCCATGATCCAGCCCCCAGTCGCGGTCGAGCCGCACCTCCATGGGAGCGAGCAAGTCGCGTATCTGCCCGGCCAGCGCGGGTGCGCCCGGTGCCGGGTATTGGATGTCGAACAGTGCCTGCGGAAAACCGCCGAAGTCGTGCAGCGTTGGCGGCTGCGCCATTACCGTGACGGCGGTGCCGCGCGTGTACCAGTGTGCGGAAATGACCAGGATGGCGTTGGGACGTGGAATGCGCTGGCCAACCTGGCGCCACGACTCGGTATAAACGTTGTGCGCCAGCGCATTCAGCGGGTTGCCGTGACCGACAAATAGCGCCGGCATGGTGGCAGTGCCTGCGCTCATTCGGCGTGTTTGTTCACCGCGGCCGGGTTGCCCCAGCGTGCAATATCATCCACTTCCACGCCCACCCACCATAGTTTGCCGATAGTGTCGGAATCCATGCCGCCCACGATGCGCTGGCCGTCACACAGTCTGATACTTTCAGCGTATTCCTCAGCTTCACTATGGGTACGAAACACATGCCATGAAACCACCCTGTTGCTGGCGTCGCTGACGGGAAGGCTACGATACTCGTTAAGAATGCTGGCTAACATGGTGGTTCCTTGTGTAGAGGTTCGCTCTTAGTATAGAGAACAGCGGCGCCTATTCAATCTCGATCAGTCGCCCATCGGCCACCACCACTGCGCAGCGCACGGACTGGCTGGGATGAAGATGGCGGATCGCGCTGCGGTAATCCTCCAGTTGGGCACGGTGGCGGGTGGCGAGCTGTGCGTCGCTGGCGTCGCTGCCGGATTTGTAATCCAGCACCCAGATTGCGTCTGCCAGACCGACCACGCGGTCGATACGCCGCAATTCGCCGCCGGCATTGAGATACGCCAGTTCGTTGTGTGCAAAGCGGTATTGGCCGGGGTCGAAAAAACGCGCCAGCAGCGGCGTGTCTAACAGGCGCTGGGCGTGTTGCCAGGCGCTGTCGAATTCCGCCGGGTTGCCCAGTTCCGTTTTCAGGGCGGTCGCAGCCGGTGCGCTGGCGGGCGGGGCGATACGTTCCAGAATGGCGTGCAGCACGATGCCGTAGCTGATCTCGCTGCTGCTCACCGGTGCGATGCGGCGCCCGGTGGGCTGCGGCTGGTTGAGGCCGGGTGGCAGGGCGGCGCGTGTGACGAGTGGTGGCGCGACTGGCGTTGACGCAGGCGTCGGTGCGTCGAGATCGGCGCCGAAGCTGGCGCTTTCGGCGTCGGCATCGGTGCGCAGTGCGCCCAGAATCTGGCCATGCCAGTTGTCGTTTTGCGACTTGCTGGCAGCACCGCTGACGATGAG
>VFSW01011300.1_pt1 | contig 12558 bp, 10 predicted proteins | sample 5358111 | NCBI WGS metagenome assembly VFSW01 (sample SAMN11554181, study PRJNA540505) | mine drainage metagenome | isolation source: sediment from site ElyBrook_90M | place: USA: Ely Copper Mine, Vershire, VT | collected 2017
ACCGCCGCCGCCGTACCCACGACCGCCGCCGTAACCACGACCGTCGCCGCCGAAGTAGCGCCCTCCACCGTCGCCGCCGAAGCGGTGGTCGCCCCAGCCGTGGCCATAGCCCCAGTTGGCCCACGGGCCCATGCCCAGGAAGACGCCGTTATAGAAGTAGCCCGACCCATAATAACCGTAGGGCGCGCAGGCATAGGGCGCGTAGCCGTAGTAGCCGTAGGAACAGACCGGCGGAATGCCGATGCCAATACCAACCGGACCGATACCAATACTGATCTGTGCGTTCGCCGCTGGCGCTGAAGCCAAAGCAAGAAGGGTGAACACCGATGCTGCACAAAGAAGAACTCTCGATCCACGCATATTGAGCCTCGTTTACGGTGGCTGCGGCTCCTGGTAGATGCGTTGGATACTGCGGTTTCCCGTGTTCGCTGGTCTCAGCAGTACGGCTGAAATGAGCGCTTGCATAAGTAGGATGAGCGAACCGGAGCACGGGTTGTCCAGTGGGCACGGAGTACCTCGGCGTGGCCGGCGAGTCCGCCATCCTGGACAAGTTGTTAGAATCATTCGATTCCACCTGTTTCTTGATGCTTCAACAGGTTCAATTCGGCAAATGGAGTTCCGTTGGCAAAGGCGGTTCTCTGCGAGGGGTTCGAGCGCGATTCCCGAGGGCGAGCTTGTCAGAGCCTGCTGGGACTATGAGTTCGTCCCGATCGCACTTTGGCGCGGCGCAGTGCGCTGTGAACCGCTTCGCGAAGGGTGGCAAAGCCGGCTTGTCAGTCAGCCGTCGTTCCATCTGTGCCAGCCGTTATCTTACGCGCCCAGTTCCAGATCGTCGAAGCGCCGCCACTTGTAGATGGCGATGGACACAACCCAGCTCAACGCAAAGACCGCGACAATGCAGTAGCCAAGCACGCCGAAGTTGTCATTCAGCCTGCGCACCGCATCCCAGAACAGACCACTCACGCGGAAGTGCCCGGCCAGCAGCCCCAGCGCCTCGACGCCTCCCACCGCCAGCGCGACGACGACCGAGACGAACGTAACCGTCATGTTGTAGTAGAGCTTGCGCACGGGCTTGATGAAGGCCCAACCATACGCACCCAGCATCAGGATGTTGTCGGTGGTGTCGATGAGCGACATTCCCGCGGCGAAGAGCACCGGGAAGACCAGGATCGAGACCATCGGCAGGCCCTTCGATGCCTCGGCCGCGGCGATGCCCAGCAGTCCAATCTCGCTGGCCGTGTCGAAGCCCAGGCCAAACAGCACGCCCAGCGGATACATGTGCCAACTGCGCGTGATGAGCGCGAACATGGGGCGGAAGAGCCGCGAGAGAAAGCCGCGGTCGGCCAGAAGCAGGTCGAAGTCCTCTTCGACGTAGGCTGCCCCATTGCGCACCCGCACGAAGGCGCGATAGATGGACCGCAGCACGATCAGGTTGACGAATGCAATGCCCAGCAGAAAGACCGCTGAGACCAGCGTGCCGATGACGCCTCCGATCGCGCGCACGCCGTCCATGCGGTGTTGCAGGGCCAACGCCGCGGTTGCAATCGCCGCCGAGCCGAGGATGACAACCGTCGAGTGGCCGAGGGAGAACATGAACCCAACCGCGACCGGACGCTTGCCCTCCTGCATCAGCTTGCGGGTGACATTGTCGATGGCGGCGATGTGGTCGGCATCCACCGCGTGACGCAGGCCAAAGCTGTAGGCCAGCAGCGCCGTCCCCAGAAGCAGCGGATAGTGGCGCGAGGCAAGGGCCGCCCAGACCCACGCGGTCACATTGAAGGCGATCAGAATCGTGTAGATCCCGATCGCCTTGCCGCGGACGCCGCTCGCTGCATCGTTGAATAAGCTGCCGACTGTCGATCGCATGGCCTGTCTTTCGTGCAGTTCTATTTCGAGCAATCTCGCCGCAGGCGCATACTCCATCTCTGCCTGGAGACGGCACTCCCAGAAGGTTCGCCGAGCAGTAACAGTATCAGTGTATCGCTGTCATCCAGCGGGCCGGGTGCCCAATTCATCGCGGCTTTATCGCGATGGGTGGGAGGGTGAAGTAGTCTACTGCGCCGCCAGCTGAACCGTACTGTGCAGCGGAAGCTCTGCGGACGAGCCGCCCACCTCGATCAGGAAATCGCCCGCCGGCCTCGACCATGTGTCGGTGTCGGGCGAATAGATAGATAGATACAGCGGATCGAGCGCGACCTCCACCGTCTGGCTTGCGCCCGCAGCAAGCGAGACGCGCTTCCATCCGGCCAGCTTGCGGAAGGGCTCTCCGGCTGAGGCGGGCAGCGTCACATAAACCTCAGCGATCTCATCGCCCGCCCGTGCGCCCGTGTTGCGCAACTCGAAGCTCACACTCATTGCATGGTTGGGGGCGTCCACATCAACCTTCAGGTTCGAGTAGGCGAAGCGGGTGTACGACAGCCCAAATCCGAACGGGAAGAGCGGCTTCCGATTCTTCTCCTGGAACCAGCGATAGCCCACCGCCATGCCTTCGATGTTGTAGTCCACGTCGAAGTTGCGCACCCGCTCGCGCGCTCCTCCTGCGTCCGCGCCGTTGTTGCCCGTCCGCTCAGTCAGCCCTGTGACGCGCGGGCGCGGCAGTTGGTCGTCCGACGCGGGGAAGGTCACCGGTAGCTTGCCCGATGGATTCACGCGGCCAAAGAGGATATTCGCAATCGCCTTTCCGCCGCCAATCCCGGGGTACCAGCTCTCGACGATCCCCTTTACATGCGGTGCCCATGGCATGTCTACCGGGCCGCCGTTCTCCAGCACAATGATCGTATTCGGATTGACAGCCGCAACCGCCGCAACCAGATCGTCCTGCTTGTCCGGAAGACCCAATGTCGTGGCATCCTTGCCTTCAGTCATCCATTGGGTCACGAAGACGATGGCGATCTGGGCGGATGCCGCTGTCTTCGCGGCCTGCGCCGGATCGGTGCCCGCGTCGTATGTAATCTTCGTGCCCGCAGCGGCCTGTTCACGGATATACCGCAGCGGCGCGGAAGGGAAGTAGATTGCTTTTCCCCATGGCGAAGTCCCCGGCTTGGGGTCGATGGCGTTGCCGCCCGGTGCATCCACCTGCGCGGAGCCGCCGCCGGAGAGAACGCCCACATCGGCATGGCCGCCGATGACCGCAATGCTCTCGATCTCCGCGGCGGCAAGCGGAAGAATGCCGCCCGTGTTCTGTAGCAGCACGATGCTCTCTTCTTCGATCTTCTGCGCGTCATCGCGCCCGCGGAAGGGATCGACCACGCTGCGTACCGGCGGATGGTCGATGACGCCGTTGGCGAACATGCCTCGCACAATGCGATGGACCATGTCGTCCAGGCGTGCCTGGGGCACCTTGCCATCGAGCACGGCCTGCTTCAGCGGCTCACTGAAGAAGTTGTCGTCGCCCGGCTGGTCCATGTCGAGCCCCGCCAGCGCGGCCTTCACCGTGCTATGCGTCCCGCCCCAGTCGGAGAGCACAAATCCCTGGAAGCCCCAGTCGTGCTTCAACACCTGGTCCAACGTGTAGTCGTTCTCGCAGGCGTAGTCGCCGTCGATGCGGTTGTAGGCGCACATCACACCGGCCGGATGCGCCAGCGCGATGGCGATCTGGAAGGCAAGCAGGTCGGTCTCGCGCAGCGCGCGCCGGTCGAGCACGGCACTGAGGATGTTGCGTCCCGTCTCCTGGTCGTTGACGGCGTAGTGCTTGATGTCGCCCATCACCCGGTTGGATTGCACGCCGCGCACGAGCTGTCCGACCATGGTCCCGGCCAGGATGGGGTCCTCGCTTGCGTACTCGAAGTTGCGTCCGTTGCGCGGCTCGCGGATCAGATCGACGCCGCCGCCGATCGACATGTTGTAGCCCTGGGCGCGCAGCGCGCGGCCGAGCACCGACCCGTAAAGACACGCGGCGTCGGGGTCCCAGCTCGCGGACATGCCGATCACCGAGGGAAGCAGCGTTGCATATCGGCCCTGCAATGCGGCCATGCGCACGCCCACGGCGGAGTCGGCCAGATTGAGGTCGGGCAGATGAAGCCGCGGGATGCCCGGCACAAAGCCCGCGCCGCCATTGTGTCCGGGTGCCACCGGCGCTCCGGCACGCAGCACTCCCCAGCCCGCGCCGTGGACCAGTTGGACCTTCTCATCCAGCGTCATCTCATGGACCATCAGGTCGGCGCGCGTGTCCGGGTCGAGCGTGGGGTCCATCCATGGCTGCGGCGGAGTTGCTTGAACGGCAGGAGCAACGCGGCCCTGCGCATGGGCGGTAACGGTTCCATATAGGCAGCGCGAAAGCAGGACCATCCCCACAGCAAATATCCGAACCATACAGGAGTTACTCATAATCGTCGTTCCTTCTTTCGCAATGCGACGGTATGGCCATCAAGAAATGCCTGCTGTACTTCCGCAGTGCGCTATACCGAAAGCTGCCATTTTAAGCGCAGCGAAGAATCCGCCGCATTTCGTTGCCAGCGCGGCGCAGACGCCATCCGTGCAATGTCCATGAATGGGGCCAAACGAATTCGGGAACAACTATAGCAAGCCGTTCCGGTCGGATTCTGCGCCAACGGCCGGGCACAACTAACCGGAGCGGGGCAAGACGCTGTTATACACCTCCATCGTCTGCCGTGAGATGGAGAGCCACGACCGGTCGCCGAAGTCCATTGCACGCACGTTGCCCGCGAGTCGCTCGCGCAGCGCGGTGTCGCCGAGCAACTCAATCAACGCAGGGGCCAGCGCGGGGCCCTCCTGCGGCGCTACCAGCAGCGCATTCACGCGGTCGGTCAGCAGTTCGCGAAAGACCGGCAGATCGGTGGCTACGATTGCCTTTCCCATCGCCAGCCCGGTCGCCAACGCGCCGCTGGTTGTAATCGCGCGGTAGGGATACACCACAACATCCGCGGCGCGGTACAGCGCCACCAGCTCTTCGCTGGCGACAAAACGGAAGTGCAGCTTCACCCGCTTCAGACCCAGTCTCTCCACCTGCCCCCGGATCTCATCCAACAGCTGAGGCGCACCGGTGCCCACAATCGCCAAGCAAGCGTTGTCGCACTTTGCCTCCACCAGTTGCCATGCGCGCAGCAGCAGATCGACCCCTTTGTACGGGAAGACGATCCCTTGCCACAACACCAGCGCGTTGCCTGGGTCGAGCTCGTATCCGCGCAGCGTCTCGTTGCAGCCGGTTGCGGGCAGATCGTAGAAGAAAGGCCCATGCGGGACCACCGACACCTTTTCCAGCGGGACGGAAAACTCCGCGCCCAGCCTCGTTCGGATGGAGTCCGAGTGGCAGACGATCGCATCCACCATTCGGTACAACTGATTGAACGTCTGCCGATACGCATCGCCAGTGTCGTGAGGGAGCAGATCGTGCACCGTCAGCACAATCTTCGCGCCGCGCCTGCGGCAGAACTCCACAAACCAGAGGTCCATTGGGACTGGCGTCCGCAGCATCGGCAGGTACTGCACATGAATGATGTCGGGCGGAGAGACGCAGAACCGCGCCGTCAGAGCGCATAGGTTCAGCATCCCCTCCATCAGCTTCAGAATCCTGCGCGGCAGCCGCGGCAGGCGGAACCTCCCCACCACATCCATCAGCCCCGGATCGGTCTGGACGCCACGGCTTGAGTAGCACCCTGGATCGAGATAGTAGGTGATGGACCCCACCGTTAAGTCGACAGACTCATGCAGCAGCGCCTTCGCTAGATAGGCCGTATAGTAGGGCACCGTCGCCCACAGGTCCATCATAAAGACTCTGGGACGCCATGCACCCGCGCTCACCGGGCACCGCCATGCGAAGCCGCGGCAGATTCAGCCCGTGCTTCCCGTTCCAGCTTCGCCGCCGCAATCGCCTCCTCATACACGCGCAGATAATCCACCGGCATTCGCGCCGCGGAGTAATTCTCCTCGATGGATCGGCGGGCTGCGTCTCCAAGCTGCTCCCGCTCTCTGGGGTTGCGCAACAGATGCACGATCGCCGCCGCCATCCGTTCCACGTCCTCCGCCGGCAGCAGCACACCGGTCCGTCCATCCACAACCACGGCGGGCACCTCGCCCACGGCCGTCGCGACCAGCGCCAGCCCGCTCGCCATGCCCTCCAGAACCGCCATTGGAAGCCCCTCCTGGCGCGACGACGACACCATCACATCGAGCGACGCGTACAGCGAAGGCATGGCGTCCCGGTGCCCCAACAGTTCCACGCTCGCTCGAATCCCCAACTGGTCGATCAACCGCTCCAGCTTCTCCCGGTCCGGGCCTTCGCCAACCACCACAAACCGTGCGTGCGGGACTGCAACCAGGACCTTCGCTGCTGCGCGAAGAAACAGATCGACTCCCTTCTCCCAGGCCAACCGTCCAACCAGGCCAACCAGCGGTCCGCCCTCCGCCTTCGCGTCCGCGCGGCGCGATGCAAGCGCCGCGTCGAATGGACGCAGGTCAATCCCGTTGCGGACAACGCGGATCTTCTCTGCGCGCACTCCCGCTTTGAGCAGTCTCTGCCTCACTTCATCCGAGACGGCCACAATACGCGTGTACTTTTGCAGCACATACCGGTCGACCCTGCCGTACAGGGAGACCTTCCAATCCGTGTCGTACCAGGTGTGGCAGGTGGAGACCAACGGCACGCCCAGCCCGCGCAGCGCAAGGTACACATAGATGTCCGCCTTGTAGCCGTGTGCGTGGACGACATCCGCTCCAGTACGGCCCACCAACTGCCGGATGCCGGCAATCGCGGCGCGATCCATCCGCCCCTTGCAGACGATCGTGTGCGACTCGAAGCCTTCCTTCACGGCGCGCTCGTACAGCTGCAGGTTCTGCTTCGAGGAGTTTGAGAACACACCCAACACACAGTCGTGCGGCCCGTCCCGCAGCGCGCGCGCCAGGTTCAGGATCACGGTCTCCGCGCCGTACATGCCGCCGCTGCTGATCATGTGCAGGACCTTCATTCCGATCCATCCCCGCCGCCAGTGGCCTCTGGCCCTCGGCGGTTCACAAGCGCCCACAGCCTCTCATACAGCCGGTCTCCCAGCAGCCTCTTCGCGGCCTCCTTCATCCGGTACTGGCGTTGCAGATGGAGCAAGACGCTGCTGTCGTACTGGAACAGCCTCTCTATCCAGTCCGGCTGCATACTGCCAACGATGTTCAGCCGGCCAACCGTCGTTCCCAAAGGCATCGGCTCTGCCTTTGGCTCGGAGGTATAAATCCGCGTGTAACCCGCCTCCAGGCACGCGGCAAGGACGCGGCCATTGTACCGGCCCCCAGGGAGAGACATGGTCGTAATGGAGGTCCCCAGCTTGTCCTCCAGAGTAAGTCGCGACCTGCCCAACTCAGTCTGCAGCTCCCGGCCGTTGCAGTGCGTGAGCAGCGTATGCGTCCAGCCATGCGCTCCGATGGGGTTCCCGGCCGCATGCAGCGAACGCACCTCCTCCCAGCCCATGTAGTCGAGCTTAGTCCCGGTCCAGCCGGCAGTGATAAAGAACCGCGCCGTCAGCCCTCGCGACTGTAGTATGGGAGCGGCCATCTCATAGTTGGAGATATGCCCATCGTCGAAGGTCAGCTCAGGCCACAAGCCGGGACCCTCCGCCGCGCGCAGCTTTACATACAGATCCACATGCCGCTCGAACATTCCTGTCTGCGTGGCATAGGAATAGCGGCTCTCACCCGACCGCAGCTCGTGATACAGAAGATAAAGTCTCCGCAAAGGTTGCCGCATCCGTTCCTTCGAGATGGTTGCAACACGCCAGTCCGCTTCCCGCCCAAGCGTATCGTATCATCGGGCCGTGGACGGACCAGTCCGCTGCGCGAAACGGCATCGGTTGCCCGCCCGATGCGGCAACGGGCTACCGCAAGCGGCGCAATGACTTCGGCGCTCCTCTGCTTACTCAAACGGCTGTCTCTGCTGCCCTTGCCTGTTCCCGTTGTGTAGACTGGTCTCGCCCGCCTGTCGCGGACGGCAAGAGGCCCGGCGGCAGGACAAGGAGCGGCATTGGCATCGAACCTATGGCAAACCCTGCGCGCCGACCTCTTCCGCTACCGCGGGCAAACCGGCAGGCGCGCCTTTTTGTCGGCCTATCTGCGCGAACCCGGTTTTCGATTCACCTACTATCTCCGCAAGACGGCCTATTACGGCGGCAGGAAAAAATCCTTCGCCGTCTTCGCCTATCTCTACCATCGGATTATGTTTCACCACTACCGCTTCAAGTACGGCTTCGACATCTCTCCCACCACCAGCATCGGCCCAGGTCTGTACATCGGCCACTTTGGCGGAGTGGTCATCAGTGCACACGCGGTGCTCGGGTCCAACATCAACATCGCGCATGGCGTCACCATCGGCACGGCCAGCCGGGGCCCTCGCACGGGGGCGCCCACCCTGGGAGACCGCGTCTGGGTTGGCGCAAATGCCGTCCTTGTGGGGAAGATCGCCATCGGAGACGACGCGCTCATCGCCCCCGGGGCTTACGTCAACTTCGACGTGCCCAGCATGGCCGTCGTTCTGGGAAACCCCGGCACCGTGGTCTCCAGCGAAGGTTCCATCGGCTATGTCAACAGCACTCTCGACATCGCATAACCTCCACCGGCAAAACCCGCTCCTGCCATCTCCTGCAAGCACCTGAGGAAGGCCGGCACAAGTCTTCAGCATTCCCACGGGGGTAAAGCCCGGTTGACTGAGCGGCACTTACGGCGGGACTAAAGTCCCCCCCTATCGAAACAGGGATTTATGAAGACCTTGCTTAAACATGTCTGGATGGAAGACTTCAGACTCAGGTAGGGGGTACCCATCTTCAAACCATCCACCGAGCCGGGCCGGGTACAGTCCGCACGCGCCAGGCCTTCCAGGATTTATAATTGGCGTGGCTGATACTATCCGCCGAGCAGGAAAGCTGTCTCTCTATGCCCCCATTCGTCGAGCGGACAGGTCGTTTCGCGGTACTCGCGGTACTCGCCGCCGGCCTCGCGGGCTGCCAGAGCATTGCCGGCATCCAGCCGGTCTCGCAGGTTCGCGTCATCGACGTCTCGCCGGATGCGCCCACGCTGGACATCTACCGCAACTCCCCACAGAACTCCTCAACCGGCCTGTACAACATCGGTTTCGGGACCGTCAGCTCGTATATTCCCGTCGCGGCCGGCGCCTATACCAATGCGGCCTACACTACGGGGACACAGCAGCAACTGGCCACCGTTCGCGGTACTTTTCTGACTGGCGACCAGTACACGGTGCTGGCCGGCAACATCGCAGCCAACCTGCAGATGACGGTGCTCAAGGACCAGTCTTTCCCCGCGCCTCCCGGCCAGGTCGCGCTGCGCTTTCTCGACCAGGCCACTCGCGCGGGCGCAGTGGACATCTATCTGCTGCCTCCCGGCTCCGCGCTGAGCGGGGTCTCGCCCATCGACACCGGCATCGGCTTTGGCGGCAACACGGGATACATGGACGCGCCCAGCGGGACCTACTCCATCGTGGTCCTTCCCGCTGGGACGGTTCCCTCCATCGCCACCTCGCCGTTGTATACCGGCAGCCAGGTAAGCTATCCCGGCGGCTCCGCGCACACCATTCTCCTCATCGACCGGTCGCCCGCCACCTCGCCTGGCCTACAGGTGGTCACCGCCGACGACTACGATCCGTCTTCAGCGGGCAGCTAGAGGCAGCGGTAAACGCCGGCCCCGCGGCATTTCGTCACGGTCGAGCGGCTTCGCATTCGGCATCCAGGGACGTGGGAGTAAGATTTCACGAGGCGTGGGGCGATTTCCACCCTCATTCCAACCCCGTATGCGAAGAGGCTTATGACGCTTGCAACTACAGCTCCCGACGGACGTTCTCCCCGCCGCAAGATCGGCATCACCTGCTACCCCACCTATGGCGGCTCGGGTGTGGTGGCCACGGAGCTTGGCATCGAGCTGGCGGCGCGTGGGCACGAGATCCACTTCATCACCTCGTCGCTGCCCTTCCGCCTGAGCGGGCGCGAGGCCAACATCCACTTCCACGAGGTGGACGTCTACCACTACCCGCTCTTTGAACATCCGCCCTACGACCTGGCGCTGGCCACGCGCATGGCGGAGGTTGCCGAGTTCTACTCGCTCGACCTGCTGCACGTCCACTACGCCATCCCGCACTCCATCTCCGCTCTACTGGCGCGGCAGATGATCGAGACGCAGCACGCGGTCGCGCGCCGCCGCTATCTCCCCATCATCACCACGCTGCACGGCACGGACATCACGCTGGTCGGCCTGGACCGCTCCTATCTGCCGATCACGCAGTTCGGCATCGAGCAGTCCGACGGGGTGACGGCCATCTCCAGCTATCTGCGCGACCGCACCCGCGAGGCCTTCAACATCCAGGGCGAGATCGAGGTCATCCGCAACTTCGTCAACTGCAACGTCTACATCCGTGACTCCGCCAAAGTCGATGCCATGCGGACGCGGTTCGCAGCATCCGCGAGTTCAGGCAAGCCGGGCGAAAAGCTGCTGGTCCACCTCTCGAACTTCCGCCCGGTCAAGCGCGTCCTGGATGTGGTTGAGGTCTTCGCGCGGGTCGCCTCCGCGTTGCCCGCGCGCCTGATGCTGATCGGCGACGGCCCCGACCGCTCTGCCGCCGAACACCTTGCCGTGCGCCTGGGCGTTGCCGATCGCGTCATCTTCCTGGGCAAGCAGGACAATGTGAACGAGCTGCTTCCGCTGGCCGACCTGATGCTGATGCCATCGGAGATGGAGTCCTTCGGGCTGGCCGCGCTGGAGGCCATGGCGTGCGCAGTACCCAGCATCGCAACGCAGGTTGGCGGCGTCGGGGAGCTGATCGAGGACGGGGTCAACGGCCTGCTCTTCCCGGTTGGCGATACAGAGGCGATGGCCGTGGCCGCGATTGCGCTGCTCGGCGATGAGGCGCGGCGGTCTGCGATGGCTGCGGAGGCCCGCAAGACCGCCAGCGACCATTTCTGCTCCACCCGCATCATCCCCGTCTACGAGGCATACTACGAGCGTGTCATCGCGCGCGGCCAGGCGGAGAAGCCGTGAGTGAACGACAGGATGCAGGCAGCGTTGGGCGTGCCCTCATGGGCAGGCGCATCCTCGTGACGCGCGCGCCGCGGCAGGCTTCGCAGTTGGCCGAACGGTTGCGCGCGCTGGGTGCCGTTCCGCTTCTCATTCCCACCATCGAGATCGGGCCGCCCGCGTCGTTCGCTGCCCTGGATGCGGCGCTCACATCGCTCTCCGGCTTCGATCTGGTCGTCTTTACCAGCGCCAACGGAGTCGAAGCCTTTCAGCAGCGAGCACAACTTTTGGGAGTTTTGCCGAAGCCGCGCCGCATCGCCGTGGTCGGCCCCGCGACCGCGCGCGCGGTGCAGGCGATGGGCCTCGCCGCCGATGTCGTTCCGCCTGTCTTTACCGCCGCATCGCTCGCCCAGGTGCTGCACCCGGAGGCGCGGGGAAGGCGCATCCTGCTGGTGCTGGCCGAGCAGGCGCCCGCGACGCTGCACACCGCGCTCGAAGCCGCCGGAGCTTCTGTCACTGTCGCCGCGGCGTATGGCAACCGCATTCCCATGGCCTCTCTGGCGGCTGTTGCAGAGATCTTCGCGGAGCCGGAGAAGGTTCCCGACGCCGTCACCTTTACCAGCGCCTCCACGGCCGGCAACCTCATCGCTTTGTTGCAAGCGGCGGGCCTCTCTCTGCCCGCCTCCACAGTGCGCGCCTCCATCGGGCCGGTCACCTCGCGCGCGCTGCGCGAGCTCGGCGTCCCGCCCCATCTGGAGGCGGCCGAGCCGACCATTGCCGCTCTTGTGGAGGCGCTCGCCGCCCACTTCCAGCAAGCGACAAACTTGTAGAAAGAAACCCTTGTCTAAATCGGAGAGGGTGATACGGTCTTAAGTATGACGAAAGCGCTTCTGACGACCGATCTGGGTGGCCTTCCTCTGCTGGCACGGGGCAAGGTCCGCGACCTGTATGCCATGGGCGACCAACTGCTGTTTGTGGCCACCGACCGCATCTCCGCCTTCGACCATGTGCTTGGCTCGGGAATTCCGGACAAGGGGAAGATCCTCACCCAGATCTCCGCCTTCTGGTTCGAGTTCCTCAAGGACACGGTGGCCAACCATCTGCTGGCCATCGACGGGCCGGAGGTTGCCACGCTGCTGGAACCGTCTTCGCAACAGATCTTTGGCCAGCCTCTCTCCGCGGCGCAGATTGTAGCCGATCCCCTGTTTCAGCAGCAGGTCGCGGGCCGCAGCATGGTGGTGCGCCGCGCGCGGATGTACCCCGTAGAGTGCGTGGTGCGCGGCTATCTCTCCGGCTCGGGCTGGAAGGACTACAAGGCGACCGGGGCCGTCTGCGGGATTCCGCTGCCCGCTGGCCTGCACGAGTCGGAGAAGTTGCCGGAGCCGATCTTCACCCCCTCCACCAAGGACAACACCGGCGGCCACGACGAGAACATCGGATACGCGGAGGTTGAGGCAATGGTCGGCGAGCAGACCGCGGCCCAACTGCGCCGCCTCACGCTCGAGATCTACACCAAGGCCTCCCAGTACGCGGCGGCCAAGGTAATGATCAAAGACGACACAAAATTATAATAAAAAACGAAACAAAGAGTGGGCATCG
>VFSW01011301.1_pt1 | contig 12558 bp, 4 predicted proteins | sample 5358111 | NCBI WGS metagenome assembly VFSW01 (sample SAMN11554181, study PRJNA540505) | mine drainage metagenome | isolation source: sediment from site ElyBrook_90M | place: USA: Ely Copper Mine, Vershire, VT | collected 2017
GCCCGCGGCGGTGGGGGCGAACTCCACGCCGGTGGTGGAGCGGAGACCGGGGCCGAGAGCGGCGGGGCAGGTTTTGTTGACCAGTTGGAAGCCGACCGGGACCGCCAGGGCGAGGCTGCTGAGGGCGGTGGCGGTTCCGGTGTTGGTGACGGTGACGGAGGTGGGGCTGCTCAGGAGGCCGACGCCGGTGGTGGCGAAGGTGATGGAGGGCGGCGCGACCTGCAGGCCCGCGGCGACCGCGCCGGTGGCGCTGAGGGAGACGACGGCTAGGTTGGCGATGGTGGGAGAGGTGGCGGTGAGCGCGCCGGTCAGCGGCCCGGTGACAGTGGGCGCAAAGACAACGCCAACCGTGCAGGTTGCGCCGGAGGCGAGCGTGGCGGCGCAGGTGTTCTGGGTGAGGGTGAAGCCGGCGGTGACGGCGAGGTTGAGCGGCGCGGCGGCAACGGTGGCGGTATTGCTGACGGTGACGGTTTGCGCGGCGCTGACGGAGCCGGCGATGGTGGCCGGGAAGACCAGGAGGGTGGGGTTGACGTTGAGGCCGAAGGGCGCCACGCCGGACCCGCTCAAAGACACGGTTGCGGGCGTTTGCACGCCGGTTGCGGAGATGGTCAGAGCAGCGGCGGAGGCGCCCGCCGCGGAGGGGGTAAACGTGACCTGAACCGTGCATTGTGCGCCTGCGGCAAGTGTCGAGCCGCAGGTGGTTGCACTGCAGGTTGCGGCGCCGCAGGAAAAGCTGGGGGCCTGCGCGCCGGTGAGCGCGAAGCCCAGATTGGTGGCTGATACTCCGCCCGTATTGGTGATCTTCACCGGCTGCGGCACACTGGCGGCATTCAGGATCTGGTTCGGGAAGGTCAGGGCGCTCGAGTCCACGCTCAACGCCGCCGCCGCTACCCCGGTGCCGGAAAGCGCCACCTGCTGGGTTCCCAGAGCATCGTAAATCCACAGCGTACCGCTTTCGTCGCCTAATACCGTGGGGGTAAACACAACGCTGATACTGCATTGCCCCGGCCCGGCCAGTTGGCCGTTGCAGGAGTTTGTGGCCGCGAACTCCCCGGTGGATGCGATGGGGACGCAACTGGAGGCGGATGTGGATGCCGCGCCAGCCCAGATCACAATGCAATCCAGGGGCAGATCCCCGGTATTCGACAGGTACAGCGTCGGCACCGCCAGCGATGCCGACGACTGCCCCACCGCGGTCGCGGGAAAAGAGACCAGCGTGGTGTTGAGAGTACCGGTTGCAGGAGCTTGTCCGGTGCCCGTCAGGATTACCGTCTGCGTCCCTGCCTGGTCGGTAAAGCTCAACGTGCCCGACACCGGCCCGCGTGTTGCCGGCGCAAACTCCACCGTTACCTGGCAACTGCCGGGTGGCGTAAAACCTGCGCCGCAGGTGCTCCCGGCAATCGTGAAGGGCGGAGTGATGGCCACGCTCGCAATCGCAATCGGCGTATTCACTCCCACCGACTGCTGAGGAGGGTTGGAGGTCCCCAGCGTCACATCGCCGAAGGCCAACGTGCCGGGGGTGAAGGTCACCTGGGACGTGGAAATCCCGTTTCCCCCCACGCCCACCGTCAACTGGCCACCGCAGACGTTGGCGTAGATCGCCATCTGGCCCGTCAGGCTGCCCGTCGCTTGAGGCTGAAACGTCACCTGGATGGTGCAGGCCGACCCCGCCGCCACGCTCCCCGTGGTGCAATTGTCGGTCTCGGTGAAGTCGACCGCGTCGCTCATCGCAATGGAAGTCACGGTCAGCGCGACCGTGCCGGTGTTGGTTATGGTGAGCGTCTGCGCGCTGCTCGAGGTTGTCACCGGCTGGCTCGCAAACGCCAGTTGCGGGGCGCTGGCGGAGGCCGAGGTCTGTCCCGACCCGCTTGCGCTGCACAGCGGGGTTTGCCAGACGCCCCGCCCATAGGTGCCCGCGGTAAGCACCTGGGTGGAAGCAGTACTGGGCGAGGCGCTGAGAGCGACGACCGGCGCCGGGGGCAACCCGGTGCCGAAAAGGGACCAGCAGCTGGAACCTGGGCTGGCGCAGGAGGAGAGCTGGGTGGTGAAGTAGACGCCCGCGTCGGTGGCCACGTAGGCGGTGGCGGCGCTCTGCGGGTCGATCACGAGGCTCGATGCCGGCTCGGGCGGGAGGTTGGCGGTGAAGCTGGCCCAGTGGGCTCCGCCATCGGTTGAACCATAGACGGTTTCCACCGGCTGGGCGGTGGTGGGGAATCCCTCGACGGTGACGTAGACGGTGTTGCCGGTGGGGTCGTGGGAGTCGATGAAGATGCTGGAGACGTCCATGCCGAACTTGTTGAGCGAGTAGGGCGAGTTGGCCACCGGGTTGAAAGTCAGGTCCGTCCACACGGGCATGGAGGCGCTGGAGGTGTTAATGACCGCGCGCAGGATGTGGCCGGGCAGGCCGGCGCCGCCGTTAAGCGAGCCGTAGAGGCCCACGTAGACGATCTCCTGTTTCTGGCCGAGCGGGAGGACGGCGATGGAGCGGATGAGCGCGTCGCCGCCGCAGGCGGCGTTGAGGGCTCCGCTGTCGAGGATGGGGCTGATGGCGTTGGCCGGGCTCCAGCCGATGCCGCTAGCCGGGCCGCGCCACAGGCGGCAAGTGGCGATGAGCAACTGCGTCGGGTCCAGCGGGTCAACCAGGAACGGGGCCGGCGACTCCATGGCGTGGCCGTCGCCGCCGATGTCGGCATCGGTGACCACCGGCGTCGTTCCGAAGTCGGAAGGCGTGCAGGAAGACGGGTCAGAACAGAGATAGATGGAAACCCCGTTCTGGCTGTTCACGTACCAGTTGCCGGGATTGCGCGGATCGACGGCCACCGGGCCGCCCCAGCCGCCGAGGATCTGCGGCCAGGCCGCCACGGGCGGGGTGGGGGCGGTGAGGCCGGCAGTCCGGTTGACGCCCAGGCCGGGCATCATGGTGTAGGGCGAGGTGCCAGACAGGGCTAGCGACTCGACCTCGGCCAGCGAGCCGAGGCCGGCGTTGAGGTTCTGGAAGTGGGAGGCGTCGGCCGCGTTGCAGACCGGGCCGGTTTCGCCGATGGCGTCCAACGAGCGCCACAACCCGCTGTCGTTGCCGATGAGGATCTCCAGCGGGTTGGCCTGGTTCCAGGCCAGCGCGTGCTGGAAGGGCGCCACCTGGGCGCTCATGCAGGTGGCTGCGTTGGTGGTGTTGCGCCACACGCAGCCCGCGGCCAGGCTGCACTTCCACAGGTCGTTGGCGCCTGCCAGCAGCCACGTGTCCGCGCCCGGCTGGGGGGCATAGGGCACGGCCGCGAGCGCCAGGTTGTAATCGCCGCTGGGGATGGTGTGTGGGCCGTCGAGAGTGTTCGCCTCGATAGCCTGGGTGCTCCATTGCCGGGCGAATGTGATGGCCGGATTGGCGCATTGGCCGGCGAGGTTGAGGGCGCACTCGTCCTGCCACAGACCCTGGTCCTGTTTGGCAATATCGACGGTCCAGGCAAAGGTGTCTCCTGTGAGCGGATTGACGGCCAGCGAGCCGCGAAAGATGGGGCAGTCGATGGAACCGGTCTGGCCTGGGTTGGCCGGGCAGGCCGCGGTGGTCAGGCCCGGTCCGGGCTGCGCGGCCATGCGCGTCCAGGTAACGCCGTCGGAAGACTGGTAGTAGCCGTGGAAGCGCACCGCGGCAATGAAGATGTGGCGGACCTCGTTCCAGACCACCGAGGTGGCCGCGTTGCCGTCGGGAAAGTCAAAAGCATCGGCCGGTCCCTGCACGTCCTTGCCCGGGCCGTCGGTGATGGTGGCCAGATGCCAGGTCAGGGGCCGGCCGGCGTCGCTCGAGTAGTAGAGCCCCTCATAGCTGCGAATGGAGGGCAACGCATTGACCAGCGTTCCCTCGTAAGCCTGGGAGACGGCAGCGACGACCACCTGCGAATCATCGGTACTCCAGGCGAAACCGGCAAAGCCTTCGCCCCCAAAGCCCCACAGGCTATCCGCGGTTGACGGGATCAGGCTCCAGGTGTTGCCGCCGTCGGCCGAGCGTAGAATGCCGGCGCCATAGTAGGAGTCCAGCGCATCGTTGGGGTCGCCTGTGCCGGCCAGGATGACACCGGTGCCGCCCGGCTGCACGGTGAGTGCGCCGATGCTGATCGAGGGGTCCAGCGCACCGCCCAGGGAACCGGCAGCATCGGTGAGCGATGAGAAGACCACTTGCACGGCGTTGGAGGTGGCGGCGTTTTGCGCCGCCCATACGCCGCCGCCGGTGGTTCCCACGTAAAGATGGTTGCCGGTTGCGTCGGAGGGGTCGAGCGCGAGTGCCGAGACGCGGCCGGTGACCAGGCCGTAGCCGGTGGTGAGCACGGCGTTGGGGCCGAGAAACTTCCAGGTGGCAGTGGAGGACTGGGTCGGCGATGCGGCGGGGCGCGCATGGACGGCGCCGGGGGCAAATCCGCGGCGAGCGAGAAAACGCCGGGCTTCCTGGACGCGTGGAGGAAGGTTGAGCCGCTGCGGCGCGGAATTTGCGGGTTGGGATGCGGGCCGGGGGGGATTCGCGGCGGCGGCTTGTCCTGCGGCTCTCGGCGGCGCGAACGATGCCGAGGCGGCAGACACGCACAGCACCGCGGCAGCAAGCGTGGCGCAAACCGCGCGCACACCGCCCTTCCGCGCCCGATAAAGATGGGCCGCTACCCTGCCCTGGCGCACAGGCTCAACGAAGCCCTGCACAAAAACACGCATAACCGCACACGTCCGGAATCCGATTCCGGCCTCCCCTCTCTCATCGTCTGAGGGGGATTGACCCGAATCCAATCGAATACATCGTGCGAAACATGCAGTTTCCGGGATTGGAAATTACATGGATTATAGTCCGAAAACGGGACAAGGCAATGGGAGGCAGCTCAACGGGCCCCGAGGGGCCAGACGCCGTGTCTTAGAACAGCCGATCGTTCGGCGGAAGGGCCGCTCGACCGGAGTGCTGGCGGATGTAGAGCCCGCTGTCAAACTTTTTTGCAGTCGATGCGCCGGACATGGGGCGGACGAGGCCGAAGACGGGGCGGTTGAACCAGGGGCGATCATGGCGGCCGACGATGGCCCAGGCGATGCCGGCGTAGCCGTTGGGGTCGCGGCCGTCGAGCTGATAGCAGTCGTTGAGGGTGACGGCCCACTCGAATGCGCGGGCCGGGTCGGGCGCCCATTCGAGCATCTTCTTGGCCCAGTACATGCGCATGTAGTTGTGCATCCAGCCGGTGGTGACCATCTGGCGCTGGGCGGCATTCCACAGGTCATCGGCCGTCTCGGCGCGTTCCAGTTGATTGAAGGTATAGCGGTGCGGGCGCGGGTCTGCGGTGTGCTCGACGAGGGTCTGGCGAGCCCAGGGCGCGGCGCACTCCCAGTTGTCGTAGTTGGGTTCGTGGCGGACGAACAGGACGGCCAGTTCGCGCCAGCCGATCGTCTGTTCGAGGAATTTGTCGGCCGCGGTCTGCGTGGCGTTGCCCTGGGCTACGGCTTTGTCGACGGCGAGGGCGATGGTGATCGGGCCGATGTTGCCGAAGTGCAGATACGGCGACAGCCGGCTGGTTCCGCTCAGCTCAGGGTGGTTGCGAGTGGCTTCGTAGTCCTTGAGTTCGAGGCTGACGAAGTCGCGGAGGCGCTTCATAGCGGCGTGCGTGCCGCCGGTAAAACTGTCGACCGGGCCGATGGCGCGGTCGAGTTGGCGGAAGCCGGCGGTGATGTCGTGGTCGAGCGAGGAGCTCTCCGGCTTCTTGCGCGGCTTCCAGGGGTGGTGCGGAGCGATATTGCCGGGAGCAACGAGGTAGTCGGGCAGTTGTGCTTTCAGATGCGGCCGGAAGTGGTGCAGCAGGACATAGCTGCGGTTGAAAATACGCGAGGGAACCACAACGTCGGCGTCGACGGTCCAGTAGGGCAACTTCAACCGCTTCGCCAGCACGCGCCGCCAGCGCTCGGGCTCGCGGCAGGGGTTCTCGTCGCCGATCAGCAGCGCGGCTTCCGCTTCTTCGAGGAAGGCTTCGAGCGAGTTTTCCGGCGATCGGCGCACGATGAAGCCTACGCCGCGCCCGGCCGCGTCTTCTGCCACGTCGCGCAGCCCCTGCTGCAGGAAGTGGTAGTGACGAAGATTGGCGTTAGGATAGTTGGGAATGACCTGGAAGTAGACGACGACCGGCAGGGCGAGCAGGTTGCCCGCTTCAATGGCGACGTCGAGCGCGGGATTATCGACAATGCGCTGGGCGCGCTGCATCCAGTAGACGACCGAACGCGCGGGCTTGCGGGGCGGGCCGGGGCGGCGGACCTGGACCCGTGGATGCACGGAGAGACGCGCGATATCCGAGAATATTTCCGCGTTGCCCGGATTCGGATTCATGTTCTCCCTATGGTAGACCGCACGCCGATGGCTGATTTGGGCGATTTTCATAGGACGAAACTGGATGGCGGCCAATGGCTGAAGTCCGTGGCAGGATTCCTGTTGCCAGAACTTCCGCACCCAGCAACGCATGGATGAAGGAACTCTTGTCCCGCTTCATCTGTCTCAATACCGCCAGATTGAAGCGATGCCTTTTCAACCTCTCCCAGAGAGTCCCAAGCCCGCGCCCGCAGGCGCGCAATGGATTGCACCCTACAGGTATTCCTGCCATGGATTCTGAGTAAGCGAATGTTGACAAACGCAGTGCGTCTCCAGACACAGACTCCAAGGCGGACGCGCGAGATCCAACTTGTTGCGCTCCTTTGGCGGCTGCGTCTACCAGAATCAGTGGCGAGAATCGCCGGAGGGCTTCGCGGCTCCTCCAAATGCGCTCAGAAGAGCGGACAACGCGCCGGAGAGCCGTTCCTGTGTCACCGACTCGGGCAAGGGGATGGACAGAACGGGGCGGTTCGTTCGGGCATCGCGTGTGAGCAGTCCGGCCAACGGCTGATCCAACCGGCTGGCGGGCGCGGCGCCGGAACTCCCGGCCCCATGGCTGGACGCAATCGTCTCGATAAATCTGAGCCCGGCCTCGATGAACGATGCCGCCGCTGTCTCCATGCCACTGCGCTCCAAGGCAGTTCCCGGCACGGGTGGTCCGCCGTTGGAAGCGGAAACCGCCGTACCCGTCGGAGCAGGCGCAGGTTCCCGCACACCGGCAGCCGCCTGTGTAGGTGAGACCGGAGTGGGAGGAGCGACGTCGATGATCGGTTTCGGCCTGTCCGGCTGGTTCGCAAAGATCTCCTTCACGGCCTGAAAAACCGTCTTGCGGCCCAGCTTGGCGAAACTGACCTCGCCCGTGGGGGAATCGAATACTCCGGAGAACAGAGACTTCTTCAAGCTCAGCGTTTCCCATACACGCTCCTCGATGCTCTCGCTCGTCAGCATGTGAATGACATGCACCGGGCGCAACTGGCCCAGCCGGTGCACACGTCCTATGCGCTGCTCCAGCCGGGCTGGGTTCCATGGGGGCTCGAAATTCACCACCACGGAAGCGGCCTGCAGGTTCAGCCCCACACCTCCCGCGTCCGTTGAAAGAAAGACTTTGCATTCCGGATCGTTGCGGAACTTCTCGATGAGTGCCCCTCGCTTGCGCGATGGAACGCCGCCATGGAGCGACACGAATCCAATTCCCAGTTTGCGCAACTCTTCGCCCGCCAGATAGGTCATCCGCTCATACTCGCTGAACACCACCACTTTGCGGTTTTCCTCGATGGCAAGTTCGGTGAGAATCTCGCGAAACTCCTGGAGCTTGGGCGAATGGTGGGTCTGCTTATCGAAAAGAAAAGTCGAGTTGCATAACATGCGCATGTTCTGGATGCAGCATAGAATGCGCTTCTGATCGATCTCCGAAAGCCAGCCTTGCCGTTCCCACTTGCGCATGAGCGCGGCCAGGATATCGCTCTGCTCGTAATAGTGCCCCGCCTGCTCGCTCGTCAACGGCACGCGGAAGACCTGGTCTGTCCGTTCCGGCAGTTCCTTCAGTACCTCTTGGCGTGTGCGTCGCAGCAGAATGGGGGCCAACTGCTGGTGAATGGTGTCCAGTCCGCGATAACCCTGCAGACGGCCGTGCTCGTCTTCAACGCGGTGTTCATGCACGAAGCGGAAGGCGGGACCCAGCCTGCGCCCGTCAACGAACTCGACGACCGAAAAGAGTTCTTCCAGCTTGTTTTCCAGCGGAGTTCCTGTAAGCACAAACGCGTAGCGGCTCTTTAGTTGTTTGATGGTACGCGCGGTTGCCGTGGTCCAGTTGCGGATCCGCTGCGCCTCATCCAGAATGATCAAGTCCGGCTTCAGCTCGTGCATATAACGGATGTCTTTGAGCACAAGTTCATAGCTGGTCAGATTGAAGAACGTGGGGGCGGCGTACAGGCTCCGCCGCCGGGGTAACAGCCCGTCAATCACCTGTGCCGAATGATCTGTAAACTTCTCGATTTCAGTCTTCCACTGGTACTTGACTGAGGCGGGTGCAATCACCAGCACCCTTTCGATTCCCTTTTGCCGGCGTAGAAGCTCGGCCGCGGCCAGCGCCTGCACTGTCTTGCCCAGACCCATGTCGTCTGCCAGAACCACGCGGCCCCGGCAAGCCGCGAACACAGCGCCTCGGACCTGGTAAGGCAGAAGCTTTGCTTTCAGGACGCCCGCCACAGGGTCCTGGCCGCGTTTGAGCTTCGCCAGCAGCTTGCGCTCCAGTCTCAGGCCCTCGCTCAATTCATTTTCCCGTTCGATGTAATCCAGAACGTCGCTATAGATGACCGCCTGGGCGTCCGCCTTGCGGAGCGACTCCAGCACTTCGGCGAATCGTCCGTAATCCTGAGGTCGCAACAGGCCGGCGCCGTCAAAATACTCCGCGGCAATCGATCGCAAGGCGGCCGAGGTCGAGGCCGGCATGCGCAGCCGTACTTCGATCGAATTCCCATACTGAAGCGAAATGGAGGCGCGCGTGCGCTTGTACTCTGCAGTCTCCAACTTCCTTTGGTGGCGGTGCCGCAACCGCAACAGCATCGCTTCGATATGCTTGCAGGTTCCCAGCGTGTTGACAGCGAAATCAGGACAGGAGCAATAGTTCTCGAAAAGCCCTGAGCCGCGAACCGCAACCCGATAGGTTTTCCCACTGGCGGACTTTACGGTGTAATCCCCATATAGGCCGCCTTCGGGCCGTTTCAAAACCTTGAGCGGCGTTGCCTTGGCCCTGTCCTGCCGTTCGGCGATTTGTTGTTCGACTAGCATGAAGAATCCTCACAGTGTTCGAGCTTATAGGTTTACCGGGCGACCCTGTCCAATGGGAGAAACTATCCGATAAGACAAAAGACGGAGCCGAAGACTGAAGTGCATCGGACTTACTTTCGCCACCTCGCCAGAATCTCTTCCACCCTGTCTGCGATTCGCTGGCGGGCGGCAACGCGATCCAGTCCACTCGCCAATAACTCGTCGTACGGGGTGTGTCTGTGGCGAATTGCGGCGACAACCGCTAAAGTCAGGGCATTTCGGTCAAGATTCCTGCCAGCCTCTGTCCGCCCTACCCGGCCGCTTCGCCTTTGGGCCGTGTGCTCGGCGATGACCTCGACCTCGTTTGCCGGACAACCAGGGAACAACGTTGCGATCTTCGTTATCATTCGCGCGGCCAATTCGACGTCCTGTTTTCGTCGCTGCTCGGCTCCGCGTGCCCGTGCCATGGCGCGTTCGTCTGCGTCCTCCAGGCATTCCCGCTCAGCCTTCTCGATCCCGGCCGTTTCCACCAGGATGCCTTGCCTCTCGTAGCGCCCACGTGACCGGCTGAAGCGGACGACGACTACTACTCGTTCGCTGTACCTGGTCGCGCGCCGCGTCAACGCAGTATCGCCCGATGGAAGAAACTCGAGATCGTCGAGACGCGCGCACCGAAGGCAGAGCGGCTGCTCCAGTTCCATCGAAAGAAAGGAACCCTGCTCAATCTCCGCGCCGCACTCCGAACACTGGGCCTCGCGCAGGTTCTGGAATACAACAGGCTTGGGAGACTGATTGAGCTTCTCTTCCAGCCGCTGCTGCTTCTTTTCCGAAAGTGCCGACGATACGTAGTGTGTGCGGTAGCTCTTCTCAATCTCCAAGTCTCCGCTCTTCGAGAATTGCAGGACCACCTTTCCGGCCCGTGAAGCGCGCATGTACTGGGTTTCGCTGGGCTTGAGGCCCTTGTCCGTTGCCCAGCGGCGAAAGATCGCCAAGGATGCGGAAATCTTGCTGAGATTCCCTTGAATCGCCCGATCCAGGAAATCGACTCGCCCTTTCCGCCAGGAGTCGACCTGCGCAGACGTCAACAGGCCCATTCCGCAGAGGACGTCGATTGCGCTGACATAATTCTGACGGGACAAAGCGGCGTCCGCGGCGCGATGGACCCGGTTTTCGAGCTTCGATTGATTCGGAGGCATACCTCTGGCCTCGTAAAAGTACCCAGGACCACCCTTAAGCGGATACCGCACACGCAGCCTGCTGTTGCGGTTCGCTCCAATCCTGATGAGTCCTGTTCAACCCACGATAAACGATTCCGGATCAGGCTGCGCCTCTCAGTCGCGAAATTGCCGAAATCGGTCTTGGTCGCGCTTGACCAGTCGCAGGCGGAAAGCGGCAGTCGGAATCTGCTTGTTTGGCGCTGATTCCTGGCTTTTCGCGGACTCTCAGGCTGCCGCCTGCGCCAAGCAACAACTTTGGGCGGATTCGGCGATGAAGCCACTTGACTCCATGGCCTGCGCCGATTGTTCAAGGACTTTCCAATCAGAGAGCATTTTCCAGCGCCGCAATCGCAGCGCAGGAGGAAAGCACCCAACCAGGAAGTCCCATCGAAGTCGAGGCAAAGCCGGATCCGGCTGTCTGGCAATTCCGCTGGTCAGACACAGGGCCTCCGGGAGAGCGCCTTGATCGCAAACGGGTGACCGGCGCGGCTAACGAGTATGAGGACGCAAAAGCCGCCCTATGGCAGCAGGCCATGCGGTTGCTGCCGATTGCACCAAGCGAAGAGGGTCTCGAAGCGGGTATCGATGGCGCTTTCCTGAGCCGGTTTAGACCGGCGGGAAAACTATGTCTTGAAGCGACGCTGGAGGGGTTGACCGGCGACCAGAGACGGCGTCCAGAGGCCGTTGCAGCCTGTTTGCAGGCCGGATGCGCTGCAGGAACTCCTGTCGGCGATTTAAATCCCCTCGCCGCAACCCCTTCCAAACCTTACCGACGGATTGCGTAGGGCCGAAGTCCGATTGACCCCCGGCCCGATTTCCCGTAGACTAGGTATTTGCGTGGGATGCGGATCGCGTTGCATTCTGACCCCGCATCATCCCCCCTCATTCCTGGGCTCAGGTTTCCGCCCCAGGCAGCAGGGCTCAAGAGATTAAGGAAGAACAATGGCAAATCATGTTTCGTCGCTCAAGCGCGCCCGCCAGACCGTAACCCGCACTGAAGTCAACCGCGCCAACCGCAGCCGCGTCCGCACCAGCCTGCGCGCCCTGCGCGAGTCCCTCGTCAAGGGTGACGTCAAGGCCGCCCAGACCCAGTATCGCGAGACCGTCTCCATCCTCGACAAGAGCGTCCAAAAGGGCATCCTGCACGACAACACCGTCTCCCGCTACAAGAGCCGCCTCAACGCCCGCCTCAAGGCCCTCGTCCTCGCCAAGGCGTAGCCGCGCGCAACTCCACGCGAGCCGAACTCATACCAGAACAGCCGGGATCGCTCCCGGCTGTTTCCGTTTTCCTGCCTTCCGCTTTCATTTTCCATGATGGACGAAAAGGATGGCCGCATCCGATCTTCTTATTCGGACCTCGGCCACGCCTCCAGTAAGTCCATCCCTCAGGTGGCCCCCCACCGTCCACACACCATGGTCAAGATGAGCTGAAAACGGCCTTTCAGAAACAACCTGAGCCTCCCCATAGATGGGCTTCAGAACAGCTTCCGCCACCGCGATCGCGGTCCGACTGTCCGGAACGAACCCTTCTTTGGGCATATAGCCAGAGCTGCTTTGGCCAAATGCCTTCACAAATACAACGAGCACAAGCACAACGAAAACAAGCCGCCGCATCGTTCGCTCCGTCAATCAATCTCCTAAAGCCGCTCGAAGATCCCCGCCGCGCCCATCCCGCCGCCCACGCACATGGTCACCATACCGTAGCGCGCCTGCCGCCGCCACATCTCCGCCAGCAGCGTAGCCGTCAGCTTGGCCCCGGTGCATCCCAGCGGATGCCCCAGCGCAATCGCCCCGCCGTTCACATTCACCCGCGCCGGATCCAGTCCCAGCTCTCGCATTACCGCCAGCGACTGCGCCGCAAACGCCTCGTTCAGCTCGATCAGCTCAATCTGTTCCAGCTTCAGCCCAGCCCTCTTCAGCGCCTTGGGAATCGCCGTCACCGGCCCCATGCCCATCTCCTCCGGCAGGCAGCCCGTCACCGCATAAGCCAGCAGCCGCCCCAGCGGCTGAATCCCCAGCTCGCGCGCCCTGCCGACCTCCATCAGGACCACCGCCGCCGCCCCGTCCGAGGTTTGCGACGAGTTCCCCGCCGTCACCGTCCCCTGCGCGTGGAAGGCCGGCTTCAGCTTTGCCAGCGCCTCGGGCGTGGTGTCCGGCCGCGCCCCCTCGTCGGCGGCAACCCCCGTCTCCGGCCCG
>VFSW01011302.1_pt1 | contig 12558 bp, 13 predicted proteins | sample 5358111 | NCBI WGS metagenome assembly VFSW01 (sample SAMN11554181, study PRJNA540505) | mine drainage metagenome | isolation source: sediment from site ElyBrook_90M | place: USA: Ely Copper Mine, Vershire, VT | collected 2017
TCTATGCACATATACATTATTGCCTTTTTGCGGAACGGCGAGGGCTGGACGATCCGGACCGGAGACTCTGCGACCTTCAGGCCTAACAGTTGCGCGACCGCCAAGATTTCCACGTCGTATGCGTACCGCTTGACTGAGATCACGCTCATAATCCGTCGGAAGTGCTCCCCTCGCATCGCCTTGAAACCAGTCTGGGAATCGGCGAGCTTGATTCCTGTTGATAGCCTGATGAACTTGTTGAACGACACGCTCAGAAACTTCCGCATGACCGGGGCGCTGTAGGAGGATTGGGGATGCCTCTTCGACGCTACACAAATGTCGAAACGATCGAGGATGGCCACGTACTCTTTCAATGAGGATGGGTCGATTTCCATGTCTGCGTCAATCACCACGACAGCGTTTCCCCTCACATACTGCGCGGCCAGCTTGACAGCCGAACCCTTTCCGCTATTCACCGGGCACTTCAGAGCAACCAGGGATTCGTTCGCAAGGGAAATTGACTTTACAATCCCATAGGTATCATCGACAGACCCGTCGTCGACCACGACGATTTCATAGGATTGGGCAGCCTGCGACGCGACCTCGCATAGCCGCTCGACGACTTGCCTGATGGAGCCGGCCTCGTTGTAGGCAGGAACCACGACGGACAGGTCGACGCTCCCCTTCCTCCGCGAGGAGTCGGGCTGAGTCAGTGGAGTCGCCGGAACCATCAAGAGTGGCGAGACCCTCTGAAGTAGGCAATCGTGCCCTCGAGGCCTTCGTCCAGCCTTGTTCGTGGCCGCCACCCGAGCTTGCGAATCCTCGATATGTCTGGACTCCTCCTCCGCGGGTCGTCCTCCCGCGCCTCCACGAATCTGGTCTTTGATTTACTGCCACTCAAGTCCGTGATCTTCTCGGCGAGCGTGGAGATCGTTATCTCGTCCGGACTGCCGATGTTGAAAGTCCCGCCGTCTTCCCCGCGGGAGGTCGCAAGGAGCATCAGCCCCCTCACGGTGTCGGTGACGTAGCAGAAGCTCCTCGTCTGCGCTCCGGTTCCTTGGATTGTGAGAGGCTCGCCACGAATCGCCTGCAAGATGAACCTCGGGACGACGCGCGCATAGAATCCGTCTGAACGGATTCGCGGCCCGTATGAGTTGAAAATCCGGGGGATGCGGACATGGACGCCGTGCTGCCTGAAGTACGCCATGCAAGCGGCCTCTCCAAAGCGCTTGCCTTCGTCGTAACAGGACCTTATGCCGACCGAGCTGACGTAGCCGTAGTAGGACTCTGGGGTGGGGACGACCGCGGCGTCACCATATATTTCGGAAGTTGAGGCAAAGACGAGGATTGACTCCGACCTGCGAGCCAGTTCGAGCATCCGCATGGTTCCCACCGAGTTCGCCCTCAGGGTCTCTATCGGATACCGCTGGTACTCCTCAGGGGAAGCCCTGCTGGACATATGGAAAATGTAGTTGTAGTCGTTGCTCAGCCTTGCGGTAGTCACGTCGCCGCGCATCACTCGCATTGCCTTTCTGAGGCTGGATACGTTTTGAATCTGCCCGGTGGAGAAGTTGTCCAAGCAGTGGACGGCAGCGCCGCAGGCAACTAGGGTTTCGCAAAGCCAGCTCCCCAAGAAGCCCGCTCCGCCCGTCACCAGGACCTTTGAGCCAGAGAACGTCGACCGGAAGTCTTCAGCCATATCCTGGACTGTCTCGACTTTCCCTTTCAATGAGACTTGGCCCCTTAAGGAAGACGACTACCGAACTTCAGGTGAAGCGGCCCCGCTGGTGCCGGGTACGTTAGGTCGGGCAGAATCCAGCGCACAACACCCGTGTTCCCGAGATATTATTATGCGTTCTTTTCTAGTCTGCTAGGAATCGACAAGCGCCTCACGATACACGGCTTCGACGAGCCTCACCGTCGCCGACCAAGCAGGCATGATAAAGGCGGCCACTGGGTTGAAGCTGCCCTAGCTTAAGGGTTAAGTGGGAGCTCCCAAATGGCCTTGTACCTCGCCTCCGGTACACGGCGAGCAGTTTCATCATAGAGGCGTTCTACGGCTGAGGAGCGAAAGATGGGCGACAATCAAAGGAACGCGTCCACGCTGAACTACAGTGATTTGGGTACCTGGTCAACGTATATATGCGGACAGGAAAAACTGGAGGCTATGTTGAAGGACGAAGTGAAGCCAGAAGTGGATTACAAGCTTTTGGAAGATCCACGCATGGCGAAACAGGCATTGCAGACCATCATCCAGACGAAGCAGGGGCTTGATGACTTTGTCGATACGCTTGAATTCCTGTCGGACCCGAAATCTCGAAAGAATCTTGAGAAAGGCCTGAAAGAGGCGCGCCATGGAAGGGCGGTAAAGCTCACGGTCAAAGAACTCAGAAAGAGATCGGGATGAGCTATGAATCCGAGTTCACGCCAACCTTCCTGAAGTTACTGAAGAAACTAGATAGCCAAATCAAGGAACGCGTCCTAAAGGCGGTCGAGCAGGCACTAAAGGACCCGAGAAACGGCTCCCAACTTGTCTTCGCCAGTCAGGTCTGCTTCAAGTGGAGAGTTGCGGATTACCGGATGATCTACACCATCGACGAGAAAAGGAAGGTTCTCACCTTCATCGTCGTCGACCATCGAAGCAAGGTCTACAAGCGCTACAGATTGTGATTCTCGGCTCTGTCAAGCCTACTGGACTTGCCACTCTCTGCCGCGGGGGCGGGCGCTTAAATGGACAACTCGACAGATAGTGCATGAAGGTGGTCAAGGGAGTCAAGTTCGCGTACAAGCCCACTCCTCAGACTCTCGAACTCCTTGCGACGTTCAAAGACATGGTCAACGAAGCCGTCCGCATCTGCCTCGAGGAGGACATCAGAGGACGACTGAAGCTCAGAGACAAGGTCTACAAGGGATTCCAAGAAAGGTACGGCGTCCTGTCCTGCGTCCCATACTCGGTCGCAGAGGTCGCGTGGTCGATCGTGAAGAAGCACAGGCGCTGGCATCGAAGACCGTCCGCGAAGCGCTTGATGCTCAAGATGGATGCCGCGAACTACTCGCTCAACTACTCGATACTCTCGCTGCCGTTCAAGAGAGGCGCAGGGCGGCTCCTGATCCCGTTGCGGTACGGCGAATACCAGCGGTCGTTCTTGATGGACAAGACGCTCAAGTGTGGCTCGGTGACCGTGACAGAGTCGTCCATCGTCATAGCCTTCTCCAAGGAGACGCCGACGACAGAGCCTCTCCGGATGGTAGGCTTCGACCTCAACGAGAAATCGATCGTCGGGAGCGACGGGACCTCGCACGACCTCTCCGAAGCAGCCCGGCTCCACACGCTCTACGGGGTGAGGCGCTCCAGGTTCTGCGAGAGACATCCCGGCGACAGACGCCTCAACAAGAAGTTCGCAAGTTCCCGACGGGAGAAAGAGCGCATTAGTCAAGCGCTGCACAGAGTCTCGACATTGATTGTAGAGAAGGCGTGGGCGAACAATGAAGCGATCGTCCTCGAGAGGCTCAAAGGGATCAGGTATGCGCACAAAAAGGGGAACGGCGAGGGCAGAGCGAGACGAAGAAGGATCGCCCTCTGGCCTTTCAGGCAGCTCCAAGCGTACATCGACTACAAGGCCCGGTGGGCCGGGGTCCCGATAGAGTACGTGTCGGCAGCCTATACGTCCAAAACCTGCCACGTCTGTGGCTACATCAACAGGAAACTGATGCTGACGGACAGGAGCTGGCTATGCCCAAAGTGCGGTGCCAAGCTCGAGCGCGACGGGAACGCAGCGATCAACATCGAGCGTCGCGGGAAGATAAGATGTCTGGGTGAGGCTCACCCAGGAGCGCGGGACACAGATGAAGCGATGAAGGGGAACGAGACGACGACTGCTCCAATCCTCCGAGCTGAAGCCCCGAAGCCAGGCCCTGGAGAAGTCCAGTAGACTTGACAGAGCCTGATTCTCTTCCCAGCCGGGTACGCGTCGAGCAATTCCATCATCGAGGCGTTCAACGGGTGACGAGTGAGCTTCGGCGCCCTTTTGTCTCTGGCGCGGATCAGAGGTACTTGATCATGCTGACGGACGGCAACCTTTGCTTAACAGAAGGCCGGTCTCACATCAGACGAGTCGTTAGCCTTTTGGGCGCGCTCGATGCTCCCGCTAGGGGCTCAGTCCGGGGGCCGACCTCGCATAGAAATGCGGCTAGGAGACTGGTATCGACACCTTCACGCCCCGACTCTCAAGAAGTGTCTCGGCCTTCAGGAACTCCCTGTCGGACGTGATGAGAATCTCGATGGGGTACCCTCTCTCCTTCAGCACGAGCAGGTGGGAGATGTGCAGCAGGTCGAGGCTCCTCAGCTTCAGCTCTGCGGAGTGCCCAATCGCAACCCCGACCTCGGCGCTCACGCGACCCATGGGCGTGAAGACCCTATCGGAGGGGGCCTCGATCAGCTTGAGCCCGTACTTGGACATCACATAGACCACGTAGGCCGTCACGATCGCCGCATCTGTCGCCGTGACCTGCTCGGCGACCGCCGAGATGAGGTCGTCCCTTCTCGAGAACGCCGAGGACAATTCGAGGAGGAATACCTCGGAGACGACCTTCTCTCCTTCGGCGGACAGCGATTCCCTTGCCTTCGTGCTTTCTGCAGGGTGACTCTCGTCCAGCGCCCGGACGATCACGCTCGTATCGACGTATATCAGAATCTCTCCCTCTCGAGCTCCAGACCAGACAGGTCACCCTTCCGCGCGTTGTCGAGCCTTTCCACTATCTTCACGATTCTTCCCAGTTCCTTCGCCTCTTCGCGAGCTTCCATCCCCTTCTTCATGAGCTCCCTGATCGCGTCGCTCCTGTTCTTGTAGAACCCCAGCTTCACGAACAGGTCCAACGTGTCGAGGATTTCCTTGTCGATCCGGACTGGCACCGTCTCGGTCATGTTGTGTTGCGTATACGTATACGTATATTTAGCATTTCGCAACCAGAAGCATCGAGACGAAGTTGCCGGCCGACGCCGACATAGATCCATAGCCTCCGCTAGCTCTGAAAAACAAGTGAGGACAGAAGCAGTCCCAGCTTAGAGCCTATCCCAAAATCATTCTGTGGTAGCCCTCATGGCAAATAACAGCGACGGCTCAAGGCGCTAGCCGAATAACTGGGGACGACGAAAAAACGCGAGAGTGGGACGGTCAGCTCCCCCTGGCTATGAGATTGTGTAACTGGTAACCTGAAAAGTCGCTGAACCAGCAGTTGTTGCTATGCCAGCGGCAAAAGCGCTTGGACTGCCGAAGGCGAATCCAGCTTCAGTGACAGAAGCCAGAGCTTGAGCAAACTGAGCAGGAGTTGCATGTTGGCCGCATATGCCAGTCCACGAGCCTGGATCGAGTGTCGCTGTCAGCGAGACACCAGAGGCCGAACCAGTGACGGCATAGGACGCTGTCGACCACCAGTAGTTGTTTGCACCGAATCCAGGAGGCATGCACGTTGCCATGTCGCTGACCGGGGCGTTGGACTGGAAGAACAGGTGCACCACTGCTGCACCACCAGCAGGAGCACTGCCCCACGGTCCAGATTCAAAAGTACTTGTACCAGCAATGGTAACTAACGCTGCTATTGTCCCATCGGCAGGCAGAGATTTGACCGATGTGTTATAGAGGTAGTCTGTGAAGCCAGAGGAAGCACTTGGAACGGTGAATTCCGCAATGACACCTGGCCCAGATGTTGCATGACTTGTATGAAAGGCCAAAGTTCCTTGTGGATTGAAGACTCTGGTTCCAACGATCCATTGCTGCCCGGGAGCAGTCGATGTGTTTGCATATGCGACGCCCGTGAATGACAGAAGCGCGATTGCAGAAAGCGTTGCCAGGAGAGTCAGCTTTGCATTTTCATGGAGCGTCTTCATGGTTCCACGAATCTGCTCCACTCCCGACCTATATACGGAGTCTGTGGTAACTCCACCGTGAAATCCTGATCGGGAGGGCTGATGTTAAGCTGCCACACCCTTGTATTCAATCAAGCTGGGTTCAACCTAACGGCCGTAGTTTTTTGGGATAGGCTCTTAAGGTTCAGTGGGAGCTCCTTCCAACGAGCCAGCTCGCCTTTAGTGGTAGGATAGGCGATGGAAGACGGCAATCAAGATAGGCTACGAGGAACTCTCCCGCCATGCCTACCTCGTTGGTGCGACCGGGACGGGAAAGTCCACTCTCGCAAGGATGGTCGCCAAGTGGCTTGAGGAGGCCAACAAGACAGGCGCCTTCCCAGACTCCATCTACATCGACGTGAAGGGCGACGACGCCTGGAAGTTCCTATCGCAGGCCGACCCGCTTGACCGCTCCAATCCGACATTTCTGGATCCCAACCCAGCGGGATTCAGCGTCAACCCCTTCGAGCTGCCGCAGGAGATAACGACGCAGCTGGCGAGGATGGTCGAGAGACATTGTAGAAACAGGGCCGAGGGCCTCAGGGAAGCAAGGCCGGAGGAGGCTAAGGACGCCGTCATCTCGGCCTGCCTTGAGAGGATGGAGAGGTTCCCCCCAGTTCGCGCCCACTTTGGGCAGACTGAACTTGGAGGCAGCGGCCTACTTCCCCGACCTCACTGCCAGCTCAAGCAACAAACCGATGAACAAGAATGACAGAGCCGCTCTGATGCTGGAAGAAGAGGAACGCACGTTCAGAGCTGTGGAGGACGAGGAACGCAGGCTCCGCCCGTTGGATACCACATAACATAGAAGCCAGTGGTGAGAAAAGCACGTTCCACTCGGAGCAGAAATCCAGCTCCACGGGTCAGCAAGGTGCAGATCCCCGGCGATTGTTTCAGCGCCTTCGATTTGTGCGCATTTCATTCGTCGTGTACCCCAGGTATTTGCTCGAGAGCTGCAGCGCCTCCATCAACGTCTCAGGGCTCCCGATCTCAAGTCTTAGCTCGTCGTCCCGCAGCTTCACCCCCATGACCTTCCCCGAAAGGCAGAGGGATTGGATCGCGTCGGTGAGCTGCACCTCGCCGTTTCTCCCCGGCTTGGCCGACGATAGGTACGGGAACAGCGTTTCCTTGAAAAAGTAGATCGGCATTATCGCGGTATTGGTCTTCGGTTTGGCAGGCTTTTCTTCCGCGGCCTCAATCCGCATCACACCCTCACCGACGTCCTCGCCGACGACTACCCCGTACTGCCGCGGGTCGGGGACGTCTTGGAGGAGTATCGTGGCATCGGCGTCGTGGCTCGCGTGGACTTCGACCATCCTGGCAAGATGGTCGCTGGAGAGTATGAAGGTGTCTCCAGCATGAACGAGGAAGCTCCCGCTGATGTATGGCCTTGCTCGCAGGACGGCGTCGCCGAAGCCGAGGGGCTCGGGCTGTGAGACGAATACGATGTTCGACGCCTTGAGCTTTTCGTAGTATTCTGCCAGGCCGTTGCTACCTTTCCCTTTCTTCGAGAGGAAGTCGACGAAGGCCTGGTCAGGTGTGAAGTGGTCCTGGATCGCGCGCTTTCCCCTCCCCACCACCACCAGAAAGTCACGGACGCCCTCGCTGTATAGCTGCTCGTAGATCGCCTGGATCATGGGCTTCACCTGGACCGAGCTCCCAGAGTCGCCTGTTATCAGCGGGGACATCTCCTTCGGGATCTCCTTCGAGAACGGGAGCAGCCTTGTCCCTGTGCCGCCCGCTGTCAGCACCGCTTTGAAACCCCCCATGCTCATAGAGAACGACCACGGGACCTCAAGTGAGACGGCCGCGCTGGTTCCGGGTACGGCAGGTCTGGCAGGATGCAGCGCACAAGAACCGAGTTTTCGAGATATTATTATGCGTTCTTTTCTAGTCTCCTAGGAATCGACAAGGGCCTCGCGATACACTGCCTCGACAAGCCTCACGGTCGCCGACCAGTCGTGCTTCTCGGCGTAGGCGCGGGCGCCCCGTCCCATCCGCTCCCTCAGCTCCGGGTCGCGCGATAGCTTGACGATGGCGTGGACGAGCGACCCTGGCACGCCCGGGTCGACGAGGAGCCCGGTCTCCCCTGGCCGGATCACGTCGGTTATCCCCCCCACCGTGGAGCCGATCACCGGCTTGCCAGAGGCCATGGCCTCCAACAGCACCAGCCCGAACCCCTCTGACCTGTCCTTGCTCGGAAGGACCGCGAGGTCGCATGCGGCGTAGTAGGACGGCAGGAGATCACCGCTGACCTGCCCTGCGAAGATCACCTTCCCCTCCAGTGAGAGCGCCGAGACTAGCTGCATGAACGATGGCAAGAGAGACCCCCTGCCGACTACGAGCAACCTCAGGTCGGGGTTCTGCGCCGAGGCGATCTTGAAAGCGGCGATCAGGTCGTCTACGCCCTTGTACGCATGCCACTGGGTCAACGCCCAGACGAAGAGGACGACCACCTTGCCCTCGAGGCCATGTTTCTCCCTGACCTCCTTTCCGCTGAGGAGCGGCGTGAACCTGGCCGTGTCGACCCAGTTCGGGCCGACCCTCACCTTCTCGTGGAACCTTCTCAAGGTCTCGGAGGTTCTTGCATACACGCCTGTCGTGGCGATTATCCGGTCGTAGTATTGAAGGTAGGCAGGGGAAAACAGGTCGTGTGCTCGCACCAAGAGGCCCGCGGCGGAGGTGACCCGCGGGAGGTCGTTGTGCCAGGTCAAGACCGAAGGGATTCCCCTAATCCTGCTGAACCAGGCGAAAAGCGCTGACAGGTATGGGCTGGGAAAGTTGCAGTGTATGACATCGTAGTCCTCCCTAAAGAGGTTCAGGGGAGAGACGGCTAGCGGCGTGCCGTAAAGTCTGAGAGGCGCGCGCTCCCTCCTGATTCTGACGCCGACTTCGTAGGTCTCTCCAGGCGGAAGAGGTGCTGAGGCGCAATAGACGGTGACCTCGTTCCCAGCCCTTTGCAACCCCTTTGCCAGGCTGCTGACATAGGTCTCGGCCCCGCCAATCCAGGGCGGATAGAAACTGTTTACGATGCAGATCCTCATGGGGACTCAGTCATGCCTCTGCACGATGGACGGCTGTTGTGCGGGCTGTCGGAAGGTTCTGGCGCCTCTCAAACACGCTTGACCAGCGCCAATATACGTCTCTCGTACGCCAACGTCAGGCTCAGGACCATCCGGACAGGTCCCAAGGCTTCCCCGGCTATCGACAGCCTCACGATGTCGTCGCCGTCGATGCCCCTTGCAAGTGGGACGCAAGTCAAGTAGACGACCGAGAATACCACGGCATCGATTGCGAGGGCAGCCGTGCTCGGCAGGCCCCCAATCGGCAGGAAGAAGATCGCGAGCAGCGCAGTCAGCGCGGCGATCACTATCCCGACCAACGGCCTTGTGGACATTCGGACATCAAGGTAGGTCCTCGCGAGGAACAATCCGGGGAGGGTCAAGGCGACGTTCGACACGAGCAATGCCAGCATTATTCCCTCAGCACCCAGGCCGAGAGTGACGCCCAGGAAGAAGCCCCCCAGTGCGAGACCGATCGCACCCGCAAGAGTGATCAGCATCGTGATCCTGCTCTTCCCGACGCCGTTCAAGAACGGGGTGAGGACTGTCAGGCCTATAGAGACCGGCAGCGAAGAAAGCGCGACGAGCCGCAGCAGAATGATCCCCTGAGAGTAGGAGGGCCCATACAAAAGGTCGAACAGAGGCGCTGCGGCCCCGATCAAGAAGAACACCATCGGCGTAAGGAGGAGCGAGACGTATCTGACGGCGTATGAGAACGCGAGGGAGGTATCTCCTGCGAGACCATGCAGGGCGGCGAACGAGCGAAACAACACGTTTGTGACCGTGCCCGAGATGACGGAGATCGCGACGGTCACGTTCAGGGCAGCCTGGTAATAGCCTATCACCGCGTTCGCCGCGATCGTGGCGAGAATTATCGTGACGTAATTTCCGGCCAGGCCTGAAAGGATGTTCCCGGCGTAAGGGGGGAAGCCGTAGCTCAACATCATCTTGGTGTCAGCGAAGAACGTGTTCGACACCCTGGACCAGGGCCTCATGTGCGCCACGTATAGAAAGAGAGTCGCTAGCACGCCCTGCACCACGTAAGAGAGCGTGTGCCCGGCCACGGCGCCGAGCACCCCGAACCCAGCGAGTATCAAGCCGACGGTCAGGACGAGCTTGAGCCCTGCTTGAAGCACCGTGAAGGCGCTAAGCTCCACCATCGAGCTCCATCCGATGAAGACCGAGTTCGCGGACCCTGAGATGGTCTGGCCGAGGATGAAGAGCGAGGCGATTTGGACATAAGGCACCAGCTCTGGCCTGTGCAAGAGAGCGCCGACAAGGTATGACGCGCCGAGGTAGTTCGCCGCGGATAACAAGAGCCCGAAGAGCAGGAGGAAGCTCGTCGCGCTTCGCGTGACGCTTTTCGCCCTGTCAACTTCTCCGCTCGAGACGTAGAACGCCACGTATCTCGTCACTGAGATGTTCACGCCCAGTCCCACGAAGAGAGAGAGGACTGAAGGGACGACGAACGCAAGGGTGTAGATGCCGTAGCCGTCAGGGCCGAGCAGCCTCGCGACGAACACGGCCGTCACGGCGGTGATTCCCGTGTACAAGAGGTTCCCTGTGAAGAGGATCAGCGTGCCTCTTGCCGACTCCTGCGCGACCTTGACGTCCGACAAGATATCACGCTAGCCAGTCGATGACTGTATAAATGCGCGAGCCGAGTTTACTGGCTAGTCCGCTCCCTTCCGCACGACGGTCGAGATGGTGAACAGGATTATCCCCGTGAAGAACGTGAAGAGCCCGAAGATCCCTATCGAGAAGCCGATAAGCGCGTATGTGAGAACGAGGTCGCTGATGACCTGTTGGCCCAAGAATAGAAGGTAGGCGTGGACCACGAAATACACGCCCAAGAGCGTGATCACCAAGCCGGGTATCCCGTAGAAGGTCATCGGGTGTCTGATGGACGTGAGCTTTATCGCGCTGGTGAGCACGTCGACGGTATGGTAGACCGGGTTGTGCGTCGAGGTCTTTCCGACTCCGTACATGACCGAGACCGGGACCTCCGTCACCCGGAGCCCCTGCCTCGAGGCGTCCATCAGTATCTCCGAGTCCACCCCCATGCCCGACTCCGAGGGGCGCAGCGGCTCGATGGACTTCTTGTTGTATGCCCTGAACCCCGACTGCGTGTCTGAGACCCCGGCCATCGTCACTGGGTTCAGCAGCTTGTTGCCGACCTTCCTGTAGCCCGGGATCCCCTTGTTGTCCCCGTGAAACCTCGCCCCTATCACCACGTCGGCGAGCCCCTTGGCGATGGGGTCGACGAGCTTCGGTATGTCCGCGGGGTCGTGCTGGTCGTCACCGTCGATGGTTATCATGACGTCGGCCCCCATGTCCCTGCACGCGGAGAACAGCGACCGGAAAGCTTCCCCCTTCCCCATGTTCCGCTCATGGCGCATGACCTTCGCCCCGAGCTTCTCGGCGATGGCGGCTGTCATGTCGCGGGAACCGTCGTCACACACGAGGACCTCATCCACGAACGGCAGGGCACGGACGATCACCTTCCCGATCGTCCTTTCTTCGTTGAAGGCGGGAATGCAAGCGACCTTAATCACGAGACGGCACCCGGCAGGACCTTCTCTCCACTTTTGACTACGTATCTCCTAAAGTCTTTAAATCTTATCTCGCGAAATCTCGGTTCACGTCGTTCTCCAGGCGAGCTAAGGACTACCTCAGGATCAATTGGGGCGCCCCCACTGCTCGCCAGTTCCGACCAATCATGCTTCTCGGCGCAAGTCCGGGCGCTCTTTCTATCTTATCCCTCAGCCCGGAATCGCTCGACACTCTGACGATGGCACAAGCCAGGGAATTGGATCTGTTCGGGTCTACAAGGATTCCGGTTTCTGCCGGCCGAACCACGTGAGTTATCCCGCCAACACGGGAACCTATCACAGGCTTGCCCGAAGCCATGGTCAGATTTGGCACGCCGGCTCACACAGCCCACTGAGAAGAGCCTCGGGATTCAACCACGTCTAAAACACAATCTCAGGTACCCGTTTGCAGGCGACCATCCCCTGCAGACGCAGAAAGTGCCTGTCGTCAGTAACGAACGCATCGATCTTCGAGACTTTCGAAAGGTTTCGGCACGTCGCTGCGTGGACCGAGTCGGAGGCATAGACATTGTTCTCGGCGATGATTCGTTCGGCATGCGCGAGTATTTCGTCGGTGACGGCGCAGCTTTCTATCTTGTGGCTCCGTAGTTCCTTCAAATCCAACTCTATGACTTCTTTGGGTTTCCCGTCTTTTTTCAAGGCTCTTGCCACCTCGAGAAAACTCCACTCTGAAGTGTAAGCCGAATGACCGGCGCGGCCGGCTTCATCGATCTTGGATATTATCTCGATCATCTTGTCGCTGTCTGTCTCCTTCTTGAAGAGTTTGACGAGCACACTGGGTTCGAGGTATAGCCTCAAAGCGAATCCTCTTCACGGTGGACTCCCTCGATGAGCTCGCCAGAAGATTCCTTGCTTGGCGCGACGAGCTCATTGACAATCTGAAGAACCCGGAGTCGTTCCCTTGAGGGCAGACTAAGCAAGTTGATGTAGAGCCTGATTGCAGATCTTATTGCCTCGCTCTTGTTGAGAAAGCCGTACTCCTTCGAAATCCTTTCGATTC
>VFSW01011303.1_pt1 | contig 12557 bp, 9 predicted proteins | sample 5358111 | NCBI WGS metagenome assembly VFSW01 (sample SAMN11554181, study PRJNA540505) | mine drainage metagenome | isolation source: sediment from site ElyBrook_90M | place: USA: Ely Copper Mine, Vershire, VT | collected 2017
TGGTGCGGCATAGGCATTTGCGCCAGTGGCAGGGAGACCGGTGCATGAGTAGGTATTCGCGGCACAGCTGCTGCCGTTCCAGGTGTACCCGTTTAGACAGTTGTACTGGCACTTTGTTGCGGTGTCAGTGGAAGAATAAGTGTATGCCGTGTTTGCAGTGAGGCCGGTGTTATCTGGTGCGGCATAGGCATTTGCGCCAGTGGCAGGGAGACCGGTGCATGAGTAGGTAGTGGTCGTGAATGACACATCAGCGCCATAGCCGGTACCGACACTGTTGGTGGCATACGCACGGACGTGATAGGTGGTGCCCGCTGAGAGACCGGTGAGGGAGTCTATCCAGGGGCCGCCGATGGCCCAGCCGTCGGTTGTTTTTGAGTTGGCGGTGGTTGGGTTGGCGCTCGTGCTCCAGGCGATACCGCTCACCGTCACGGTTGCGCCGCCGTTGGAGGAGATAGTGCCTCCGCTTGAGGCGGTGGTTTGGGTGATGCTTGAGACGGAGCTGGTGGTGACGGTGGGGGTGGTGGCGACGATAAGTGTTTGTGTCACCGAGGTGACTGGGCCGACAGAGCCAACAGAGCAGGTGACGGATTGAGTATAGGTGCCGAGCGTATTCATCGCGCCAGTGGAGGCATTAGTAGCTGATGTGCCGCCAAGATCTCCGTTCCAGATGCCGGAACCTGAGCAGGATGTCGCATTGGCTGATGAGAATGAAATGGTGGAAGATTGGCCAACGCCAATGGTTGACGGAGAGAATGGAGAGAGAGTGACGGTGGCTTTGGTGCACAATCCGACTTCTGTCCAATATGTATACGACGATACGGGGACATAACTCAGCGTGTAGCCGCTATTGCAGGTTGGGACAGGTTGCGAGCTGCTGTTACTGCCGTGTGCACTCGTAAGGTATGCATCTGATCCAGTGGGGAGACTTGGTATGCACAAACCGACTTCTGTCCAATATGTATACGACGATACGGGGACATAACTCAGCGTGTAGCCGCTATTGCAGGTTGGGACAGGTTGCGAGCTGCTGTTACTGCCGTGTGCACTCGTAAAGTACATCGTAGCCGCTTCGGCTTGATGTGCTCCGCCCATAAAAAGGATGATGAGGATGAACGGAATGAAAGCAGCGAGAATACTTCTCCTTTCTTTTTTGTCCCGCATAGTATACATAGTATATACTCCCGAGGGCGCTTCCCATTTGGATTTCTTTAGTATCTGTTGATAACGAGCACGGGACATCCTGTCATTATTCACAGCCGTCATCGCACTCGAGTGAATATAAAAAGAGCCACCACGGACGCGCGAAGCGCGGCCGGGGTGGCACCGGCAAATTATTTCCAATCAAGCAGGTTCGGCGTCGTATCGTTTATATACTCTCGGCTGTAGAGATTTTCACCCAAATAGAGATCGGCATACGGTCGATAGTCGTCCGGAGCGAATACCACGACGACGATCTTCCCGCTCGGTTCGCGAAACTGATCAAGCGTCCCGGCGATTTTCTGTTCCTGGAGAAACGTGAGCGCGCCGGCAAGCGCAAGACCGGAACTCGGCCCTATCTGCACCGGCAGGAACCGCCACGAGAAGAAGCTTAGCGCAAACGATTCGCGGCGCGTCCCGAAGCGTATGTCCTCCTCCTTCAATTCCTTATCCCATGGGATCCGGATATCCTTCTTAACCCGAGAGAGCGTGCGCGCCGCGGGGACTTCTTGACCTTCCTCGCACATGACCGGGATCACTTTCGTGTGTTTGCCGTGTGCGCGTGCATAACGGTCCACACCGAGTACGGTCCCCATCGTCCCGCCCGGAGCGACAAAGACAGAAACCGGCGTCTGCTCGAAAATCTGCGGCGCAAGATACTGCTCATGCGCGCGTGGATTCCACTCACCGGCGTATTGGTCCGGATTGTACCAGCCGGGTTGACTTCCGAGACGACGGGCGCACTCAACCGTCGTCTCGCCCGGGAGCGGTGCTTGTACACTTACGTGTTCACCGAGCGCCCGGATGATACTGGTCTTCGATCCCGGCACATCTTTATTCACGACCGCAACGAAATGGAGCCCGAGCGCGGTACACACGGTCGCCATCGCATGACCGGTATTACCCGAAGTCGCTTCGACAATAATGGTATCCGGGGCGATACGGCCGTTCCGCACTCCTTCAAAAATACCTTCACGGGCCATAGCCCACTTGTGGAACGGGGCTTCGCCGAAGCCAGCCGCGACGCGCAAAGCAACATCCTCTTTTGCAAACGGATTGTGTTCCTCCGGCACATCGAAGACACGGACGAGCCGTGCTCCGATCGGGTCCGACTTCTTCCAGAACGGGTGATTTACGAACATGCTCTGAGTATAACAGCTCTTGTCACACCACGAGAGTGGTATTGTAAAGGAATCAGCTCTGTATGGACTTCATCTTCTTTGCGAATATCATCGCTCTCCTCTTTTCTTTCTTTGTGGGCGGCGCGCTCATTGGCGCCATTTTCTCGAAGCCCTTTCGAGGGAAAATTGTAAAAGTCCTGCGTCTTCATCATCGACCTCGCCACCCCAAGCGGCTGCAATTGACAAAGTCGATGCACAACCCAATCCTGCGGCCGGGAACGCACCCCTGGACCGCCGAAGCGGTCCTCAATCCGACCGCAATTGTCCTCGACGGCCGAACGCACCTCATCTATCGCGCTGTCGGCATGGACGGCGTTTCGCGACTCGGCTATGCGAGCAGCGCCGACGGCATCGTGTTCGACAAAAACTACCCCTACCCCATCTTCACCGCGCGCAGTCCGCGTTTCAGTGGGAAGACTCCTTCCTATCTTCGCCACTACTCGCCGACCCTGTATCCGTCTGGCGGGAGCTGGGGTGGGACTGAAGACCCGCGCGTATCGCTCGTCGATGGGCGGGTATATGTCACCTTTAATATGTTCGACGGATGGGACTTTATCCGTGTCGCCGCTATTTCAATGTCAGAGGCAGATTTCGCCGCGGGACATTTCTGGAAATGGAAAGGACCGACTATTTTATCGAAGCCAGGGCAGCGTCATAAGAATTGGGTCATTTTCCCCGAAAAGATTCATGGGAAATTTGCAATTCTCCACAGCATCGCGCCGAAAGTGGATATCGCGTATCGCGATTCGATCGAGGACATCGGCACAACAGAACCATTCATCGAGAGCTGGACGGGGGCGCGCGTCGATCTGCCGGTACGCGAAAATGTGTGGGACAGTTACATCCGCAGCGCCGGTCCTCCGCCAGTGAAGACTGACCGTGGCTGGCTCCTTTTCTACCATGCGATAGACAAACGCGAGCCGAACAAGTACAAGCTTGGTGTGCTCCTGCTCGATCTCGACGACCCTACGAAGGTGCTTCGCCGTGCAACGATGCCAGTGCTCTCTCCTGATGCACCCTACGAGAACGAAGGGAAACCCGGCATCGTCTACGCTGGCGGCGCGGTCATTCGCAACGGCAAACTCTTCATCTATTATGGCGGTGCTGACAAGGTCGTCTGTGTCGCGACCGCGCCACTGCACCATTTTGTCGAAGAACTTCTCCACGAAGGCCATCCGACACTTGAATCAATGCCTCTTGAAATCGTCTAATGGTACACTAGAGCCATGTTTGTCATCCGCCGAGAGCCGCACAACCCTATCCTCGCACCGCAGCGCGAGCGCCCGTGGGAAGCGCTCGCCACTTTTAATCCGTCCGCCGTTCGCACCGACGAGGGTGTGCGTATTTTCTACCGCGCATTCGGGAACTCTGATGCGATGCAGACGCCCACCGCAGGGCTCTCGACCATCGGTACTGCGTTTGCCGAAGATGGGGTCCACTTCTCGGCTCGCCAGCAAGTGATCGTGCCGCAAGAATCCTGGGATGCTTTCGGCTGCGAGGACCCGCGCGTGACGTTCTTCGAAGGGCGTTGGTATTGCTTCTATACCGCGCTCGGCGGCTACCCTTTCAATGCAAGCAACATCAAAGTCGCGGTCGCCATCGGCGATGAGCCCGATGCCTTCACCGAGCGGCATCTCGTGACCCCTTTCAATGCAAAAGCGGCAACGCTTTTCCCTGAGCGTATCGACGGCGACATCCTGCTCCTGCTCACCGCTCATACCGACCAAACCGCTGATCACATGAGGCCGACTATCGCAATCGCGCGTGCAAAAAACATGGAGGATTTCTTCGATCCGGAATATTGGCACCATTGGCATGAGAATCTGGCTGAGCACGCGATCCCCGACCTTCGCCGTAACGATGACGACCATATCGAAGTCGGCGCATCACCCCTTCTTACCGAGCATGGGTGGCTGCTCATCTACTCGTACATCCAGATGTATTATGACGAGCGAAAACGCACATTTTCAATCGAAGCGGCAATCCTCGATCGGCACAATCCGCAGAAGCTCATCTCGCGCACAGAATCAATCCTGATTCCGCAGGAATTTTATGAAGAATACGGGCTCGTGCCGCACATCGTCTTCCCCACGAGCGTCACGCGAGACGATGAAGGGCGACTTGATATTTGGTATGGCGCAGCCGACACGGTGTGTGCCAAAGCGACGGTGAAGATTGCCGATCTCTTGCGCGCACTCGACCCGACAACTCCCGCGCGCACGTTTATCCGCGCTGCACAGAACCCTATCCTCTCGCCGAGAGGAAGCGGGTTTGAGAGTCGTGACGTGTTTAATGCCGCCTCGATTGATCTCGATGGCTCGGTCTACATCCTCTATCGTGCGATGGACGCAGCGAACACTTCGACTATCGGTCTCGCGATCTCTCGGAATGGCATCGACATCGACGAGCGGCTCTCCGAGCCCGTTTATGTGCCGCGTGCTGATTTTGAAATGAAGCTCGGCGCCCCGACGGGTAACTCAGGCTGTGAGGATCCGCGCATCGTGCGTATCGGCGACATGCTCCACATGACCTACACCGCCTACGACGGCGTGCACTCGCCTGCCGGCGCCGTCTCCTCAATCAGCGTCGCCGACTTCCTCGCGCGGCGATTCGATGCGTGGAGTATGCCTTTTCTTCTCACTCCAAATAACGTCGACGACAAGGACCTCGCTTTGCTCCCTGAAAAAATAGACGGGAACTATCTGCTCTATCATCGCATCAACAGCCAGATCTGCGCCGACCTCCTGCCTGACCTCTCGTCTGGAAAGCGCGTGAGCCGATGCATCGAGATACTCGGCCCTCGACCGGGCATGTGGGACGGTGCGAAAGTCGGCAGCGCAGCACCGCCGATAAAGGTCGGTGATACGTGGCTGATGATCTATCACGGCGTCTCGCGTCACGCGAATTACCGCCTCGGTGCTGTGCTCCTCGATGCTTCGGGCACCACGGTCCTCGCGCGTACCGCCGATCCTATCTTCGAAGCACTTGCGTCTTACGAAAAGGTCGGGGAAATCTCAAACGTCGTGTTCGCATGCGGGACTGTCGTCCGTGATGATACTATCTTCCTTTACTACGGCGCCGCTGATCGCGTGCTCGGTGTCGCAACCGGTTCGCTCGCGCATATTATCAACGCACTTTCCTGATTCCATATGCCGAAAGCAATTATCTTTGATCTCGATGGGACGCTTGCTGAAAGCAAGTCCCCCCTCACAGAAGAGATGGGGGTGCTTCTCACGCGACTCGTGTCGGTCATGCCGGTGGCAGTGATGAGCGGCGGTTCCTATACACAATTTAAGAAGCAATTTCTGATCAGCATGCCGCCCCACGCGGACTATAAAAATCTCTACATCTTCCCCACGAGCGCCGCGCAGTGCTACGCATGGGAGGATGGTGACTGGCACCTTCTTTACGACAATCCGTTTACTCATGAAGAAAAAGCTCAGATTATTTCTGCGCTGAACGAGACACTTGCTGAAAACGGACTCGGCGAACCGCCGACGCAACTCTGGGGAGCACAGACCGAAGATCGCGGATCGCAGATCACCTGGTCGGCACTTGGACAGCAAGCGCCTATCGATATGAAAAAAGCGTGGGACCCTGACCGGTCGAAGCGTCTCCCCGTACAAGCAGTGCTTCTGAAGAAACTCCCAGGATTCTCAATTCGCGTGAACGCCATGAGTTCTATCGATATCACACGGGAGGGCATGACGAAGGCCTATGGGGTGCGACGATTCTCTGAAATCGTTCATCAACCTATCTCGGCTATGTGGTATGTGGGTGATGCACTTTTCCCCGGCGGAAATGACGAGATCGTGAAAGAAACTGGCATCGAGACCCGCCAAGTCGACGGCCCGGCGCACACCGCAGAAATTATAAAGAAGCTACTGAGCGCTTCATAAGTCGCACGAGACGGATAGTCTCAAAAGAGTACCGCCCGCTAAGCGCGTGGAAAACAGGTGCAAGACGATCGTCGGTCTCAGCAGAAAGCGCTTCATGTATCTCATCGACAATGTCGAGCGGCACGAGATGCGCGAAGTCGATGCGGTTCAACTTCCCCGCTTCGGCGAGTTCTTCGAGGTGATGCACGATAGTCGAGGGCACGAGCCCGCGCGCCTTCGCGACGCCAGCGAGCGACTTCCCGTCACGAACAGCTTGTAATGTTTCGTACAGGCGACCCGGCAAACCCTTTTCTCGCACGCCGCTTCGCGGCGCGTGTTCTTTCTGCTCTACCTCTTCCATCCATGCGCCGCCGAGAGCTTTGACAAACTTCTTTTGCATCCCAACGGACTCTGTCTCCGGCATTTCAGCGAATGCGTCACGCGCCGCGTCTGACGCGGCGCGGAAATCTTTGTCCTTTTCCAGAATCTCCGGATGCACTTCGAGCGCGCGCTGATTCAAGCCGGTGAGATACACGCCCGAGAGTCGCCGCACGCGGCTGAGCGCGACATATCCCTGCCCGTATTCAAACGCTTTTGAAAGGTCGATAATCGCCGCGTCCATGCTCATCCCCTGGCTCTTATGGACGGTCATCGCGTAGGCGAGCCGGAGCGGTATTTGCGAGACGCTCGCCTTCACTTTCCCCTGTTCCTCGAGCTGCCACTCCATCGGCTCGGTTGTGATGCGTCGACCATCTTTGCTCTTCACAATAGGCGAACCGTCGGTGTCCCAGCCGGCAACGAGCCCGAGTGTACCATTCACGAACTTCCCTTGCGGAGAATTTTTCGTGAACATTACTGCGGCACCCTCTTTGAGCTCAAGCGTCTCGGGCGAGAGGCATCCGCGCTTAAGCCCGTCGACGAGGGAGTCCTTCCCTTTTGAGCTCATGCGAAACTTTTTGACGGTACCAGGAAGCTTCGCAAGCTCAGCAGCATTGATCCGGTCGACGTCAGCGTTATGCGAAAAGAGTTTCGGTGCAGCAACAGGATGTGTCTCTGTCTCGACATGCCGCGCAGTGAGACTCTCATAGTGGAACGGTTCGACATTTCCCGAGCGTATTGCTCCAAGTACGCCGAGAAACTCGGTATCATCTTGTCGGTATTGCTCAGTGAGGTAACACGTGATGAGATTCAGATCGCGCCACACCGGCGACGAATACGCGAACTCGACATCGTGGCCGCGCGAAATAGGCGGGAGCTGGAAGAAGTCACCGACGAGGATAACGGTGAGCCCGCCAAAAGGCTGGTCGAGACGACGCACTTCGCGACAAATCGCGTCGACCATTTCAAACGTTGTTGCCGAGAGCATCGAAATCTCTTCAATGATGAGCACCTTCGCTTTCTGTATCCGCTTCGCGACGTGTTCTTTGCTCGCAATGCGGTCGATGTCGGCTGCCGAAAGCGATGAAGCGATGCCGATACCGCTCCACGAGTGCAGTGTCATCCCGCCGACATGCGTCGCGGCAATACCGGTCGCTGCAGTGATCGAGGGCTCAATACCCGAGCCGCGAAGCCAACTGACAAATTCATTTATCGTATGCGTCTTCCCGCTCCCTGGCTCGCCAGTGAGGAAAATATTCGCACCCGTCTTCAGTATCGTGAGTGCCTCGCCCTGTGTCATCTACACACTCTATCAGAGGACGGCGCTGACGTCTGGTGCTGGAACAGGAGTGGTGTTGCGGCACAGGTAATTACACATGAGTGCGAATATAAAGCCAGCCGCATACCCAAAGGCCCCCGTGACGATGACGAGCACTGCTGCCACCGAGGGATCAAAAGTGTTTATTGCCACCGGCAAACTGACCATGTGCGCCCAAAGGATGAAATTGATGAACCCTTGAGCCCACCCAACCGCGACGAGAAGCGCCCAGAGAAGATGCCAGCCGCCCACGAGCGTGCCAACCGCAAGTCCAGTCTTCTTAGGGTCAAGATGATGATTCATGACGGTGCTGTTATGCAACTAATGTTGTCAGTATACTACTGTGTCAAGAACACTTAATTCCAACAGGTGCATAACCTTCCCTTACCGCTTCAGAGCGCCCGGGGGTATCCGAGGATAAGAAGCCCCGCAACGATAGCAGCTGAGTTGAGAGAAATAATGAAAAGGTAAATCGCAAGATACCAATACCCCATATACTGATTCTTACTCGTTGCATAAAGACTCGCAAATGACACCACTATCGATTCAATCAAGAAATAAAGTGCCTGGAAACTTGCGGTGAAGAAAAAAATGTTCGGAGACAGCATCGCTTTGGAGCCAGGAAATACCACTGCCGCATGAATGAGTGAGGAGCCAATGAGGACGACTTCGACCGTGAGTGCAAGCGTCACCAGAATTGCGATGAACCATACAAAAAGTCTGAAGCCTTTGATTCCGCGTTTGTAGATTTGTGAGTATCCGCGCAGAAGAGAATATAAGCTACTTGCGACTGCAAGACTAAAGAAAAGTACTGCACCCGGCGACGCTGGGCCGCCGCCCCAAGGGAACATAACCCCGAGACCAATCACGAACAATGACACCATGACTACCGAGAACACATTTGAAAAGAACGGCGCGAAGGTAAAAATATTTACATCGGCATTCTCGACGGATGAGGGTTTGTTTTCTGCGGGCATAGCGTGTTGGTTTACGACTTCCCCAAATCGGCGGCCTGGATAGGGCTCTGTATCTGTGGCGGGACCATGTCTATCTCGCCAAACTGCTTTTCATAATTCTGCACTTGCCCTTCCACCCAAATCGCGATGCTCTTCATGATCTGAGGTGTCGCAGCAAAAGAATCGAGGCTGTTCCCCGAAGTGAGGGCGAAAGAAAAAATCTCCTTGTTAAATCCGCCGATGGCCCCATCGCACAGCTTCTTCGGCAATTCATTTATATCTATCTTTTTGGGATCAATCATGAGTAATAGTATACACGGATTATTCAGTTATGGCTTCTTCGCCCTGCGAGTGGAGAATGACTTCCGTTCCTCAATGAGGATCAACCGCCCATAACAGCTCTGAGAGTAAAAACGAGAATCGTCGCTGTAGATGACAAAAAAATGAGCGCGAGCCTCCACTCAAGCCGAGCATGAGAGCGCATCTTTCGGTATGCGAGAAAACTTGCATACCCGAGTGCTGGGATGCCCAAAACGAGCGCCCCGAAGGAATAGAGGAGGATCGCGTCGATTGTTGTAAGGGGTATAAACGAGACTTGAAAAAAAAGAACCGCGAAAATGAATCCAGCTATAGCGCCAGCAAGTGCCCATAATTCTTTCACAATATCCTCAATCTCTTTCCGACTTCGCTTTCCCGCCGCAGTGAGACACTCGCGAATGAACGAAAAAACAATAACGAGGAGACTCGAAGCGAGGAAAAACTTGCCGTCAGTGGCAGCAATCTCGGTGCGCCCTGGGCCGCCTGGAAACATGCCGAGCAGCCCTTGCGCCCTAGGCCACACCGGTGTGCTGACGATATCAAGAAACACGAATGGAAGTACCCACGCAGCAAACTTGAGCCAAGATTTAAAAACGGGCCACGAGACGAAAATAAGGATGAGTGTCAAAAGAAAGAAGTACCGTCCGAAACTATCCAATGGATTGACTAGGCCTAGGAATGATTGATCTAGCCAGCCCCGGTAGCAGGGATTACCAACATTTGTACACCAAAGACCAAAATATCGAAATCCGATAGTCGCAAGCGCGAGTACTGCAGGAATAAGTTGAACTACTTTCGTTTTCATTTTTATTTAAAATAAATTCTTTAACGTAGTCCAGAAGCTATGCAGACTAGTATAGACCGCTTCGCCCAACTTCTGTAAGAAAGGTTGTTGAGAAACAGCAGTATAGACTGATGCTGTTTGTGAGAGACCCGGGGCTGGCTGCGCGGTGACCGCCACAACAGGTCGCGGTGGCGCTGACGGGCGTTTCGCGCGGTGCACTACTGCTGTCGCGATAGGTCGAGGTGATAGCGCCACGACAACAGTCGTGGTCGCCTCTGCGTCGGTTGTGGTCGCTGCGATACTGATGACCGGCGTCGTGGTCGTAATTTGAAGCGTACTCGTCGCGACGATGATAGTGGTCGTCGCGATGGTAGGGGTGGTCGTCGTCGCAATTTCTGGAAGGCTTTCTTCTATGGCTACATCATATATCGGGCCTGGTCCGCCAGCACCAGCGCCTAGCGAGTGGAACTGCGGCTCTGGTGCTGGCTCTGGTTCTGCCGCGGAGATAGGCGGTTCATACGTCACCGTCTCTCCGGCCTTTGGAGTGATGGTGAGTATGTCTTTGCCGTCGCCCTGGGTGTCGACAGAAAGCACTGAAGCAGTGTCGATACCATTTGAGATGGTTAGACTCGCGAGCGTGCTTGTCGCTGCCGGCACATTTGCAATAGTGCTCGTGGCAGTGACGACATCGCCAGATGACTCCTGTATGTCGAGCGAGAATGTCCCACTCGCCTGCCCATGCATCGTGAGAGTGTATGCACTACCCTCAGGGACGGTGATGTACTTAACCTCGCCAAACTCGCTGTAGGTCGAGCCAGGGATGTCTTGAGTGATAGAACCATCTGTTGCGAGACCTGTGACATTGCCTGAGGAATCAGTGAGCTGAAGTGTGAGCGGTGAATGAAGGAAGAAGGTGAGCTTTTTCGCTATGTCTTGAGTCGCTGGCTGGCTTGAAAAGATACATGACGGGAGAGTGTCGATACTGTTTCCAATACTATTTTTTATGAAGTCTTGGAGGCATGGAATTTCAAATAAATCGGCATGAGTACGTTTTACTTTGATGCCAGGTACATTATTAATCTCTGCAAGATTAACCCAATACCTCTTCACATTCGTGCTCGACGCCATCATGAGCGCGCTCGGTACGGGAACGGTACCATCACCATCTTCGATAAGGATCGGTCTATACTTCCGCTCGACATCGAGCCCAGAACCATCAATCGCAACAAGCGGCCCTGCGAGTGCCGGAACGGCACTGTAGAAATCAATCCCCCCGACAGTATCGACTCCCCACCCGGCAATCTGATCGACTTCGATACCTGAAGGCGGTGCCCACGCGTCGAGTGTGTTGTGTTCACGATTAGCATAACCGATAAGCGATGGATTCAATATTTCTGCAGAAGCCAGATCACTCGTCGTGGGCTTCACACGTCCGCCATCTTTGGCAAGGAGGAAGTCATCGAGTTCATTTACTGTGCCGATAGCATTACCATATGCCGCCTCTTCTTTCGTATACCCGCCCCCCGAGAAACTCGCAACGGGGTGTGCAGGGTCATCCATCACACTGTCGAAATAGCCCTGTGACGGGAGCAGGTGGTATGCCATCGGAGAGTTCTGTGCGAGCATGCGTGCAGCAGCATTTGAGACTACCGGTACAAGACCCTTAAACGCATATATGCCGGCATCATGACCAACGAGCATCGCGCCAAGATCGTCTGGCGAACCGCTTTGCGGCACACCGACCATAATCACCTTATCGACCAACTTCGCAGTCTCGGCATCGCCGAGCTTATTCAAAAGCGCCTTGGCAACGAGCCCCCCATTGCTGTGTGCGACAATCGTCACCTTCCCTGTCTTGCTGCTCGCCGCGAGCGCGCGAAGTGTCTGTTCGATATAGGGCGTACTGGTTGCTTCTTCATAAAATATCTTGCCATCACGCTCGGCACCCTTACTGAGCAAGTCGTCGAGCGAGAGTCGCCAATCATACGCAACAGGTTCCCAGTCTTTAATAGTGCCGCCAGTCTTCAGGCCATTCATCTCGCTCAGGAGCGAGGCGTATATATTGCTGCCACCGACAGAATCAACCACATCGCCCTCCTTTGTATAAATATCCGGACATACGCTCGCACCGGATGAGTCAAGAGCGAGGTCTTTCATCTTGACATCACCAGCCCTGCGTACGATACCGGAGAGCGGACCAACCCATGAATCCTCGAGTGGCTCCCATAGTTTCTCTTCCTGTGTCTTGCCGCAACCGGTTCCCTCATACAACCGGCTACTCTCAATCCCCGGCAAGAAGAGGACGTTTGATACACAGGTGTTGGCGGCAACACACGGATCTGATGGAGGAGTCTTGGGGATTACTACCGTTAAACTCGTCGAAGCGAAATTTCCTGCTTCGTCATAACTCCAGAGCTCCACCGTGAGATTTGTGGCACGCGAAATCCAACCGGTATCGCCAAACTCGAGCAACTGAATCGGTACATTCGAGAAGGAGCCGTCGGTCGAGGTGGCAAGCGCATCGTTGAGCACTTTAGAATCGTAAGC
>VFSW01011304.1_pt1 | contig 12557 bp, 10 predicted proteins | sample 5358111 | NCBI WGS metagenome assembly VFSW01 (sample SAMN11554181, study PRJNA540505) | mine drainage metagenome | isolation source: sediment from site ElyBrook_90M | place: USA: Ely Copper Mine, Vershire, VT | collected 2017
CGCCCCCGTCATGTTGCCGCCTGTAAACGGCGCAAAGACGGTACGTTCATCCGTGATCATGCTGTTGGTGATAACGGATGTGGAGTTGGATAGCAGAATCTGGCAGCACGGCAATTTCCCAGCGGGGATTGCCGGTACGGGGGGGCTCGCAATGTCGGTGCCGGTAACCACGGAAATAAGTCCGGACGCTTGATCGATAACCACGCGGTCGATGCGTGCCGTGACGGGCACGGAAATGCTCGCGCTTGTTTGCTGCACTACCGACGTTCTAGCGCCGTTCGTGAAAATAACACCGGCGTCCACCATCACGTTCATGGCCGGTGTCGTGTTCTGATGCGGCGCGAACATCTGCGCAACATTCGACAATACCGATAGATCGCCGTCTATGTTGCCCTTGTAGGTCGTCGGGTCTTGCGTCGTGAAGTTTGTGGCGCTATACGTGGCTACTGTCATGTTACACCCCTAAAGCGGTTGCATTGATCGTGCCGCCGACATCCACGTCGGACGTATTGAAAACATGCGCCGTGAAGCCGTTGACTGTTTCGCCTGTCACCGTCGCAAATAAGCCGCTGGCCGCCACCGTCTGAGCGGTAATGACCGGCAGGTTATGAAATTCAGCGCCAAAGGCGATGTAAGTACCGCCTGGCGCAATCGTCACGCCGTTGAATTGCTCGCTTCGGACGGGGTTATCGATTGTCGGCAGATACTGGGTAATGATCGAAAGACCGACACTCGTATCGAGCACCAGTTTCTGCTCGACATAGCGGGCGAACACAGACCCGATTGACCACGGTATAAATCCAGGATAGGTTCCCGACGATGTCCGATAGTTGATGTTGTTGGTCGGGTTCGCCACGCCGGTTAAAACACCTTCGCCAAGCTGCGAAGTGATATCGCCATGCACGCGAATACTGGAATCAAACCCGGCGTCCTCCTGCGGCGCTTGATACATGCAGGTGAGGTAGGGTTGATCGACAAACAGGTCGAACGTATTCCACCCGTCCGACGAAGCCAGCACCTGACTCAGGGGCACCAAGACGCCCGTCCAATGGCGGAAGAAATTCGTGCATGTTCCCAGCCAATCGGGCGCTTGCGGCGTCTGATAGATGACCGTGTTGACGTTGATCACGTCCAGATTGAACGATGCCGGATTCTTTCCGTAATTATTCGAGTTATCGCGGGATGCGATCAGGAACGTAAAGTTGCCCGGCGGTACCTTGGCGGTCGTTATTTGTGTTCCGCGTGTAACCTGCGTCACCGGCGTGGCATTGTCCCAGACGGTGTCGCCCACCGGGTTATACCGTATTTCATACCCGGCAATATTCGGATCAGGCGCCAAATCCCACTGGAATACGACAAGAATGCCGTTCTGAGAGCAGGTAAAGTTCGTGACCGTGTCGGGGTATGAGATAGATCCCCCGATGGTGTAGGGCACGCTCGTCAGTCCGGAAGGATCTTGGAGTCCGCTTCCGTAATGGTTGAACGATTGAAACTTGAAATACAAGGTAGCGCCGACTTGACCGGGCGCGTAGGCGTATTTCAGGATATTAGAATCCAACGCCATGAACGGCGAGCCAATCGCATGACTGGCGATGTTGGTCCCGTACACCCCGCGATACAGGGATGTGACGTTATAGGTATCAAGACCGCTGACCGAGACCGTTTCATACGCGATTAATTCATGGTCAACATAGGCAAGACTGGTGTAATTATTCCAATCCGATGCGCTCCATGAAGTGATGACGCCATTGCTAACGGTCATATCGACAGAGAGCGTGTTGACGGTATCCGTGCCAGCGCCCACAGGCAGCGCTTCATAAAGCTGCCCCATATTGGTACTGCCGCTCAAGCGGCCGATCTGCGTGAAATTCAAGTTGTCCGTCGCCATCAACACATTGCAACCACCCCAGTTGGGGCCATTGCTGGCGGCGCCTATCCACAGTTCGAAACCGCTGGGCGTGATAATGCCGGGCGCGTCGATTACTAGCGTGTCCGTGACGTTCCCAGGATCGGCGGTCACGCCGTTCTGAATCTGTACCTGATCCATCACTCTATTGACGGAGGTATCGTTCAGTCCGCTATCATCGGCAACGGCGGTCCAGTGGATGATGCCAGGCTCCGTTTCATCCTTTGACGTGATGCGCGCCTCGAACACGCCAGAGCCCTTGTTGAGCACGACCTGATCGGTAGGCTCGTACATGCAATACTTCTTGGTGGATGAGAAGGTGAACGCATTCCGTTCCGTCCACGCCACGTTAAGCGCCTTCTGCGCGGTTAAAAGACCGTCGCTATCGGTCAGTGCTATCGGGAGCGAGACGGTAACGGCTAATATTGATTCCGTGGCCGTACGCCGTGCGTACTCGCCGCCGGGCATGTAATTTGTATTGATGTTTGAAAATCGAACCGTCATTTCCTGCGGCAACTCGAGCTCCGGCGTTCTTCGGAGTGTCACGCTGTCGGGAACCGCCGATCCGTCTGAATGCGCGGAAAGATCGTTTTCCGGTATGTTGACCGCAACAGGATTGGTCCAGCGCGGAACGAACTTTATAACGGGCCCGGATTCAACCGCGTCAAAGAAATACGCGCTCATCAAGGGTTCGAGCATGGCGCGCGCGCTTTGCCGGTTCTTGATGTAATAGCCGTCTACATTGATGCCGGTTAATTGCGACGCGTCATATTGGCCGCTGGTGAGATTGGTGCGGCTGCATATATCGCTGACGATAGCGCCAAGGTCATTGGTACCCTCGATCCATTCGAACTCGAAGTTCGGCACAACCTGTCCATAGGGCGACAAGTCAAGATCTATGAATGTCACATAAGCCGTGTCGAGAAACGCCGGAAGCGGGACGGGCGGAATGGCGGCCGGAATCGAGACCTGACTGCCGGCAATGGCGGTGATGACCTTCCCTGTCGTGTTGACAGACAGAACAACGCTTAATCGCGTGTAACCGGACACCACCACCGATGTGATGCTGGCGATCGTGAAATATTGGTTGTTAACGAAAGAGCTGTCCGTGCCGCCAAATCCCGCCAGCAAGATGGAATTGCCGACGATATAGGTAAAGCTGGTCGGCACGACGAGCGTTGTTGTCGATCCGACCGTTAGGCTGAATACGGGTATCGAGGTGGATGCCGTTGGGATGTTGCTGTAGTTAATGACGTTGTAACGCACGTCCGTCACTGACAATATATCGACTTGCCCATAGGTCAACGTCGTGTAGCAAATAGCATACTTTCCGGTCGGCGGGTTAGGCGGTACCGGGACATAGGGCACGACAACAGCCACCCCATACACTACCGACGCAACGCCGGTCACCGCGTCAATGACGATCAGCGCGCATTGTGTATAGCCGGACGCTGGCGGGGTGATAACCGGCGTAAGCTGCATGGGCACATACGTCGTGACGCCCCCCACGACGAGCGCGCCATCATCAACGGTCACCTGCATGCCGCCATTGGGGGCTCCGGTAAAGTAATACTTATTGACGTAATACGGGTCAGTTTGATTCGCGTAGAGCGATGTGATGAATGTGTCGGGCGTTTGTGTATCGGTCCCCGTGTGGATGTTGATCAGACACGGCGACCAGACAGCGGCGAGCGTCGTATTGTTCGGGTTCGCGTTAGAGGCGATGACCTGCGCATTGGTGGCGGAATCGCCCACGTTATAGATCAGGTTGCCATTGGCCCATATCTTGCGAATGCCGACAATCAGCTTGCCGAGAACGGCCACGGAAGCGCGCAGCGTGTAGGCGTAGCTCGTATAATTGTTGCCGCCCTTTCCGCCGCCCCCCGACGAGATCTGATGCTGGACAAGCGCGGATGCCCAGATCATGTTGCCGCTTGACCGATACGTCCCGTAGCCGAGAGGAACGTCAACGCCGAACGCGGACGACATGACATTCAGGTCGGACAGTTGCGGCCCGTGTTGACTCGGTCCCATCGACGAGAGTGTCGCGCCAAGGAAGGTGGTGACGCCGGCAGAGATAAGCGGCGCGCCGAACGGCGTATCGGATAAGGCGATACCGGCAACCGTTTCGACAGCGCCCAGAATCTGTCCGGTACTCATGCCAATTCCTTGAAGCGATAAACGCCCTTCAGGAGAACGGTCCATTCCTCATTGATGTGATGCTCAAGGCACATTCGGGCAACTTGATAACTGTGAACCATCTTGTCCGTATCAGTCATGATCCCGATATGATGAATATCGGTGCGCCAACTGAAGGCCAGCATGTCGCCAGGCAATGCCTGATCGTCAGGAATCTTGACGGCCTGACGATCAAGCTCTTTTCCGAAGATGTTATGAATCGGAATGCGCGGATACTGGCGCATGTCCTCATAGGCAAAACCCATGGATTTTGCGACACCCACGACAAGACCGATACAATCGACGCCGGAACCTTTACACCGGCCGAGATGGACGTAGGGCGTATAGATCCATGAGCGGGCCGCTTGGATTATTTGATCCCTCATTTACCGCTCAACAATCTGTCGCGGCCAGGAATCAGGAAGAAGCTTCGATTCCGGTTTGAATTGTTGAACCGAACGGAACACGCCGCGATTGTCTTGGGGCAGCCTGCAATGGCGGTAAACGTGTCGCCCACACTGATAGGGTGGGGCATGAGCAGTTGCAGCGTTAACGCGCCAGGCGAGGTGTGAGACCGTATCTCCATGCTGATGCCCGCGTTCGCGCCCGTGTCGAAGGTGATAAGACCGTTCAGGAAATAGCCGGTGTATTTGTTTAACGTCGTGGTGAATGTCCGGCCGTCCGTAACGGTGGATACCGATCCGGTGAACGTGAAGGGCGTCAGTACGACGCCGCAGCGGGCATCTCCCAGGTTGGCATCGCACAAACCAAGGTAGACCCTTCCGATGGCCTGCTGGAAGGCTTGCATGAGGCCGCGCAATTCAACCTTGAACGTATTCATCCCGGTGTTGACGATACCCAGGAAGCCTGAACGCAGGTCATTCTTGCCCATCGTCAGATCCCTGTAATTGACTTCGAATAGATCGATCTTGCAATAATCCCAGACACCCGCCGCGATGTCCGCGTCGGTGATGTACTGAAGAAATCCATTCACTTCCATGTTATCGACGTTCATCTTGTCGCTGGTCGTGTTGTTGCTGGCGGAATACGAGCCGGCCGACTGATAGGTGATGCCGTCGAACACGATATCCTGATCCAATGACGTAAAGCCGATCTGTACGCCGCTTTTTTGCGTGCACAGCCAGCACTTGGCCAGCGTGGTGCCGCTCTGCGCGTAGTGCGCGGCCAGCGCCGTGGAAAGCGTTTTCATTCGCGCACGCCCACGATAGGCAGCGACTCCAGATAGTGGAATGTTTCGCCGACTTGCGCGCCTATTTGAATGTCCGCGCTGTCGAACCGCGACTGGAAGCGGTCGGTGTCGAATCGGACGGCGACATCAAATTCGCCCGACCAGGTCAATGACTCGCTGATCTGGGCATACTTGGCGCCCAGGCCGGTCCCGGTAATCGTCAGGCCATTGGTGTTGGTCGACAGTGTGAAGAGATACGGGCCCGTGCCGGATATCGCGGAAATCAGGTTCGCTACGCCATTCAAGGCCGATGATCCTGCACCCGAGAAGCCTGACAGGTACAGCAGTTGACCCACCGATAAGCCGGGGTTTGATGTCAGGCTGACAATGGTTACCGATCCCAGGGAGTTGATGGTGGCGGCCGAACTGGCGTCGGCAACAAATGTCACAAGGCCGGTGGTCGTATCGATACTGATATCACCCGGCGATGAGCCGACCGCGACAACGCTGCCGGCGCGCTCCACTATTACGGTGCCTGAAACGGGTTTGTTGATGATCCGCTGATCGGTATCGATGCCGCTGGTGTAATTCTTGTAAAGCTGCTGAACCGGCATTCCATTGCCGTAACCGGTCGTATTGAGCGGCGCGTTAGTGGCTTGAAAATCGGCCCAGTCCTTGAGCCGGAACCCTTCGTATCGCCCTCCCCGCGCGCGGAAAAAGGTGAGCAACGTGGCGAGGTCGGTGCCTGACAGCTTCCGGTCGCCATACTCCCACTTGCCCAGTGCGGTTACCCAGTTACGATTGCGGTATTCATCGCCCGCCTTGGTGACAACCACATCGGTCGAGTATTCGGGCCCACCCTTTGTGGCATAAATAATCATGCCCGCATCAATTCGAACCTCCGCGAACGCCATTACTTGTTTCTCCGCATCGCGCTATCAATCGAGCTGCCGGCCAACGCCGCGACTTGAGATTGCGTGCGCGTGTTGGCGGGGGTTGGAATGTTGAAGTGATTGACGACATTGACGGCGGTGCCTGTATTCCTTGGCCGGGCATTATCCGCCGCCGTCGTAATCTTCTCGCCCTTGTGAATTTCCGCGACCATGTCGTAAGGCACATAATCCGTTCCGGACGCGAACCCAGGGAGCAGGCTGGAAAGATTCCCAATGCCGTTCCACATCGCCGTCCCCAGCCCGGTACTGCCAGTGTCCGAGAACAGACCGGCTATGGCATTACCGATCCCACCGACGGCTTGCGATCCTGGCGCGCCGAGTTGCGGAGCACCTCCCTGTCCACCGGGCAGAATGGCGGCGAATAACTGCCCTAGAACGCCTGAACCGCCGCCCCCTTGTTGACTTGTCCCAAATAACGCCTTGGTCAGATCTTCGGCAATGCTCTTGTTGGCGATGCCCAGCATTGATTCGCCGATTGATTTGATGAACATCTTGAAAGCGTTTTGACCGCGCTTTGACCCCTGTTCCAGGCTTCTGAAAAGCTGCTCGAAGGAATAGGTCATGCTGTTCTTCATCTCAAGAACGGACGTGCTCCAAGCCGCCGCGCCTTTTTGCGCGTCCGATTGCGCCTTGGTCAGTTTCTGAATGACGGGGGCCGATGCGCCAAGATCGGCGTTCTGCGCCGCCACGGCCTTGGTGATCTGGGTAACCTGATCAAGATAGGTCTGACGCAGCGCAATAAGTTTGGACTGCGCTTCATACTCGGTCAGTGAGCCGGATTGAATCTCCGTCTTTAACTGTTCTTCGGCGGCCAGTTCATCGGCTTTCAGCGACTTGATCTTTTCCAGCGCATCGATGGACGCCTGATATTCGGCGTTCATTTTCTCCAGCGTGGGCGTCATTTGCTCGTTGAGCTTGGCGATCAGCGCGGTTTCTTCGCGTTCTTGTTTCTTGGCGGCGACTTTGGATGATGCGCTGTTATTGGCGCTGATATTCGAGGCCAGATTGCCCGGCGTGAATAGATGGCCGACAGATGCCGTCTGATCTCCCCATTCCGACCCCGATACGCCGAAATCAGGAGTAGGTCTGCCAATCTGCCCTGAATGGCTAACGCCTAACTCGCCGTTCATGCCACGGCTCTGAAGGTCTTTTTTCAATGCAGCATTATTGCCCGCAATCGTAGCGTTCTTTTCCGCATCGCCGATCAGTCCAAAATAGGCCATGATCTTGGTGACGGCGTTGGCAAACGCTGTCATCATCTTGTGGGCTGTCGTTTCCGCCCAATCGGCAATTGAATGCCCTGCCACGCGCAGATTGGCAATCGCGTCCGTGAGCATGAACGCCGCCGTGATGGCTGCCAATGGAGGGAGCCATTCCAGCACCGCCGGACCGACCAGAGCGGCCAGACGGACAATCGACTTCACACCGCCGCCGAAAATTGCCGTGAACCCGGCGACCGCCAGACCGGCAGCGGTAAATGCCGCTGCGATGGTGAGTATCTTGGTAGCGAGCGGGTAATTTTTTGCAAGGTCGTCGACCGTATTTATCAAGCCGTCGAACATGTTCACGAGGTCAGTAATGGCCGGCAATACCGTTGTGCCGATATCGATTGCGAGATTGTGCAGCGCGGCGTGAAACTGGTCCCAAGCGGCCTGCGCCGTCTTGATGTTGTTGGCGCGCTGACCGCTGTTGCCCAGCGTGTCGTTTATGATAGTGGCGTCTTTCTGTAGGAATGGCTGTTGCGTCGCCATGATGCTGGCGATGTTCGCCGCATTGCGATTGCCGAACAGGTGCGCGAGATAACCGTTCACCGCTTCGGTGTTGGTCGTGTCGACGCCCGCGCCTTTCAACGCTGGAACCAAGTATTGTTGTACCCAGGCGTTAGGGTCGCGCATAAACAAGTCCGCGCCCGCCACGCCACCGGCTTCAACGCCTTTCAGCGTGCCGACCTTGTTCCATACCAGCTTGGTGGGGTCCAGCAACCCGAGTTTGTCCCACTGCATCAGGGACGCTTGCTTGATGACGCCGCCGACAATGGCCTGCTGCAAGGATGTCAGCGCGGTACCGACCTGACCCGCATTGCCACCACCCCCCGACCGGCTGACGCGCTCAATGAGCGAGGCGAATACCGGCATAAAGGAGTCTTCGAGCGTCAGGCCGAGACCGCCCTTGGAATATTGCAGGTTTCCGAGCAACTGCCGTGGACCGACGCGGCCCTGTGTCGCGGCCACGATCTTGCTGAAAACGTCCAACTCCTTGCTCATGCGCGCCGGGTCCATGGTCACGCCGCGCTGCTCCAGCGCTTTGGCCAGCGTCAGCATGTCTTGATCGCTGAAACTCTTTCCGGTAGGCATGGCACGCTGCATGTTATAGACGGCGACCGCGAACGGTTGCAGCATGGCGATGGCATGTTCGACTGACCCGGTGGCATTCACCAGGTCGATGCCCATGGAGAGGGTTTTTTCTTTGGACAACTGCTGGACGGCGGCAGCGGTTTGGACGGAGGCGGCCGTCAGGTCGGAACTTCCGCTACCGGGAAGGTTGAGATTGGCAAGCCGCGTCCGCGTGCTCTGGTATTCCGTGCCGCCGCCTGCCGACGCCTTCAGCCCCTGCTCGATCTTGAAGGCACCCCACAGCTTGACTAAGCCGCCGAGCGTGCCGGACAAACCGACCGCTTTGGCGTTCATGGCGTCCATGGCGATGCCCGCTTCGCCCATCTTCGCCGTGGTGCCCGCTGTCGCATCGCCCGCCGCTGTCACTGACCCGGTGACACCGTTGAGCCCTTGCGCAATACCGGAAAGACGCCCCTCAATGCCGGTCAGCACGGCCGACAACTTGGACATGGCCGATTCCAGCCGCGTCGTACCCTCAGCGCCTTGCGTGGCGCTCGCCGCCACGTCATTGATCTCGGCGCTTGTCCCCTTGAGGCTGGCGGCAACGTCTTTGCCAAGGGCTTGTAGACGGCCGAGCGCGGCCATGAAATCGGCAAGCGGACCACTGGCGGCATCGGCCAATGTCAGCTTCATCGAGATCAACATATCGGACATCTAATCGCGCTCCAGCTTCTTCATCAGTGAACTCATGGCCGATTCATCGCCCCATACCGCCGTGCGAGTAAGCGCGACGTACTGCGCCATTTCGGCGTTGCGTTGCCGGATGGCGGCCGTCAGGTAGAGCTTGATTTGTCCGAGGGTGTATCCGTCGATATCGGATCGTCTGTGACCTGATTCGATGAGTCTTGCAATGATTCCGCCCCAGCCAGGACGAGGCCCAGCCGTGGCAGAACCTTCTTGATAAAAAAATCGGCATTGATCTCGATAACGGCCCGCGTTAAGTCGATACCGTCATCCATGCCGAACGTATCCAGCGTTTCACGCGGAACATCCGCCAGAAATGAAACCAGCTTCAGCAACGGTTCGCCGGCATCGGCCATAATGTCGATGATCTTTGCCGGCCACGTCGGACTTATCGAGAAGATTCCTTTGTCGGAAAAATTAATAATGCCGGACGCCGACAACGGCTTGAGTATCGGTTGCAGCAGTTGGGTAACTTCCGGCATCTTCCCGAAGGAAAAAGGTACGACGGTGAGCGAGAGGCCGCCCACCGTCATTGTCTTGCCAGGGAACAATACGTCGATATCAGCCATTTTTAGCCCTTGCTAATGCGCATGAACTGCGAGTAAGGCGCGGCGGCGGTCGGCAATGGCTTGGTCGTGTCTTGCAGCAGCACGCCACCAAGATCAAGGGATGCGTGCTTCGCCTCGATCATGTTGAACGCCTTGGCAATGTCCAGCGCGCATTGATACGCCGTGAAGATGGTCGGCTGCTGGTTGATGATGTTTATGCCGTGAAGGCGCAAGGTGTAATAGGACAGCCCTTGCGTGAACACTTCGATGTTTCCGGTGTAGGCGGCAAAGGAATAATTGGTGGAAATCTTGACGCCCCCGCTCCCTGCCGGCGCGACGCCAAAGTTATTCACGAAGGACGGGACGAGCAATGATCCCGGCAGGAATTGCATTGCGCCGTTCGTGGCGTCCAACGTGTAATCGGTGCCGGCGACCAGCGCCGCCGCGCCCATGTTCACTTGGAATGTGGCGCCCGAGCCGCCGCCTGATACCGAGGCGGTAGGGCTGACATAACCCGATCCCGCCGTTGTCACATACGCGCCGACAATCACGCCGGCAGCATTGGTAATGGCATAACCGGCGCCGCCCGTGCCAGGACTGCCGGTGAAGGTCAAGGCAAGCTGAGAACTCGGCGTATAACCGGTGCCCCCCGCCGTTACGGCGACAGAGGCAATCGTGCCGGTGACGCCGTTCAGCGTAGACACAACGGACGATACGCCCATGTTGGCAAGCGGGACTAGGCCGCCGTTATACGCCGTCGCCACTTCCGCCGAGACGGTCCCCGCCGAGACAGCGCCGGTATCGGTGCCCCACAATGCGGTCACCAGATTCTGTTTGTCGAACTGAAGCAGTGTGAAGTCCAGCATCAGGTCGGTGGTCAACAGCGAGTGAGCGGATTGCAGCTTATTGCCGGATTGCGATTCGCGAATATCGTCCCATGTCTGCTTGGGGTTCAGCGTGAATTTATCCGCATCGCCCACCGGCAGCATGGGACCGATTGCCGAGCCGTTAAAGGCGCGCTTCTGGATGTAGACGCTGCCCTGCCCACTGAAATAACTGTTGTCATTAAAGCTCATAATGTTTTCTCCTAGATTGATGCACGGACAAGGTAACGCTGCTCATAGGCCATACGATCCACGTTCACCAAGGCCAATTTCTGGCTGGCGTATTTCCATCGGACGCTGTTAGGCGCTTGTGTGGCGTGGATAGCGGATCGCGCGGCACGCAGCAGCGGTAATTGCGTGTTGATAAGATCCGCTTGGCTTAGATAGGGGACGTAAATCATCACGATGTAGGTGATGAGGAGACTTTGAAATTGCGGGACAAGCGCCGTTTCCACGTCATCGGCTTTGTCTTCTCCCAACAGAACCCAGGCGGCCGGCAACGGTATCTTCGTCATGGCCGGGTCGGGCGGTTTGCCGCCGACGGCCATGCCGCCGCTCATTGTGGGAACCGCCAGGAGCTTCGTGAGAAGGTCGCTGGCGAATACATCAGACATCTAGCGCGCCATCGGTAAGCACGCTCATGACCTTGACGGCCTTCTCGCGCAGTTCAACGCGGGTTTGCACAATGGCGTCGGCAAGCCACTCGGCATCCGCGTCCGGCAGCGGAACGGATTGGCCGGCGTAATACTGGGTATCGCCGTGTTTGTGGTCGACGAACAGCGTGACGGTTTTCATAATCCTGTCTCCAAATAGATCAAGGCCAAGCGTTCGGCGGTGGGGTAAAAGTCCGGCGACCAACCGAGAAAATCACGGTCGGCCATGCTTAAGGTGCCGTTCTGTAGATCGACGGCGTAATCCACATCGGTACCGATCTCGACGCCGAGCGGCGATGCTTCAAAGCGGATCGAGTTGAGGAGCGTGCCGGTGTCCCACAGCAGTCCTTGGTCGGCATTGCCCTTCTTCGTGCGCTCGATCTCGGTCATGGGCCGCCAAGGCGCCCAGTCGGCGCCCCACGGTGTGGTCTTCGAATTCATCAGCCGTTCACGGACGGCGATGACCTGCAATTCGCCGAACTCTTCCATCAGCGGCGACATATCGGACGCGCGCGAAGCTATCAGCGACAGCGCGGCTATCGCTTCACTCGCGTCAAGGGTGAGCACTACGGTTTTTCGATGTGCGCCAGGGCGATGTAGCCGAAGCTGGTCAGATCCGGCGCATCGATCACATACCGGTCGCCGTTCTCGTCGATAACGACATCGCCTTTTTGAATCTGGCCGACGGCATGGGCGTTAATCCAGATCGTCCATTGCGGTGTAGAGCCTTCGGAATTTGTTTTTATGGAAGGCGGGAAGTCGGGCGGCGTTGCGCCTCGGTCGCGCTTGGTCTGCATGAAGACCGGGAGCGCACTGCCTATCGTCGTTTCAATCGCTTCCAAATCGCCCGATACGCCGGAAAACGAGGGGCGCGTGATGCTGACTGTGCGGTTGGTCTGGATCGCCGCTATAGGCAATAACGGCTGCATGTCGGCAATGAAGTACGTTGACTCACCCACCAACCAGTCGCCAATCAACACCTGCGAGCCGTCCAGTATGCCGATCCAGTCCGGCTTGGTAGGCTTGTTGTAGATGCTGTACTGCATACCGGTCGTGAAGCTGGCTAACAACCCGGTGATGATCTGATTACCGGCGGCCAGCGGCGTCAACAGACTGGACGAACGAAACACGTTGAACGGCAGGCCCATGCGCAGCGCGGCCTTGGCGTA
>VFSW01011305.1_pt1 | contig 12557 bp, 13 predicted proteins | sample 5358111 | NCBI WGS metagenome assembly VFSW01 (sample SAMN11554181, study PRJNA540505) | mine drainage metagenome | isolation source: sediment from site ElyBrook_90M | place: USA: Ely Copper Mine, Vershire, VT | collected 2017
GGAAGGCATGTCCGCGATTGTCAGCCGCGGCGCCGAGGCGGTGAACGGCTACCAAGCAACGAAGTATTCCATTGCCCCCGCAAGCGCCAACTCTTCGGACCAGACTGCAATCGAGACGCTCTTCGGCGCGGGGAGTTATGACAAGGGAACGGTCTGGATGGGGCAGGACGGCTGCGCCGTGAAGCTCATTCTGGATGAAGGATGGCCGATCGACAGTCGCGTGGAGAAGCGGCACTTCGAGATAGCCCGAATCAAGAAATGAGATATGGAACGGTTCGCAAATTGAAGCACGTCGAAGCAAGTTGAAGCAAATTGGAGAATGACCGGCGCGCTTGCAATGTATCCGTGAGCGGAGGTTGAGATGGCGATTACGTGCAATCAATGTGGAGCGGCGCTGACCGAGCGTGATGCGTTCTGCACGAAATGCGGCGCGCGTGGCAGCGATGCGGGCGAACCGTCCGCACGTCGGCGATTTTGCACGAAGTGCGGCGCGCCTCTTCTCGGCGAAACGAAGTTCTGCACGAAATGCGGAGCTGCGGCTAGTGCTGCGCCAAGCGTCCCAGCATCCGCAGCGCCGAGCGCCGGCGTTTCGGTCCCGAAAACCGTGGCGACTGTTTCCAGCGGTGTGCCGGCTCGAGCGGCAACTCAGCCCGCCGCTGCACCGCCCGCGGCTAAATCGCCCTCCGGGATTCCAAAAGCAGCAATCGTTGGCGGTGCCATCGTGGTGCTGCTGATATTGGCCGTCGCGATCGCCGGCTTCATTCACGCGGCGCATCGCGCGAAGGAGAGGGCCGCTGCAGCCCAGGTAGCTTCCGAGTTCGAGAAAAATCTTGCGGACCTCGCTTCAAAGGCGAATGGCGCAGGACAAAACGCGCAGAAACAAACGCCGACGGACGTCAACAAAAGCTTAACCGACCTGGCCGCTGCAGCAAGCGCCATGGCGCAGAACGCGCAAAAACAAGGCGGAGCGAATCCGCTGAACGCGATTCCGGGGAGTGCTGGCCCTGCGTCCGGTTCGACCCCCACGCCCCCTTCCGCTTCCGCTCCTGCGCCCGGATCTCCCGCCGCGATTGCTGCTGCTTCCGCGGCTGCGGATGCCGCGCTGACTCCTCCAGCGGTCCCCGCCGGCCCACCGATAGTGCCCATTGCTGCCACGGGAAATCAAGCGCATGACTGGGCGCTGGAATACGAACGAACTGTGGGAGGACCAGAGGCGGATCTCGTCGTACGCACGGGCGACATCAACAATCTAGGATTTGGCTGGCCGCAGGGATTTGATCCATTTTCTGGGCAGTCAACGCCGAGCCACCGATGGCCAGACATCAATCACATTCCGCCAAACGCGCCGCCCGGAACGGACCGCATCATGATTGGCACGAGTGTGATGCCCATACACTTGAGCATACAACACGTGGCAGGTCAGCCGGACAGAGTCGTGCTCGATTCTGCTCTGAAGCCCCTGTACGGAGATGGATACAGCGGCTCACTCGGTGATTGCGTTTTCATACGGGATAACCTGGCGACTATGGCTTATCTTCAGACGCCCAGCGTGCTCAACAAGTTTGCCGCGAACTGTATACGCGAGCGCCAATTGACGATGCCCACTCCGATTGTCCTGTCCGTTGGTGCGTTACCGAGCAAAATCAACAACGTTGTCGTCCAAATTTTCGCGGACGATTTCCAGCCCCGGGCAATACACTCGCACTTCCAGGTGAGTTTGAATGGCACGCGCATTCCGACATTCGAATATGCCATTAACTCACTGGACCAGAGCGGGCCCGTCGGGAAGCTGCTGACGTTGGAGCTCCTGCCGGAGTACTGGCCATTGCTGAAATCCGGAACGGTGAAGTTGCTGATCGATGATCCAACGACTCACGAGCCGGATGGCTATGCGGTTGACTTCGTGCGCATTCTGGTGAATCCGCACAAATTCAAATATCAGGTGTCTCTCACGGCAACGGTAACAGATGCAGATACGCATAAGCCCATTGCCGGCGCTACCGTCAGTGCCGGTCTTGCTTCTGCTGCCGCGGACCGACAAGGAAAATGCCATCTGCAAGGAATTCCTGCGGGGCTTGTGGTTGCGACGGCGAGTGCGCCGGGATACGACGAAAATTCCGTGCCGGTCGATTTGCCTGTCGGGCAGACAGGGAATGCTGACATTGAACTGCACCGCCATCAGGAAAGCACCGCCGCGCTCGAGCAGTCCATCGCCCAGACCGGCACGGCGACAATCTACGGAATTCACTTCGACACCGGCTCGTCGAAACTGCGTGCGGACAGCATGCCCGCACTGAACGCCGTGCTCGGCCTAATCAACAACCATGCGGGCTCGCGCTGGATTATCTCAGGCCACACCGATAATCAGGGTTCCGACAGACTCAACATCCCGCTTTCCAAAGCGCGCGCTGCCTCTGTCGTCTCGTGGCTCACGGCACATGGCATCGCGGCAGATCGGCTCGAGCCGGAAGGCTTCGGCGCTAGCCGCCCGGTCGCCGACAACGCAACGGCCAATGGCAGAGCCCTGAATCGCCGCGTGGAAGTCGCGCTGTCGAAATAGAAGCAAAGGTGACGAAATGCCAACTGGGGAGGATGGTCAAATGAATAATAAATCTACTTGGAAATCTGCAGTCAGACCGATTCTAGGAGGATTGCTTTTGCTCGCAATGAGCGGCATGCGAGGAGCATATGCCGCGCCACCAACCGATGCTTGCGCGCTTTTGACGCCTGCGCAGGTCAGTGCTGTTCTAGGTGTCTCCGTCGGTGCCGGCGAACGCATCGTGCCGTCCAGCTCCACTTTGTGCGGCTATGGCGGTGCGGGTGCCGCAAAACGCGTGGTGGTCGCAATTATCACCGTGAATATGTTCACTCACGAAAAGACACCGCTTCAGGGCATCAAGGAAGAAGCTGCCGCAGGCGTCGGCGATGAGGCCCACTACATGACCACGCCCGGGTTCGGCACTGGCCTCAGCGTCAAGAAGGGAAATTTTGCGTTCAAAGTCCGTGTGTATGGCTTTCCGCTGGAACAGATCAAGGCAAAGGAAAAGGCCCTCGCGCTGGAAGTTCTCGCAAAGCCGTGAAGGGCTCGCCGTGGCAGTCGACGATTAGTCGCTGCGACGAGCCGAGGATCAAATGTGAGGAGGATAACGATATGAATTGGAAATCTAAAGTAGCAGTAGTTTTGGGCACGTTTCTTGTTTTCGCGATGTGCGGTTCGCAGACGGCCTACGCTGCACCCCCCACCGATGCTTGTTCGCTGCTCACGCCAGCGCAGGTGAGCGCCGCGCTCGGCGTCCCTGCCGCAGGCAAGGCTCTCGGTCCAAAGGCTTGCATGTGGGTTCAGACCGGCGTGAAGCCGGGCTCCCCAAGGCGGAGAGCCGATGTCCTGATCCTGATCATGCAGGGATATACGCAGGGGTATGCCGTAGCCAAGATGCCAAACGCACCAACCTCCGCGACACGCGTTAGCGGCTTGGGCGACGACGCCTACTATCTGGCGATGACCTCGCGCCACCAAGCCATGGAGCTCCGCGTCAAGAAGGGAAACGTACCGTTCGCCATCCGAGTGCATCGTAGCGGCACTCCTTTCACCACTGACCAGATCAAGGCGAAGGAGAAGGCTCTCGCGCAGGATGTTCTCGCAAAGCTGTGACGCATTGTGTGGCTGGCGATTCAACGCCCGCTACGAAACGAACACTAATTTTGAGGAGGATGAAAATATGAAATGCAAATCGACGGTTGCTGTGATTCTCGGGGCCATTCTCATTTTTGCGCTGGGCGCTACGCGAGCAGCATTCGCAGCACCGCCAGCGGATCACTGTTCGCTGCTCACGCCCGCGCAGATTCAGAAAGTTCTTGGACAGCCCTTCGGCGCACCCGGGGAGAGCAAATGGCCGCCGGCCTACGGTAAACAGCCGTGGGGCACGCAGTGCCAGTATGATTCGCAAAAAGGCCCGAATACGAAGGTTACTTTCATCGTTTACTTCGAGCAAACAGCCGCAGAGGCGAAGCAAACCTTCGATAAGTTGTCCATGTGGTTCCCGGCCAAATCGAAGCCGGCCATCGGGGACTCCGCGTACATGGATAACAGCCATGCGATTCATGTTCTGAAAGGCAAAGTTCGTTACTACATCTCGATCGATCCCGCGAATGAAACGCAAACCAAAGATCTGGCGGCGTCGATTGCCGCGCGAATTTGAGAGAACTCTTGGCGTAGCGGTCAAGCGTGTGATTCAAAATCAAAGGAGGGGAAATGAATCCGAGAATCAAACTGGACCTGATGACTGCGGTTCTTTTGACCGTCATCGTTAGCGGCACAGGAATGGCACATCCTAAAGCACGGCCGCAGCGAACCGCGCAGACTGACGCGAAGAAAAGCGATCCGAGCGTAGCCGCGGGGCGGAAAGCATCTCCGGCGTCGGGTTGTTCGCTGCTCACTCCGGCGATGATCGAAAAAGCCACGGGGCAGCCTTTCCAAGGCAAGTCTGAGGGACACAAAGCCATGCCGATGTACACCGGAGGCGCTTGGGGCTCGACTTGCACGTACCACGCTAGCATGCGGATTGACTTTTCGATTTACGCAGAGGCATCGTCCGCGAAAGCCAAAGATGACTTCGATAAGTTAGCCATTGGCGCGGATGATTCCAAGGGGAGGCCTGCGATCGGCGAGTCGGCATTCTGGAGCAACACTGATAGCGGAGAGCCTTACGTCTACGTATTGAAGGGCAAAGTCTACTTCCTTATCGGGATGGGCGGCACGAAGCGGGGGGACGAAAATCAAATGAGGCAAACGAAAGATCTGGCTGCCGCAATCGCGGCGCGCATTTGAATCGGCGATACGCCGTAATTTCTTGGGCCTGAATTGAATCTTAATCTGAATTGAACCTTAGAGGAGGAACCAATGAGGAAGACCACAGTAGGATGGATGGTTTGTTTGGCGGCTCTAGGCTTCGCGGCCACGGCGCTGTTGGCGCAATCGCAGTCGGGAAAGCCCACGACAGACGCGGCGAAGGCGGCAAGCGCGCAGCTCACGCCGCTGAACATGAAGACCGGCGTTTGGCAAACGACTATGACCGGGAAGTACAGCGGACTTCCGCCACAAATGGCGGCAGCGATAAATCCCACTCCCCATGCGTACAAGAGTTGCGTCAAGCCCGAGCAATTGTCCAAAGATCAGTGGGCCAAAGGGTTGGCTGGATACAAGTGTTCCTCCATGACTGTGCTGAAATCCACCGGCTCCGACGTGGACGTGCGAGCCACAGGGTGCGACGCGGGCAATGGCATGACGGCCGAGGGACATGGCAAGTTCCACATGGTGGACTCCGGCCACCTGACAGGATCGATGGATGTGACGTTCAGCGGCAACACTCCTTTTGGTGACAGCGGATCAGTGCACATGCATGCGGATTACACCAGCAACTGGATCGGCGCAACCTGCCCTGCGAACATGAACTGAAAGACGAACGAGCGTCGCCGACGCCGTGTGACAACTCGATGCACGGCGTCCGTTCACGACGTCAACGCACGCTCGCGCCTGTCTGTGTCAGTGTCTAAAGGGAGAATCACATGAGCCGAAAAATAGTTCGCGTCCCGCGGCTGCTCGTATTGGTCGCGACGGGCGTCCTGTTCCTCCTTGCTTCTGCGTGCAGTTCCGGCCCTGCTTCAAAGAGCCAGGAAAGCAGCACAAGTCCGACGCACGCCAGCGCAAGCCCGGCGAAGAGCAGCACAGCGCCGCATCCCACGCTTGGGTGTTACGCCGATCGCACGCGAAACGCTCCCGCGCCATTTCATCTCTCCTGGAAATTGGACGAGGGCAATCAGCACTCGGATTGGGAGGCGGATATCACCGCCAACACCATCGACGGCACACGGACGAGCAGCTCCGGTACGCGGAAGTTTCACGGCGTGCGCAGCGACGCGTCCAGTTGGCAGGCGGCCTTCGCCATGTTTCCCTTAAGTTCGGAGTCAGGCCTTTTCAACATGCTCAGCAACTACCACGCGATGACACCCGAGGGCCATGAAAGCGTCAACGGCTACGAAACGACTAAATACTCCATCGACACTACTCGTGTCGGGCCCATGGACGCGCAAGTAATTCACATGGCCGTGGGCGCGAAGGGCTACGCGAAAGGAACCGCCTGGGCCGACGAAACTGGCTGCGTCGTAAAATTCATCCTGAACCAAGCGTACCAGCAGCCGGACGGCTCTCTCGATATTGAGCATCGCGACGTCAGCATGACCAAGCACTAGGTTGGGGCGAAAGGAAGAGCTGGTATGAAAGAGATCCTTCGATTGTCCCGACTGCTCGCAATGGGTGCGACCGGCTTGCTTTTGGCCGTTGCCCTTGGATGCCACACCGCTCCCCCCGCAGGAAGTCAGAAAAATTCTCCAGATGAGTCAGCGTCGGCAGTTACAGCGGCGTCTTCGCGCAGCGACGACCCAGGAATTGATCTCCAGTGCGTCGCGGATCGCATTCGAAAAGCTCCCGTGCCGTTTCACTGGTCGTTTAAAAAAGTAGTGCCGCCGCTGACAAACGCAGACTGGGAAGCGGACGTCGCGCCAGATTCCATAGAGGGTACGCTGATCGACAGTTCCGGCACGCGGGCAATCCACAGCGTTCGTTCCGATAGCACGAGTTGGAATACGGCCGTACTGGCTTTGACCGGGCCGCTCCCGGCGAGCACGTTCGCGCTGGTGAACAACTCATCGGCAACCGTGCGCGCGGGCGCGGAGAGCGTGAATGGTGAGAGCACCATCAAGTACGTTATAGACACTTCGCGAGACACGCCAGCCGACGCCTCGTTGATCCGAAGCGTGCTGGGTGCGAATGGATCTGTGAAAGGTGCTGCGTGGGTGGCGCGGACCGGATGCCCCGTCAAGTTCGTTTTGGATGTTGAGCAGCACAACAACGATGGGACCGTGCAGAGAGAACATTACGAAGCGAACGTAACGAAGCCTTAGCGCCGTTTCATTTTGTATACGTGAGGAAGCACGAAAATGGATAATCGTTCCGCACAGCAGCAACAGCAGGCCGAACTCATCAAGGATTACCTCTCCGGACAAGTCCCCGACGTCGGCCGGCGAGTACGGCGCGGCTGTCTCACCAAACTTTTTTCGCTGCTGCTTGTAGCGATTCTCGGGGGCGCTCTGCTTTATGGCTTGGTTGCGATAACTGACCCATGGTCATTCCATATCGGCGGACGCTGGACGCCCCTGCTCACGTGGCACGGATACGGCGAGCTTCTTACAAAAAACGGAACAGAGTATCCGCTGTACATTAATTTCTACCCGTCTTCTCATTTTTCCCGGCTTCATCTGGAAGGCCTGCGCCCCACGGGCGGTCTGCAGGGTGGCGGCTGGCTGTGCACTTCGCCCGGGGTCATGCAGCGTCTCACGCTGAGCGGAACAATTTACGGCGGATGGCGGAGCACCGAGGGCAGCCTCATGGCCTTTCGCTTGCTCGAACCGATCATTTTCAACACGGGGCAACCCCGGGGTTTCTTCGATCTTGCAGGCAGATGGCAAGGCCCGAAACTCGTAATGACCGGCAAAGGTGTGCCGGACACCTTTCGCTCCGGCCTGCGAATCGAAGCCGCCTCGGTTGCCTTCGACTGGCGCACATCCACGGCGTTCAAAGCCGCCTGCCGCGCGCCGCGCCACTGAAGAAAAACGCGAACGCGGATAAACGTGATGCTTCCATGAATGCCAATACAACCGCTGCTCCGATGATGGGCCCGCGCGACCGCGAGAGCTTCTTTGAAGCGCAACGGCGCAATCGTCGCGCGACCTGGCGCCTCTCCGCCGTCGCGGTTATCGCCACGGTCGTGATGGGCATTCCCCTCGCGTTGACCATCACACCTCTGCTTTATGCCGCGGCATTAATCATCGCCGACATAGTGAGTATTTGGGCGCCGCTACCTCCCAGCTTCTGGCAGCACGCCAATGAACTCGCTCGATACGGAATGTTGGCAATAGAGTGGTTGGGCCAAAGCAAGGTTACGAATCCGCAGGCGCTTGTGATCGGAGCAGCGGTGCTGCTTCTGCCCGGCGCGATTTTGTCCGTGGGATTGTGGCTTGGGGTGAACGCGCTTTTCCAGCGCGCCGGCGTCGGCGGAGCGTTGCTGGCACTGAAAGCGCGCGAGCCCAATCAGTCGGAGCTCAAGGAATTGCAGTTGGCCGACGTGGTTCAGGAAATGGCCATTGCCGCAGGCCTGCCCGCGCCGAAAATCATGCTGATTGACGCTCCTGCCGCAAATGCCGCGGCCATCGGAACGTCGCCCAATGACGCGCGGATTGTGATATCGCGCGGGATGCTCGAGCAGCTCAATCGCGATGAACTGGAAGGCGCGCTGGCGCATTTAGTCGCGTCCATTGGCAATGGCGATCTGCGGATCGCTTTCCGTGTCACCAGCGTTTTCGAAACTTGCGGCCTTCTGGTCGCGGTCATTAACGCTCCGTTCGGTCGACGATCGCGAGGCACGCTGTGGCGAATTGTTCGTTATGGATTGTTCGGAAGAAAAGAGAATGAAAGCGGCGCACAGGAAGCGGCTGCCATGGCGGCGCTTCTCACGCGCAGCGCAGGACTCGAAACTGACGACATCGACGATGTCTTTGATACGACTTCGAAGAAGAAATCGATTTTCCACTCCATTCGTAATTTCCTGCTGTTCCCCATCTTTTTCACAAACATGGCCATCAAACTGTCGCTCTGGTTTTTCTCGTTCAGCATGCTCGTACCAAGCATGGCGCTTCTGTGGCGCAAGCGCAAATACCTGGCGGATGCTTCCGCAGTGCAACTCACGCGAAATCCCGACGGCTTGGCGGAAGCGCTGCGAAAACTCAACAGCGACCGCGGCTCGATTCCTGGAGGGGCATGGGCCGCGCATTTATTCTTGGTCAACCCGGCAGGAAGCGACCGCATGCATGACCCGAAAGCCAACGCCGCGCAACAACAGATGTGGGTTCAGATGTGGGCCGCATCGGAAGCGAGCGAAAAAAGCAATTCGTCAACGCCGGCTTCGGCGGATATGCCGTCTCTTATGAAAGAGATCACTGCGACGGGAAGCGCGGCCATGGCAGGAGATGCCAATGCGATGGCGCGCATGATGGCCTTCCGTCAGGCGGCCGCAACCGCGCTCGGCAAATCTGTGGACGAAATGCCCAATCTGGCGGACATTGCCGCGGCGCAGCACGGCGATGTTGCGGCGTTGCGCCGTCTGCAAGAATTCGGCGCGAAGAGCAAAGGCACGCAGCAGGTTCAAAGCGCTTCGGCAGAATCCTCGGACGGCTCGAGCAACTTCGCGGGCTTCTTTCCATCGCTGAAGCGCCGTCTGAAACGACTCGACCGCATGGGCGCGCATGTTGAGCTTGAATCGGATGGAGGCAAGTCTTGGATTGTGATTGCTGTGCTGTCTGTGCTTCTGGGGCCATTCGCGTTGCTCGCAGTAGCCCTGCTGCTGTTGCTCATCGCGATCATGGTGATGGCGAGCCTCGCGTTTCTGATGGTGTGGATAGCCTTCATTCACGAACTTTTTGTGGTGTTCCTGCATCATTAGCGCGGGGCATTTTGGAAAGCAGAGTGTAAGACCGTGTCTACTACAACGCTGATTGTCATTGGCCTGATCGCGGCTGTGCTGCTGATCTGGTTTATCGCGGTGTTCAATTCGCTGGTAGCGTTGCGCGTTCGTGTTCAGAATGCCTGGGCGGACATTGACGTCCAACTCAAGCGCCGCCACGATTTGATCCCTAACTTAGTCGCGGCCGTGCAAGGGTACATGACGCACGAACGTTCGACCCTCGAAGCAGTCACGGAAGCGCGCACGAAGGCCGTCGCATCCAGCAGCGGAACGGTTGCGGACCGTTCGCAGGCGGAATCTGCTTTGAGCGGAGCGCTATCGAATTTGTTCGCGGTGGCCGAACAGTACCCGCAATTGCGCGCGGTCGAAAGTGTGCAGTTGCTGCAGGAGCAACTTACTTCCACCGAAAACCGCATTGCCTTTGCGCGGCAGTTCTACAACGACGAAGTGATGAAGTTCAACACAGCTCAGGCGACGTTCCCACGCAACCTCTTCGCTGGAATGTTTGGTTTTTCACCGGCGACAATGTTCGCGGCTGAAGAGCCTGAGCGCGCGAACGTGCAAATAAAGATGTGAGCGTCGAATTTTTGTCAGGCGCATGTCAAACGAGGCATCGGAATGTCCAGATTAGCTTGCTTGCAAGCCTATCGAATCCGGCTAAACTGATGGCCTGATGGCGAAGGTCTACGCAGGGACGTCTGGGTGGTCCTACCCCAGCTGGAAACCGCGATTTTATCCGGCAAAACTCGCTTCCGCGAAATTTCTGAGCTATTACTCGACGCGATTGAATTCCGTGGAAGTGAATTATACGTTTCGCCGCTTTCCCACCGAGAGCCTGCTGACGCGCTGGATTTCGGCCACGCCTGAGGAATTCAAGTTCGCGGTGAAGGCGCACCAGATGATCACTCACATCAAACGCCTGCGCGAAGCAGGCGAGTGGTTGGCTCGATTCGTTGATTCTGTGAAGCTGCTGCATCAGGCAAACCGGCTGGGTCCGATATTGTTCCAATTGCCGCCGTACCTGAAATGCGATGTGGAACTGTTGGCGAATTTTCTCGACGAAATTCCCCGCACGGTGCGGGCCGCGTTTGAGTTCCGGCACGAGTCGTGGTTTTGCGATGAAGTTTTCGCCGCGTTGCGCGAGAAAAACGCCGCCCTTTGCGAAGCGGAGAGCGACAAATTGGAGACGCCGAACGCGGAGACAGCGGATTTCTCCTATCTGCGCCTACGCAAAGAGAACTACTCAACTAAAGCTCGCGAAGCCATCGGAAAAAGAACAAAGCACCTTGCTAACCGAGGGGACGTTTTTGTGTACTTCAAGCATGAGGACACGCCGGAAGGGGCGCTTTACGCGGAAGCATTGCTTCGGAAGTCCGAAAATGCGCCGTAAATTTGCGCGAATCGCGAAATTGCCTTGAAGACGCTCTAAGTTCAACAGGGCGGTGCCTCAACATGGAGGCGGATGCCTAGCGGGTTTTAGTACTTTCGTACCGCAGTTTTGCCTCGAAAAAAGTGACTTGGCTCCTATCGACCTTCAGGAAGCCTTTGCCCACAATGGAGCCATGTCAAACACAAACGTACTTCTGGGACAAACGTGGGTTGAGCGGCATTGGTGGTGCGTGGACTGTCGCGTTCCGACAGACCTGGACCGCCATGGACGCTGTGGTAGCTGCGGGTCAGATGCGGTGGACATGATGATCCGTCCGAATCCGATGGGGAAAGAGATGCGACCGGCCCCGACCGTCTTCGAACGCCTGCCACAGTACACCCGCACGTCGTAGCCTCGTTACTGGGCCCTTTCCGTGCCAGTTGGATCGGCCTTGCGTCGACGCGCGGGCGAGCCTCTTACTTTCTCCGCGCCGCCTACTGACGCCTGCCCATTGAGCGGGTCTCTGTCGTCGGCTTCTTGCGCTCGGCAGCGTTCCAATCGTCAGGCGGGAAGGCGATATGCCAGAAGTATCCCGCGGGGCGATTGAATTCAATTCCAACTTGAATTTTGCCGCCTTCGGACTGGCCGATATAAACGACGCGGCACTCAACCGTCTCTTCGCTTTTTACATTGGTCAACGTCAGCTTCTCGCCGCGATTGACCACCTTGGCTAAACGGATCATGCACCCATGTGCGTTTACCGATTCGGTTGTGGCCTTCTCCTCGAATGTTGCCGCCCCTTGCTGTCCCTTGACGTTCACTGGCATGGCAATGTAAACGCGCTTGCTCCTGCGTGCATCCCGCCTTGGATCAACGGCACTCGATTCCACTGAAGAGGAAGCTGAATCCGATACTTCCGAGGTGACTTCTTTGGGCGGAGCAGACGCGCCCCGGCCAGCAAGAATTTTTTCCCAAGCCATGGATGCCCCCTAGCGGGAATGATGCCCTGCTTCCGCCGTTGGAGAAAAGATTCCGTGCCCTTGCGTATCCATTCAGTCACTTCCCGCGGCGACATGGGATTACGGTGATTTCGTGCTTTGTTTTGCCACCAGTTGCACAGCTTGGGCGCAACCAATGATAGAGTCAGCGCAGAATTCGGCTGCGGCAGAAGTACGTAAATGTAAAAGCGACCTCGAATGGTTATGGAAACTTCGCAAAGAATGGACGCCGCGTCTCCGACTCAAACCGGACCTTCGGGGCTTGCGGCACGGCTGGGCCTGTTCGACGCCACAATGATTGTTATGGGCGGAATCATCGGCTCGGGAATTTTCATCAACCCATATGTGGTGGCGCGCCAATTACACACTGCGACGCTGATCCTCGGCGCGTGGGTGATCGGCGGCATGATTGCTTTGGCCGGCGCATTTATTTATTCGGAACTGGCCGCGCGAATGCCTAAAGTCGGAGGTCAGTATGCTTACTTGCGGGAGGCGTATCATCCGGCACTGGCGTTTTTGTATGGCTGGGTGTTGCTGCTTGTGATTCAAACGGGCGGAATGGCGGCGGTGGCCGTCACATTTGCAAAATACTTTCTCGAACTTACCGGACTCCAC
>VFSW01011306.1_pt1 | contig 12556 bp, 9 predicted proteins | sample 5358111 | NCBI WGS metagenome assembly VFSW01 (sample SAMN11554181, study PRJNA540505) | mine drainage metagenome | isolation source: sediment from site ElyBrook_90M | place: USA: Ely Copper Mine, Vershire, VT | collected 2017
TTTTCCCCGTAAAACTCCCGCGTTTCGTCGCCTGTGCGCAAAGCAGAGGGGGGGCGCGGCGTCAATGACAAGGGACCTTACACTTGGGTCTTGAGAATTTCCGTCAGTGTGTTTACGCCGCGAGTTCCGCTGAACTCGACTAGGTTACTATACCCTGCGTTCTGGGGAAAAAGTCGTAATTTCTGCATACCACAATGAATAATCGGTTACGTCCGTGTTCGATATGAGGGATCAGGTCCATTCAAATTAGGGCTATTGCGATGGGGTTGCCAGTGCAGAATCATTTTGCTTCAGGGGCGGGGCTGTGGCTACGAAGAAGAACGATGACCAGCATCGGCAGGTAGGTGGAGAGTACGCTCCAGCGGCCTACCTGGTTGAAACTCAGGAGCGGGTGGTACCAGCGCCAGATACCCGCGCACCAACTGAAAAACACCGTCGCCATAATTTCTCGTCGGGACTTCGGAATCAGCCAAAGGACGAAGACGTCGTAGAACCAGCGCATCGGCATGATTGAGGAGAGTAGCAGCAGCCAGGCGTCGCGATCGCGATAGCGCCAGAGCGCGAGTAAAACCAGCGGGCCCGGCAGGAGGAGGATGGCGAAAAAATGGTCATAGTGTCTAAACTGTCCGACCCACTCCATTGGCCACCTGGGGGCCGCAATCAAGGTAATCGCGCCGAAGAGGATGCAGGCTAGCAGACCGCGGCGGCTAAACCGGCTTAGGAATACAGGGATCCCGATCTGCGGCTTAGCCATGGCGGCTGGCAATAGCCATGGGAAAAAAGCGCTGGCCGCGATCAACGGCGACCATTGAACGGTGACCATGCCGATCCAGTAGGGATAGGCGAGGAAGATCAGGAGCCGGTGATAGCCTTCACGAGTCAAACCGAAAGCGAGCAGTGCAGAACTGAGGCCATAGAAGATTCCGGCTGCGACTTCAAGGGGCAAGTGGACCAGGGGTAGCCCAAAAAAGGCGGCAGTAAAAGGATACAGCGGGGTGTCTTCATAGAGAGGCTGACGCGACAGGAATCGATTGGCCAGGTAAATTGCCCAGTGGAAATCCCCGGCGCCCTGATGCAGGTTCTTTGCAAGGAAAAAACAGTACCATCCTGCAAGTATGCCGATCATGCCCGAAATCAGAATTCGCCAACGCATCCGCATCGAGGTAATTGCTCGCAAAATCAGTGACTACAGGTACAACCGATCCAGACAGGACTGGCGTTCAAGGGTGCGGTTTTCCCGAGGGATCGGTATGCCTGTTTTGGGCGAGAATGGATTGTGCCACGCCTATGGTCATAGCGATCACGGCCCATGCCAACCAGCCGAACTGGTTGTGTCCGATCAGCAAAATCATTTGCGGGGGAGGGAAAAATAGGACTGCGAGGCCGAGGGCGATATGGACGCTCTTTCCGTTGCAAGGTTTGCCCCGAAGCCATTGGACAAGCAGCAGCGCGGTCGGGATCAGGATGCAGAGATCATACCCTAGAGCGTGATAGCTCACCAGGATAGTGACCAGCAGGGCGAGGGAGAGTTTGAGGTCCTCGTCCCGACCACTTGGCTGGCGAAGAACCCATGCGGCCAGCACGAAGACTGCGGCGGACAACGACAGGGCGATAGCGTCGATGTGCGGCAAGCCGCCGGCGATGACGTAGAGAGCGCCTCGGATGTTGGCCATGTCGGTGGGGCGGATTGCCCCGCGGGCCATAGTGGCTTCGAGACGCATGACGAAGCGGGGGTAGGCGACGATTTGGCCAGGCCCAACGACCGCGATGGAGAAAAGGCTGAGCAAGGTGCCGACCAACAGGAATCCGGTGAAAATTTTGCGAGCGCTAGCGAGCGATCTTTGCTGAAGAAGCAGCAGCACAAGAAATGGCAGGACGAGATGAAATTTAAACAAGCCACAGGCAAGCCATGCGCCGCTCGAAACGAGGCGATTTTGCATCAGAGAGGCGAAGGCCAACGTATAAAGAAACAGAAGAAGAATCGAATCCTGCCCTTGCAGCAGCCCCATGAAAACAGGGAAGTAAGCGAGTTCAAGAAGGAACCAGGCCCACGTCGGAAGGCTGGCCAGCATTGGAATGTGAGGACGGAGTAGATAAGGCAGAGTCGCAAGCATAGCGAGGTTGATAAAGAGCCATGCGATATAGGCCGCGGGATAAGGAATAAAGGTGAGCGGAGCGAAGAAGATGGCCTCGATCGGAGGATGGTTGAAAGGCAGCGGTCCGAATAATCGTGTGACCACGCCGGGAGCGAAAGCCTTCTGCACCTGGAATTGAGTATCGTAGTCATATAGTTGATGGGCCATCCCGGTGCGCACCATCGTGCCGGCGGCATAGTAGATAGTGAAGTCGGGATATCCCTTGCGGACGAGGGTGTGAGCGTTCCAAAAAAGTATGCCGTGAATGATAAGAATGGCGGCGACATAGGACCATGCCCATTTCTTGAGACTGGCAGCTTTCATCACAGTGTCGGGAAGTTGGGATTCTACAACGGGAGTGCTGTGCGGTTTCATGGAACGATGAAAATAAAGGAGTGGCATCGGGGATGGTGGTTGCTGGTCGCGCTGGTGGCGGCGGTGAGCATGTGGGGATACGTCCAGTTCGTGCTAAGAGCGCACGAGATCGCATATGCGGCGGCACACCAGCAGCCGCGCGGGAATTTGTCGGATCTTTATCCTCGGTGGCTCGGCTCGCGCGAACTGCTGTTGCGCGGGCGCGACCCTTACAGCGCCGAGGTCGTGCGCGACATTCAGATCGGTTACTACGGGCGGCCGCTGGATCCAGCGCGCCCGACCGATACGAAAGATCAACAGGCATTCGCCTATCCGGTGTATGTGGCTTTCGAACTGGCGCCTACTGTGAAGTTGCCATTCGAAGTGGTGCAGCGGGGATTTTTCTGGTTCGTCATTGCGATTACAGCGATTTCGATTTTGCTATGGACGCGGGCCTTGCGGTGGGGCGTTCCCGCGTCGGCGAAGATTTTGTGGATTGTGTTGACGCTGGGATCGTTTCCGGCGGTGCAGGGATTCAAGCTGCAGCAATTGACCATGCCCGTTGCCGCGATGATGGCAGCATCCTTCTGCGCGCTGGCCGGCGGGTGGATCGGCATGGCCGGTGTGCTGCTGGGGCTAGCGAGCATCAAGCCGCAACTTGTGGGCCTGCCGGCAGCGGCGATGTGCGTGTGGTGTTTGGGCAATTGGCGCGAGCGGCAAAGATTCGTGTGGGGATTTGGGTTGACGATGGTCGCTCTGATCGCGGGCGGCGAAGTGCTGCTGCCGGGATGGATCGGGAAGTTTCGCTTAGCGGCCGAGGGCTATTGGGCATACACGCATGGCATGTCGGTGCTCGATGTGGAACTGACCCCGATCTTCGGCCGAATCGTTTCGGTGCTGCTGGCGGGCCTGCTGCTGTGTTGGGCGTGGCGCTTGCGGAAAGCGGAGGTAGGGTCGTCTGATTTTGCTTGGCTGCTGGCGTTGACCATGGCGACGACACTGTGCGTGATCCCGATGTTCGCGCCGTATAACCAGGTGCTGCTGCTGCCTGCGCTGATGGTGATTGTAGCGTCGGTGCGAGAACTGTGGAGAGATCTAATTCTGCGAACAATCGTCGTTTTGATGGCGATATCGGCGGTATGGCCATGGATGGCGTCGTTAGGATTGATAGCGGCCGCGGCATTCTTGCCGGCGACGACGGTGCAGCAGGGGTGGCCGCTGCCCCTATATACGAATTTCATTTTTCCTACTCTGGTTTTGGCGGTGGTGCTGGTTGGCAGCAACCCGCTGCGAGGCTTGCGAGACGCGGCGCGAGCAGAGTAGTCTGTTGCCTGGTACAGCCTCGCTTTTCATCTCATCGAAGGCTGGCCCTGACCACCATCCATGGCCCTCGGTTCTATAAGTCAAAGTTCAAGTTCCGGAGGGTTTCCCGCGCTGGTATTTGTGCAGGGCAGCGAGCAGAAAGATATTGTCCTGAACCGGACGCCGTTTACCGTGGGGCGGAAGGTGGACAAAGACTTGGTGATTGCCGATCCACGAGTGTCGCGCGATCACGCGGAAATCCAGAAAGAGGGCCAGGATTTCTTCCTGGTCGATCTGGGCAGCAAGCACGGCACGTTCGTCAACGGCGAGCGCATCCAGCGGCAGAAACTGGATCGCGGCGACCGTCTGGAATTTGGGGCGCGCGATTCGGCTTACATCCTGTTCAATCCGGCCAATAAAACCTCGAACACGGCACGCGAATTTCTGAGCCAGATTTCCGGCATTCAGATCCGGCAGGAGACCACCGATCTCGAGAAGCTGCGTCTGTTTCTGGAAGCGGCGCGCAAGCTGAACACGGCCGGTGTGCTGGACGAAATCCTGATGAGCATGCTCGACGTAACCCTGGAATTGACGCGGGCCGAGCGTGGATACGTGTTCATGAAGGATGACGACGGGAAACTGCGACTGGCGGCGGGCCGCAATAAGAAGAAGGAGCCGCTGCTCGACGACAAGACCATTTCGCACTCGATCCTGGAAGATTCGCTGCGGTCGAACTCCGAATTTCTGGTAACGGACACCAGCGCCGATATGGACATGGCGGGGCGCCAGAGCATCGTTGCCTACGATCTGCGTACGGTGATCTGCATTCCGCTGCGCAAGGTGCAGGTGTTTTCGACGCGCGATGCGCAGACGCCGGCGCCTTCGGCAGCCGTACCCGAAGCGATGGGCGTGTTGTACGTGGATTCGCGGTTTGCCTCGCGCGATATTGCGGGAGTGGGCGCGGACATCCTGAAAATGATCGCGATTGAAGCCGCGTCGTTGATCGAGAACGCGCGACTGGTGCAGGCTGAAGAAGAATCGCGACGGTATCAGCAGGAGTTGAGCATTGCCGCGAGCATTCAGCAGCGGCTGATGCAGGTGAAGATTCCCGAAGTGCCTTTCGCCAAGTTGCGCGGGAAAAACCTGTCTTGTAAGGAAATCGGCGGCGACTTTTTTGACGCAGTGAATACCAAGGATGGACTCGCCGTGGTGCTGGCCGACGTGAGCGGCAAAGGAGTATCGGCGGCGCTGCTGGCTTCTACTTTGCAGGGAATGATTTATTCGCATTTGATCGCGGGCATGCCGCTGTGCGATGTGGTGACGGGCGTGAATCGCTTTTTTGCCGAAAGAATGGAAGGGCAAAAATATGCCACCGTGCTGCTGGTACGGCTGCGTAAGGATGGCGAACTGGAATATGTAAATTGCGGGCACGTGCAGCCGCTGCTGGTCTGCGGGCAGGAAGTAATTCGTCCCGCGCACGGCAATGTGCCTGTGGGTTTGCTGGCGGATGCGACGTTTGAGAGTTCTACCTGCCAGATGAAGTCGGGAGATCGATTCATCCTGGTGACCGATGGCGTGACCGAGGCGGAAAATCTCAAGGGAGATTTCTTCGAGGATTTCCGGCTGGAAGCTGCAGTCGTGAAGACTCCCACGCTGGAAGGAATTTTTGGAGCGGTGACGGAATTCTGCGCGGGCAATCCGCTCAACGACGACTGCACGGTCGTCGAATTGTGTTATTCAAGCTTGGAAGCGTAGACCTCAGGCTCAATTCATTCCCCAATTCAATACATGATGGTGCGTGTCAGGTGGTGCGGCCAGGTTGTAGTGTGGAAGTGGGTCCAGAAGCGGGCGTCGATTTGCGGGATGATGATTTGCTGATCGGCGGGGCGCAGCTGGTTGATTTCGTCGGTAAGCAGCGCGGTGGCGTACAGGCAGTGAGCGCGGATTTCGATTTCCTGGCGGCTGTCGCGCGGGATCAGTTGATACGAATTAATCGCCTGCTCGAGCGCAGGTGAGTAGCTGGTGATCCCCATAACGCGCAACGCGACGGGGACGATGTAATCGGCGAAGGCGGTCATCTTCTGCGGATCTTCCAGCTTGAATGCTCCGGTCGAAACCAATCCCGAATAGATCTGCCAGTAGCCCAGTTGCGTGAGTTTGTAGAACTTGATTTCGTGCCCGTCGTAGAGGCTGACGTCGTTGTAGCGCGGGAATTCGGCTGCCAGACGCTCGACTAATCCCTTGCCGTTGTCATAAAGGCGCGGGGGGCAGGAGCGGATGAAGTTGTAATAGCGCCCGTCGTATTTCGCGGCCAGCCCGGCGCCGACATCGCGAAACAAATTCATCTTCTCTTCGAGCATGGGGATTTCCATGTTGCCGGCGAAAATCTTTCCCATGTCGGCGCGAGTGATCTTCGCCAGAAATTTTCCGTCGAGGATAGGAATGCCATTGTCCATGGCGCGTTTCAAGCATCCGAACATGGCTTCCGAATCGGAAAGATGTTCGCCTTTGTAGTCGATCTGAAATTTGACGTGAGTTTTGAAGTCGGTAAACGCAGTGTCGATGGTGTTGGCGACCATGATGAAATCCATGGCGATGTCGGGAGTTTTTTCGAGGCCGAAGGGGACGGCAAGATTCGGCATGGGCAGCTCTTCGTAGGCCATCCACGCAGCGACTTCGCGGATCTTTTCGGGGTGCGTGCGAACGTCGCGGGAATTCTCGATTACTGGGCGAAGACTGGCGGTGACGGGACTACCCAAGTCCTTCGGCCACGGGAGCGAAGCGGTTGCCTGCGTGGCGGCGAACGACGATTTAGCGGCGAAGGTGACGGCGGCGGACGAAGCGAGTCCCTGAAGGACCTGACGGCGCGTAACGTTCATAGGTAATTTCGAGTACGGAGCATGGTAGGAGCGCTGCGCGGACAAGTCAACGGAAGTGTCGTAGAGGTCGAAGGGCCCTGAACGAGGGCCCTTCGCGTATGGGGATTTAAGTGGTACTTGGAACTTCTCTACGCCACGCCGTGAGCCCTTGCGCTCCCGCTGCCAATATTCCGAGCATGGGTGAGGCGTAGGAAACATTGACGGCAGCATTTACGTTCGGATCATTCGCAACAGCGGCTACTTCAGCCGTATCGCTGGTCTGTCCGGCGCGGATGGCTTTGCCGGGAATCGTTTCGTAGGCGTAACCGGTCAGCGTGGCAGTGAAGCCGCTATTCGCAGTGGTGGTGACGGTGACGCGTGCCCAGCCATAGTGAAATTGATTTCCCACCATGAACTTCAAGCCCAGGTAACGGTTCTGGACGCCCGCTCCGTTGGCCATCCACGGCCCATACCATTTCTGCTGCAGGCCGGAACCGATTGACGAGGCGTCTCGTCCGCCCATCGTGACACGGCCGCCCTTGCCGGCAAATTGTTCGCCGGGTCCGATTGGGGCGCCAAAGACCAGCGCTTGCGCACCCGATTTCGCGGCTCGGACGACATTGGCGTCATTGGCCTGACTCGATGACGAAAGGCACTGATGGTAAAAGTTCAGAAGCCCTTCGTGACATACAAGCAAATACGAGAACAGTTCGATCGAAGCATTGGCAGTCCACTTGGTCAGATTGAAATCGACGATGCCGTCGTGATTCAGATCGAGAGCAATGGAGGGCTGAATGGCGGCGTTCGTTTGCGTGTACACGACCTTGGCTTCCGCCGATTGAGCACCGGCGAGCAGGCCGACACCGGCGGCAGTTGCCGCTGCGGCATAGTTGAGCAATCTGGTTTCAAGCCTGGAACTGACGGGTTTGAAGTTTCGTTTGGACGCAGGTGTAATGCGTGCAGATTCTTTAGACGTCATAGGAATTGCCTCGTGGGGGGAGGAGAGTCGGGATCGAAGTGTCCCATACAGCGAGAGGGGTGTCAAGACGCTGTCTCCACGGTGACGGTGTAGTTGGTGCCTTCCCAGCGATTTTCATTCTTCCAATAGAACGTGAACGATACCTGGCCGCCGACCGGGAGCGACGCCGTGGGCAAATGAAGAATGTAGCCGCCCAGGCCGGTGTCGCGAGTTTCGGTGTCGTGGGAACTTTTCCATCCATCGGTGCTCCAGTGAACGGAAGCGGGCGAGAGCAGGCAGATCCGCAGCGTCTGGTGCTGGGGCATGGTGCGGGTCTTGTTGTTCATGCGCCAGCCTACGTGCGCGCGTCCACGCTTTTCTACAAGGTAGCGCTGCACAGTTTGCGGACACTGATCGAAGATTTTGCCGTCGCGGATGGAGCGGCGCAGCTTGATGTACTCCGAGTGCGCCCATACGAGAGGGCAGGCTGACCCGGTGGGCTTGCCGCGGAAGAGTTCGACGGCAGGAAGATCGGCCTGGTCCCAGACTTGTTCGGGCAGCAGGCGACTGCTTCCGGCGGTGGAGTTTTCGATCATGGCCAGCAGCGCTTCGGCTTCGTCGCGATGTCCGCCGGCCAGCGCGTAGTGAGCGCGTTCGCCGGTGAGCAGCGGCCAGGGACGGCCGATGCCGGTGCCGTCGAAGGGCGAGCCGTCCTTGTGTTCGCCGTAGCCGTCGCCGTTATAGCGATACCAGCACGGGCCCTGCGGAAGTTCTACGCTCAGCAGCGCGTCGATGGCGCGCAGTGTGTTGAGTATTCGCGGGTCATCCGGATCGCGCAGACCGAAGCGCACGAGCGCAAGAGCGTCAGGACTGACGATGTGATACGCACGCTCGCCATCCTCGCCCGGTGGTTTGTTCTTGATGGGAACGAAGCCCTGTGTGGGCGAGGCATTGGCGCCCTCCACGTCTGGGGGCGAGATGCGTACGTAGTAGCCGGAAATTCCGAGTTGCTCCGCGAGATCGCCGCCCGTGGCATAGACCCAGCGCTCGATGCAGGCGTTCCATGAGTCGGCCGTGTCGCGCAGCACTTGAGCCTGATCGCCATGGCCAGTCAGGTCTGCGATATCAGCGGCGGCAAGCAGCGCGGAAATTTCGGCCGCGAGCGTGAAGGGAGAATACCCGGCGTCTTCTTCCCAGCGATCCTGCATGGTGACGGGGCCGTTGCGGAAAATGAAAGCGGCGGCCTTGCGCACCATGGGCCACCAACGGTCAAGCTTGCCGAGATCATCGGGGGCTACGCGGCGTATGAGATCGAGCAGCAGGATGGGGAAGGCGGTCTCGTCCATCTGGATGCCGCTCCAGTAGGTGCGACCAACGAGCCAGAGATTCTGCGCCCAATTTCCATCGGCTTCCAGGGTGGCCTCGAGCTAACGCAGGACGCGGAGTGCGTCCGTAGTGGCTCCAGCGGCGAGAAGTGCGCCGGCAGTTTCGACTAGATCGCGCGGCCAGACGAGGTGATAGCCGCCTAGATCCTCGTCGCCTTTGTTGAATCACCAGGGAATGGAAAGACTGGCGATGATGCCGCCAAGAAAATCTTTCGATTCGTGGGTGCGCAGTACGGCGGTGGATGAGCGGTAAAGATCATGCTGGCGCGGCGGTTCGTCCAGCGGCAGCAGAGTCTTCTGCCAGTTGCTCCACTGCGTGAAGTAGTGGTGGCGAATGTCGTCGTAATCCTCAAAAAGCGCGGAGCGAACCTGCTGGCCGGCTTCGGTCCCAATGTAGCCGAAGCCGAGGGCGAGAATGAATTCGCCATTGCAGGCGGCCAGATCGATTTCTCCGGTGAAGGCGATGTTGCCGTTCTCGGCGCGGTTGTAGTCCCATGTGAGCTTGAAGTTTTGGTTGAGATCCTGCCAACCGTCGGACCTTCCAACATAGCCTACCGACATCGCTCGCCACGGAGTCGATGCTGCGAGGGCCAGGCTTATGCCTGCGCGCTCGGCGAAAAAGGCGGGAAGGCCCTTGTAGTCGCCGATCCATCCCGTGTTGCCATTGCCCCAATTGGCGAGATGTGGTGCCAGCAGCGCGAAGAGGTGGTAGTCGGCGAGCGTGCCGATGAGCGGTTCAAAGCGCACCTTCTGCAGCACAACATGGCGATAGGGATCGCTGAGAACTTCTTTGTGGATCCGGTAACGGCCGCTGATACAGGAATTTGTCAGTTGATACGCCGGGATGCCGGGCTGGCAGGGGCGATTCTCGAACGTGCAGTGACGTTTTTCCTCGGAGAAAAACTCGCGTCCGTCGGTGACGATGAAGCCGAGGTCGCGGGTGCAGGCCTGATCCACCCGAGGGAAATAGACTTCATTCAGGATGCCATGGCTGAGGGTGAACCAGACTTTGCGGTGCTGGTTGAGCGCGGTACCGACGCCGGATTTGGCGCTGGAAGTCCAGCGCGGAGCAATGCCCGGCCAGCCGGGCGCATAGCGGGTTTCAGGCATGAAGGGTTAAGTCCTTACAGTTAACAAGTGTTTTGCGACGCAGACGACGGGTTCCGGTAGATAGATTGCTCCAACTATCGGCGATTTCAGAAGGAATGCGCACGCGGCTCCGCATCAACCATAACCCATTGGGTAGTGGGAACATGATTAACAGATTCGATGCCCGAGACTGGCCGATGGTGACAACAGTCATCGTATGCGGCAGGCTTACAGGCCTCGCGCTGGCTGATGATACGCCAATCCCAGCCAGTGGATTTTCGCGATCACTCTGTAGACCACCGCCGCCGACCACGGACATTCTCCGGCGCCTTTCGCGCGCATCCTTGCCAGCGATTGTCTGTGTACGCGAACATGACAAGTCTCCCACCGTGCAACTGCTCGATGGATTGCATCAGCAGTTCCCGCGCAACACGTAGTTTCCGCGAGAGATCGCCCATCTGCCGTCAGCACACGGAGAAGATTTTCTGTCCAAATTTCTTCTCCCGCATTTCCGCCATTCACCAGAAATTCACCCGTTTGTAACAGAGCATTAACACAGCGCCGATAGAACGGGGACATATCTACCCAAGGAGGAACTCTGTGGAGATGCGCAAGACAGTGCTGCTTTTGGTGTGTGTCCTACTGGCCCTGCCGATGTTTGGGCAGACCACGCTGAACGGAGCCGGCGCGACGTTTCCTTATCCGATGTACTCGAAGTGGTTCAGCGAGTACCACAAGACTCATCCTGACGTTCAAGTGAATTATCAGTCAATCGGCAGCGGTGGCGGCATCCGGCAAGTCACGGAAGGCACCGTGGATTTCGGCGCCAGCGACATGCCGATGACCGACGAGCAACTGCAGGAAGCCCAGGGCAAGCTGAAAACTAAGGTTCTTAATATTCCGACCGTATTGGGCGCAGATGTGCCCGCCTACAACATTCCTGGGGTTAGTGGCGAGGTGAAGTTCACACCGGAAATTCTGGCGGGGATTTTCCTAGGCCACATCAACAACTGGAATGACAAAGCGATCGCGGCCGCGAATCCGGGCGTGAATTTTCCCAACCAGGAGATCGTCGTAGTGCAGCGTTCCGACGGCAGCGGTACGACCTTCATCTGGACCGATTATCTTTCAAAAATCAGCGCCGAGTGGAAAGGGCAAGTGGGAGCCGGTACTTCGGTGAAGTGGCCGAAAGGGCTGGGAGGCAAGGGCAATGAGGGAGTGGCTGGCTCGATCAGGCAGTTGCCAGGCTCGCTCGGTTACGTCGAGCTGATCTATGCGGTGCAGAACAAGATTGCCTATGGAACGGTCCGAAATTCCAGTGGCGCCTTTGTGAAAGCGTCGCTGGAAAGCGTAACCGCGGCGGCCGCCTCGGCGCCCAAGATGCCGGCGGATTATCGCGTGTCCATCACCAATGCTCCCGGCAAAGATGCATATCCGATTTCCAGTTTCACCTGGTTGCTGATTCCGCAGAAGTCGAAAGACCCGGCGAAGGGCAAGATGCTCGCTGATTTTCTGAACTGGATGGTGACCGACGGCCAGAAGTTGACGATGGCACTGGACTACGCTCCCTTGCCCGCCAACGTAGCCGCAAAAGTGAAGGAAACGATCAAGCAGGTCAACTGAATTCCAGCAAGGTTTTCATCATAGCGGTTCAAAAAAGGAGAGACTATGAAGTCTGCGTGCAAGTTGTGCGCCATTCTATTTCTGGCGACGGCACTGGTGGCCCAGACCAGTGAAGCGCCGAAGGCGAAGAAAAAATCGGCAAAGGCTGCCACCATTACGGCCGCCGATGTGCAAGCCCTGAGAGATGCAATCGCGGCCCAGCAGCAGGCGATCCAGCAACAGCAACAGCAAATCCAGGCGTTGAGCGACGAATTGCACCGCAAGGATCAGGCGGTTCAACAGGCGCAAGCGGCGGCTACCGACGCATCGAGCAAGGCGGAGGCGGCGCAGGCGGCCACAGCTCAGGATCAGCAGGCGGTCACGGCGGTGAAGACCGACGTCGCCGATATCAAGACCAACCTGAACAACACGGTCATGACCCTGCAGGAAACGCAGAAGGTGGTGAACGAGCCGCCGACCGCAATCCACTTCAAGGGAATCACCATCACGCCGGGCGGCTTCTTGGCGGCAGAAACGGTGCGCCGGTCGAGGGCGCTGGGCGGCGACATCAATACGCCCTTCAACACCGGCCCGTTACCTGGCGCGTCCACGACCGCTTTGTCGGAGTTTTTCGGATCCGGCCGTCAGTCGCGGTTGAGCATGCTGGCCGAAGGCAGGCTGAGCATCGTGAAGCTCAGCGGCTACGTCGAGACCGACTTCCTGTCGGCGGGCGTGACCGCAAACAACAACGAGAGCAACAGCTATGGACTCCGCCAGCGGCAGGCGTGGGGCCAGGCGGCGTTCGACAACGGCTTCAGTTTCACTGGCGGCCAGATGTGGAGTCTGGTAACCGAAACCAAGCATGGCATGGAC
>VFSW01011307.1_pt1 | contig 12555 bp, 11 predicted proteins | sample 5358111 | NCBI WGS metagenome assembly VFSW01 (sample SAMN11554181, study PRJNA540505) | mine drainage metagenome | isolation source: sediment from site ElyBrook_90M | place: USA: Ely Copper Mine, Vershire, VT | collected 2017
TCCGTGGACCCTCCGCCCAGCCCCGCGCCCATCGGAATTCGCTTCTCGAGCTTCACCCGCCACCGCCCGCCGAGCCCCGCGCGGTCCCGCAGCAGACGCGCGGCGCGTTCGATCAAATTATCCTCGATCGCCTCGCTCGACTCGACCTCGATCGTGAACCCCGCCCCTGGCTCGTGCTCGATCTCCAAAACATCCGCAAGCGATATTGTTTGAAACAGGGTGCGCAGCTCGTGATATCCGTCCGCCCGCCGCCCCAGCACGCGCAGGTCCAGATTGATCTTCGCCGGCGCCCGCAGTCGGGCCTTGCGCACGCTCATCCGCTTAGTAATGCACAAGCGCGGTGACCGGCCGGCCGTCCAGCTTCTCGCGGCCCTTGAGAAAATCCAGCTCGATCACGAAGCCCAGCCCCGCCACCTCGCCGCCCAGTTTCTCCACCAGCTTCGCCGCCGCCGCCGCCGTTCCGCCCGTCGCCAGCACGTCGTCGACAATCAGCACCCGCTGCCCCGGCCGGATCGCGTCCCGATGCATCTCGAGCGCGTCGGTCCCGTACTCGAGCGCGTACTCGACCCGCTCCACCGCCGCCGGCAGCTTCTTTGGCTTCCGCACGGGCACGAACCCCGCCCCCAGCGCGTAGGCCAGCACCGGCGCGAAGATGAATCCCCGCGCCTCGATCCCCAGCACCAGCTCCGCGCCCGACGTCTCGTATTGCGCGCGCAGCCCTTCCACTACCGCCCGCCATCCGTCCTTATCCTTCAACAGCGTCGTAATGTCGTAAAACAAAATTCCGGGCTTCGGAAAATCCGGCACTTCGCGAATCAGTCGTTTGAGGTTATCCATCCGAGGGCGTTGCCAGTGTAGCAAGCCCGGATCGCGCCCGCGCATATCAGACGTCCTCACTCCTGCCGGAGCGCCGCGATCGGATCGATGCGAGCCGCCCGCATCGCCGGATACAACGCCGCACACAAGCCAATCAGCGCCACCACCGCGCTGGCCTCCGCGAGCGTCCATGGATCGGCCGGCGCTACGCCGTATAACAATGTCTCCAACGCGTGCCGGAACAGATACGCGAGGCCCCAACCGAGCGGAACCGCAATAGCGACTTGTCTCGCGGCCTCGCGCAACACTTGCACGAGCACCATCGACGGGGTCGCCCCCATCGCCACCCGCACCCCGAACTCCGGCGTGCGCCGCGCCACCGCGAACAGGCTGACGCCGAACAACCCGGCCGCCGCAAGCAACAGCCCGAGCACGGCCACTCCACCCGCCAGGTCCGCGGCGAACAGTTCATCGGAGCGCGCCATGCGCATGTGCTCCGCCATCGTGGTCGTGTCCAGAAGAATGAAGGCCTTGTCGGAGCCCCGGATCGCGGCTCTCGCTTCCTGCGCGACCACACTCGCATCCCGCGGCGACTCGACGAACAGCGTGAGATCCCCCGTGGGCATCTGCGCATACGGGAAGTAGAGATACGGCGCGAGCGGCTCCCTGAGGTGAATGGTGGGCCCGTCTTCGACAACCCCCACGATCCGCCGCCGCTGTCCGTTCACCTTCACCCATTGCTCCAGCGGCTGCCGATCGGGAAAGAACCGTCGCACGAACGCAGCATTGACCATCGCTACAGGAGTCGAATCGCGGCCATCGGACGCCCGAAATGCCCGGCCGGCGAGCACGCGCGCGCCGGTGGTGGCGAAGTAGTTTGGGCTGACTTGGTTGTAGTAGAACGAATACTTTCCCTGTCCGCTCACTTCCACGTCAACCGTAGCGCCTCCGCCAGAGCCGCTCAGCAGCGCCCGCCGCGCCCAGGCCACGCGCTCGACACCCGCGAGTTGCGAAACACGCGCCGCCAGCAACGGCGCGCGCGTCACTCCATCGCCCGCGCCTTGCATGAACCCATGAATCATGAGCAGCTTTCGATCCGGGTCCATGGCCGGCCGGATGGCCGACACATTCACTAAACTGCGCCACAGCAGCCCCGCCGCGCAGGCCGTTCCCGTGGCGACAGCCATCTGCGCGATCACGAACACGGTGAGCCATCGGCTCGTCCCCGTAACACGGTTACTCTGAAACACCGGCGCGATCCCGCGCTTCCACGCGTCCGCCATCGGGATCGCCGCACTGAGCAACACGACCACCAGCAGGGCCGCGGAACTGAACGCGAACGTGCGTCCATCCAGGCGTATGCCGAAATCGATATAGCTTTGCCCCGCGTATAACAGCGCGGGCGCCAGACGGATGAGCCACGAGGCAATCAGCAGGCCGCCGGCCGTGCCCGCCGCGCCTACGAGTAGCGCCTCCGCCAGATGCCCGCGCGCGAGCACACCCCTACCGGCGCCCAACGCCAGCCGGATTCCGGTCTCGCGCCGGCGGCTCTCGTTGTCCACCAGCCGCAAATTCGCGACATTTGCCGCCGCGATGACCACCAGCAGCGCCAGCATCGCCAGAAAGGCCACTTCGATCGCGATCTGCCTCGGCACATACGCTTCGAGCACGGCCCGCCGTTGCGGCCCCGGCGCCTGCCCGTCTTTCTCTACCTGCCGCAAAACGGCGTCCGCTTCTCTCCGCGCCCGCTCGAGCGCGATGCCCGGCCGCAGCCGTCCCAACACTTCAAACTCCCCGGGACCACCCTTTTCCAGACTCGCCGACCCAAGCTTGCCGGAAACGCTGTCAACCGGTGCGAACAGATCCACGACGATCCCGCGCTGCGTGCCCTGAAACCCCGGCGGAAGAACACCGGCGACTCGCAACACCCCATGCCCAACCGGCAGCGTGCGCCCGATGATCGACGGGTCGCCGCCCAACGCATTCCTCCAATAGTGATCGGAGATGACCACCGTCTGGCCGCCGCCCTGCCCCGCATGGAACACTTCGCCGCGCCCCGCGCGCACGCCCAGCACGTCGAAGTAGTTGTCCGACACCTCGGCTGTGATGGGAAAATCGTCGCGATCCGGAAGCCTCACCACCGGGCTCTGGCGGTCCTCGGCGAGAACCCCGTCGAACGAATGTGCTTGGGACGAAAGCGCCCGATACTCGGCCCAGCTCAACTCGTCAGTGCGCTGCTCCCGCGTCGTAACGTAAATCCAGGCGAGGTCTTTCGGCCCCCGCACCGGAGTGTCGCGCAGCAGCACAGCGTCCAGCACGCTGAAACCCGCGCTGCTGAACCCGATCGCAAGCGCGAGCGAAGCCACCGCCAGCGCCGTGATCCCCGGCCTTCGCGCCGCCGCCCGCGCCGCGAGCCGGATGTCCCGCAAAACTTGCTCCATGCCTCAAGCATATCCGGATGCCGGGTAGTCAGTTTCAGGTTCGATGCTGAGCGGCATCGGCGTACGAGGACAGAAAGGCCGCAATGTCCCGGCTGCCGACCAATCTTCGGATCGGCACCTCGGGCCCGTGAGACGCTCTAATCGCTTCAATGCGTGGGCGGTTGACCCGGTCGAATTTCCAGATGAACGCCAGTACTTCGGCGAGCTTACCTATCCGGTGGGCTTCGCCACGCTTGAACACGCGCGTGACTGCACGCCAGGCACAGTACCGTCTTGAGCGCTCAATCCAAATCACCAGACTGGCGCGAGGCAACCGGATATCGAAGGTCGCCAGTGCAAAATTACCGTCGCTGATCCACTCATCACCTGCGTGCGCGTTCTTCATCAAGGTTCGGAACGCCGGGACGTCCTTCTCATCCCAATGCGGCTGCCAGATGGCATCGAGACAGATAACGGGCGCGCCGGTGCGTTCGCCAAGCTGCCGGGCCAAGGTGGTCTTTCCGCTCCCAGCGCAACCCAAGATGACGATTCGCACCATAATTGTTTGCTACCGCAGGATTTGCGCTACGTCAAGGGCAACCGTTTTCAAACTGGGCCACCCGGGGTTACCAGGTGATGGTATGATTTCGGGTGTCATCGCCGCTCACCGCGACGCCCCGGCTGGCGCTGGCAAGAAGGAAACCCTCCACTGACAGGATGCGGGCGGCACAAGCGACGCCGTGGAGCGGCAACAGGGATAGACTGGCGTGAGGCGAACCGTGGCACTCGCGGTGACGTTATGCGCGTGTGCCGCGTGGGCCCAGCCGCGCCCCGAAACCGTGCGCGCCTTCGAGCAATACTCGGCCGCCGTCGAATCGCGCATCGATCAGGACCGCGGAACGTCGCGCTTCTTGCGGCTGGCGGCCGATCCGGACGAACGCGTCCGATTGCGTGCTGGCGAAGTGCCCGTGGTTGCCGCGAGCTCGCTCGGAGTGCAGCCCTCGATCGATATCCCCTTCGGACAAGTGCAGCACTGGGTGGGCGCCACATTCATCCCCGGCATGAGCCTCGCCCGGGCCCTCCCGAGGCTGCGGGACTACAACAACCGGCAACGCTACATGGCCCCCACAATCGTCGAGTCGCAAATCCTGTCGCGCGACCAGGACCGGTTCCGCGTCTGGCTGCGCCTGCAACAAAAGGCGCTCATTCCCGCGGTCTTCGATCTGATCCTGCGCATAACCTATCGGGCGCCGGCGAGCGGGCAGCTTGAAATCGAATCGCAAACCGAAAGCATCCACGAAGTTGCCGGTTTGAATGCGCCACGCGGCTCGATGGCCAGGGATCGCGGCCTGCTGTGGGCACTGAATCACTACTGGCGTTTCGAGGAACGGGACGGCGGTCTCTACACGGAATGCGAAGCGCTGGTGCTGGCGCGCGAGACCCCGGTGCTCCTACGGTGGATCGCCGGCCCGCTCGTCGCCCGCGCCTCGCGCCGAACCTTGAACGGCACCCTCGAGGACACGGCCCACATGGTCGAGCAACCACGCTGATGGCGCTTTGGTCTACCCGATCGCCATCACGGCTGGCGCCATGTTCGCTTGCCGATGCCTTCTCCGATCGGGCCTTCGTGATGGAGGATGGTATTCAGCCATTCGGTCATCTCGCGCTCCCAGTCGGGCACGCCCTCGATCGTGTGCCAGTTTCCCGTCCCGTGCATGCCGTTGGGAATCCGGATGATGTCACACCGCACGCCCACTTTGTGCAGCGCGTTCTGCAAATTGGTCGCCTCGGTGAAGGGAATGTACTCGTCCCGGTCGCCCAGGATCTCAAGAAACGGCGGCGCATTCTTACTGACGTAAGTGATCGGCGACGCTTCCCTCAACGCCTCGGCCTCGCCCTTTCGCTGGATCAATGGATCGAGCAGGGCATGCACATCGCGATTCAACGGGACCGTGGCGAAACTGCTCTGCGCGAACAACGACACGACCGCCTGTACCTTGGCGCTTTCCCTGTCCACCGGATCCTTCGCAGCCGCCTCACCCGGCGCACCCAGCAATCCAGCCATGTTACTCAGAAACCCTCCCGCGGAACCGCCTATCAGCGCGATCCGATCCGGATCCGCATCCCACCTCTTCGCGTTATATCGGAGGTAACGGATGGAACGCTCGACGTCGTACACCATGTACGGGTACGGATATTTCGGCGCGAGACGGTAGTTAACCGAGAAGACCGCGTATCCGGCCGGAGCGAGAAAGTCGGCGCAGTAGGCTTCGCTGCCGCTCTGGCTGTTTCCGCGCTGATAGCCGCCGCCGTGAATGATGATGGCGATCGGATGGACGCCTGCCCCCTTCGGCGCATAATAGTCCATGGTGAGCTTTACGCCGTCCGCCTCGCCATAGACCAAACCCTCCTGAGTAGGCGTGCGAGCCTCGGCGGCATGCATACGGCCAGATATGAAAAGCAGCGCAAACGCGGCCGCGCTCGCTTTGCATCGGAACGGAAGCATGCCCGGATTATCGCACGCGCCCCGGTCGCGTGCGATTGCGCCCCGGCCCGGCGGCTGAGGACTTCCACGCACTGAAGTAACTCCGCGAATCGCTCCTCTCCGGTGCTCGGAAGTAAGATACGGCCGCCGTATCGAATGACGGGTCGCCACGCTCCACTTCCGTCAGGGCGGCAAATACCTATACCCGGAGCAATGGCGCATACCGTTTGTGACCACGTGGGGCGTATGGGATGCCCTACCGCCCCATTTGTTCCCGAACTACTCCGGGGGCTCGCGGGTCCCGCCCGGGCCAGTGGAGTTGATCGAGCGCGACCACTGGCCCTGGCGCGTCCGCGGCGCCTCGAAAACCCGCCGGCTGACACGTCGGTGGGGCATACGCCGGCGCCCCAGCATGACGAAGCATCCGCCCATACAACTCGATCGTGGCGCCGCGGGACTTCGCGCCAGCCCTGCCGACTGTAGGAATAGTTGAACATACAGCGAACCTTGTAAAAGACTTTCGGCGACTTATGCCGGGAACACGTCTCGACTTCATGAATTTTCAGTCGTTTAGCGGGCACCGCGTCTGGCGGCCGGTTTGCCCTTCTCTTAGCGGCGGCATAGGCCGTCAGACCAAGGCCGAGAGAAGGTGAGGGAGGAAAGTTATGACGAGGACGATCATCACGCTGCTATGCGGATTCGGCATTGCCGGCACACTGGCAGCCGCCGCATCCGGCGACATTTCCGCATCCACCATGAACAACTTAAAGACGGCATTTAGTGGCGAAAGCAATGCACACGCCCGGTACCTGGCGTTTGCCGAACAGGCGGACACGGAGGGCTACGCCGGCGCAGCCAGTCTGTTCCGGGCCGCCGCGCGAGCCGAGGAGATCCACGCCGGGAACCATGCGGCGGTGATCGAGAAGTTCGGCGGCGTTCCGGATGCGAAGCTGAACGACCCGGTGGTCAAATCGACGCGTGAGAATCTCGCGGCGGCGATCCAGGGCGAAGTGTACGAGCGCGACGAGATGTACCCGGCATTCCTTCGCGAAGCCGAGAGCGCGGACGAAGCCGACGCGGTCCGAACATTCACGTTCGCGCAAGCGGCGGAGGCCGAGCATGCCCGGCTATACACCGAGGCCCTGCGGGACATGGAAAGTCTGAAGACCAGCCGGGTGTTCTACGTTTGTCCGGTGTGCGGCTTCACCACACTCAAGCCGGACTTTGAGCGTTGTCCCACTTGCTCCACTCCCAAGGAGATCTTCGAGCAGGTGAGCTGAGGAGGTAGTCCCTTGACGCTTCCACCAATTCCGGGCTGGCAGGCGATCCACCCTCTACTGGTTCATTTTCCGATCGCGCTGTTACTAATCGCGCCGCTGTTCATCGTGATCGGGGCCGTGCGGAAGCCCGAGCGTGGATTCCCGTTCCTTCTCGCCGCGCTGATCCTTATGGTGTGCGGGACGGCATCCATGTTTGCGGCGGCGTCGAGCGGGGAAGCAGCCAGTAAGATCGCGGGCGAGGCTCCGGTGGTGAGGGCCGTCTTAGAGGAACACGAGGAGTTAGCCGGCACGACCGAGATCGCGTTCACTTCGCTTACTCTGATCTTCGCGTCGATACTGTTCGTCCCGATGCTGCTCAACCAGCAGCCTGCGCCGGCCACGTCGAGAATGCTGCCGCTGGTGTTTCTCGTCTTTTATGCGACCGGCGTCATTTCGCTCGCAAACACAGCGCACGCGGGCGGGCGGCTTGTGCATGAACTCGGCGTGAGAGCGCCGATGAGGGTGGAGGCTGACGTGACGAACTACCTTCACAGCCACTGACGCCCTACTGCCGTTCCGCCTTGATTTCGTACTTGGCGAGCTTGTAGGCGAGGTCGCTACGCGACAATTGCAGCCGCCTGGCGGCCTCGGCCTGTATCCCTTCGCTCGATTTCAGCGCGCGCAGAATCAGGTTCTTCTCAACGTCCTCGAGAAAGGCCCTGAGATTAACGGCTTCCGGCATCGAAGCGATCCAGGCAAGATCCTTGCCGGTATCGACCGAACCCTCGTGGTCGCTGCGTGCAAGCGGTAAGTCGTCCGGCCCGATTTCCGGCGCCGACGAGAGAATCAGAGCGCGCTCGATGAGATTCCGCAGCTCGCGAATGTTCCCGGGAAACTCGTAGCGCGTCAGCTTCTCGACAGCGGCCACGCCGATACGGCGCATTGGAACTTTCAGTTCCCTGGAGATCTCGCGGCAGAACAACTCACAGAGCCCGGGCAAGTCGTCCGTTCTCTTCCGCAGAGGCGGGAGCGCGATCGGAACCACCGCCAGACGGTAGTAAAGATCCTGCCGGAACGTGCCCTGCCGGACTCTTTCCTCGAGGTCTCGATGGGTCGCCACCAGGACCCTGACGTCGACATCGCGGGGCTTCGTCGAGCCGACGCGGAGAACTTTGCCATCCGTGAGGACACGAAGCAATTTGGCTTGTGTCGCCTGCGACATTTCGCCCGCCTCGTCGAGAAAGAGCGTACCCTCGTGCGCGGCCTCGAACAGGCCTTGCCTCATCCGGTCAGCGCCGGTGAATGAGCCTTTCTCGTGGCCGAACAACTCGCTCTCGAGCAGCGTCTCGGTGAACGCCGCGCAATTGACCGGGATGAACGGCTTCTCGGCGCGCGGGCTGCTCTTATGAATGGCCCGCGCCACCAGCTCCTTGCCGGTCCCCGTTTCGCCAGTGATCAGCACCGTCGCGTTGGTCGGCGCTACGCGGGCTATCCTCTCGCGCACGGCAAGAATTGCCGGACTGTTCCCGAAAATCTCCCGCGAACCTTCGAGGCGATCGACCGTCTGCTTCAGCAGATCGTTTTCGCGCAACAGCTCCGTGTGTTCGCAGGCGCGGCGCACCGTGGCCCGAACGACTTCCGGCTGAAACGGCTTCGTGATGAAGTCGAATGCGCCTTGCCTCATGCTGAGGACCGCGAGTTCGACCGTGGCGAAGGCGGTCAGCAGAACGACGGACAACGGCGGATCCGCCTCCCGGGCAAAGGAAAGCACGTCCAGTCCCTCGCCGTCGGGCATTTTCTGATCCGTAATCACCGCGTCAAACTGATTTGCCGCAAGATACGCCCGCGCCTCGGAGACTCCGGCGGCCTCGGTAACGGTATGCTTATCCTGAGTCAGGTTCGAGGCGAGGATCTTCCTCAGATTGCGCTCATCGTCGACAATCAGGACTCTGCCCACTAGCGCTCCGGTTCTCCGCCGTGGGCAGGGAACATGAGGGAAAATTCGATTGAATCGGATTGGTTTCGGGACAACACAAGATCGCCGCCATGGCCCCGCGCAATGTTACGGGCAATCGCGAGCCCCAGACCCGTACCCGTGGGCTTAGTTGTGAAGAACGGCTCGAAAACGCGATTCAACGTTTCCTGGGGGATCGGCCCGTTTCCATTTTCGATCGCAACCCTTACCAGTTTATCGTCTGTCATCCCTCGCAGACATACGACCCCTCCATGAGGAGTCGCTTCAATCGCATTCATCACCAGATTCAGAAGCGCCTGCTGCACCTGGCCGCCGTCTATGTTGGCGCGGAGCCCGTCGGAAGCTTCCACGCGAATAGCCACTCCCTTCTCGGTAGCGTGGGGCCGGCAGATATCGGCAACGTATTCGATCGATTCCCCGACATCGCCGGGTTCCTTGGCCGGGGGTCTGGGCCGCGCATAAGTCAGGAAATCCGTGGTCAGCCTTACCAGCCGCGCCGCTTCTTTGGCCGCGATCTCGAACATCTCCTGCCGCCCGTTCGCGTCCAGGCCGCCGTGGAAGGCAGTATCGAGGGCGCTCGAGATCATGGCCACCGGGTTACGGATCTCGTGGGCGATCGCACTCGAGAACCGGCCGACGGCAGCCAGTTTCTCCTCGGTCAGCAGCCGCTCCCTCGCTTGACTGAGTTCCGCCAGACTTGCCCGTAGGTCGGTCTCCTTCACACGAAGGTGGTTTACTAACGTCCAGACGAGCAAGCCCACGATCGCGTAGATTAACGAAATCGTCGTTACTTCCATGTATTCGCTCAGTTGCGCGGGAGGATGCACACGAAAGTAATTCCAGACCCAAAAACAATCGAGCGCCGCGCTCGCCGCGACCACCGCGACGGTTGAGCCGAGGGAAAATCGAAAAGCGGCTTGTAGGATCGGCGATACCAGTAGCGCGAAATATTGGGTGTCCTGCGAATAGGACAGCGACGCCAGACCAAAGGCCAGCGTCATATTCAGGGCAATGGTGAACCAAGTCAGGGCGGCAATGCCCGCCGCGCCCGGGGTCCTCGCGCCTTGCAGCCAAATCAGCTCGATACAGTTGAATAGGAAGCCCGCCGCCAACAGCACCACCAGTTGAGGAGGAGGGCTGCCGAAGTACGAGGAGAAAAGCGTATGAATGAGCAGCAGAGCCGACAGAACGAAGAGGTTGAGGACGATAAAAGAAGACTCCTGGCGCTTGAACGAAGGGAAGTCAGGCGCCAGGAGCGATGATTCGCGAATCAGCCTTTTCAGCACATTCGCAATCAGCATACAACAACCCGCATGCTTGGCGGGCAGAAAAAGGATCGAGCGACCGGTTTCGATAACGACCGGGCCTTGACCACGGCGTTCAATTGACCAGCGACAGCTTCTGTTCGAGGCGGTCCATATTTTGCTTTGTTTCTCCGTAATCGACGTAATCGCGGATCATCTCCGCGAGATCCGTGGCCAGTTGGTAGTTCGCTCTCACGTAGTCCCTGAATGCGGGAAAATGCACTTTCGTCTGATTGTCGTTCAGATGGGTGATGGTCGCTTCCGTATTTGCCACGAGCTCCTTCAACAGGGGCTCGATTTTTGCGATGGCCTCCTGCTGCCAGGGCGCACCGGTGGTCTCGACGTCCTTGAGCTGTGTGAGCAGCTTGCCAGTCTTGTTGACATGGTCCTTGATCATCTCAAGCTTGTCGCCGAAGCTGTGCCAACTGACTTTGGATCTGGTGAACGATTCGAGAGTCGCGGAGTCGCTCTTGAGTTCGACTGCCTCCGCTTTCGCTTCCGAGAGGAGTTGGCTGATCTGCGCCGAGTCCCCGATCTCCTCGGCCCGAATGGCGTTGGGCATGACGAGACAGCCCGCCATGAGGAGCGCCGGAGTTACGAGTTTAATAATCTCGTTGTGGTGTTTCATGTTGGTCTCCTTGGGATGGCGAGCTTTCCGGTCACCATCCGATGGTAGGATGGGCAATCCTTGCGCCAAACCAGAGTGTTGACTGATTTGGACGTTTCCCTGCACGCCATGGCTTGTTGTCAAAACTCTTTGACGCGCCGGGATGAAGAGTACAGGCGTTTGAACCGGGAAGGGCACGGCGCCGCTGGTTCACCACCAATTCGCCTTGGTCCGCCGCGTGCATTGGAACTGTCGCACTCCACGGGCACTATGGAAAGAACTGTGACGGCCGAACCCGTTCTCCGCCACGCCGCCTGGTATGCGGACGTCCTGACCCAACGCAGCGCTTGCATCGCGCGCGTCGATGACACGTTCCCGCGTGCGGAGCGCGGCGGCGGTCGTGCCGGGCCGGACGCGGGAATGCGGTTATGAGAATCGCGCGTACGCATCGCGCAGGACGTCCGAGCCCTGAGTGGCCTGAGAGGACCTGACTATGTTATGCAAGGATGGCGCTCGAAACCCGGCCCCTGGGACGCACTCGTTTCGTCTCACCGCCACATCGAGTGGCGAGTATCGCCCGCCGCGCACCGGGAACGGTGAAAACGGCGGGAGCCCCGTCCCGGACCGCACGGCCTCTGATCGGCTTGGCCTGCACAAACCGGACAATGGCCCACAGCACTTACCAATCGGCCACCCGGCATTTCGCTTGTCGCGAATTCTTGTGCCGACGGACTTTTCGAATCGAAGCAAACGAGCAGCCCTGGATGCAGCGGTGCTTGCCCGGCGCTTCGATTCAGAGTTGACCGTGCTGCACGTACACCGGCAGGGCGCCGACGGCCAACAGCGGACCGGACACGAGGAGGTTACTCAGGCGCCGGACCATATGTTACTCTGCCCCGCGGCCGCGGCCGAGAAGCTCGATGCATTCCAAAGGGCCGCGCTGAGAGGCATATGCCACACGAGACTCCTGCTGAGCGGCCGTGATCCCGCCCGGCCCATTCTCGACTGGGCCCATCGCCACGACACGGACCTGATCCTCATGCCGACATATGGAACCGGGCCGTTTCGCAAACTCATCCTGGGCTCGGTGACGGAGTCGGTCTTGCGGGAGGCCGCCTGTCCCGTGTGGACCAGTGCGCACCGGGACGAGCGGTTGTCTCACGCCAGGACGGAGTTCCGGCGAATCGTCTGCGCGGTGGATCGTGATTCCCGTGCGCGGCGAGTCATCGAGTGGGCCCGCGACTTTGCCCGCATCGCTGGCGCGGCCGTCACTGTCGTGCATGCGGTCGCAAGGAGCTACCGCATCGCTGGGAGTTACTGGTCGGAAGAGCTGCGGCGCGACGGAGAAGCCGCCCTGCGGCGCAGGCTCGACGAGCTCGGCGTCGACGCTGGAATACACGTGGAGATCGGTGACGTGACTCAGGTGGTCACCGCCGCGATCGAGAATCTCGACGCGGATCTTCTGGTAATCGGGCGCAACATCGAGAGTGCCCCGTTTGGCTCAATCGTAACGGACTCGTACTCGCTGATCCGCCACGCGCGATGCCCCGTCGTCAGTGTCTAAGCGAGTTCAGGCCGGCCGAAAGCCATCGGCGAGACGCCAATTCCGCTCGCGCCAGGCTGCTGAGTGAAAATGGCGTCCCCAGGGGGATTCGAACCCCCGTTATCGCCGTGAAAGGGCGGTGTCCT
>VFSW01011308.1_pt1 | contig 12555 bp, 12 predicted proteins | sample 5358111 | NCBI WGS metagenome assembly VFSW01 (sample SAMN11554181, study PRJNA540505) | mine drainage metagenome | isolation source: sediment from site ElyBrook_90M | place: USA: Ely Copper Mine, Vershire, VT | collected 2017
ATCGCACGCGCGCGGCGGCCCGCGGAGACGGCGTGGGGCCATGGCCCCGTCCTTTCACCGCGGCGCACCATCGCGGCGATCGTCTCTCTCGCCGCGGGCGCCCTCTTCCTCATCACCGGCATCTTCCTCGTGCGCGGTACGGGCCGCATCGCTCCCACCTTCTCTTCCCATGCGATGCTCGCGGCGGAATGGCGAAGTTATAAGGCGCATTTCGTGATGACGGTCGGCACGTCCACCGCGCGCACCGTCGATCCGTCGCAGGGCGATATCACAACCTCGGAAGCGGAGAGCTACACCCTGCTCCGCGCGGCGTGGATGGACGATCAGCCCACCTTCGACGCCAGCTGGCAATGGACGCAGCAGAATCTGCAGCGTCCCGACCATCTTTTCTCGTGGCTCTACGGGCCGCAGCCCGACGGCACGTATGGCATCCTCACCGCGCGCGGCGGTCAGAACACCGCAAGCGACGCGGACTCCGACATCGCGCTCGCGCTCCTTTTCGCCTATGCGCGCTGGCAGCAGCCGCAGTATCTCGCGGCGGCCCAGCAGGTGATCGCGGCGATCTGGCAGCACGACGTCGTCATCGCGGGCGGCAAGCCCTACCTCGCCGCGGACAACCTCGAAGGGAGCTCCGCGTCGCCCGTCGCCGCCATCAACCCCTCCTATTTTGCGCCGTACGCCTACCGGATCTTCGCCACGGCGGACCCGTCGCATCCGTGGGGCCAGCTCGTGGACGATTCCTATGCCGCGCTCGAAGCGAGCGTCACCTCGACGCTCGACACGCCGACCACCGCCGACCTCCCGCCGGATTGGATGGGCATCAACAAGCAGACGGGCGCGATCGTGCCGCTCGCCACGAGCACCGCGGATTCGCACTACGGCTACGACGCCATGCGCGTACCCTGGCGCCTCGCCCTCGACTGGCAATGGAACCACGACCCGCGCGACCAGGCCATCCTGAACCGCATGGGTTTCCTGAAAGGACAATGGGAGCAGAACGGCATGATCGACGCAGTGTACGGCCACAACGGGGCGCCGATCGGCACCTATGAGGCGCCCGCCGTTTACGGGGGCGACATCGGCTATTTCATCGTGAGCGACCCCGCCGATGCGGCGGCGGTCTACCAGCAGAAACTCCTCATCCTTTACGACCCGGGTGCGGACGACTGGCGCCTGCCGCTCGGCTACTACGACGCGAACTGGGCATGGTTCGGCACCGCCCTTTATGACGGTGAGCTCCCCAACCTCGCCGCATCCATTCCGCCGTCCGCCTTCGCGGGCGCCGCTACAGGGACCCTGCCGTAACATTTCGCCTCCAAAACGCTATATATCCTCTGTCGCATGAGCCCGTGTCCCCTATCATCCACTATATCCATTTCCTACCCCCATGAACGGCTTCCTTTCCTATCGTTATCAGTTCGGCGAAACCCAGGTCCCCCGCGGCATCCTCATGCTCGGCGTCGCCATGGCAGTGTTCTACTTCTACGTGATCGCGTTCTGGTTCCCTGCGGCGAATCCCTTTCTCTACTGGGCGCTCATCATCGGCCAGGCGTTCCTCATCTGGCAGGTGCTCACCTACATCCACACCGTGTGGGACACTGAACGCCGGGCTCCGTTCGATCCCCTGTTCCGCCCCAAAGTGGACGTGTGCATCACCGTCGCCGGGGAGGACACGGACATCGTCGAGGAGACCGTACGGGCATGTCTCGCGATGGACTATCCGCGATTCGAGGTGCACATCCTGAACGACGGCTTCGTCGCGCGGCGCACGAACTGGATCGAGATGGAGCTCCTCGCGGAGCGGCTCGGTGTACGGTGCATCACGCGGACCATCCCGGGCGGCGCGAAGGCCGGCAACATCAACCACGCGCTCAGCGTGACGGGTGCTCCCTTCGTCGTCATCTTCGATGCGGACCACGTGCCCCATCCTGACTTCCTCGCGAAGACGATGGGCTACTTCGCGTCGCCCGACGTGGCCTTCGTCCAGACGCCCCAGTATTACAAGAACCAGGAATCGAGCTATGTGGCGCGCGCGGCGTGGGAGCAGCAGGAGCTCTTCTTCGGTCCCATCTGCAAGGGAAAGAACCGCTGGAACGCGGTCGCCATGTGCGGCACGAACATGGTGATCCGCCGCACCGCGCTCATGGAGGCGGGCGGCATGCGCGAGGAGAGCATCGCGGAGGACTTCGTGACCGGCATCGAGATCCATAAGCAGGGATGGCGCTCGATATACGTGCCGGAGGTGCTCGCCGAAGGGCTCGCCCCGGAGGACTTCCTTTCGTATTACAAACAGCAGCTCCGCTGGGCGCGCGGTTCGCTCGACGCGCTCGTGCGCTTCAATCTCCTCTTCACCCGCCGCCTCACGCTCTCCCAGAAGATCCAGTACCTCTCGTCGGTGAGCTTCTTCGTCTCGGGCCTCGTCGTCATGATGAACGCGCTCTTCCCGATCATCTACCTCATCACGGGCCAGCAACCGTTCACCGTCACCACGATGGCGCTCGCCGCAGTGTTCCTTCCCTATATGCTCCTCACGCTCTACATCCTCCAGCGCTCGAGCGGCAGGACGTTCACCTTCAACGCGCTCGCCTTCGCCATGGGCAACTTCTGGATCCATGCGTCCGCCGTCGCCGCGGCGCTCACGGGACGTAAGAGCGCGTTCAGCGTCACGTCCAAGCGCGGCCTCGAGGGCAGTTTCCTCGACCTCACCGTTCCCACCCTCACCTATTTCGCCGTCTTTGCCGCCGCCGCCACGGTCGGGATCGCGCGCAGCGGGTTCTCGCCGTCGGTGGCCAACAATCTCGCATGGGGCCTCTTCAACTGCGCAGTGTTCTTCCCTGTCGTCTATGCCGCGTCGCCCGGCCGCCGCAACACTCAGGAGACCTTCCGCGAGCGTGCCCGCGCATTCCTTACGCTTCCGCCCGCACCGGCGCCCGTTCCTGCCACCATAGGCCGCCGCACCGTTCGCAGCCGACGATAGGCGTCGGCACCGGCGTGATAGAGCGTTCCTTGCTCCTCGCTTCTTACTCCAGTCTTCTCACTTCCTTCCCCATGTCTCCCACCCTCACCCGCATCGTCGTCCTCGCCCTCATGGCGTTCGCCGCGGCCATGGCGGCGGCATTCTTCATCCCGCAAAGCCTCCGCCTCGACGAGGCGCAGACGCTCTGGCAGATCAGCCGCTTCCCGAGCGAGATCTTCCACGTGGTCGGGAGCGACGTCCACGTGCCGCTCTATCACTTCCTCCTTTTCGGCTGGAACTCGCTCTTCGGGAGCGGGATTGTGGTGGACCGCATATTTTCGCTCGTGTTCTTCCTCGCATCGATCCCGATGATCGTCCTCGTGGGGGACGAGACGTACGGCGCCCGCGGGATCAGCATTTTCGGCGCAGTCCTCCTTACGCTCTCGCCTTTCGTGAATTGGTACGCCAGCGAGATCCGCATGTACACCATGCTCGTGTTTATGACGCTCGTGAGCCAGTATTTCTTCATTCGTTTCCGCAAAGAGGGTTCACGCGGCGCGTGGTGGGGATATCTCGTGACGGGCGTGATCGGTGCCTATATCCATTACTTCTTCGGCCTCGTCCTCATCGCGCAGGCGATCTTCTTCCTCTTCTTCCGGAACGAGTTCCGGCCCGGGTCCCTGCGGCGCCTCCTCCTCGCATACGCCATCATCCTGCTCTCGCTCGCGCCGTGGGTGGTCTATGTCCTCACCCTCGGCCAGGCCTCGAACTCGGTGCCGCTTCTCCCGGTGCCCTCGCTCATCAATCTCTTCAATACCTTCTCAGAGTTCCTCGTGGGCGAGCAGAGCGTGCCGATCAATTCGTTCGTCGTGGCGCTGTGGCCGCTCATCATGCTCGCCTGGTTCCTCACGTTCCAGAAACGCGGCCGCCGCGGGCCGGACCATGCAGCCCTCCTTTTCATATTGCTCCTTCCCATCACCATCGCATTCGCGGTGAGCGTCCTTTACAAGCCGGTCTACCTTGAGCGCTATCTCATCTTCGCCGCCCCCGCGTTCTATCTTCTGCTGTCCGCCATGATCGACGCCTATCCGCGGAAGCTCGCGATCACCCTCAGGATCGCCTTCGCGGGCACCATGCTCGCGATGATGTACGTCCTCGCCATGAATCCCTCCACGCCCGTCAAGGAAAACTATGCAGTCGCCGCGCAATATCTCACGCAGTACGGCAAGCCTTCCGACGTCGCCGTCGTGTCCGCGCCGTTCACCGTCTACCCGCTCGAATATTATTATGAGGGGCCCGTCACGATCGATACGCTGCCGCTCTGGGACCAGTACGCCGAAGGACCGGTGCCGCCTTTCTCCACGAGCACTTTCCCATCGGAGGTGCAGCAGATCGCGGGCGATCATGCGCGCCTGTGGCTCCTCCTCAGCTACAACCAGGGCTACCAGCCGGCGGTGCAGTCCTATTTCAGCGATCACTATCGCCGTCTCGCCGCCTATACGCTCTCGCCCGGCATGACGCTCGAGCTGTATCAGCTGAGGTATGACGTGAGCAGTTCGACCGTGACGGCCGACTGATGAAAATTTCGAATCCTCAATCGCAACGCCCCAAAAGAAGCATCATTCTTCCATTTCCAGTTCTATCTCTACGGCATGCTCGGGCGACGGCGCGAACGTCCAGGCGCCGCCACCGTCCGCCACGCGGGCCTTTTCCTCTTCGTGGCGCTCCGCAAACACCCACATTTTCGTAAAAGCGAAATTCCACACCATACTGAACACGGTCGAGAGCACTTTCGCCGCGAGATCATTCATGCCCATGAATGTGCTGAAGACGAAAAGGAGCCCCGTGTTCACGGTGAGGCCCGAGAGCGTCGTGGCATAGAAGCGGCCCACCTCCGCCGCCGGCGGCCTCCCTTTGCGGCGGAAGGTCCAGGTGCGATTCGCATAGAAACTGAACGTGGTCGCCGCGAGGAATGCGATGACGTTCGCAGGATACTTGCCCGGCGTGCGATAATCGAACATCGGCACGGCGCGTGTGAGCCATGTGTAAAGGATGAGATCGATGGCGGTGTTGGTCACCCCGATAATCCCGAAGGAGAGGAACTGGCGCCCCGCACGCGAAGTGGCGAGCGCGCGCATGCGGCCGAGCCGCGCGCCTACCGATCGGAAGAATGGAGAGGAAGGGACATGGTCGTTGTGCATGAATATATCTCCGGGGACATCCTTGTGCCGCTCCGGAGATATATAGTACGCGCTACTTTGCGAAGTATTTCAGAACGTCGGCCGCATGGGTCTCCGGCTTCACGTCCTCGTACACCTTCGCCACCTTTCCCCCGGGATCGACGAGGAACGAGGTGCGGAGCGTGCCCTCGTATTCGCGGCCCATGAACTTCTTCTTGCCCCATACGCCATAGGCGTGCACCACCTTCTTCTCCGTGTCGGCGAGGAGCGTGAACGGCAGCTGATGCTTTTCGGCGAATTTCTTGTGGCTTGCCGGCGGATCGGTGCTCACGCCGAGCACGGCGATCTTAAGCTTCCCAAAATCGGGGAATGCGTCGCGGATCATGCATGCCTCCTTCGTGCACCCCGGCGTGTCGTCCTTGGGATAGAAATAGATGAGGACCCAGTGGCCCTTGTACTCGGACAGTGCATGGTCCTTCCCGTCCTGGTCGGGGAGAGTGAACTCCGGCGCGATGTGCCCTTCTTTGATGGTCATTATAAGTGGGTGTTGGTTTCTTTTAAAAATAGTTCCGCAAACGTATCGATATCCTCCCTGGCCTTCCGCACCTCATCCGACCGTACTGAATCTTTCACGGGATGCGGACCGGGACCCAACTTATTCTTGTGTACCCCCAGTGCGTCGCCCCGGAAGAATTTGAGACCCTCCTCTCCGACCGATCCGTAGGTGATCCGGCTCACGAGATCTTCGGGATACTCAGGGGCGGACTCGGGATCGTCGCGGAGCGATACCGTGGCCACGTCGAAATCGACCCCGCGCGCTTTCAGGATGTCCACTATCTTCATAATACTCTTCCCCGACGCGATATATTCCGTCACGAGGAGCGATTTTCCGAGATCGGACGCCTTTTCCTCGACAAACCTCTCAATATTCCCGTCGATCTCATGATTGTGGTGCCTCCCCGCCGCAAGGAACCAAAGGCGGGGCGGCTCCTGACCCATGCGCGCCCGCCTCTCCTCGGCGATCTTCCGCAGCACGAGCGACACGATCCTGCCGCTTGCATCATCGCTCAAAATGGTCTCGTAATCCTGGAGTTTCCCCTCCAGCTTGAGCGCCAATCTGATCAGGCTCTGCACCCCTTCGGTGGCCTTGAATTGCTTGCTCTGCGCATGAGGCTCGAACGCGTCGAGTATGCGCGTTACCCTCTCCTCCGATGGTGCGATCTCTAGTTCGGAAAAGGGAATGCCCTCCCCCGGTGCATATTCAAGCCTTTTCATAGCACTATCATATCACTCCGCCCCTCCTCCCACCACCGCCCCGTATGCACGGGACGCATTGGTGCGCGCCGGCGATCGCCCTTTATTCGAGCGCCTTCAGTACTTCGAGATACATATCCTCGACGATCTTCCGCTGCGCCTTGCCCGCCCGCATGTAATGATCGAGTCCCGGCGCGGCATTGATCTCGAGAATCCAGTGCTGCCCCCGTTCGGGCGCGGCTTCGATGCCGCCACCCGCCACCATGAGGTCCACGCCGCACAGGCGGAGGCCCATATCGCGCGTGAGGTTCACGGCGAGGTCGCGGAATGCCGGATGGATCCGTGACGTGACGTCCACGGCGTCGCCGCCCGTGGAGAGGTTCGCGTTGTCGAGGAGGAACAGCGTCTCGCCTTTAGGGAGGACGGTGCGCATGGTCATCCCCCGCCGCGCAAGATTTTCCGCGATGCGGCGGTCGTCGATGCGGATCACGGTATCGCGGCCGGTCCTCCGGAACCGGGCCTGCGTGGCGTCGAGCAGCCGTCGCACCGATGCGCGGCCGTTGCCTTTCACGTGGAGCGGGATGCGCTCATAGGCGGAGATCACGCGGCCGTCGAGGACGACCACGCGATAATCCCGGCCCTCCACGGGACGCTGCACGAGCACCACACGGTCATTCCGGAATGCGGCGCGCATGGCGCGATAGAAACCGGGACGGTCGTACGCTTTCGCCACGCCGATCCCCTGGCTTCCGCTGTTCGGTTTCACGATGACGGGAAGGCCGAGCGTGTCGCGCGCGTAGCGGTACGCCGCATCGATGCCGCGGCGCGACCCGATCGCGCGCGCCCATGCTTTTGAGAAAAACGTCCTGCCGGGCACAGTCGGGTGGCCCATCTTCCGCATGAAGAAGTTCGCGTAGTCCTTGTCCTTCGCGATCTCCGAGGCGCCGACGGGATTGAGGTCGAGCGTCGACCAGCGGAAATAGCGGTTCCGGCCGTTCTTGAACGCGATCCGGCCGACCACGCGCCACTCGGGCTCCATGATCACCTTCGCGCCGATCCTCGGCGCGATCGTGGCGAACAAAAGCCCCAGGAGCGAGACCGGTCTCTTCTTCATGGGTACGGTGACGGTCAGCGACGGCTCCTGCTCCGGCCCGTGTCACCGAATCGCCGCGGGGCGCGATGCGAATCCTGGTAGGGTCTGGCGCCGCTACGCGGCCCACGCTGCGGCCGGCCTCCCCGTTGCGGGAGGGCCTCCTGACGCGCGGGCGGAAGTTCGGGAAGACGGGACTGCGGCAGCGCCTTGCGGAGGACGCGCTCGATGTCCTGCACGTCGCGGCGCTCCTCGGGCATGGCGAACGAGATCGCGTGACCCGAGGCGCCGGCGCGCGCGGTGCGGCCGATGCGGTGCACGTAATCCTCCGCCACGGACGGGAGGTCGTAGTTCACCACGAGCTCGATCCCCTTCACGTCGATGCCGCGCGCGGCGATGTCCGTCGCCACAAGCACGCGGTATCGCCCGTTGCGGAATCCCTCGAGCGCCTCGCGGCGCTGGTTGAGCGAGCGGTTGGAGTGGATCTCGGCGGCGGTGTGCCCCATGTGCCGCACGAGCGCGGCGATCCGCTTCGCGCCGAACTTGGTGCGCGTGAACACGAGGACGGACCCGCGGTATTCAGTGAGCACGCGCTCGAGGAGGCGCGGCTTGTCGTTCCTTGATACGAAAAAGAGCTCCTGCGTGGCCTTGGCCGCAGCCGTGCCCGGAGGCGCGATCTCGATGCGGAGCGGGAGCTTCATGTAGGAGTTCGCGATGCTCGTGATCTCGCCCGGCATGGTCGCCGAGAACAGCATCGTCTGGCGCTTGTCCGCCGGCGGCACCTGCGCGAGGATGCGCTTGAGCTGGGGCGCGAAGCCCATGTCGAGCATGCGGTCCGCCTCGTCGAGCACGAGGATGCCGACGCCTTTCAGCGAGATCGTCTTCTGCTCGAGATGATCGATGATGCGGCCAGGCGTCCCGATGACGACCGCGGGGCCTTTGCGGAGCTGCTGCAGCTGCCGGTCCATCGACGCGCCGCCGATGAGGAGCGCGGTCTTCACGCCGAGCGGCCCGCCCACCTTTACGATGGTCTCTTCCACCTGGAGCGCGAGCTCGCGCGTGGGCAGGATCACGACGCCCTGGGCGCCCGAAAGGCACGCCTGGATCATCGGGATGCCGAATGCGAGCGTCTTCCCGGTACCCGTCTGTGCGAGACCCATCACGTCCTTGCCTTCGAGGCCCACGGGGATCGCCTTTGCCTGGATCGGCGTGGGCGTCTTGAAGCCCAGTTTATCGAGGATGGCCAGGATGTTCGGCGCGATGCCGAGGCCGTAAAAATCGGAGTGTTCAATAGGAGACATTAACCCTACCATAATCGGTGTATAATGGATAGTATGAAGCTCGCGAAACGTCTCTTCCCTTTTGCCGCCATCTTTTCGGTCATCTTCGTCTTCGTCCGCCACAGCCAGTTCTATGATACGCGCATCCTCGTCGAAAGCCTCACGGGGGTCCAGACGCTCTTCGGCGCGATCGGTATCATCTTCAGCATCATCGCCGCGTTCGTGATCCAGAAGGAATGGGAACAGTGGAATTCGCTCACCGACGCCGTCAAGGGCGAGGTGGACGGGCTCGAAAAGCTCTTCCTCTGGTCCAACAACTTCCCCGCCGCCATCCGCGAGCAGGTCCATGGGAACATCGCCGATTATCTGCGCCTCATCGTGAAGGAAGGCTGGCAGCTCAGCGAGCGCGGCGAGCGGAGTCCCGAGATCGAGCGCATCTTCAACGAGCTCTCCGCCACGATCTATCACATCGCCGCGACATCCCCCCAGTTCGCCATGGCCACGTTCGCCCTCTTCTCGAGGATTATGGACGCGCGCTCGAAGCGCCTCCTTTACAGCGCCGAGCACGTCCCCGACCTCCTCAACCACACGCTCGGATTCGCCGCGTTCCTCCTCATCGGGCTTTCCATGTTCGTCGGCGTGCGCATCGAATGGCTCGCCTACCTCTTCACCATTAGCATCGCCTGCCTCGTCTATTCGGTGTTCCTCGTCCTCTACGACCTGAACCGCCCGCTCGAGCCCGGCGACTGGCACATCACCACCCGAGAATACGAAGAACTGCTCGCGCGGATCTCATGAGCGGATCCCTGCGTTCATCATACGCCTCTCTCGACCGCCCGGCGGCACGAGCGGCTAGAGCACCTTCACGAACTTGATCTTCCCTTTCTGCAATACCGCGCCTTTCGGCACTTCCGCTTTCGGATCATCCACCGTGGCCCCGTCGATCTTCACGCCGCCCTGTTCGAGAGCGCGGCGCGCCTCGGACTTGGACGCAACAAGGCCGCTCGCCACAAGGACCGATACCACGTCGCGCGCCCCAGCCTTCGGCGCGAACTCCGGCATCTCCACCGGGATCTCGTGCTGCGTGAAGGTCCTCTTGAAATATTCCTCCGCCGCGTCAGCCTCCTTTTCGCCGTGGTACATCCGCACGAGCTCGTGCGCGAGGCGCACTTTGATATCGCGCGGATTTTCGCCGCGGACGAGGTCCATCTCGTACTGCCGCACCGCCTCCATCGGCATGCGCGTGAGGAGGATGAAATATTTGACGATGAGGTCGTCGTGGAGCGACATGATCTTGCCGAACATGTCGTTCGGTGCATCCGTGAGATTCACCGTGTTGCCATAGCTCGAGCTCATCTTGCGGCCGTCGAGACCCTCGATGATCGGTCCCATCACGATGTCCTGCGGTTCCTGGCCGTACGCGCGCTGAAGGTCGCGGCCGGCAAGGAGGTTGAAGCGCTGGTCGGTGCCGCCGAGCTCCACGTCCGCCTTCACCATCACGGAGTCATAGCCCTGCATCAGGGGGTACAGGAGCTCGCGGAGCGACACGCGCTTGCCGGCGTCGAGCCTTTTTTTGATGTTCTCACGCGCCACGAAGTCGGAAAGCGAGAAGACGTCCGCCTGACGGCCGATGTCGCCATAGCCCAGCTTTGCAAGCCATGTGCCGTTGTGCACCACCTCGGCCTTATTGATGTCGATGATCTTGCCCGCCTGGGCGATGTAGGTCTTGAGGTTCGCGGCGATCGTCTCCTCGGAGAGCATCGGGCGCTCGCTGTCCTTGTCGGACGTGTCGCCGATCGTGCCGGTGAAATCTCCGATGATGAACACCACCTTATGCCCGAGTTCCTGAAAATCCCGCAGTTTGAGGAGCGGGATGGACCGGCCGAGATGGAGATTGGGGCTCGTGGGATCGATGCCGAGCTTCACGCGGAGCGGCGTTCCCGATGCGAGCTTCTTTTCGAGCGAGGCGCGGTCGATCACCTCCTCCACGCCGCGCGTGAGAAGCTCGTGCCGCTTGCCGGGAACGCCCGTATCCATAGGTCTCATTATAGAGCGCGCCGCGCGCAAAAAAAAGCCCGCGTCACATATGCTGTGCGCGGGCCGATCCCTGCGATATCCGTCCCAAAAAGGTTAGGAAGGATACATGATACTGTCCCTCCGCACGCGGGGGCGCGGCACTCCCCCCTGGGAGAGATGGAACATGTGCGCGACGATGCGGTTTGCGACGTCACGGATTCGTCCATCAGACATACGGGACCCGACCCATACGTCGAGCCCGCAGCCCCTGCATCGGAATTCGCAGTCAACGCCAGGTTTCTCCCGTATCCTGATATCGGGCGATCCGATCCCCTCGTGCAGGAAGATGAGGTCCACCTGAATGGTTGAAGGGCTGGTTCCGCGAAGCTCGAACACCCTGCCCTTGTAGCATCGTAGCCCGCGCGCGCCGCCCCGTGCGAACGTCCGACCATAGCGGTTACTTCCCGGATCTCCCGCGATCGCTTCAAGGACCCTGGCAGGCATACCTCCCGGAAGCGCCGCGATGACGAAATTCCTGTCCTTCTGCTCCGTGCAAACGATGTCTGCACCCCTCTCGATCCCTTCTTGCATCTCTTTCCTCCTCGTGTCGATGTCAATATGCCTCAGCCGCTTCCGCGACTGAACATTGGGCGATGCAGCAGGCGCGCAATGTTCAATCCGCAAGCTTCGAAAAAGCCTCCCCTGGAGGGGAGGCTTTTGGAATTCATCGGATGCCGTCGTTATGAATTCTTGGGTCCTCCCCTTCCTTCGTACGCCTTCGCAATAATGCGGAACGCCGGCGCGACGAACGCCACCGTAAACGTGAAGGCGGTGAAGATGTCCTTATGGAGGTTGGTGCTACGGGAGATCATGGACCAATGATAAAGTGCGAACGCGCGGCATGTCAATGGCCGGCGCGGCGGCGCCGTGACCCGTGCGCGCGGAAGAACGCCGCGATGCGCGTCCAATACTTCGGCACGATGGCCGACTTTGAAAGGTGGCCGCCGTGCGCGAGGGTGACGAGTCGCGCGTCCACATTCTTCGCGAACGATGCCACATCGCGGTACCGCACTGTGGCATCGTCCTTCGCGTGGAAGATGAGCATCGTGCGCCCGTCGAGCGACGGCGCCTCGCGCACCGGACTGTAGAATGCGCCTGACGAAAGCTTCTTCCATTCCTTCCTGCCGAAGCGATACCCGTTGCCGAACGCGTCATGGAAGAATCCCTCCAGCCAGTCCATCGGCTCCTCTTTGCTCGGCGCGCGCCAGTCGACGACCGGCGACACCGCGACGATCTTCTTCACGCGCGGGTCGTGCGATGCGAGGATCGCGGCCGTCCCGCCGAAGCTCGCCCCCACGACGAAGATCTCGTCCGGCGACACGCGATAGCGCTTCCCGTCCCAGAATCCCGTAAATCCTTTCGGCAGTCCGTCGATGATCGCGCGCACGTCCTCCTCCGGCGAATGGCGGAGGAAGGTCCCGTCACTCTCCCATGAGCCACGGTAGCGGAACGCGATCGCCCAGAAGCCTTTCTTGGCGAAGAATCCGAGGAGTGGACCGCTCGCCGGGACCGATGGCGCCCCGTCGCAGAGGATCACGACGCGCGTCCTTCCTCCCTTGCGCGCAGGCGCCATCACCTCGGCGACGATGTCCTTTGCGAAACGGGTGCGGATGGGATAGGTCATGTCCCCATGATACCACGCCCTCGCCGCGGCAGGCGTTGCATTTTCTGCCCTTCCTTACTAAAATACTTCTGGCGTTCTCGTGAGCGCCCGTTGCC
>VFSW01011310.1_pt1 | contig 12554 bp, 11 predicted proteins | sample 5358111 | NCBI WGS metagenome assembly VFSW01 (sample SAMN11554181, study PRJNA540505) | mine drainage metagenome | isolation source: sediment from site ElyBrook_90M | place: USA: Ely Copper Mine, Vershire, VT | collected 2017
GCGATTAAAGCTGAGTCAACTCTTCGAAAGAAATAGGAAATGACGCTCCACACGCTGGATACATAATCGAGTTGGTGCGGTCAGTCTTGATTTGCACTGTCAAATTCCGCGCAGGATAGCGGGAGCTGGATCTGCGTCAATTCATTTCAAATACTTCTTCCCCCGCCCTTGATACTTTTTATCGATGTGTCCTAGTTACATTAGGTGTGGGACAACGGTACGACCCGAGTGGTTCAAATCGCGTACTCCCCGCCCGGGATACTTTTTATCGGGATGACCCGAGTGCTCTCGTTTGCACCGTGCTACACAATACACATACAAAGCTCGACAATTACTCAGCATCTTCCTGAGTGGGAATATCGGAGATGAATAGCTTGAATGCGGATTTCTTATTGTCCACCTTAAATTCGAGTTTCTCATAGAGGTTGAGTAATACTCGTTGCCGCAAATACCCATCTTTATCAATTGTCTCTTGTAGCCATGGTGGATTTTGTGCCATTAGCTTCGCTCGCGGTGCATTCTCGTTCAGGTCAATAACTTTCAGCTCAAAGAATCCTTCTACGAAAGGTTTATTTTCGTCCGTGTCGGTCGGTAGGTACTGAGTAAGTTTCCCAAAGCTTTTCACTGAAACGAGTAGGAGGAAATTCTGCAGATCCTGGTCTTCAACAAAGATATGGAAAATCGGGATGTGATACCCCTTGATTTCCAAGTACCCTGTACACCAAGGATTGTCGTCAAACTTTAACTTGGCCCTATTCATCGCCCAGCGTGGAGAAAAGGACTCGGAATTTCTTATTGCTTCATACTCGAATGATTGACCTAGCGACTCTATAATAACCGCGTCTTCAGTTCCCAATTTGGGTAGCAATTCCTCAAGTTTCGACACGATTTCATTTTTAGCCGCAGTACCATGGCCTTCCGCTCCCGTTAGCATCTCCCGCCAGATAATCTGGTTTTCTGACTGTCCCATACCGCGTCCATAATTTTCGCCCCAACCTCCATAATGGACATACCAGTCTTTTATGAATGCTGCCTTTTCATCGATCTGGTTATATCCGAATGCTTTTACATTTGGTTCTGCGACTTTAGAATGGTCTACAAATGATCCCTCTTCTGTGACTACATTTCGTATAATCGCGTTTTCCAAAAAGGCTTTCTGGAAGCTCTTCTTGAATTCGGTAAGTTTATCGGGATCTACGGTCGCATCCTTTACCTGTTCTTCCTCATCTTTCTTTTGTGCCACTTCCGCTTTTTTTAGAAGAGTTTTTAGCATTGCGGCTTTGCTTGCTTCGGCTGCATCAATTACAAACTCCCATGTCTCTGGGTGATTCTCGACATCAGAAAGTATCGCCCAAAGAGAACCCGATCTTTCCTCGATTAAGAATGCCAAGTCACGACTGTGAGGTAGTTCTATTGTGGCGGCCGCTTCTTCAGTTACTCCGCGCAAAATGTGCAGAGCGCGCACGCAATACAGCCTGTCTAACTTGCTGTGAAAGTCTACAACATGCACATGACCATCAGGAATGGTTTCCCAATTATCCCAGCCCCAGAAATCCTCCGTATTGAAGCCCCGTGCCTTGTTGAAGTCCTCAGTCAGTTCTACGATTTTTGAAGGTAGATAACCTCTGATTCCATCAAAATATGTCTTTAGGTCGGCATTCTGCGGATTTTGGCGCAGCTTTTCAAGAATCCACGCAGCGACCCCGAAGATAATTTGTTGCTTTCTTTCTTTTATTTTTTGTGACACCCTCTGACGTTCTTTATGCAATGCGAGTTTTTCTTCAATAATCTTTTTCTCTTCCTCACTTCGCGCACCACTCAAGTCGTAGTCGTTATATCTGACAAACTCTTGATCTTCATTAAATCGTCGGTATAGAGCTTGGAACTGAGTGAGAAATTCTCTGAAGCCTGTCGCATCCCTTTTCTCGAATGCTGTTTTTATCAGATCCTGAAATGTATGGAAAATCGGAATAGAAAAATCGCTATACTCCGCTAATTTTTCTACATTGTTAATTTTTCGGCTAAGCTGGTTCTCGATGTAAAAGTCCGTTACTTCTTTCAGGTTTCGCCAGCACCTATCTACCATAAAGTTGCGTAGCGTCTCGTCAGACTCCTTCAGAGCAAGCCAGTAGATGCGAGATGGAAAGCGAACAAATTCTTGGTACAAGTACTGGTCTCCGTATTTGATAGCTCTGATAGCGATTGAGATCGGAAGAAAGATGGTTTTTGAGATTACCTGTTGATCGTGGCTCTCGATTGCTTTCTCGATTATGTCCTGGACACTATCCACAAGCCACTGGATATTCAGCCAATTTCTCTCGAAGAAGAAATTATTCCTTTCTTTTTTCGCCTGTTCGTAACTGTACCCACCACCGTAACGAGTTATCATTTCCAAAAACGATTCCGCGAGACCGATGTAAGTTTTCGTGAGTTCTTCAATTTTGCCGAGTTTCTTTTCGAGAATCGCCGCTACAAATTGATCCTTCAGTCCCGCGAGTTCCATGCTGACCTCCTCTGAGAAATTTTCCTCCTTGCCAATCACAAAAATCTCCTTCGCCAGTTTTCTTAGATGTTCGAGAATGGCAACGTCAGTGACTGTGCGTCTATCGATGGCCAAGAGGACCATATCTTCTTCATCAATCCTGTCTCGGTACTTTTTATTTAGATATTGGCGGTCGCTGTGGTTGTAGGTAGCGGGAGTTACATTCAAGGGAGTGTCCTGATTTGAAGCTGTTGCCTCGGAAGGTTTCACTTTGTGTTTATAGAAACTATAACCATTCTTATTCGCTTCATTTTCAACTAACTTGGCAAATTCATCGAGTTTGTCGAGCCGAATATCTTCGATTACGCCGGGAGTATCCCCATAAAAACAGTGGTGACTATCTTTCTCATCGTCAACGGAGAAAGGATAATAACTAAGCCCGGTTTTGCCTTCCCCCAGGATCTGCAACAGAATGTTATCTCCAAACCGTTCGTTGATTGCAAGATCAATACTGCGTTCGATGCGATCCTTTAAAAGGCGCAGACGCTTTTTGTAGAATTTTACTTTGCTCAAAAGAACATCAATAAGACGCCATAAACTTACAATGGTAAATATTGCAACGAGAAAAATTGGAACTACACTCCATATATTTACGTCAAACCAAAGTAGATTAAGGAAGACCAGTATTTCTCCGACGGTCAGTGGGAAAAGCATGCTTTCGCGCAAAAGTACTCTGGCTCTGTCCTTTGTCTCATCATCCCGCAAACTTTCTGCTACAAAAATAATAAGTGCGAATATTATCGCTCCTACGCCCGAAAGCACCGCGATGAGGTTTTGGTAATTGAGTCCAAGATTCAACGAAGGCATTCTCTGTATATGTGAGAAAACAAAGAGTGGCAGGAGTATTACCAATACGACGATGAGCGATTCCCAAGAAGGCACATACATTTGTTCAAACCACCGCCCGAAAAATGAAAACCTCGGTTTTTTACCGGAACGCTTAATTTCCTTGCGGATTCGTGCCGTAAGTAAGTTTGGTTGCCGATTCAAGAATGAAAGATTTAGCATGAATTAGAGAATCTGAATCAAGAATAACGAGCTCCTCTGAGTCAGATTCCAACAAACCAATTATAGCTTTTCTCACCATTTCACGCTGTAGGAGCGTCAATCGTCAGCACTCCCTGCGTGATCTTGATCTTTGACTTGAAACACCCCATCAGCTCACGCCGCTCTTCGTTCGTGCCTTCTTTAAGGGTGTACTTCGCGTACGTCTTGAGGTCGATGTCGGCGTGCGTCTCACCCTTGTTTGCGATACCAAGTACGCCCCGTTGGAATTTGTTGAATCGTTTTAGCTCGTCCTCGAATTTTTGCTCAATGCCGAGCGTGTTGAAGTCGATCTGGTCGAGAACCAGTATCAGCTGGTCCACTAGATCATCCTCATGTAGGTACTTGCCTTTGCAGAACTGATCCTTCGAGCGGCCGCAACCGTAGTAGACATACTTTTTGACGGTGCCGTCTTTGCGCTGTTTGTATTTCTCCTGGGCGCTGATACCGGAGCCGCATTTCCCGCAGATCATAAGCTTGGTGAAGGCGAACTCGTGGCCCTGGCGTACTATCTTGTCGCGCTTCAGTTGCACCTGCACCTCGTCGTAGAGTTCTTTCGACACGATCGGCTCGTGCTTGCCCTGATACCAGTTGCCGCTTTTCTTCGGGTACTCGAAGACGCCGTAGTAGAAGGGATTTTCGAGTGTGCGGAATACATTACTGAGCGCCATGTTGTGATTGCCGACCGATTTGAAGTTCAGATCGAACTTCATCCAGTGATGAATCTTACGACCGCTCCATTTTTCATAGGCCATCTTCTCGAACATCTTTTTGATTATGGGCGCGCGCTCTTGATCGATAATCACCTGACACTTCTTGTCCATCAGTTTCTGATTCCGATATCCGACTGGTGCTACGCCGGGCCATAGTCCCATCTCCACTCGTGTTCGCAGGCCGCGCTTTACGTTGATGCCGCGATTATCATTCTCGAGCTTCGCTTGGCCTCCAAGAATAGTGAGGAGGAACTTCTCATTAGGGTTGTTCCTGAAGCCTTGACTGAATGTGCGTATGTCCTGGAGCATCCCGGCATCCATGAGGTCGACGACGCGGCCTAAGTCCCCGGCGTTTCGACTAATGCGATCCGGTGCCCAGGTGAGGATACCGTTGTATTTACCCGCTTTGATTTCTTCGATGATCTCATTGAAGACCGGCCGCTGGCCGGTCTCTTTTGCAGAGTGGCTCTCGCGCTTCATAGCGACTACCTCGAGCCCTTCTCGCTCCGCTAACTGGAGCATCTCCTTGATCTGGCTATCTATGCTCAAAACCTGCCGTTCCTCGCTCTCCGTGCTCTTGCGAGCATAGAGGCAGTATTTGACCTTGATTGGGGCTTGTATTTGCTTGGCCGGAAACCCCACCGGCGCTTGTATTGTGTTCATGCAGTACAAGGGATGACGCCGATCGTCCAAGGAGTCCAGAGCGTCCCGAGAGCCCAAGGAGTTGGTAACTTTTATGCATTCTTTGTGCTTTGTGGTATAGTTTTTGACAGAAAGGATCTAAACCTTCTAGCGATGGCTAGCTGGCATGATTCTGAAATCGCAGAACACAGAAATCCCGTCATCAGGGAGCGTGTTCTGCGTTACGTGGGGAAACCTACGTAGGCCTGCAAGGGCCACCTGGTGGCGGGATTTGTGTTTCTATACAAAATCTCTCCTCCAGCTTTATAGATTTATTAAATGATGGAGTTATGGAGCACTTAAGAAAGTGTGATACTGAATTGAATCAGAAAGAGCTTCTTCGCTTGGGGAAACTCCTCATATTAACTGCATCAGCAATCGGGGCTTACGCGTTGATATTCGGCGGGTTCGTTTATTTACTTGGCGACAATTATGGACTCGAATCTTTCATAGGTTGTTTGGTAGTATTTTTTGTTAGTTATCTGGCCTATTTTGCCGCAAAGGAAAAACGAGCAGGACGAAGCCCTTCTTCCATTCTGGAGGCGAAAGTAAAATCGTTTGCTGATATTGCGTCGAATGCTAAGCAGTTACCAAAAACTGTTGCAAAGTTTTTTGATGATCTATTTACTGTATTCAGAAGTTTATTTATTTTGCTTCCGAGGCTTGGGGGAAGGGCTGGATTGTTCCTGTTGAAAGTAATAGGTATCGGATTACTCATTTGGTTTGCTGTTTGGTTGATTCTCGCAATCGGCCCTCTTTGGTTGATTGTGTTCTTATTAGCGCTTGTCGTTCTCTACCTGTTTCTCCATTAGCCATGAATAAATTACTCTATCTCTCAGTCCTGTTTTTAGTAGCAATTCCAACAATTTCTCACGCTACAAGCGGTGCGTGCTCATATAACGGGGGAGTGAACTGCTCGGTAGAGACGGCGGATGGCCATGCAGTATGTAATGACGGCTCTACAAGCTCGACTTTCTACGCTTCAACAGTTGAATGCCAACAAGCTTGTAGTTATCCTACATGCGATCCAGCAGCAATAGAAACACAGTGCACAACTGCACTTGCGGGAGAATATGGTGCACGCGGTCTCGCAGGCGGAAGTCTATCGGCGGAATTAACAGGGCAATGCGCTGCGCAGGCAGCCGCCTGTACCGCCTCAGTCGCTCAATATAACGCCTGTGTAAGCATACAAAATACTGAATTGCAGATTGAGCAACAGCAAGCAGATCAAACACAACAGCAATCAAACAATGCGTGGTGCGCAAGTCATTGGAGCTTACCGAACGGTAGTTCGTATTACGATTCGCAAATAGGACAGTGCCGTCAGTCCTGCGATTCAGGCTATGTCTTTACCGGCTGGCAATTGGAAAACGGCTCTTGCGTTAGACACGCCACATGGCAGGAATGCTCGAGCAGATATGGATTCAATTCTTATGTCTCTGATCCATCGGCTGGGACCTGTGCCTGCAATCAGGGATACAGCATGCAGACGGCAAGCGACGGCTCCACGCAGTGCTTGGCGATACCGCCTCAATCCACTACACCACTAGTTCAACCAGCGCCTCTAGAAACGACAGAAACATCGTCATCCTCTGGAGCGTTGCCTTTAAATACGACTAGTGTCGCTTCTCCAGCGGTCGCTCCGTTGCCCGCAAAGAAACCCAGAAGCAGCATTTCTATTGAATCTGGCAGAAACGGAAAACTACAACCTCCTCCGACTCAGACGACACATAGTTCGACAACGCTGGCTCATTCGAGCACCCTTTCGGCGACTTCTAGCCAACCAGAGAAACTAACGATTTGGGAAGGGGTGACAAGACTACTCTTGAAACTCAACCCGTTCTCTTGGTTCTGATATATGAGCGACACCGACAACGTATGAAAACAAATCTGCAACGAGTACTTATCATCGGCATTCCCATTATCGTAATCGGGATCGGTTTCGGAGCCTACAATCTCACCGAAAGCTACCGACAAACGCAACAACTTATTGCCTCACAGCAACAAAGTCTGACCACTGCACAACAGGAGATAAAGAGTCTTGCCGCAAACGCAAGTTCATCTGAAGCAGCTACTCGAAACGAAATTGCTCAAGCGCAAACAACTGTTCAGAAGACAACTACCCCATCAAGTGATACGGCATCCATACAAGCATCCGAAATTGCACCCTACGAAAATGGTGTGATGCAATTGTCTTGTGGATACGTCTCAGGTAGTGCGAGTCTCTGGAATATACCGAGCTTTGGTTATGTGGCACTCACTAATTTTCATGTTATTAAAGATCGATTCACTGCTAATGATTCTAATGGTGCATGTGCTCTAATTCCAGATTCCAATGTTAATACTGGACCGTACCTTCAAATTCTTGTAATACCATCTCAGTATCAAACATTTAATAACACGGCCGACGAAGCAATTTTACCAATTGGGAGCGTTAATGTATACACCACAAGCGGTCAAATAGTATCGGAACCAGCAAATATTCTTGATTACAAAATATCATCCCTTCCGAAATGCGATGCAAAGATGCCGCTCGATGCGCCCGTCGTCGTGCTCGGGTTTCCGGCTTATGCAATGCAAGAAGTCCCAAGCGGAATACCAAGCGGTTTCCCAGGTGGCGGAGGAAATGCACTCCAATCATCCCTGATTGCAAGCAATGGAGTTATAAGTGGGTACGATCCTTCATCTATAAAATCATCCTCAAACCCTACGGGATTACCGTATGTAAATTATTACGTTTCTGCAAAAATTGATAGCGGTAATTCTGGTGGCATTGCATTCTCAAAAAACACCAACGGCTTGTGCGTTCTCGGCATACCGACATGGATTAATACTGGCAATTATGCGAACGAGGGCATCGTGCAAAACATTAATAATGTGATGTACGGCAGTCTGCCTTAATCGATCATGGTTCTCTAACTAAATTATATGCAAACCATTCTACTTGCGCTCATAGCCGGATTACTTCTGATAATCGCAGTAAATACTCTGCCAGTGAGCACAGACGACAAAGGCGATCTCATTGTTCTCTTGATCATAATCATACCGTTATTATTAATAGTCGCTCTTGTTGCTGGCGCCGTGTTTTTCAGTTTTGCTGCTGTTTTAAGCACCCTCGCAACAATGCATGGTTTTTCGATACCATGAACGATACTTCTTGGTTTTTCGCTGTATTGATTGGACTCGTTCTTCTGTACGGAGGAGCCTTTACCAGCAGCAACAAAATCACTGACTACGTTCGATCTTGCGATCAGGAGAATATTTCTGCACAAAGTTGCACGTCTTGGAATCTAGAGAGTGCGACTTATTACATCAACGAAAACACGCAGCAAGTGTTTTTTGATGGTACATACGGGCCTGTTGCATTTTCGGGTTGCACAGTCGCGAACAGAGATAATTGGTACTGTTCTTCAACAAGTGCATATGGGTTTGGTTACAAAAATGGTGTTGTAGAAGATAACACTCTAACCTCACAAACGTTCGCGACACAACACTTCGGATTGCTTTCCTATTGGTGGTACAAAGGGCTCAGTTGGATTGGTGTAAAATAATCTTATGGGAGCATTCGGAACAGCATTTTGTGTCTTTATAATAATGTAGGGGTTGGAAGAATGCGTGAGTACATAATTAACTCGATTATTTCTAGTTATGGACGAAGAACTTTTCGAACTCGCAAAAGATAACGACCTCACGCATGATGAGGCGCAAGAAGTCCAAGACCTCGCTGATGAGACGGGGCTGGATCTCGACGATGCCTTAGAGATCTGGCAGGAACAGTAGCGCGGTTATTCTCTCCGATGCGGTCTGAACTCGTCGGTGAACTGCTCGAGAGTTCCCGATATCTCTCTGTCGTTCGAACGGTACCCGTATCCTGGCGGTTCGTAGGGGGGCTGCACATAGGGTGGGTACGTGGTCGACTGCATTTCCGATTCAACAATGGCAGCGTACCGAAGCACGTCCGCCGCATGCGATGTCCAGTCATGCCGAGGAGTATCTTTGAACATACCGTGCGTGTCGTCCCATCCGCGGCAATATTGGGCAATGGCATCAAGCCATAATCGGCAGTTCGTTTCATCGACCCATAAGCGGGAGAAGAGTATCTTCGCTTTCTCAATGCCGCTCGCGACAGTCAGATTCGGCACAGTATTGAGGTCGATACCGAGGTTTCGTGCGATCTGTACTCGCGGCATACCACTCGATATCTCGCGCGTCATGACGTCATGCGGAGCAAAGTGTTTGCCGTAGTTGTATGGCTTGGCATTGACGGCTCGGATAGCTTCGGGAAGACTCTCGTTCGCCACGCCCTGCCAGAAGTCGATCATTCTCAGTTCCGATCCGATTCTTTGAAAGAACCCGACGGCCATGGCCGCTCCCACACCAAGATCCCAGACGGTATAGACCGGCTCTCCGGTATCGTGGGGCACCTGCTTTATCCGTCCGGCGCTACGCAGTTGCGTGAGTTCCGTTCCGTATATGCTGCCCCTGAGAGATGCGTTGAACGAGCAGTACCACTCCTGCTCGAATTCGTCTTCGGACATGGATTTTCGAGCGTCCTCAACCTCTTTCGCGTCAATAACCTTCGTATCGTCCACCGTGAGCTTGAGCGCCAATCGGTCAGGATCGTTGAGAGCCTGTTCATACAGACGATAGAATTCGTTCTTGCCCTTGGGTGTCCCGATCCAGATAGCGTAGCCGTTATGGTCGGCCAGCATGGGCCGAACAATCTCGCTGAAGATATTGCTCGGCTGCTGAGAGTACTCGTCGAAGACGACGCCGGCGAGCCCCATGCCGCGCAAGCTGTCGGGACTGTCCGCGCCGAAGAGGGTGATGGTCGATCCATTCGGATACCGCGCGGACAGATCCGTCTCTTTGTGTTCGACGCCGGGAATGCCTTCGGAATAGCGCTTGAGAATCGCCCAGGCGACGTTCTTCGCCTGCTTGTACGTGGGGGCTATATACGCGTAGCGGCGTCCGCTATTCCGCAGCGCGCTCACTTGCATGAAGTTAAGGGCTGCGGTGGTCTTGCCCGCGCGGCGGTGCACCACGAGCACCATGTACCGCTTCCTGCTCGCATGGAACGGCTTTGCCCAGTCTCTCGGCGCGTAGCTGAGGGCAATTGATTTCATGGCGGTCATTGCGGCTGGTCATACGGTATTTCCACCCGAAAGGTATCTGTGCCGACCACCACGCTTCTCGATGCCTGTTTGTATTTCGGGTGGTTGTGCTCGAGCCAGTACCGGATCGCCTGCCAGTGCTTATCTTTGGAGAGCATGATGACCTGAGACTCGTTCATATCGTTGATGAAGTCCGTGCCTGTCTGAAGGGCTTTCTCGCTCTCCTCGGCAAATGCCGGATCCTCGTCGTACCAGCGGTGGTACGTTGCCCGGCTGATGCCGCTTTTTTTGAATGCGACTTCTTTGATTGGCATCTCTCGGAGGTATCCGAGGATTTTCTCCTTGTCTTTCTGCTGCCGTTTCAGTACGGCCTGTCGGTATTTCGGGTTCATACTTTTGCCGGTTATTTGCCGGTAACTTTCGACCAGCGATTCAAGATTACCTGCGCATACACGGGACTTTTTTCCATCAGATAACAGCGCCGGTTCATTTTCACCGAGGCGATGAGCGTCGATCCGCTGCCGCCGAACGGTTCAAGAACGAGGTCGTTTCTTTTTGTCAGCACCTTCAGATAGGGAATGAGTATTTCAAGCGGCTTGGTGCCGAAGATGATGCCTTGACCGGAGCTTTTCTCGTCGGCCGCCGTGTGCTCGATGAAGTCAGTCGGCTGGTATCGTTTGCCTTTCTCGTATCCCTCCCAATGCGGCTTGCCTTGAATCGCATAGAGCGCGGTCTCGTATTCGTTCTGCAATAGCTCGTCTTCCGGCACGGTATTGAGCGTTTCCGTGTCCCGGGATGAGCCCACCATCGCGATGTCGTGCTTGCTGAAGAATTTGTACTTTCCGGCGAAGCCCTGTACGCGGTTGGGTAGGTGCCATACGAGCATGTTTTTGACCTTCCAGTATTTCTCCATCTCGTTCCAGATGGTGCGGATGTTTTTCCAGTTCTCGTACACGATGATATGGAAGTCGTCCTTGGCCGCCGCTTTGACGTTCGCCATCCAGAGTTCGGTGAAGTTGTCGGGAAGCGAGTCGGTTTCGAGATAGCGGCGATCGCGCTTCGCACCGAAGCCGGTAACGGCTGCACCCTTTTTCTTCTTGCCATGGAGGTAGTCCAAAATATATGGAGGGTCGGTGAAGCACATGTCGGCCTTCTCATCACCCATGAGTCGGAGCATATCGGCTTCGATGGTACTGTCACCGCAGCAGAGGCGGCTGCCGTCGAGGTCGTACACATCGCCCTTCTGCACGCTGATCTTTTTTATGTCTAACTTCGCAAGCTCTTTTTGCAGATCGAATTCTTCCGGCGTGTCTTCGATGGCGAAGATATCATCGAGATCCTCGCTTGAGAAGCCGACGTCTGCGAGAAACGCCTCGTCGAATTTTGCGAGCAGGTCCCAATCGAATTCGCCGCCGTTGCGGTTCAATCGGAGGTTCAATTCTTTTTCCTTCTCAATATCCGGTATATTCGTGTATACAATCGGCACTTCTTTGAGTCCGAGTTCTTTCGCCGCCCGGAATCTCATATGGCCGCCGATGATAACCCCGCGGCGCTTCGGCGCGCCATTCACTATAATGGGATCAACGATGGTAAACCGGTCGAGGCTTTTCTTGAGCTCGGCCATCTGATCCGCCGAGATCTTTCTCGGGTTGTATTCCGACGGTTTGAGCGAGGTAACAGGCACGTAGACGATGCGCAGACGCGCATCTGTTTCAGTTTTCATAGAGTTTGATAGAGAATTAATTAATGTTGGCGGTTATGCATTCTGGACTGATACCAGTTCTGTATGAGGTCTAACTTTCAAGCTGACACGTTTTATTTTTGATGAGAGCATTGACGTCTGCTCTTTGACACGGTTTGTGAGGATGGCCGCCTCCTACTACCTCTTAACGGTTTATTTTCTAAGGCTTTCCGTCGCCTTTGGGGTAATGTGATAAGTGTACAGGACGTATATGGCGTGTGATTTAGGAATCATGAAATGGAACGGATGTGCACAAGAACACGACTTTATAAAGAAGCAAATGAGACATGGTACACAGCATGTTAAAAGTGTCTCAAATGTCTCATTTGGACGGATGTATGCCGTATTTTGGTTGGTGCAGTAAAGAGAATGAGACACCTGTTTTGTATAAATCAGATCAAAAGGCCCCTATATTCCTCCTAAAGACCGTTCTCGAGCATTTCATACCCGTGACCCGAGTGCCTCGGAAGAGCCGAGCAAAAGACGCCAGAATACCCTTGTGGTGCTTGACCCCAAACACTTGAATCCCGAGTAGCCCTTATCTTATCCGGCAAGTACGATCCGCCATCATATTTTTCATACCTCTTCCCGTAGTCGAGCTCCTTCATCAGCTTCGTGACCGGATTGCGAATCTTTTTCGGAATCGGTAGATTGCCGTATTCACGCACATCCGCCTGCGCGGCGCGGAGCGCATCATAGGCCGAGCGGTCTTTCTTCGC
>VFSW01011311.1_pt1 | contig 12554 bp, 19 predicted proteins | sample 5358111 | NCBI WGS metagenome assembly VFSW01 (sample SAMN11554181, study PRJNA540505) | mine drainage metagenome | isolation source: sediment from site ElyBrook_90M | place: USA: Ely Copper Mine, Vershire, VT | collected 2017
ACTTCCGTAATGCCCCCGAGGCATTCGACCGCGCTGCGGCTTACCTACGGCGCGCACAACGAGCGAACGAGACAGGAAGCGGGGTAAAATGACGAAACCTGTTATCTACCTGATAGGAAGTTTGGCGAACGCACGTATTGTCGCAGTCGGAAACGTGTTGCGCGCAGCCGGTTATGATGCTTTCAATTCATGGTTCAGTCCCGGCCCAGAGGCAGATTTGCGCTGGAAATCGTATGAAGAGGCGTCTGGCAGAACATACACACAGGCGCTAAAGGGCTACGCGGCCCAACACATTTTCGAGTTCGACCATCATCACATCCAACGCGCTGATATTGGGGTGATTCTTGCGCCGTGCGGAAAGTCAGGATGGGTTGAGGGCGGATACATGGTTGGAACTGGAAAGCCTGTCTTTATGTGCCTTGACGGAATCAATCCTGAAAAGTGGGATGTGATGGCTGTGTTCTTCACAGATGTATTCAACACTGTAGGAGAACTAATTGAAGGATTGCCTCATGCTTGACGTACTTGAACTGCCGTACGTGGCTGGGTTATTCGATGGAGAGGGGTGCATTCATGTCAGCCGTCAAATTAGGAATACACGTCCGATATATAGGCTTGATGTGTCCATCGTCAATACTAACCGAGAGATTCTGTTTCGACTGAAAGACCGATGGAGGGGTACTGTTCAAAATAGACCTCACACGGCATTGTCAGCCAACCCTATTTCCTCGTGGCGTGTGGTGTATTGTGATGCAACTTTATTCTTATCGGATATTCAGCCTTGGTTGCGCTTGAAAGCAAACCAAGCTGATATAGCTCTAAATTTCTCAGCCTTGACACAAGCACGAGGAGTTGGGCACCGAGGGTTAACAGCGGAAGATTTAGCTCTACGAGAAGGATTCTATTTAGCCTTACGAGAAGCAAAGAAGGTACCCAGTGGAACCTAGAGAGAAACTTGTCTTGGATAAGGGATTTGTCCGTTTGATTGACTTTATGGGTGATGACTCTGCTATCGTGCAAGCCGCACGAGTGAGCACAGGGGCAGGGACTAAAACTCCTGAGCAGGATGCTAAACTAATCTCCTACCTCATGAGGAATAGGCATACCTCTCCGTTTGAGATGTGCGTAGCAAAATTTCACGTCTCACTTCCAATCGTCGTCGCGCGCCAATGGATACGTCACCGCATGGCCAGTTACAATGAGTTCTCTGGTCGGTACTCTGTGCTGCCTGATAAATTTTACTACCCACCGATAGAGCAGGTGAAAGCACAGGATGCGCTTAATAAGCAAGGTAGTAGCGGTGCAGTCTGTTCCGAAGACGTTCTATGGTACCTTGAGTCCCTTGAAGGATGGTGCGAGTCCGGCTACGAGCGATACCAAGAAGCACTGCGCCGAGGTATCTCAAAAGAGCGTGCGCGGTTCTTCGTTGCCAACAGCGTATACACAGAATGGTACTGGAAAGTTGACCTTAAGAACCTGCTCGATTTTCTACGACTTCGCTCTGACTCACATGCACAATGGGAGATTCAAGAGTATGCTCGCGCCGTGTTATCCTTGATTGAGCCAATCGTTCCGGTGACGGTGGCAGCATGGGAAAAGGCAGGCCGTCCTTGATTTCTAAAGCCCTCACGTTTGACGACGTGTTACTTGTTCCCGGTTACAACCACATCGAAAGTCGAAAAGATGTTTCTGTAGAGGCACAACTCGGAGCGTACAAATTTTCCATCCCGATTCTCTCGGCCAACATGGATACCATTACTGGCGTGAACATGGCACACGCGATGCAGAAGTTAGGCGGACTGCCAGTCTTGCACCGGTACATGAGTGTTACTGTAAACCGCACTACTTATCGTGAGGCAATTCAGGGGCATCCAGTAGGCGTGAGCATTGGTGTAGGGCCTAAAGAAGTAGACCGCTTTCACGACCTCTTTGAGGCTGGTGCAAGGATTTTCTGTCTTGACGTAGCGCACGCCCATTCAAAACTCGTGGGCAAAATGCTCAAAGAAATTCGACGCCAGCCCGCTTTCATAATCGTTGGAAATGTGGCTACGTACGCCGGGGCTGACTATCTCGCCAGTGTTGGCGCGGATGCCGTGAAAGTTGGTGTGGGCGCTGGGTCAGTCTGCACGACACGCGAGAAGACTGGCTTCGGCGTTCCTCAACTTTCTGCTATTATGGACTGTGCACGGGTAGACGTTCCTATCATCGCCGACGGGGGGATACGAAAACCCGGAGACGTAGTGAAAGCGTTAGCCGCAGGAGCCACCATGGTCATGCTCGGAGGAATGCTGGCAGGAACAGATGAAGCGGAAGGCGGCTCTACTTACCGTGGCATGGCTTCTACGGAAGCGCAAGAAGACCAGTTTGGGGCTGTGGCTGATTGGAGGACAGCAGAAGGGGTTTCTCTTAGTGTCCCGGACAAGGGGCCGGTTAGTGGCGTCATCAAAGACGTGGTTGGAGGCTTACGCTCGGGACTCACGTACGCCGGGGCGCACACTATCGAAGAACTCCATCGCAAAGCCACCTTTATCGAAGTTTCTCGCGCATCGGCAATAGAAGGGACGGCCCACTATGAAGCCAACGAGTCACCCCGCTCCCGCTAAGAGGATATCCCCTCCGTCTGACCCGGTACCGGAAAAGACCGTCCAAATTCCCGGCGTTGAAGATACCCCTCCGGTATGGCAAGCATTCTGGAAACAGTACAATGTTGAGCCTATCGACAACGTGTATCTTGCGGGTGGCCGCACAGTCATTGACGGAAGGAACTGGCGCAAGTACCTTGAGGAGCGCCTGCCCATTAACGGCATCGATCCGTTTCGGGATTCAAAGCAAGATTGCCTATTCGAATTTGTCGCGCAAGACATCAACCACGTCAGGAACAGTAAGCTCATCATCGCCTGCTATTTCGGCGGTTACGCATCTCATGGCATGGCGGCAGAAATGGGCATCGCATGTGAACGCGGCACCAGCATCTTCTACGTGGACGAGAGTGAACAGCCTGACCTCTTTCTGCTAGGGTTGAGCAGGAGATTCTTTCCCTCACTCGAAGCGCTTTGTCAATGGTGGGCTCGACGCATAGCAAATGCCATCCCGGTGCTCTAATGCCATACATTGAGAGCGATACTCGCCCCCGTTTCGAATACCCATTAATGCGTCTACTTCAGATAGTTTCCGATGATTTTACTGACGGCGACCTGAACTACGTACTCACACGGATTTGCGACCATTGGCTCGTGACCCACGGCGTCAACTACGAGCACATCAGTGACGTGGTAAAAGCACTGGAGTGCGCCAAGCTGGAGTTCTACCGAAAGGTAGCTGTTCCCTACGAAGACAAGAAATGCAGGCAAAACGGAGAGGTGTACGGGTCATGCCTGTAAAGTGTAACCATACATCGGTCGGCGTCATCGTTGAACGCGCCGGACTGTTCCTACTCTTCCAGCGCGTCAAGCCCCCATGGGGCATCGCACCATGCGCCGGGCACGTAGATGCTAACGAGAGTTTCGCCGATGCAGCCGTGCGTGAACTCTTTGAGGAAACCGGACTACCTGCTCTCTCATGGAAAGAGGTGTGGAAGGGTGAAGTGGCGAACCCCTGCCGTCGCAAAGACGGCGACTGGCACCTGTGGAAGGTATGGCGCGTCACCATTGCCACCTCCGCTGTTGCGCGCGGCAAGGATGATGAGAGCCAGAATCTTCGCTGGTATACCAAAACGCAACTCAAACACCTCGCCCACCGGACGGCCCAGTACGAGAAGGGCTTAATTTCGCCCGAAGGTTGGGAGGCTGCCCCCGGTCTAGAGCCCGTATGGGCGCACATCCTTGCCGATGTGGGCATCTTCGACTAGCTCTGGTACACTGAGAAAGTAGTTAAGGAGTTCTGATGGCTATCTGCAAGTACGGGCCGTGCAACGAGAAGACCCGGCGCGGGTCGAAATACTGTACAGATGAACATCGCGTTATGAATGCTCAAGAGGGCTACGTGAGGCGGGAGGGCAAAGCTCAGCGTGCAGCCACGGCGGCGACCGCGAAAGCAAAGGAAGAGCAGCGCCGGGAACTCCAGCACGAACTCTACGGCGATGCGGCGAACTTCCTCTCGACCCGTGCACCGCTGGCTCCGGTGCCAGACAAGATTCGTGCGGTACGCCTCAAAGACATGGGCTTCGACAGCCCCATCGAGGCCGTCATCCCGTTTCACGACTACCACTTCGGCAGCAAGGTAGACCCGCGCGTGAACGGCGGCTTCGGGTTCTACGACCCGGACATCGCCCGTGAGCGGCTGACCCGGTGGCGCGACCTGAATCTGCGATTCGCGCAGCTACAGCAACTCACTGCGACCGTGGACAACGCGCACATCCTCGCGCTCGGAGACGACTTCGAGGGCCACGGGAAGATGTTCGGCACGCAGGCGTTCTCCATGGCGGACTCTATCGGCTTCCAGTACCTCGGCTTCGTGGACGACGTGTCCAATGTGCTGCTAGAACTCCTGAGCCGGTACAGGCACATCACCGTGTACAAGGTGCACGGCAACCACGGGCGCATCGCCCAGAGTGCGAAGGACAGCTACGCGCCGGACAACATCGAACTCATGGCGTGGCAGAACATCGCTGACCGGGTGCGCGCGAGCATCGGCGGTGAATGGGTTCCCGGCATGACCGGCGGTGGCGTCCGCATCATGGGCGGCGGGGCCATCGACTTCTACATCGCATCGTCCCCACGGATGCTGCTCGAAATCCTCGGGGCCAAGTTCATCATCATGCACGGGCATGGGATGAAGGGCATCCAGTCCACGTACACCGGGGCCATGGCCTCGAAGCTGGCGTGGAACTCCGTCGTGGGCGAGACCATCAACTACATGGTCAAGGCCCACCTGCACGAGTCCCAGCAGGCCGAGCACGAGATTGGCGGGGCCATCATCCAAGGCGGATGCTTCGTCGGCCCCAGCGACTTCTCCCTGAGCATGTCGCGGCCCGCCGCGTCCCTGCCCAGTCAGGAACTCTTCTTCATGCACCCGAAGCACGGGAAGGTTCACCACGAGACCTTACACTTGGCATCGGTTGCTGAAATGAGACAATTCCAAGAATGGATAGGACGGTAGGTGCGCCATCATCTTCAAAGGCTGTCCTCAATGCCACGGCGACCTTCACCGCCCAAACTACCCTAACGAGGCAATCTGGTCGTGCCTCCAGTGCTCTCGGACATGGCCTCAGAAGAACTTACTCCCTGTTCTTCGCGACGGGCATGTGCTATGCTGTAACGAACAGCGCCGCAGGGCGTTGTTAGTGATGGCAATCAAGTACATCACGAGGACAAGAGATGGCCGTACAGGTACTCGACAAGACAGAAGTCACCCGCCTACTTAACACCCCTGACCTGCGGACGCGCCACGGGAAGCGCAACCGGGCGCTGCTCGCCGTGATGGTGCTCGGGGGCCTTCGCATTGCCGAGGCTACGAACCTCTGCTACAAGGACGTGGTAGTACAGGGTAAGACCACCCGCCTTACCTTCACCGGCAAGGGCGGTAAGCGGCGTACTGTGACCCTCCCGCCGAAGGCTGCGCAAGCCCTTCACGAGCACATGGCCCGCTCCCCTGAGGTGGTGTACGTCTTTCAGGCTCACGACACGAATCGCCTCGCGCCGCTCAGTACACGGGGTGCTCGCCATGCTGTCACGCAGTGCTTCAAGAGCGCCGGGCTCCCTGACTGGGTGCACCCCCACTCCTTGCGCCACACGTGCGCCACGATGATTCTGCGTGCCACTGGGGGTGATATGCGGACGGCGCAAAGGACGCTGGGCCACAGCAACCCAGCAACGACTGCAAAATACTACGATGGGTGGGACAGCACTGACAGTGACCGCGCCGCGAACGCATTGGAGAAGTACCTGTGAACATCGAAATCAACCACGTCTACCGTGCCAAAAAGCCCCGCCGCATAGGTCTCTACTACAATGACCGCATGGTACTGTGGGTAAGCGACTGTTGTGTACAGTACGACAGTTCCTCGCTCGACGGCGGATACCGGTATCCACTTATTGACCGAGCCAAGTTCGAAGCATGGGCCGGAAGTGACGTAACCGAGGGCTACCCAAAGGGTGATTGGGCGCTGTATCCGCGATGAAGTTAGTTTCATCCGATAACTTTTGGCTGCGGGAAAAAGCCCTTCCTGTGCAGCGCTTCGAGGAAGCTGTTGCTGTTGTCGAAGATATGTGGAAGGTGATGCGGGAAAACGGGGGCATCGGCCTAGCAGCCCCACAGGTAGGTATTTCAGCCGCTCTCGTCGTCATCGACGTGGGAGACGGAAACCCTCTTGTCCTCATCAACCCGGTGATAACGCGGAGAAGCGGAGAGATGCTTTCGACTGAGGGCTGCCTTTCCCTCCCCGGAGAGACACGGGTGGTGCGGCGTCCGCGCATCATTGAAGTCTGCTACACTGGACTCGACGGCGAGAAGCACAAAGTGCGTGCCCGCAAGAGTCTGCTGGCCCGCGCCCTAGAGCACGAGCTAGACCACTTGTCAGGCGTGCTGATAGATAGGAAGACTTGATGAAGATTGGCGTTCCCCGGCTACACCCGAGCGGCTTCGTGCAGGTAGACCTTGATGAGCATCGCCAAGTCAACATCTGGGACGATGCCCTTTTACCTGCGCAGGCCATCAACACCCCCGTGCATGACCACACGTTCAGCTTCATGGCCTACATCGTGGCGGGCGTGCTGACGAACATTGTCTACACCTTCGTGCCGAACGTGCAGCACGGCGACTACCAACTGTGGGGAGTCGAGCCATGGAAAACAGGCGAAGAGACCATCCTGTCTCCACTGCCGGGAATGGTTGGTGACGTAGACATCACTGAGACGGAAGAGCTACCGCGCGGTTATGCGTACCAGTTGCGTGCTGGGTGGTTCCACGAGACCAAGCACAAAGGTTTCACAGTGGCCCTTAGGGTGACGACAGAGAAGAACGTGACGCCTGCGGCGCGCGTTATCATGCCGGTCGGCGACTCTGTGGATAACGACCCCGTTGCCCGGCAGCGTCGAGATAGGCTGGTCTCGTCTGTGGGGCGCGCGCTTCCGTATCTGCGCGGTGAGGATGCGGAAATCATCACCTCAGCGTGGCAGGGGAGGTAGGTAGTATGAGTGCACCCGTACCGGCTTCAAACACCAATCGCCTATCCCGACTTTGGGACATCCTCTGGTGGCTCTCTAATCCGCTCAAGTCTGACCAAGGAGCGCGGGACGTGTGGAGATGGTGGGGAGAGCACGTCTGTGCCTACCATCCCGACTATTCCCGACTCCAACGATGCATCAGCAACGAGACCATCGCCAAAGACATGTATCACCTATACCGGTCTGGGTGGGTCAGTCGGAAAAGTGTTATCAGGTATGGGGTGCGGCGTCTCGCATACACCATCACACCCAACGGCCGACGCCTGTTGCTGTACCGCGTACTATCTACACCCTCCAGTCGCCTAGGGGGAGAGAGTACATGATTGACCAAAAGGCACAGCGGCAAACACGGCTCTTCGAATTGCTCTGTTGGCTGCGGTCTCACTCTGACGCAACGTCGTACGACGTGTGGCGCGGGTGGGTCAGTGACACCCGGCGGCAGCGTGTGTCGTCCGATACCACCACAAAAGACCTGCGGAGACTCTGCGATTTAGGCTTCGTCACTCGGTACTTTGATGTGCGCTACGGTTGTCGCGTAAATATCTTCACCATCACGTGTAACGGCCTTCAGGTCATTGCAGACAAGGAGCATGGAATCAATGCCCCGCTATGACTTCTCCTGCCCCGATCACGGCGAGTTCGAGGCGTCAGTGACGTTCGCGAAAGCTGATGAGCTACAGCAATGCCCTGCCATCACGGGCACTGGGGGTCATTGTAAGGCGCGCGGTCACAGGCCGAATAAGGCTCACGCTCACACCATCTACGCCATCCGCTGCGAGCAGATGTGCAAGCGAGTCGCTCGCCTCTACACGCCGGGCATCAATTACTGCGACGGCATGACCAAGCACTCCGCCGTCATCGACAGCGAAAACACGAAGCGGCATGGTCACACAATCTGAGGTCAATGTCCAATAGAAGACCTAAACAGTGTTGATGCTTATCCTAGCGAATGTATTCTGGGCACTCATCGTCCTTACGATGGCGGCTATCGTTATCGATATGCTGATGCCGTGGAAGCGATAGGGGAAGTATGAGCAAGAAGACTATGGAGCAGAACTCGTACCTCCATGTTGTACTGGACGGGTGTCTGGGTGACGGTTGGGAGACCTTACTGAGCGAGGCTGGGTGGTGTGCCCGGACTCACAACCACGGCGAGTGGGATAGAGTTCTCCAAGTCGTGCGAGAATATCATCCTTCATCCCTTGCGCGGCTCTGGAACGCCGTGGTAGAGTGGCTGAACGGTTAGAGAAAAGGAGACAAACTTGAAGCAGTTCCTCACAGCAGCAATAGTCAGTGCCTTCTTCATGGTCGCCGTGACGTTCTTGTTCTCAACAGTGACCGCAACTGCCCATCCCGACAGTAATCCCGACAAAGTGTCGGAATACGCCCCGGCGACGCCTTGCGGCAACTCGGGAGAGCCAGACAACAACGGCGACTGTCACTCCAACTGCCACACTGGGAACTTCGGTAACGGTGCTGGCGGAAACGACAAGGGAGACGGGTGTCAAACGAACACACCAACTCCCGCACCTTCATCGACGCCGTTCCCACCAACGCCAACCCCCTCAGTACCGCCGAGCGAGACACCAACCTCGTTCAACCCAACGAGCACGGCCACTCCTATGGCGACAGCAAGCGATACTCCTACTGCGGTCACCACACCACCGGCAGTCCCAACGCCAACGGCACCCGCGCCTATCGTCTTACTCACAGTGCCGCCGCCGTCTCAGAGATTTTCTACGGCCACGACCACGACTAACGTCCGGCTGCCGAACACCGGCACCGGCCCAATACTAGACGTAACGTTCACGAGTAGGGAGTTCTTTGGCTTCCTCGGTATCGAGGCAGGGGTGCTCGCATTGATTGGTGCTCTCGCCCTCGTCGGGGCCGTCATCTTCGTCACCGGCATCAACAACAGGAAATAGCCCGTAAGGCACAATGAAGTAAAGGCCCGGAGCAATCCGGGCCTTTACTGTTAACTAGATGCCATAGCTCTTCATCGAGGTGCGCTTAGACGGGTCGGGGGCAACTGTCGCTCTTGTAGGGTCGAAGTCATCGTGCTCTGGGTCGAAGGGCTCATAGGTGTTGTGGCCCGGTGAGACGATTTCATGTTGTGGGCCGACGCCAGCCTTGGATGCTTCAAGGATGGCGTACACTGCCATTAGCAGGGCGTCCACAAGGTCGTCCATGATTTCGAGGACGCGGCCATTCTCGTCGTACCGGTACGCGGTAAGCTGGCTCCAGACTCTTTGCGTACCTTCCCCATCCATGTCGATGAAGAACAGGTCGTGCTCCAGCAGGGTACGGAGCGCACCGATGCGCAAGTCCACGCTGTTCTCACCTTTGAACGCGGCCAGTCCGCACTGTTCGAAGAAGTCCTTCAGCGACCCTTGGCTGCGGTCATAGTGCACTTGCGTGAGGTTAAAGTCATTCTTCCAGTCGTACAACTGCTCGCCCATCTCGATGGTGCTACCGCGAGGTGACAGCCATGCTGCGCGTACCCAGACTTCGCCTCGGGCGTTTTTGGTGACAACTACCATGGCGCTTTGGTGCTGCACTGTGGTGTTGCCCGTGATAGTCACCTGCCCGCCTTGCCTCGCAATGACAGCCCCCTCATCAACCGTGGGGCACCAGACATCCGTCTCGTCTTCCACTTGTTCGTAGGTAAGGCGGTCAAGCCACACCTTAGTGCTGTTTAGGACTGACTGGCGTACGCAATTAGTTCCATATCCGCTGGCATGGTCGTAGAGGAGTCCAACGCGTTTACCAACTAACGCCGTGAGTATGTGAAAAGAATCTAGGACAGGGCCGGGGTTTTGCGTGAACACTCGTTTGGTACCCGTGCCGTTAGCGGTTCCTTCGGCCAATAGGAACGCGTCTAGCATTGCGGATTGTGCAGCGGTTGAGAGACGGGTCACGATGCCGGGAAGGTCTTCCTTGCAAGTATAACCCACCTTGGTAAAGAGAGTGTGCCTGCTGTCTTGGCTGAGATGAAAAAGCCTTACGCCATTTGAGATTGGGGTCTGTTCGTTCCATTGCAGGCCCGACGCATCCAGCGCAGCGATGACAGCTTCAATTTCATTCTTCTGGTAGATGACGGCACTCTTCGGGCTGATACACCCATCCGTCACGAGCCACCCGAGTACCGCCGCCTCAGAGGGCGTACAAAGGGATACGGTCTCGTTGGTGCTCGCGGCCACTATAAGCCGCGCTGCGTGCACCTTTTGAATGTCGTGCAATGCCTGCCGTCGTACAGTCTGTTGCGTCATGCGGCCTCGTTGGGGGCGCTCAACTATCCAAGTGTGGTCAGGACTGCACCTGAACTCGAAGGACTTTCCTGACATGCGCACCAGAGGACGGCGGAATCTGTTGACCGCACGCAGCGGAGACCACACGATTGTCCGTGAGCCGTTCCAGTCGTACGCTGCAACTTCTTCTCCGATAATGAGTTGGTCGCGGTGCTTCCACCAATTCCGTGTAAGGATTTCTGTGTCTTCTGGGATTGGCCCCCAGTCAGCACCAAGACGGGTGGACTTGACCTTCGTGTAGAGACGGCCCTTCTTCTCCATCGAGACGTAATGGAACTCCTTGTTCAGTCGAGGGAAGACTTTCTCTCCCCGGACTGCCCCTTCGGTTTGGTTGAGGTACGTGAGGTTGAAAAGCGGGTCTAGCTTGTCGTGTCGCTTCTGTTCCAACTGCACCCAGTTCAGCCACGACTCACATAGCAGGGAGACCGGGTGTTCCTCGGTGAAGGGGCCAGTGTCCCACGTGTACGGGTCAGCCTTGTCCCGATATGCCGGGAAGGTCTTAATGACCATTCCTATCTGCTCCAGCGTTGGCGCGAGATCATCGTCAGCCCACCGGGTGAGAATGCCGAAGAGGTTTCCTCCTGTCTTCAACCGGTCGTACAGCACGCCTGTGACTTGCTCTCGCTGCATGAGCATGGTGGGAGGGCTGTTCACATCCTTCTGGTCAGTCGGGTCGTCGATGATACAGTCATCGACGTGGACTCCCTGATACGCACCGTCGATACCGAATCCGCACATCGTTGGTTCGATGCGGAACTCCATGGGGAGACCGGTACGCACAACCGTGATAGCGTCCATGGCCCACTGGTCTGTGGGCTTTATGTCTGGGAAAATCTCTTTGTAGCGCGGGCTGTGGCTGAGGACTTGACCCACCGCCCAGACGACCTTCTTCGCCTGCTTGATGGTGTTGCCGATGACCATGATGGCCCGGTCGCGGCGCAGCCCGATAGCCCACTCGCACCACGCGCGAAGCAAACGGGTCTTACCTGAGTCCGGCGGAGCGACGATGACAACACGCTCACCCGCGATGAGCATCGCGGCCCACTCAAGAAGGTGCGGCGTGAGTTCCCACCCGTGCACGTACAAGCAATAGAAGTAAAACCCCGTTAGGGTTTCCTCCCGTGCGTTGATGACGTAGAACTGGCGAATGGCTTCGCGGCGGACAGGGCCGGGTGGGAGTTCCTTGATAGCTCGCGCCATCGAGGAAAAGTCTTTGTGGTCTCCTACGTCATAGGTCGTCTTTTCCGTTTCTATGTTATTCGTCATCGGCATCGTCTAGCTCTTCGAAATCATCCGGGGGCGGTAGCTCTAGGGGTTCATCTGTCACGTCGTGAGCGACCGCATCAATGACTTCCTTTGCCGCCTCAAGGTACTCTCGTTGCGTGAGCGCTCCTTGCGGCGGGAAGTTCATGTTGACCGTGATGGTCGGCCCGCTAGAGTCGCTCTTCTTCACGGTAGTCTTGCGGGAGTAGTGCGCATCGACGGCTTTCAGAAGTCCCACGTCATCCTTGAAATCTGCACCACCGACACGGGCTTCTGCCGTGTCCATAGTGGCCTTTTCTACGTCTCGCCAGCGCCATGCACGCCCCATGCGCTTAGCGGCAGTGAAATCCTGCTTCCACTCGGGATTCCTCTCCCAGTAACGTAGACTGAGCGGATTCATTCCTAGTAGTGCGATAGTGGCCTTGCGCCAGTCTGCACCAAGCCGAATGACCTGTAGGTAAAGAGCGAGGATGGAGAAGGGTGTGGTGGAGTCTATCTCCCCATCCGCGATACCGTCCTCGTACTGCCGCCATGGGGCTCCCCTCTGAAGATACCACTGGGAACTTTGTGGCCTCGTGATGGGCTGCCTTCAGGATGTCTTGAGCCCAGCCGAGTGCGAGGTCTGGGGAGATGGGCTCACGGCCGATGCCGTATACCTCATCACCCTCCGGGTCGGTCTCGATTGCAGTATCGTGGGCTGTTCGTTGCAGGCGCATATTCTCCGCATGAAGAATCACCTGTAGATGGTCAGGATTGACGCAACGCCGGTTCTCACACTTGTGGTCTACGTCATACCCGGCTTCAATCGGCCCTCGATAGA
>VFSW01011312.1_pt1 | contig 12553 bp, 14 predicted proteins | sample 5358111 | NCBI WGS metagenome assembly VFSW01 (sample SAMN11554181, study PRJNA540505) | mine drainage metagenome | isolation source: sediment from site ElyBrook_90M | place: USA: Ely Copper Mine, Vershire, VT | collected 2017
AAAGCTATCATCAACACTCACGAGATACAGTGTCTATGAAATCGGGGCAAGTCCACAATCATTTTGCCATTGGTAATCGTAGGGATGCCGGTAGGGCGGGACAACATAATTATATCCATATTGTGTGTAGTCGTAATTTTTGTACCGGTCTAATATGGCCTGCCGGTCCGGAAGCTGTGGGTCCGGATAAGGAGCGCTATCACCGCATGATGGCTCGGGACCCGGATCACTGGTTATGGGATAAAGATTCGGTTCCGTACTCGGATCGACGGGCGGCTGGCCAGGATATTCACCGAATAATATCGAGTCGCTGGCTTGCTGCACGGCCGCTCCGGCTTCTTCATTAGAATTATTATCGAGATCATCATCGCTCAATAAAGCTCCCGGTTGCGGCGAAGGGCCGATTGGCTGCCATACCACATTATCAGGCATCGGATCGACAATCACGCAGCTTGGAATGAACGCCTTTGCCGGCGCACCATTGACCGTATCGTCATTCGGGTTCGTCGAGCATTTTACGAAAATACTTCCGTCCGTTGGATTGCAGAACTCATATGGGAAGCTTTGCTGGCAGCAGGAATCGCATTGCTGCTGAGCCCAGCCCACATTAGCAACCGTCAAAAAGCCAATCAAAAGATAAATCTTTTTCATCTTTAGTTCCTCCCTTATGGATTGATGATATTATTAATTCGCGCTCGGAGACGCGCCTTCCAGTCGGCGACGGTCAAATTCGTTCCGCCCAATCCATAATCGTCATTTGGATCTTGAACGATGCCGTTAATGACAGGATACATCCCACCCTCGCTGAGAGAAGCCGGACCTGGATTAAGCGTGAAATACCCATGCGTGCTATCATATCCAATCCCATCAAAGGTAAGAAGAACAATGTACCCATACCCAGGTTTTACCCACCATCTTAGCTTCGCACCTTCATCGGAACCCCAAAAACCTGCTTGGAACCATTGGGGCGAGTACTCGAATTGGATGCATCCGCCCGAATCGGCAGGAACGGGATATGTGGCCCATGCTGCAGTGCCAACACTTTGGGGCGTTGTGCCCTTTTGTCGTGCTCTCATGTTCTCACCAACACAAAGCGGAACCATTTTGCCCTTGATCTCATCGATGATTGTGGAATTGACAGACACCATGTTAAAAGTTACATACGGGTCTGGCTCCGTTACAACGAACGTATCGGTCACCAAAACATCGGCGATAATATCAGCAGTAAGCAGGGAGGCCGTTCGACCGGTATCCCCAGCAATTTCGGTAACTCTTTTCTGAAATGCGACCATCGCACGGCCCGGATCACCTTTATACGGGTTCGGGTGCATGGCTTTTCCCGACCACATGTAAAACGAAAGCGGGTTATCATCCTGCGCTTGGTAAAAGACGCTGGCAATTGTTTTCATCGAATCGCCCCACGATAGCGTATTCATAAAGCTATCGATTTTGTATTCCGGGTATAGCCTCATTGCATCATCGAGCCATAGGTAACCCTCGGTCACCTGCGAGGGCTGCCCGGAATAAACCGGAGGTACGGACGTATCACGTAGCATGCTGTAAAGCAATGGGCCATAATACGGCTTCGGTTGTGCCATAACTATGGTTGAAACGAATCCGAGTATGGCTGCGAGAGCCATGCTCATAACAAGGTGATATGGTTTCATCGTAAGTCTCCTTTTTGGTTTTATTGAAAAAACTCGATTTTGAGCTATTTTTGGCCCATTGTCGAAGTCCTTAATACAAATATACGACATTTTCTGATGCGACTTTGAAATAGCACTTTTTCCCTGAATTTCATCGCCTTGCATTATTAATGGATGGATAAACTTCGAGCAATCGGAAAAAATATCAAATTTCTTCGTGAGTCGAGAGGGTTCTCTCAAGAAACTCTTGGCTTGAAAGCAGGCTTTCATCGCACTTATATCGGAGCTATTGAACGCGGGGAAAGAAACATAACCATTACTAATCTTTGTCAACTCGCTTCAGCACTCCGTGTGAACCCAAGCGTCCTTTTACTTGATGATTCGTTCGATTGGGAAACTTCTAAGAAATTGTAGTTCCGCTACGCGATAATAGCGCAAGCCTGGCACCTTGCTGAGCCGAAGCAACGATGGGCAGCGCCAATGCGCCGAAAACAGCGAGAAACGATAGCTTTTTCATGCGAAGTAGTGGAAAGTTTCTAATGAGGCGTGATAGCCCCTATTAAGAAGACCTCCGAAACCTCAAAAGGTAACCGAATTTTGTAAACAATCTCACAATTTGTGGAAAGTTACAAGGATTCGACGCGGAATAAGGAAAATCGGACTTTCCTTTGGGTCACACAAGCGGTTTCGGAAACGCAAAAATGGCCGGATGATGAATCCGGCCTCTGAAAATAAAAAATCGGACGAGGCGGCTATTTCAATATCGTCGTCCTGCTCACAGTCCGCTTCGATGAAGCGCCTCGAGCGATAACGATGACAAGCACCAGGAAGGCTATTACCGCAATGGCAATAAGCAGCCATGTATTCGAACTGATGTTTTGCGGTCCTTCCATAGTCGTGCTCGTACTCATGCTGTGGGATGAAGAATGTTCGACGGCCGAGCCGCTACCGGATGAACTTGGCGCTGGTGAAGCGCTGGGGGCGGGTGAAGCGCTCGGGGTAGAGCCGCCTCCGGCCCCATTATCTTGAGCGTGCGCTGTAAAGACGCCAATCGCCAGCATCAGCATGGCGCTCAGCATTATCCAGGAATATTTATTGAAATGGAATCGGGTAGACATAATGATCTCTTTTTGGTTACTGGTTAGTGGTGTCCGAAACGGCCGGCGGAGCAGCTTGTAGCATCTCTCGGTTTCTCGGAGCCGGCGATGCAACCTGCTTCGCTGCGGCCTTTTCCTGAGCAACCGAAAAATATGCCAGCGTGGTGAGGGTGCCGAATCCCGCGATCAAAATAATCCCTATTCCGGTGAGAAGCCAACTCTTCGATACGCGCCCCAGCCAGGGAACCAGGGTCCAGAAGAGAAGGACGATAATGTAAAAAAAGACCGTCGCCCAATTGGGCAAATACTTTAGCGTTTGGTAGAGGAACATAAAGTACCACGCCGGGTGGACACCTGCCGGCGGCTCGCTCGGCTTCGCAAGGTCATACGCCGAGCCCAGCGGCCACGGAAACAGCACGGCAACCGTGAGCAGAATGGCCAAACCGATGAGCCAAATGATCGACTCTCCAAGAAGATAATCGGGAATGAAACGAGTTTCGCCTTTGGCCTTTGCGCTTGCTGGTAGTTCCCTGCCAAGAAGTGCGCTGATGGCTAAGTGCGTCGTTGCAAAAGCCAGCATAAGCATTGGCAAGAGTGCAACATGCAATCCATACATTCGCGTGAGTGTCGCACCGGTGACTTCTTTCGAGCCGCGAAGCCAGCGGACGAGAAGATCCCCAAAAATCGGTATAGCACGAGGCAGTTCGGTACCGATCATCGTTGCGAAGTAGGAGGTCTGATCCCACGGAAGCAAATAGCCAGTAAACCCGAACCCGAGCAGGATTAGAAGCAACACGATGCCCGTCACCCAGAGAATTGCCCGCGGCGTCCGGTAGGACTTCATAAAAAAGACGCTGAGGAGATGGAGGCCCACGATGGCGATAAGGATGTTCGACGACCATGCATGAATGGAACGAATGACGATCCCGAATGGAACTTTGGTCACGATCATCTCGACGCTTTGATGCGCCGCTTCGGGGGTTGGGCGATAGTACACGAGGAGCAACAGCCCCGTTACGATCTGAATCGAAAAAAAGAAAAGCGCAAGACCGCCGAGATGATACCAATAGGAATGGCGATGGTGCGGAACCCGCCGAGCCTTCAAAGCTTCCCACGGTTCGCGTAAATGCAGCGCGTCCACAAAGTCCATTATATCGGCCTTCCTATCGGAGTGAGCGAAACAAGAACATCTTTTGAAGATTGGATAACTTTCAGCTCTGTTAGTGGCGATTTGGGCGGCGTGCCGGGAACGTTAACACCATTAACATCAAATTCCCCGCCATGACATCGGCAATAAAATCCCGGCGCGGGATTTTGGCCGATCAGCATTTGGGCCCGATAGGACACAGTGCAACCAAGATGCGTGCAGGTCGCGGTGAAAGCCCGAATGCGATCTCCCGGCTCGCGAACCACGATGACCGGTTCGCCCTCGACTTCGACAAACTTCGATGGAAGTTCCGCGGTGAGTTCGGAAGCTGGAAACTTTGCAGTCTTGTTGCCGCCAGGAATTCCCTGATACGAAAGAAACTTCGCGGCAGCATAGACGAATGGCGCCGCCCAGGCGATAATCCCGCCCAGAAGAAATCCGCGAAGCACGCGGCGGCGTTTAATGGGAAGATGCTCGAACATGAGTTGCGGAACCTCTCAACGAAAGAATTCAGGCAAGTGACTAACGTCTAAGAATTTTTGAAGTTCAACATCGATTCGATAAATATCGTCCAGACCGATCCACTGGAAATAGAATACTTCACCAGCATCCTTCCCTTCACCATTCACAATATGCTCCCAAAAGTTCGGGAGTTCAACTTTCGCATAAAATAGAAGATCATGCCTCTCTATATAGCGGCTTAAATAAGGCTTATAGTGCCTTTGAATACCGAGCTTCCGAACGAACTGCAACGTTTCGATTCCCGCCTCTTCTCGAATCTCTCGAAGAAGACCGGCTTCGATGCTTTCATCGTTTTCCACCCCTCCACCTGGAAACCGCCAAGGGATCGATGGATCGGCAGCGAAGCTCTGCGCGAGCAATTCACACTTGCCATTTCGTTCTCGCAAAATCAGCGCCGCAGCTCGGACATCGAATGCCACTTCGCTAGCCATTCAAATCCACCCATACCGTCTTTGTTTCCGTGTAGAGATCGATCGCCGCGCGGCCAAGTTCCCGGCCAAAGCCGCTCGACTTGTACCCCCCGAACGGGACAGCGTTATCGGTGGTAGAGATCGTATTGACCCACACCGTTCCGGCCTTGACACGACGAGCAATCCGGTGCGCCTTCTTAATATCGCGTGTCCAAATGGCGGCGGCAAGACCGAACTGCGAATTATTAGCTTCGCGAACCCCTTCGTCCGTGTCCTTGAATTTGATGACGCTCGCCACCGGTCCGAAAATTTCCTCCTGAGCCACGCGCATTTCGTTCGTCACACCTTCGAGTACCGTCGGCTTCATAAAATAGCCTTTCGTTCCGATTCGCGAGCCACCGATTGCCACCGATGCGCCTTCTTGTTTGCCAATCGTCACATAGTTCAGCACTCGATCGAGATGCTCCCGCGAAATGAGCGATCCTAATCGAGTTTTCGGGTTGAGCGGATCGCCCGCCACCATCTTATGCGCCCGCCCCCGCAGGACTGACATAAACTCATCGTACCCAGACTCCTCGACAAAAATCCTTGATCCCGCGGTACACATCTCACCCTGATTGAAGAAAATACCGCCCAAGGCAAACTTCGCCGCCGTTTCGAGATCGGCATCCGAAAAAACGATATTCGGCGATTTTCCACCGAGTTCCAATGAGACACGCTTCAACGTATTAGCGGCGTCGCGCATGATCGCCTTGCCCACTTCCACGCTGCCGGTAAACGCAATTTTATCAATCCCCGGATTCGCTACGATCGCCGCCCCGGTTGTCGGCCCAAAGCCGGTCACCACATTGAAGGCACCGGCGGGCAGCCCAGCTTCTATAGTAAGTTCGGCAAAGCGAAGCGCCGTTAGCGACGTCTCCTCCGCCGGTTTCATCACGATGGTGTTGCCGCAGGCAAGCGCAGGCGCCGCTTTCCACGCCAGCATTTGAAGCGGGAAATTCCACGGAATTATTTGCCCACACACTCCTACGGGTTCCCTCAGCGTATAGACCAGCGCCTCGCCCCCGGCGCTATTGGCGAGCGTTTCGCCCGCAATCTTCGATGGCCAGCCCGCATAGTATTCGAAACACTCGGCCGCCAGCGGAATATCGAATCGCGAGGATTCGAAGATAGGCTTGCCGGTGTCGAGCGTTTCCAACTCGGCGAGTTCCTCGGCATTATCCCGTATAAGTTCCGAAAGCTTCCAGAGCATACGGCCGCGGTCCTTCGGCGATAATTTTCGCCAATCGCTGCCATCTTCGAACGCCTTCCTCGCCGCTCGCACGGCAAGCTCCACGTCCTCCGGACCGGCTTCGGCTATATTGGCGAGGATTTCGCCCGTCGCCGGATTTCGCGTCTCGAACGTCTTCTCCGAAAGCGCATCGACGAACTCGCCGCCGATAAAAAGCTTGCCCGGCTTCGGGCTTGCCTTCTTGGGCCTAAGGTCAACTGGTATATCTTCTGTTGTAGCTGTAAGAATTTCTGCCATAGTGCGCGGTTAACAAAACTTTCCTATAAATAAACCCTATTTTTCAACAGGAATAAAACTCGCTGAATGGTGGAAGCCTATCGCTTCTTCTCGCTCGCCGCACCGGGATGTTCTGCTTTGGCCGCCCGCTCCGCTTGCATTTTTTCCACTTCGTTTTTTAGCTTTTTATAGTACCCCAACTGTTGTTGGAAGTAGCTCTTATCCCCTTTCGCGGCAAGGGAGAGCGCGGTCTCTTCATCACGAATGGCTTCGTTCACACGGTGCATTCGCCCATCGACCAAGGCGCGAGTGTCGTAATAATCAGCGTCCTTCCCGTTTTTACCGATCGCCTCGTTGACGAGCGCGAAGGCATGAGCCACGTCCTTTGAATAGTTGGCAAGCTGCCAGGCGTAATCGTTAAGCAGGTCGGGATCGCGCGTGCCGGTGAACGCCATAATGCGCTCGTAGGTCGCGGCAGTGCTGTCGTTATTTTTCGCCTGCTTATAATGATCGAGCAGCTTTTCAAGGAGTTCATAGTGAATCGTGCTGTCCTTCCCATGTGGCTTCAGCGACGCCATAAATGCCTCCAGCGGCTGCGAATTTCCTTCCACCTGCAACCGAAGATAAGCATAGCGGATCGCGGCATCCCGCGCGACCGTGGGGTCCTTCGTTTTGGCGAGACCCTGCAAGTGGTAGAGCACGCTGTCGTATTTCGACCGCTGCTCGAACATGTCGATCAGCCGCTCCCGCATCGCGATCGACGTGGTGTCGTGCCAAAACGCTGTGTCAACGCTGCCGAGCGTGTTGCGGCCTTGAAGGATGTCGGCGAGACGGTGTTCGATCTCGCTTGGCGTGAGCTTCTCTGGAAACACAATGCGATCAATTTCCTTTTTGTCCGTCCCAATGACGATCATCGACGGGCGGACCATAATGCCATAATCTTTCTCCAAACCGCTTAGTCGCCAACCGAGATTCCGCAGGCTGTCCAGCCCAACGGAAGGCGGCGGATCGACGGCGAAATCGTTCATCGCAGGCTCGAAACGGGCCTTTATGAAGGCTTGAAGACCTTTATTCCCAACGACTTCCCGAGCGAGCTTAATGCTGCTGGCCGCATCAAGATCAAGATCGAATGCCAATGTTGGCTTGCCGGTTTTAACCGAAGTGAGCACTGCGTCATCCCACATCATCTGAAATGGGAATTCGTAGTGCAGCTTCGGCGTAGTGCTCGAATTTGGGCTGGTGAACGGCTGGCGATTGGTAATGTGGAAGGACTGCCCAATCGACTGCCCAGCCGAAAACGCCACCATCCCGCCCGTGGCGAGAAGAGATAAAATGAAATTTCGCAGAGGATTCGTTAGGTTTGTGATTTCCTAAGAACACACGAAGGGCGCTGCGGTTTCCCCTTGGGTCCATTTTTCCTTCAATTTGCAATATTGAAAGCGAGCGTGAGCGGCAACTCTCTCTAATTTTCCAAATAAAAATGGTGCTAAATACTCGCGCACGCGTTTGTGCTTCATTAACTCATACGTTTTTGCGCTAATTTGCGCCATTATGAATTTTTTATTCATAATTCTCTCACTTTTTTCCTTCATCCCTCAACCTTCCGCCTTCATCCTTTCCCCAAAGCGTACGCTTTAAAAATGGCAATGTCAAGAGGCGGCGAAAGGTTTTGCGAAAAAATTGCAGAAGGATGCAATTTCAGGCGGTCTCTTGCGAATCACCGTGCGCCAAATCGGTACCCAAAGAAATGAGGTTCCGCGTCTGAAATGGCACGCACTTGCTGCCGAAGCGAGAGCGCCGTCCGCAGCGCCTCGATTTCCGCGCGATGTGGTGCGCCCGCCTGTGCCGTTAGCGGTTCGTTGTGGATGGAATCGGGTTCCGTTGAATAGAGCCGTCGTTGATCGATCATGTAGTTTTCCGCAACATTTTCGGCGGTGTCGAGCCGCGCAATATGCCGCTCGAATACATTCGGCAGACTATCGGAGGCGACATATTCGCCGGTAAGCTGAATCACCGTGCTATCCGTGATCAAGTCCGGGCGCGTTGCGTAATTCCACGCGATAATCATGTCGTGCCGAACGATTGTATCCAAGTGGTCAGCAATCTTCTGGCACGAATCGCTCGGCTCTTTCCATTGCGGCGTTTGTAAGCGTGCTTGAAGTCCAAGCGCCCAGTGCGAAATGGGCGTCAGGCCGTCTTGCGAGTGATCGGTTGCGCACGCGGCAAGCGTGATGGGGAAAAGAATGGCAATAAGAATCCTGTTGGTCTTCATAATGACCTTTGTAAAGTTAGTTAAGGTTGAAAAAACAGGAAGGACCGCCGCCGGTGAGATCTGTGGGCGAATTTCCGTGGAGAGCTTTAGCGGCGATTGAGAAGTACGCTCTCCACGGAGTCAGGAAACTCCGGCTCGGATAGGTATTAGCGCGAGTTTCATTGTCTTAATGAGTGTACAGTAATGCGTGATAATATAGGAGAGTGTCAAGATGCGGGCCAGATGCAAACCAGCGTAAAACTCCGCGAATGAAAGCAAACCCAAACCGAACGCAAGGCCAGCGTCCTGGAAGCGTTCGGCATGTTCGAGCACCACAAATCAAGTTCGGAGGATTTCGCGCGCCGGAAGTCGGATGAAATCGAATGGGAAGAGCGTAATAGCCGGGCGGGAGGGCACGGAATGGTGGTAGAATAAGTTGTTTCGATATGGACAGAACCCTTGATCACGTCTATGAAGAATCGCGCTCGCTGGACACCGAGAGCAAAATGATTCTGGCGGAGCGGCTGCTCACAGAATCAGCGCCGGAAGCAGGCCATGCGGAAGCGTGGAATAAGGAGATACATCACCGAATAGAGGACATTCGCCTTGGCCGTATCCAATCTTATGATGCGTTCGAGATTATCCGCGAGGCGAAGGAAAATCTCGGAATGTAATGCTCCGAATTCATCCCGAAGCCCGGCAAGAATTTCATCGAGCGGCCGCGTATTACCGAAAAATCAGCAAGGAACTTTCTAAGCGGTTCGTCCTGGAGGTTGAAGAAGCATTCGTTAATGTCCTCGAAGCCCCCACCCTCTATCCTGTTCATTCCGATGATGCGCGGGCAAAGCTGCTCCATGATTTTCCCTATTCGATCATTTACTTGACCGAAAAGGACGATGTGTATATTATTGCCATAATGCACCAAAAGCGAAGGCCCAATTACTGGCGAAATCGCTTGTAACGTACCCGCGCAACGTTACTCCCCTTTCACCCGATCGATCATCTCCTGCGTGAACCCAGCCTTCCGCAGATTCTCTTCGCTGGCGATGGCATTGTGGATGAGGTGCAGGAGTTCGGTCGTCATGCCCATGCTGCTGTATCCGCCATCGTGGAAGAGGTTCTGCATGGTAACCTTTCGCGTGAAATCGCTTAGGAGCGTAACGACATAATCGGCGCATTCCTCGGCCGTCGGGTTCCCGAGCGGCGAAAGGAGATTGGCGAATTCGAAAATCTTATCGAAGTCGATAATGCCGTTTCCCGCGCGCGTGGGCGTCGGACTTTGGCTCACCGTATTCACGCGAATCTTTTTATCTCCCAGCCGCGCTCCGAAGCTGCGGGTAATGGATTCGAGGAGCGCCTTGGCGTCGGCCATATCGGAATAGGTGGTGAAGGTTCGCTCGGCGGCAATGTAAGTGAGCGCAATAATGCTCGCGCCCTCGGCAAGCGATTCCGTGACAAGCGCGCCATGAATCAGCCGGTGCAGCGAAAGGCCGCTCACATCGAGCGTCTTTAGGAACCAATCGTAATTCGCCTTTTCGTATCGCACCTCTTTACGAATGTTCTGCGACATCCCGACCGAGTGAACGACAAAATCGAGCGGGCCAAGCTTCTCCTTTGCCTCCTTGAAGCAAGCATCGATCTCCGTGCTGTTCGAGACATCGCACTGAATAAGCGGCGCATCGCCCAGCAGCTTCGCAAGTTCCGCCGGCTTCCCGACGCGCAGCGCGACGGCGACGTTGCTGATCGCAAGCCGGGCGCCCTCGCGGTGCGCGGCCAGCGCAATTTGCCAGCCCAAACTCGTCTCATCGAGTGGGCCAAAAATGATTCCCTTCTTCCCCTTAAGTATTCCGTACGATTTTTGTGACATAAAGATTTAAAACAAAAATAATCTATTCCAGACCGAACCTGTTTATAATGCCATTGCGAAAATCCTTTGGCGACCAAAGGGCGCTTGATTCTCCTAGCGATGACGGGATTAAACTACTTTGATTGTGACTGCGCCCCGAATTCGTGAAAGAGTAATCCGGTGAGCAGCTTCGGATAAAAATACGTCGTCTTCTGCGGCATGAATCCGCCCCGCTCTACAACGCGCTGCATCTCCGACGGCCGAACGGCTCGCAGATAGAACACCATATTCCACACTTGCGACTCCTCTAAATCGTCCACTTCCCGCACGGTGTGCGGATAAAGCACATTTCGCCGCTCGTCGATCTGCTTTCGCGACATGCCCAGCATCGGAATAAGAATGTCCTCTTCCAGCCGCAAAGCCGGAAGATCGGTAGATTCGCGTACCTGCGCTCGCACATCGCGAATGAGCATCCATTTCGGATCTTCCGAAAACTCGATTAGAGTGAGCGCGGAATCATCCCGATCCAACTCCGCCATGCCTTCTTCACGGCTGGTAAATGGAATGAGTTCAAAACGCTCCGCCAGCTTCTGCAACAATTGAAACTGATCGAAGCCGAGCACGTCATGCAAAAGTCTATGGGTCGGCAAAATTACGGTTCCTTCGGCATGCAGGTTTGCCAGAAATACCATCATGTATTCGCTCCCTCGGATCTCGGGATGCCGTTCGTGAAATTCCAACGCCGTTTCATAGCGATGGTGTCCATCCGCTATGATAACAGGCGTATTGGCAACAAGATGTGAAATTCTGCTCTCCGCCGTCTCATCCGGCAATCGCCAGAGGAGGTGCCGCACGGTATCTCCCGAAGGGAGCGATTCTTCCACATCGGCAAGCGGCGCAAATGCGGCAGCAACTTCCAGCGTTTGATCGAACAGGAAGCTGGCGTCGGCAATCAGGCCGAAAATCGGCGAGATATTGGCATGGATTCGTTCCATCAGCGCAAAACGATCCTTCTTTGGGGCAATATGCGTTCGCTCGTGCGGCAAAACATTACCCGCGGAATATGGGCTGAGCTTCAATCGTCCGATAACGCCGGAGCGCGTGACTTCCCCACCGTCCGGTTTTGAAAAAATCTGGCGATAGACAAAAAACGCCGGATGCTCCTCGCGTTTTAGTATGCCTTGCTGTTTCCACTCGTGAAAATATTTCGTGGCGCTCTCATAAGGATCCGCATCGCGATTCCATTCGATGCGAATCACGTTGCGCGGATCGCGATCGTAAAGAATGTCGCGATACTCATCGGAAATTACATCATACGGGGGCGAAGTGACGTTCTCGATTTGAGTGAGTAATGAATTGTATCGAGTGGCAATAACGGGGAGGAATTCTGGCATGGAGGGCCGTGAGTGAAAAAAAATTGGTTCGTCAGTCATGGTAACCAAACTCGGAGAGCGCCTGCTTGTTCTGGCGCCAATCGCGCTTGGTCCGAACATGAAGTTCGAGGTAAACAGGCATCCCCAAAAAGCGTTCGATTTCCTGGCGAGCTCGTGTACCGACGGATTTCAGAGCCTCGCCATTTCTTCCGATTAAAATCGCCTTCTGCGAATCGCGCTCGACGATAACATTCGCGCTGATAAACCACTTCCCCGCCGCGCGCTCCTTGTATTCGAGTATCTGCACTTCGGTCGAATAGGGAATCTCCTCCTTGAATATTTGAAAAACCGCCTCACGAATAAATTCGCCAGCAAAGAAGCGGTCGTTCTGGTCGCTAAGTTGCTCGGGATCGAATAAGCGTTCGCCAGTAGGAAGATACTTGCGAAGAATAGCAACAAGCTCCTTCAAATTGTAGCCATTCTTCGCGGAGAGTGGTAGGATCTCAGTAAATTCCTTCTGCTCGCCATATTGTGCAAGGGTTGGCAGCATTGTTCTCTTATCTTTCAAAAGATCGGCCTTCGAAAGCGCGAGAATCATGGGTTTTCCACCGGCGGCTTTCACATATTCTCCCCATGCTTCCGGCAGCGCGCGATCAAGCGAAAGCTTTGCTTCGGCGAGAACAAGAATTACGTCGGCGTCCCCAAAGGAGCGGCGAACGTCCTTCAGCATGGCTTTGTGAAGGAGCGTCGTGGG
>VFSW01011313.1_pt1 | contig 12553 bp, 17 predicted proteins | sample 5358111 | NCBI WGS metagenome assembly VFSW01 (sample SAMN11554181, study PRJNA540505) | mine drainage metagenome | isolation source: sediment from site ElyBrook_90M | place: USA: Ely Copper Mine, Vershire, VT | collected 2017
GCCATTTTTCTGCGCCCGTCCTTATAACGCGCCACATTCCAGATTCAAGCCCCAATCCAAAAAAGATATCCAATGCCCCCCCCTGCGACAATCCGCCGCACCCAACATTGCGCAGCCGATAAAATCGAACCATTAAGGATTACTTAATAGTTCGCGCCGCCCGTGTTAAAATGGGCAAAGATGGCGCGAGATTTGGCGCAACAATCCCGAATTGTTACCATTTTCGCGTGATCCACTCCGCAAAGCACAAGCAGTTCAGGGACAGCAACGCAAACCGCAGCAATCACTCAAGGGCCAAGAAACCAGACATATCGGCCGCGGTGGAGCGGCTTGGCTTGCTGCTGATGAATGAGACAGAGCCTCGGCGCCGTCTCACTGTGGCGATGCTTGAACTGGGGGCGGACATCGGGCCGGTCGAATTGTGCAAGCGCGCGGGAGTGGCGGTCAGCGTCTATTACGATGCCCTGCGCGATCCAGAGTTCCAGGCCGCGCGGCGTGAAGCGATCATGGGCATGTTCGGGGGCATCCAGCGGTTGGTTCGCTCCATTGATAAGAACATGGACCTGCCGGGGCAGGGCGGCGCGTCCGACCGTCGGCTGGCGGCGCAGATGGCCGGCCTGGTCATGCCGCCGGGTTCGCACATTCAGATCAACAACTCGGTCAACATGTATCAGGATCGCACCGACGCCGCGCAACTACTGTGGAGCTATCTGGCCATGAACTGGCCGAAGGAAAGATGGCTGCCGGCAGTGCGGGATCAGTACGAACATGGGAATTTGCAGCCGACTATGCCTCCGTTTCCACAATTGCAGACTCGGCAGGACGTTGGCGCCGACGGGCCGGAAGACGTGGTGGACGGCGAGGTAGTGGATGGGGCGGAATAGATCGGATGGGACATTTTCAGGTGCATGGCGTCTCCGTTATGCGAACCTGCGGGCCGCTTCCAGGCCGGGGGCGTCGCCACAACCCAGAGAAATTGCAAGGTCCGCGAGGATGCGTTCTTCGCTCGCCTCGATCATTGTTGCTGGAACTTCAAACACGTCGAATTTTCGGTGCTTCGTTTCCACGACGGTTACGTTGCGTCCATGCCATCGCATGACGCCCCATGCCGGCGAGTACCGAAATGGATCGGAGATGTCTAGCTGGCGGGCAATGTAGCCGATGTTGAGATTGTCAATTTCCCGGTGGAATCTCGCCATCGCTTGGTATCCAGACAGCCGTTTAATTCGCTTTAACATAGTTACTCCTTTTCGGCCTTTGCCGCCATCTGTATGAGTGTATCGAGTGTCACAGGACACCTCCCGTCTGCTGGTGTTTTCGCGGCTTCACGTCACCGATCCAAAAATCTCCCCGGCCCGGCCCGTGAACATTCCGGACGTATATCGAGCCGGAGTTTTTCTCTTCATCCGTCGTTTCGTTTTCCGCGACGGATTTTGGAGAACGCCGCGCCGAAATAATTCGCCGAATTCCGTCGGGAAAACCGTTTCCGCCGCGAGTGCCGCCACTCCTAATTTCGTAAATCACGGTAATCTCCTTGCTGGCCCTGCCGTCCGGGCCGCGACGTTGGATCATTCGTCTGAAGGGTCTATCATACCACCATCGGCACGATAGTCAAGAGAGAATCGGGAAAAATTCCAAGATTTTTTTGGGATACGTTTTTTGTCAGTATGTAGAATCAAGAGGAATCTGTGCGATGCGCCAGACGATGTAAGCGGCCGCCGTGATCAGCAGAATCACCTTGAGCCACCTATGATTTCGGTAGATGTAGATGTTATTTTCGGGCATTGTAAATCCACGCGAGCAATCCGGCCGCGAGTTGGAGCAAGGTCAGCGCCTTCAGCAGCATGTTCGTATGCGATGCGTTGTTCACTCTTGTATCGGTTCCTTCCCGCAGAAGACACAGAATTTGGCGTCCTCCACGACATTGCAGCCCCCGCCGCCCTCAATGTTGTAGGTGAAATCGCCGTTGAAGTTTATCTTGCCTCTGTTAATTTCTCCGCGCATCAGTTGGTAGACGATGGCAATGGGCGAGTGGCTACCTTCGCCGACCAATTGCGCGAACCTGTCGCAACAGTAGTGCTTCTCGGTCATGGTTGTGTTCCCTTTTTCTCGCCAGCCCTTCGATCGGGCATAGTGTAAGGCCGCATATCGAAGAGCGGCCCAGCCACCAAGTTCATAATTGCGCTTGCCGTCTTCTCGGAAGCAAACGGAACCATTTGATCTTGAAAAATCTACGGCTATTCCTGGACAAAGCTCTTTGAAAATCTCCAGCCACATTAGTTGCATTTCGTCTGTAATTTCTTTATTCGGTCTGGTCGTGGGTTTTCCCCGTTCACTTTTATAAATCACTGGGGTAGACGCCTTATTTGCTTTTTCACTCATGTTTGGTTCTCCTCGCCGGGGAACGTTACCGGCGTCGTAAAAGTAACCCCGACCACCCGACCTTCGCGGCCCACAAGCCTGCGCAACGACTTGAGCGCGTACTTTTTCGCCGCTCGATCCCCAGCGCGAAAAGATGCGTAGGCATGGCGCGGGGGTTCGATGCAGTCCCTGGAGAGAACTTGCACCTTAACGAATTGGATCATTTCCGCACCACTCTCGTCGCCACGCCCTGGATTGCCGCTTCGATCGGGTTCGCGCATTGGATCGGCCCCGTGTTTGAGTCGCTCCAATCATTCCATTGCGGCACTTCGCTGAACTCCGTTGCCAGCCGCGCGAATAGCTCTGAGCCGATCCACTTGCGCCGCCAGTACAGCATATCGTTGGCCATGATGTCATTAAGCGGCCCTGGCGTCGGCTTGCTCGACACGCCCACTTCGTGGAGGCAGACGGCTTCCGCGCAGTACCAGACCTCCCAGCCGCGTGATCTGGCGGTGTAACACCAGTCTGACTCGATGCCGCATAGGAGCATGTTCTGGTCCAGCAGGCCAATGTCTGGGAGCGCGGAGCTTCGCACCATCAGGAATGAGCCGTTGACCCAGGGCATCTTGCGCGATGCGTTACACTGGCCCAGAGACACGCGGCCCTGATGGTGGACGCCGGCCGGGTAAGCTTCTCTGCAGCCCGCGTGATATATATAGTCAGGATCGGCGTAGACCAGTTGCTTGACGCCAGCGATTGCGCAACGCGGGTGGCTGTCCATGAACACGACCAGTTGCCAGATGCAATCGGGTTCGGGGTAGCAGTCCTGGGTGGCCAGCACGAAACATTCGGGCCGCGCGTCCAACGCGACATCAAGGATGTGCCGGCGCATCAGGGCATTCCAAGCACCAGTGCAGTACAGGTTGGTGTCGTTGTTGTCCCAGACGATGGTGGTGCATTGTTGCGTCTGCTTGCCGATGGCGATCCACAGGCGCTCCAGTTGTTCGGGCTTGCCGTAGTGCGGGACAAAGACGGGGACGGTCATTGCTTCCTCCAATAGCCACCCTGGTTGTCGATCTGGATGATCTGGGTGGAGATGCCATGCTCCGCTCGAAACTCATCCACGGCTTGCCTGCATTCCCTCATCAGAAAAGAGTCTAACCAACCCAGGCCTGCAAGCAATCCGCAACCCTAGACGACGCGGGCCGGACGTTGGGGCGATTCTGGCTTGGCTGTCGGCGGTCATTTCGTGGCAGGAATCGGTCAGTGCTTTTGCCAGCAGATCAAGATATTGGAGGCGGAGGTTCATTGGTTCCATTGGTTTCCTTGGTTTGGCCCATTGAATCGGAGATTCCGCGCTCAACCATGTCCCACTTGCGTGCGCAGTAAGCGTGGGCAAGGTAGTGAATCAGGTGACGGAAGGTAGCGAATGCTATTGAACGAGCGTTGTTCTCATGCAAAATCCATGGTTCTTTATCCGGCACACCGCACCGAATGCCGCCGTCGATCCTCTGCTCCGGCGCAAGCAGTTCAGCAACGGCGCGATAGTACGCACCACACAGATACGATTGCTCAATCTGCTCTTGCGTAAGGCTGGGTGCGGTCCGTGCGGGCGAAACTGGGGTGCCCTCCGTTCTTTCCTGATAGTCGCGCGACCAGCGTGCCAAGCCCTCCTCCGCCACCTGAGAAAGTGGCTTTGTTTTCTCCTTGCAGTGGATATGCGCGGCGTAGGAGAGCGCATCCTTATAGTTTGCGAACCTGGCGTTGAGCTTGCCGTGTTCGTCGGTGAAAATCCATGGACTTTCCAGTCCGCCGGAGATTTTAACGCTGGGCGGAATCAGGCTGATAATGGATTCAATCTGCGCGCCCCAGATGGTTCCGAGCGGGGATTCGAGCGCAACGCTTTCGGTTCCGGGATCGTGTGACGGTTTTGGGGGATGCAGCCGCGCCCTCCATTCCGCCAATTCAAGAGAGCGGGTTCGGCCACAGATGCAGCATTGATCTTGGGCGGTTCGGTTGAAATATGAGCCGCGGTTGAAGTGCCAGCAGTGGCGAGGATCGTCTCGTGGCAGCGATAAATCGTGCGATTCTTCATGGGATGGCGTCTGGAATTGTGCATCGCTCATTGGTTTGCCTCTTTCGCTTTGTCCAGCACTTCTTGCATGGTGTCGAGGAAATTGTTGCTGGCCATTAGTTTCCCGCTCATCCAGCGCGAGATGCACGCCTGGGTATAGCCGGCCAGTTTGGCTATCTGGCTTTGGGTCATGCCGCACTTGGCGGCGCGGCGTCTCAGCGTCTCGTGCCGATGCAGAGCGATCGCCGCCAACTTCCGCACGGCCATGTCTGGAAACTATAACAACGAGTTATCGTCCGTCAATTGCATTGCCCATTGTGAACAGCGCATGATTCCGCCGTGCGTTACACCTTCAAGTGCGGCGACTCGCTCTGCGGCCATGCCGGAGAGGTCGTCGTTCGAGCCAACAAGCGCATTCCCGGCCGACTGAAATGCCCAGCTTGCGGCAAGCCCAATTACCGTCACGACCTGATGGCTGATTTGGTTACAGTGGTATTTGACCGAGAAAAGTCCGCATATAACGGGCGATTCCCGTACCAGTCCCTGTCGTTCCCGCGTGGCAGCGACAGCAAGCCGGTGGTTGTGCAGTCGGCGGAGCATGAGCGGAGTTTGAGGCGTGAGTACAACTTCGTGGGCGAGTCCGGCCTGACGCATTCGGGCCTGGACCGCAAGCGACCTAGCCGACAATTGGAATTTGGAGCGCCGCAGGCCGCGGAGATTGCCGCCGCCCGGTGTGAATGAATCAATGGCAGAAGCAGCAGAGGAACATCCCGTCGAAACAGGAACGGCATCCGCCGCCAATCCTCCTGCGCCAGCCCCGGCCCCGGCCGAACCAATGGCGTCCGCTGCGGACGATGCCGGTCAACGTGCCGAAGACCAGCGTGAGAAGCGGCGTGAACACGCCCGAAAGGTGCTGGCCGATTCCGGTAAAGCGCAGGAGAAGCCGGCAGACGAGCCGCAACCCGAACCGAGCGATCAGGGCCGCACCCCTCCAAAGACAGCGACTGCCGCTGCGCCGGCGGAGAGCCAACCCAAGCCAAACGAACCGGCCGAAGATGCCCACCTTGGGTATCAAGGCCTGGATCGCAAGACCTGGAACACGCTATCGCAGGCGCAGATAATCAAAGACTTTAAGGCGGATGAGTGGAACAAACTCCCCGCCGACATCAAGCGAGCGCTCTTAGCTCATGCAAGAAGCGTGGTTTCCGAGCGTACCAAGCAATTTGAGGCGCAAAGGAGAGCGCAGCAGGGCGAGCCAGAGCCGCAGGCTGCTGTGGCAAGGCAGGAGGCTCCTGCGCCAAGGACAGAGAGGGCCGATCCTCAATCCCCGCCGGCACGGGCGGCTATTAAGGATTTGGCTGGCCCAAAGCTGAAGAAAGTGGCGGAACTGTATGGGCTGGACGCCGAGCAATCCATCTTGGATGCCATGGAGGCTGTTTCTCAGGAGAATGATCGCATCAGGGCAGAGGACAATGCCCGGCACAACGCTGCCCTCGAGGAGACAAAGAAGACGATCGAGCAAATGAGGACGGTGCAGAAGGCTGCCGTCCAGGCCAACTATGACCGCATAGAGCATGCAACGCGGGAGCAAGTGGCCAAGGATTTGCCGGTGTACGGAACTGACGATGAGTCCTGGTCCGAGATTCGCACCGAAGCATTGGACGATTTCAACGCCCGGCGCTCCGCCAATTTGTCGGCGGACTGGGCGTACTGTTTGACGAAAGCCGCGCGGAACAAGGGATTTGCGGATCATTTCCTTGAGGCCCAGCGGCAGTTAGCCAACGCATCGAAGAAGGCCATCCGGGGCACGCCGGAACGGCCTGAATCGGTGGTTAGGGACGCGCCCAAGCCAAAGAGCCGGCGCGAAGCGGCGGAGTTGGCCTTGCGGCTTCTTCAAGACAACAAGGATGTCGAGGAAGTCCGGCGGGCGCTGCGGTAGTCGAAAATTTGTCATTCGCTTTGAAAGGCGGACAACGTGCCAGGCAGAAACATTCTGACGTTCTCGGATTTCATCAAATCCACCAACGAGTATAAGATCAGCGGCCCCCGCGACTTGATTAACGATACGGTGTATCGGTCATGGTGGCTCGCCGACGCCATGAGCGACCTGCCGGAGCGGCAGTTGCTTCAAGGCGGTTCGACCATTACCGATCGCAGCCAACTTACCAAGCAGAGCCAGTTTGCCTTCTACAATCCCGGCGATACCTTTACGCCGTCAGATACCCAAACGTTGACTAAATTGCAGGCTCCGTGGTGCTTCTGCAAGTGCAATTACTCGTGGACGGAAGAGGAGATTGATCTTAACGAAGGGCCGAAGGAAACGGTGTGGGTCGATCTGGCCGAGGCCAAGCGCGAAGCCTGCTGGGTGGACAACCTGACCGGCATCGAAAATGCGATCTGGACCCAGCCGAACCAGAACCAAATGGAATCGCTAGGCGCGGCGACAAGGCCGTACAGCATCCCCACTTTCGTCTGCGAGAATGGCATACAGCCGGCCGGTTGGACGACCACGATCGAACAGGCGGACCCGACGCAACTGACCTTCTGGCAGAACCCGGTTCAGAACTACGCATCGGCGGCCATTGACTCAACATTGGTTCCGGCGATGGAAACGCTCCATCCGCTCCTCAACTTCAAGTCGCCGGGCACGAAAGAGGAGTATTTCCGCAAGACGGAGTTCAAGAAGTTCAAGATTTACACGAATCTGGACGGCCGATCGACGGCGGTTCGACTGATTCGGCAAAACAACGATAGGAACTATCCGAAGAATGACGCCGGCTGGGCGGTGGATGATCCTGTATTTGCGGGCATCCCCATCAGTTGGGTCGAGGCGCTGGAAACGTATGGCTACGCCGCGGGCCAGCCGCGATTCTTCTGGATCAACTATCAGTACCTGTTCCCGGTCTGGCACAAGAAGCGGTATATGTACGAGTGCGACCCGATCCCCGGCGGACCTACCCAGCCGTTTAGCTGGGTGGTTTATCTCAGCACATGGATGAACATCTTCTGCCGGAGCCGACGCCGGCAGGGCATCATTGTTCCGGTGTAATTGGAGTATTTGCCGCCTAGCGGCCATTGAAAGCGAGTAGCAAATGGGACTTGGACAAATTGGATTCGGCGGGTCTAGCGCATATCCCAAGCAGGGCGTGCAGCTTCTGAACCAGACTGGACAAACCCTGTATCCGGGCAATGTGGTGGAGATTGACGAACTGCAAAGCTCATCGGCCAGCCAACCGGCGGCGGGCAATGCGGCCAACCCGGTCGGGTTCGTTGACTCCCTCAACATTGGACTTGGCAATGGAGTGCTTGCGACGTTTGCCGGCTTGGCCGCTGGCGTGAAATACGCATTCGTATCGTCGCCCAGTGCCGTCGCTCCCGGCGCTCCATTTACAGCGCAGTGCATTGAAACGGCCGGCGCCGTTCAGGTGAACCCGCTGTACTCCCAGGTGCTTACCATCACTGGATCGCCGACGGGCGGATCGCTGATTTTCAGCGTCAGCAATTCCGCCGGCGTATCCGCGGCGACGGCGACCTTCAGCAGCACCGTTGCCACCACTCTGTCTAATCTGACCACTGCTTTTGCTGGCGCTACCGGCGTTGGGACAAACAATGTATTTGTGAGCAATACCGGGACGTACAGCTTCACCATTTCGTTCTCGCCGTCGGCGACGACCAGCCCCGGCCTGACCACAATCACCGGCAATGGCCTCACTGGCGGAACCAGCCCAGCCGCGACAATCGCCATGAACCCGACTGGAATCGTGGCTGGAACGAAGCTGACGCCGGTTGCCGGCCAGACCTATCTTGCCCCAACGTCGGCTTTGGCCCAGCAACAGCTTCTGACGGTGGTATCGGCCCCGACCAGCTTTGCACTGACCGTCACCAACAGCGCTGGCGCGCAGACGGCCGGAACAGTGACGTACAGCGCCACGGCGGCCACCTTGGCCAGCAATATCGCCACGGCGCTTGGTGCATTGACCGGCTTTAGTGGAACGACGGCCAACGCCATCGGAGGCCAGATTCTGGTTACGTTCCCGCCTTCGGCAGGCCCAATGGGATTGATGACGGTGCCCAACTACTACGGCGGAACGCTGCCTTCAATCAATATCGGCGAGTACAACTCGACCATTTCGCAGGGTTCAATTGTTGCGCTCGCTCTTGAAGCGGTGACGCCAACGGTGGTCAGCGGAAACTTCGGCGCGCAGCTTAATCAGGCTCCGTCCGCCGTTCCCAGCGCTGCCGGCGCGGCCAACCCGGCCGGATACAGTTACCCGCAGTATCTGTTGCGGTGCGACTTCAACAGCCTGTACTCGCGAGGGAATACTGGAGCATTGTAAAGTGAGTCAGTGATGGATGGCCGACCAGACTTACACCTACCAGCAGTTGCAGACGGCGGTTACGCACGTCTTGGCCGGCGCTCCCAATTCGGGCAATCCGGCCGGATACATCGTCAATAATGCCCTGAATTGGGTGGTCAATCAGCGTGCGTGGTCATGGCGGCAGCGTCCACTCAACATTGACATCTCCCAGATCGGCATCTCTGGAGTCGCCCGCTCTAGCGGCCGCCTTCAATCGACAACCAGCACCGCCCATGGCAAGCAGGCAGGCTACTACGTCGGTATAAACGGTACGACAGTATCCACCGGCGGAAGCCTTGACGGGGGTTACACCGTTCAATCAATCATCGACGTGACGAACTTTTACACCGCTGGAACAAGTCTGGATACTGGCGGCACTATCAGTTATGCCGGGGCGTTTGTTGCCCCCGGCCAGGTGGCAATGCCTTCGGACTTCTCGTCCATCCGGGCACTATTCACCAATCCGCAGTCCGGGCAGAATGGATGGGCGGTAGACCTGCTCGATCTGGTCATGCGGCGCAAGACGCAAAATGGGGCGACTGTCCTGACTAGCGATATGTTTTATGCGCTTAGCTGGCTTCCCCAGGCAGTGACAACCACCGAGCCGACGTGCTTCATCCATTATTTTCCGGCACTTACGGGTTGGAGCATTTTTCAGGGCATGTACCTGCGCAAGCTGCCGGCGCTAGTGAATCTGACGGATACGCCGGACATGCCGAGCCAGCACCAGCTTCTGCTTTACCATGCTTGCCGGGCATTCGCCCAAAGCACTGAGGAAGAAAAGCACGGCGAGGATTGGTTGATCGTCGGCCAGCTTCTCCCGCAGTTTGCCGCGGATGACGATGCGCTGCAGAAGCCGCAGGCCCAGTACAAGGTGTCGCGCCGGCACGAAGAGCCGCCCAACGCGGAGTATGCGTCGGCGGCATTATTCCAGGCACAGCCGCAGGCGCAGGGCCAGCCGATGATGGCCGGATCGGCGGGATAAATGGCCGACGCGACCATGTACAACTTCCAAGCGCTGCAGGAAGCGGTGGTCCATGCGCTGGACGGACAGCCGAACGCCATCAATCGCGCCGGACGCATCGTTAATCGGGCAATCACCTGGATCACAAACCAGTACCGATGGCGTTGGCGCGAAAAGCCCATCGCCATCGGCATCAATCAGGTCAACTTGCCCAACGGAGTGCTGGCGGCCAATTGGAATTACAATCCCTATCGGAACGCCACGGTGACTTCGCCGTCAGCATGGGACGCGGGCGGGACAACCACCGGCTCTCCCATCTACAGGGACGGCGCGAACACCATTTGGGTCTACTCTCCCAACCATGGCTTGCAGCCCGCCCTTTACGTTTCGATCAATGCGGCGTTTCAGTCGGCCTCAGATACCGCCGTTTTTACGGGCGCATTTACCGTTTTGACAACGCCGGACGCCAACACATTCACTTACGCCAATACGGGGCCGCAGGACTTGAACGCGCTGAACAAGGGCGGAACAAGCCCATACGGGTACTGGGTTCCTGGTCATTACGTTTTGCCCAGCGACTTCTCGGCCATCCGCACGTTGCGCTGTCCCACTTTGAGCTTGATGCGCGTCACGCCGGTTACGCTGGATGAGATTTTCCGGCTCCGCCAACTCGTCATTACCACGACGTTGGAGATATTCTATTGCGTCAGCAGCCTGCCGCAGGCGTCATTGACGACGCCGCCAGTGCCGATTCTGTATATCTTCCCGACCCCCACTGCGACTGTTTTGAACTACCTGAACGGCATTTATGTCCGGCGGATATGCCCGCTCACCAATTTGACGGACGTGCCGGATATTCCCGAACAGTTCCTGGACTTGGTATATTGGACATCGCGGGCCATGGCCGTCAGCAGCGAGCAAGATAGGGCGGGTGAAGATTGGCGCATGGTGATGAGCCAGTTGGAGCAGTTGAAGGCGGAAGATGCGATGGACCAAGAGCCAGAGGGCTACATGAAGCCGCTGGCCAACGAGACAAGCGGCGTGTTTGTGAATGAATTTGGATTGCGTCTGATAAACGTCAACTAAGAAAGGACCACCATGAACGATACCCAAATCCGGCTCATCGGCTTGCTGCCAAAGAACCCGTCCGAATTGGTTGAGGGCGGCGCCAATGCCATCGGGACGATGGAGGAGTACATCTACAGCCAGCAGTACGAGAAGATGGCCAAGAGCAATTACGGCCCGCGGTGGCGCAAGCGGTACGTCCAATACACCGTCAATCTCAGCGCCAGCGGCCCCGTGAATTTCCCAACGCTTCTTCCGGCCTACTCTCGCGTGACGCACGCTTTCCTGACGTATGACACGGCGGTAAGTTTTGTAACGGCTACCCAGCTTGGCATCGGCGTAACGGGCCATGCGGCGGACATCATCCTCGGTGGCGCTGGCACTACTAAGAACACGCAATACGTTGGCTGGCCCGCCGCGGGCGGCACTAACACGGACAACAGCACCGGCGCCACCGGCTTGCAACTCGTGCTATCTCCGGTGAACAGCAGCGGCGTGGCCACGGGAACAGCCACGGGCACTGTCCGGGTGAACCTGATTTTCGATCAGCTTGAGTTGCCGTTCCTCCATCCGTAATCACGATGGGGCGTGAGCAATGTCAACCCTGGGCGGCGGTTTCAATCCCCTCTTGGCAGTCCTTACCGGCCAGGGACAGGCTCCGCAGACTCCCGGCGGCGGCCAGGCCCAACAGCCGCCGGGGCAAGGCCAACAGGGCGCTCCGCCGGGCCAGCTTATTTGGGACTTTCCGACCAAGGGCAGGGACAGCAACTTTCCCTATCGTGAGCAACCGCCCGGAACAACCCCCGACTGCCTGAACGTGGTGGCCTATGCCCCGCCCACCCAGCGGGCCAGGGGCGGCCAGCGCGGCGGGACTTCCAAGCGCTACGCCTCGCCCCTGGGCCGCCCGTCGCCCATTGTGAACATGGCCCAGGCGACATTCGAGTCGGTAAGTGCCACGCTGATTGATGATAACTTCAAATACCAGACGGGATACTTGCAGCCCAGTTCGGCGCGCAACTGGTATACTTACCAGAGTCTGGCCGGGGCAACGTCCATCATTTTGGCGTCGGGCCAGTGGATCGGCTACACCACGCCGAGCGATGCGGATTACTTTTTCATCGGGACGCGAAGCAACGCCATAGTTAATGTGTCCGGCGGCACTGCCACGGTTGGGGCCATTGCCAGCGGATACTCCCAGTCAGTGGTTGCCAGCACGCTAACTTCAGCGCAGTCGGCCGGGTCGAGTTACACAATCAGTGCGTCCATGATAGTCCCGTCCGTGGCGTCGTCGGTAATCGACGTGGCGATCGCCGGCAAGATCAACCCGGCGCTGGTGACTGATGGAAGTGGAAACACCTACTATACTTGCACGCTGATTTCCCTGAAAATCAATCAGGCCACGTCGAAGATCGTCTGCAAGGCGATCGACGTGTATGCCGGGGCGGCCAATGCGAGATTCTTGTACGTGCAAGGCTCCGTGACCATTCCATTCTCCGCCGTTTCGTTTTCTCCGGGGACTTCATGCCTGGTGAAAATGACAATCACGCCCTCCAATGTCTCATTGGCCATCAATGGCATTGCTGTCATGTCCGCCAATAGCACGCAAAACTCGACCATGGGCGGAGTGGGATTCGCGGTACAGCAGGTGGCCGGGTCCACGCAGCCGGGCGTCGGGTTCACCAATGTCACGCTAGTCTCGGAATCATCGGCCAACAATACCTCCCTTACCAC
>VFSW01011314.1_pt1 | contig 12552 bp, 9 predicted proteins | sample 5358111 | NCBI WGS metagenome assembly VFSW01 (sample SAMN11554181, study PRJNA540505) | mine drainage metagenome | isolation source: sediment from site ElyBrook_90M | place: USA: Ely Copper Mine, Vershire, VT | collected 2017
TGACAGGTATTGCACCCACACAGCTTGCCACTTGGTAGGCCAAGGCGTTCGCACCTCCTTCGTGGCCCGCCAGCAAGGGGATTGCAAAATGGCCGCCTTCGTCCAGGATCACCACCGCCGGATCGGTGTGCTTGTCCTGCGACAGTCCGTCCAGAAAGCGCACGGCGATGCCGCAGGCCATGACGAGTATCCAGCGGGGTTTGAGGGGGTAGGCGCTGCGGAATTGATCTTTGTGTGACACGCTGTCATTAAGCCAGGGTTGAAACAATGTGCCGTCCAGCTGGGCTTGCAGCAAATAACCCATGGGCAGCGCCGTCTCCCGCACCAGCCATATTCCTGTGGCGTGAGTACTCACGCAGATTTCTCCGGTTTGTCGCCCAGCCTGAAAATATGCGTGTAATGCGCCGCATAGAGACTAGACTCCAGGCCTTCCTCGGCGGCCAGTGCCCGTCCCACCAGAAGCATCGAAGTCAGCTGCCAGTCCTTGACCTTCACTTCAGTGAGCAGCCGGCCCAACGTGCTTCGGTGGCTGCGCTGGTCGGGCCAGGTGGCCCGGTACACCAGTGCTGCGGGGGTGTCTGCCGGATAATGACGCAAGAGGTCGACAACGATTTTTTTCAGGTGTGGGCCCGACAGGAAGATGCACATGGTGGCTTGGTGGCGTGCAAACTGCTCGATCGATTCCAGCTCAGGCACGGCGGAGGCACGCCCTGATACGCGAGTAATGACAATGGATTGCGAGACGCCGGGGCGGGTTAGCTCGCTGCCCAATGTCGCGGCGCAGGCGCTAAATGACGATACGCCGGGCACGATCTCATAATCGATTTCCAGGCGCTCAAGGCGCCGCATCTGCTCTGCAGTTGCTCCATAGATGGCCGGGTCGCCGGAATGCAGGCGTGCCACATTTTTTCCCTCAGCCTTGGCTTGTCGGTAAAACGTTTCCTGTTGGTCAAGATTCAGAGAGGCTGTGTCGTGTATTTCGGCATTAGCGTGGCAGTGCTGCAGTAATTCCAGTGGGACCAGCGAGCCGGCATAAAGCACCAGCGATGCCTCGCGCAGCAGGTTCGCGCCGCGCAGGGTAATCAGGTCGGCGGCGCCAGGCCCTGCGCCAATAAAATAAACTTTCATGGGTGTCGTTTTTCTCTCGGATTCTGCCGGATCAGCAGGGTGGACAAGTAGCCGCTGGAAGTTTCTGGTTCAAGCCGGGTTAGGTCGGCGCACAGCACTTCGCCTGGCAGCCCGATCCGATGGGCGAAGGCGCAATGCTGCTGAATCCCCATTTCGCGCAGCAGCCCAAGCACTGCGGGCAACCGCTTGCCAATCTTCATCAGGACAACGATATCGTGGGTTTGAATGTCAACGCGCAGGGCTGCCATTGTTTCGGGGCAGGGCAGAATCAGGATGCGTTCCTTGCCCTCGCCCAGCGGCCAGCCAAAAGCTGAGGCGGTAGCGGCAAAACTGGTGACGCCCGGAAAGGTTTGTTGATTCAGTCCGGGTTCAAGATCCTTTAGCGCAGCGAGCAGATAGCCGTAGGTGGAATAGGTCATCGGGTCACCAAGGGTTAGATAGGCCACATGCAGCCCCTCACGCAGGTCCGTGGCAATTTTCCGGGCCAGAAGTCCGTAATATTCGCCCAACACACAGAAGTCGGAATCCATGTTGAATTCGATTTCGCGCAGGCGATCTTCAGGCAGGTCAATCCCGGCCAGGCACTGGCGGGCCACCGACATTTCGCTCGTGCGCGCGCGCGGCAGGTAGATAATGTCCGCCTGACGAAGTGCCGTGACGGCAGCAACCGGAATGAGGCCTGCCGACCCGGGGCCGACGCCAATGCCAAAAAAACGACCGAAGGCGCTCATGTCGCCTCGCCGATGGGCGTGCCATTCATGCTAAACAGCCGAACTTCAACGCGATCCACTCGCGGAGTGCGCTCATGCACGCGCCGGGCCACGCGCCGCTCGATTTCCACCCACAGGGCTCTGCCCTTTGGGTCGTCCCGCAGCAATTCAATAATATTTTCCACCGTATTCGCTTTCTCGATTTCGATGATGCGTTCATGGCTAAACCCACAGGCTCGGGCCGCCGAGGCCACCGTGCGCATGGCCATGCCACTCTTGCCGGAATGGGTGTCCCACACGTCATCCAGCACTTTGGCGATCTTTCCCGGATGCCCCAGCACCCACAGGGTGCCCAGCCGAAATTGCTCCTCATTCAGTATGTTCTGGACATGATCCAGTGAAATACCAAAAAAATTGGCAATCTGCACAACCTCCTTGGCCTGCAGGCACAGGGTTTCGCGTGCGTACTTTTTTCCAATTTTTCCTGGCGTAAAGGCGATCGCCGTTTGGTGGTCGCCCAGCGCAACGCGAAGATACACCTCAATCGAGGCAATCCAGGAGGCCAGTGACAGGGGTTCGACGATTCCGCTGGTGCCAAGGATGGAGATGCCGTCTGTAATGCCCAGTCTGGGGTTGAATGTTTTTTTGGCGATTGTTTTTCCGTTGGCGCAGCCGATAGTCAGGTCGAAACCCGGGTTGGGCGCGCCGTCCAGGACCTCCTCTACGGCCAGGCGCATCATTTGTCGTGGCACAGGATTGATCGCTGGTTCGCCCACAGGCACGCGAATGCCAGGCTGGGTTACCGTGCCCACACCCGCTCCCGCGATGAAGCAGATTTTGCCCCTGTGATTGACTGACACTTCAGCGAAGATGGTCGCGCCATCGGTACAGTCCGGGTCGTCGCCGGCAAACTTGATGACTTCGGCATGGGCCGTTTCCGGGCCGATCCGGGTGACCCTGTGAACGGGCACGCTCAGATAATAATCGGGGTCGGGAAGACTGATCTCCACCTCATGGGAGGTTTCGCCTCTTAACAATAGCGTCAATGCTGCCTTGACCGCCGCCGTGGCGCAGGTGCCGGTTGTATAACCGCGCCTCAGCCCATTTTGTGCGGGGGTGGCCAGATCAAAAGGTTTACGCTGGGCATGCGTCATGCACTGGAATTCCTGGCTAGCTTATTGATGGCACTGATCATCAAGGCGTTTACGCTGGAGGCCGCCCACGGCGAGCCACCTTGTGTGCCACGGTTGGTGATGCGCGGCACCTGAATGAGGCGCCGCAATTCTTCCTTGCATTCACGCGTTCCAACAAACCCCACCGGCAAACCAATGATCAGTTGCGGTCGCCAACCATGCTCGCGCACCAGTCGCACTGTCTCCATGACAGCGGTTGGCGCATCCCCGATGGCGACAATGAGGTCGTTGCCGAATTTTTCCCAGGCGCGGCGGATGCCGGCTGCCGAGCGGGTGATACCCTGTGTCTCGGCCAGCAATGCCGTCTCTCTCTCATGCACCCCACACCAGGTCTCTATTACTAGTTGCTCCAGCAGGGCACGCTTCATTCCGCTTTGCACCATGGTCACATCGGTAACGATACGTCGGCAGCGCAGCAATGCGCGAACACCGATATCTATGACGCCGGGTGAAAAGTACAGGTCGTCCGTGACATTAAAATCACCGGTCGTATGCACCAGGCGCTTCAAGATCTGTTGCTGGTCCTCTGGAAAGGAAGACCAGTCGCGGCCTTCATCAATGATACGAAGGCTCTCGGCCTCAATAGGGTGTGGCACATAGGGTTTGTAGGCAGGAGGCAAGGTCGTCACTGTTGATGACTTGCCCAGCAGGCCGCGCACATGGCCGTGGTGGGGCTGTTGCGGGGTTCCGACCTGCTCTTCAAAGCCGACGATTTGCACGCGGTACTTGCATAGCGAACAATTCATTGAAGCACGGCCTTCAATACCTTCCTGGGCGCGCTCCAGAAAGACATCGGCCACATGTGGATGAACGCCGAGGTAGCCGGCCTTCAAGGCCTCAAGCCCCGGATGACGGGCCTGTAGGGTATTGACAGCCTCATAGATGCGCTTGACCAGTACGCCATCAAACAGGAAGTAAGGGAGGACGATGATGCGGGAATGGCCCAGTTTTGCCGCCGCTTCGAGACCCTCTGACACAAGGGGTTTGGCGGTGCCGGCATAGCAGACGAACGATGCGCCGAATCCCATCCCTTCCTCCAGCATGCGAGTAAGCTTCGCTATATCCGAGTTGGCGTCCGGGTCCGAGGTACCGCGGCCAACAACCACGAGGCAGGTGTTTGTGCGAGATACAGTCTGGGGCGAGTTGGCCTCAGCCTCAATAATCCGTTCCTGGCACAAGTGCAGAAGCTTTGGATGCAAATCCATGGCGGCTCCGAAATGAAATTCAATGCCGGAATGCGCCTGCTTCAGTTCCAGAAGTTCGCTTGGCATGTCGTTCTTGGCGTGGGTTGCGGCCAGCAGCACGCCAGGCACCATGACGATGCGGGAGGCACCGTTGCGGATGGCAGAACTCACTGCTTCATCAATCGTCGGTATTGCAAATTCCAGATAGCCATGTTTGATCAGCCGATCCGGCTCACGAGCCCGAGTGAGTGATACCAGGGCTTCGAATTCGCGAATGCCATCTGGATCCCTGCTGCCGTGACCTGCCAGTATGATGGCGTAATCGTTGGGTCCTTCGCTCATGCCTTGTTTTCCGGTTCAATCTGACTGGGCATGGGGACAAGCGCGCGGATCAGCATGATGCTCATGTCAGAAAATTCCGCCGTGCAGTCGGCAAGCCGCCCCTGCCACTCCGTTTCGTTGCCGGTGAGGTTTTCCCACACTTCCACCGGGTGCTCCGGCGAGATGCCCTGGGTTACAAGCCAACTGGCGATGTCCTTCGGCATGAAACCCCATGGGTGGGGGATGACGATGGCGTTGCGCTGATCCTGCAGCACATGCACGAGATGCCGTTTGAAAGGTTCCAGGTCACCACGGCGGTGAAAAGTAATAAAGGTGGTCTCGTCAAAACAGACCTTACCGCGCGAAGCAAGTATCTGCGCGGAAGATATGCCGGGTACGGTCTCCACGGGGTGGCCGCAAGCGCGCTCCACCCTTTCCAGATACTGGAATCCGCTGAAATGGATATCTCCCATGAACGCCACAACGCAACGCTTGCCAGCATGATGGGCAGCGGCAACCTCGGCCAGTTTTTCTGTCTGGTTGCGGTAGCCCATCGTGATCACATTGGCCGTTTTCGAGATCAATGGCCCAATGATGTTGACGATTGCATCAAAACCGGCAACCACTTCGGCATGGCGGATCAGTTCAATCGACCGCTGCGGAAGAAAACCAAGATCGCCGGGGCCGGCACCGATGCAGATAATCATTTTCCCAATCTTTCACGAATCATCAAAGTCAGGCCTTGTGCCGAAAGACCTTCCATTGGCAGGTATTCCGCATTCAATGCTTCCGCCAGATCGTGCGCGCGTCCGATTCTTACGAAGCCCTGCTCGGTATCCAGCACCAGGCCAGGAATTCCCCGTTCTGCCAGCTGGGCTGACAACGCCAGGGTTTGCAGCCACGGATCCGCGCCTTCATCCAGAGGCACGTTCCCCTTTCCGTCACTCATGATTACCAGCAGTGGCGTCAGTGCCTCGCTACGGGCGTTCTGTTCCAGCGTCTCAACAGCCAACTGCAGGGCGTGGCTTAAAGGGGTGCGCCCGCCTGTCGGCAGATCGCGCAGTGCTTGCTCTGCCTGCTCCACATCACGGGTTGGCGGCAGTACCAGTTCGGCCTGGGCACCACGGAAAGCGATGACAGCGATATGGTCGCGCCGCAGGTAGGCATCTTCCAAAAGTCCCAGCACCGAAGCCTTGACCAGTTCCATGCGTTTACGGGCAGCCATGGAGCCGGAGGCATCCACCACCATCAGAATGAGGATGGCGTTTTTTCCGACCATGACTTTTTCATGCAGGTCCGCTTTCGTGATGCCAAATTCGTTGGGGTTGCGCAGGAGTGCATGCCGCAGGGTGGCATCCACCGCCACTTGCTCTGGTTTCTCGTTGGGCACTGCACGCATGTAACGGCCGCGGCTAGTACCGATACTGGTGGCACGTTGTCCGCTACTGTCGTTCGCTGTACGGGTTTGCACCTTGATACGGCGGATCTGTTCCGGCGTTGAGGCACGGAACATCTGTTCGGAAGGGCCTTGGCCATCCGGCGTTTCGTTGTCGGCGGGGGGCGGTTCTGTTTCCGGTGCGTCCAATGGCTCAGGGTTGGCGTGAAGCGGGGCAGCCTCGCGCATCAGCTGCTCCAGCTTTTCCAGGTCCAATCCCGGTTTCTCGAAGGGCTTGCGCCGGCGGCGGTGCGGTAGCGCCAGTTTGGCAGCGTCCTGCACATCTTCGGCCGTTACGACCACGCGTCCGTCCAGGGCAGCCAGCGCCCGTGCTGCCTTGTTCATGACTAGGTCCGCGCGCAGGCTCGTCACCTCAAACTCGCAACATAGCCGACTGATGAATGCGAACAGAGGGTCGGAAAGAACAACTTGCGGCAGCAGCGTTTGTGCGGCAAGCAGGCGTGACTGCAACGCTTGTGTTTCGGGCTGCCAGCGCTGGATAAACGCCTCAGGATGGGCATCGAAATCGAGTCGGCGACGCACAACTTCCCCCCTGACTGCCGGATCCCTGGGAGCTTCAACTTCCACCATCATGCCGAAGCGGTCCAGCAGCTGCGGGCGCAAGTCGCCCTCCTCGAGATTCATGGTGCCAATTAGCGTGATCTGTGCCGGATGATTGATCGACAGCCCTTCGCGCTCAACCGTGTTGACCCCCATGGCGGCCACATCCAGCAGGACATCCACCAGATGGTCTGGAAGCAAATTGACTTCATCGATGTAGAGAATGCCGCGGTGAGCTGATGCCAGGAGGCCGGGCTGAAAGGCTTTCCGGCCATCCTTTAGCACGCGCTCAAAATCGATGCTGCCAAGCACGCGGTCTTCGGTGGCACCGCGCGGCAGATTGACAAAAGGGACAGGCGACAACTTTGGTGTGGCATCCTGCGCCTGGCATGCTTGGCAATGCGCAAGTGCTTCACCGGGAAGACAATTGAAGGCGCAACCTTCAACTCGTTCGATGGGGACCAGAATTTCCACCAGGCCGCGTGCAGCAGTGCTTTTGGCCGAACCTTTATCGCCCCGTACCAGGACGCCGCCCAGTGCTGGGTTGACCGCGCACAGCAGCAGGGCCTTCTTCAGCAGGTCCTGGCCTACAATAGCCGCAAAGGGAAAGTTCATTGCCATGCGGTGCTTGCTCCTTGACGGGGTGTTTCTGCGCGCGCCTCAAGCATGGCTTCGCTCTTCAGATGGAGCGCTTTAAGCGCGGCCAATGTGTCCGCTTTGGGCTGTGCCCACATTTTTCGTTGCGCGGCTTCAAGCAACCGTTCGGTGATGGCATTAAGCGCCCAGGGGTTGTTTTCTTTAAAGAAATCCTGCATTTGTGGGTTCATGGCGTAAGTCTTGGCAGTTTGTTCATAAACCCAGTCGTCCACTACATTTGCGGTGGCATCGTAACCGAAGAGGTAATCCACGGTTGCTGTCAGTTCCAGGCCGCCTTTGTAGCCATGCCTCTGGATGCCAGCCAGCCATTTTGGGTTTACCACCCGCGAGCGGAACACGCGTAGCACTTCTTCCTTCAGGTCGTGAACTTTCGGGTTTTGCGGGTCTTGCGAGTCGCCAAAGTAATGGCGGGGCTGGCGTCCGGTCAGGCTGCGAATGGTGGCAATCATGCCACCGTGGTATTGCAGATAGTCGTCAGAATCGAAGATGTCGTGCTCGCGGTTGTCCTGATTGTGCAGTGCGACCTGGACTTCAGACAGCCGATGACGGAAGTCATCGCGCGCATCGATGCCATTTTCAAGGCGGGTATAGGCAAAACCACCCCAGTTGACGTAGGCTTCAGCAAAATCGGCGTCTACCTGCCAGTTCTGTTCATTGATCAAGGGGAGGATGCCGGCACCGTAGGTTCCGGGTTTCGAGCCAAACACGCGGTAGAGCGCGCGTTTTTGGGCTGTGTCCGCTGGCAGCTTGCCCAGCAGTTCATGGGTTATGTCGGCCAGGTAATGCTTGCGCACGAAGTTTTGATCGATGGGTTCGTCGAGATGCGCCACGACGTTCACGGCTTCATCGATGAGATGGATGAGGTGTGGGAAGGCATCCCTGAAGAAACCGCTAATGCGCACCGTGACGTCGATGCGAGGACGCCCCAATTCCTCCAGGGAAATGACCTCAACTCCCATGACGCGGTGATTCTCTATTTGCCAAACCGGACGCATGCCAAGCAGCGCCAGAATTTCTGCCAGGTCATCGCCGTTGGTGCGCATGGCGCTCGTGCCCCAGACGCTGATGCTAACCGTTTCTGGCTCATGGCCGGTTTCCTTGCGGTGGCGCTCGATCACCTCCACTGCAAGCTGGCTGCCAACGCGCCATGCGGCCTGGGAAGGCAGTGCCCGGGGATCGACGGAATAGAAATTTCGTCCCGTGGGGAGTACATGGGCCATGCCACGTGTGGGTGCTCCACTTGGGCCCGCCGGCACATAACCGCCGTCCAGGCCATGGAGCAGGTTGGTGATTTCATCTGTTGTACGGTGCAGATTGGGAACAAGCGTGGTGCAGACAAACTGTAAGGTCTGCTGAATGTCCTGTGTGCCATTTGCGCCATTGAGCACATTTTGGACAGTATCTTCAATAGCCTCGGGGTCGAAATGACGCGCCGACAATCGGGACAGGATTTCATGCCCCAGTGCGTTGATTGCATCCAGTGCGTCGGCATGGGTGACCAGTGGGTGTTCGCTTAGTTGTTGCAATGCTGTTGGTATCGAGCTAAGGCGCCGGCCTTTGTCTGCGAGAAGTGGGTCAATGTTCAATGAAAGTGCTTTGGCAATGCTGCCAGGCAACCCTGGAATGGCCAAGTTGGATAAACGTACCAAGGCAAAAACCATCTGGATGAGTGCTTCGTCTTTTGGTGCCTGGCCAAGGATGTGCAATCCGTCGCGAATCTGGGCAGCGCCCAGTTCGCACAGATAGCCATCGATGTCCTCAATCAGGTGGGCAACATCCACCCCCTCCATCCTGGCAAGCGTTGCGGGTATGCCTTCCTCATTCAGTTGTCCATCCCACGAGTGGTCGTGGTCATGATCGTGGTCATGATCGTCGTCATGGTCATGGTCATGGGCATGATCGTCGTGGCGCATGGCCGCGAGGTCGGCATCAAGGTTGGTTTCCTTGATCAGATTCCATATCTGCTGCTGCAGAAGCGGTAACTTGGAGGGATCAAGCATCTCGACCTGATAGTACTCATCCACCAATTGGGTCAATTGCGCCAGAGGTCCGTAGGTGTCAGCGGTGGTCATCGGAGGGGTCAGGTGGTCGATTACCACAGCGTGAGCGCGTCGTTTGGATTGCGCCCCTTCGCCCGGGTCGTTCAGGATAAAAGGGTAGAAGAGTGGCATGTCGCCAAGCAGGGCATCTGGAAAACAGTTTTCGGACAGACCGACCCCCTTACCTGGCAACCATTCAAGCGTGCCGTGCTTGCCGACATGGACGATGGCATCTGCTCCCCAATGGTCGCGCAGCCAACGGTACAGGGCGTAGTAGTGGTGTGTGGGAGGGAGGTCTGGCGTGTGGTAAATAGCATCCTGATCCATGCCATAGCCGCGGGGTGGTTGAAGCGCTACAAAGGCATTGCCGTATTCCAGTCCTGCCAGCATCAACTGATCTTCGTGCACATAAGCCGCTCCGGGTGGCGCACCCCATTGCGATTGCATTTTCGACCGCAGATCATCTGGTAGCTCGGCAAACCATGCCGCATATTGTGATGCCGGCACTTTGGCCGCAGCATGGCGCAACTGGTCTTCGGTCAGATAATCCTCGTCGTAGGCTCCGCGGTCGATCAGGTCATGGATCAGCTGGTTGCTGTTGGCTGGCAGGTTATCGATCCGGTAGCCTTGAGCCTTCATGGCATGAAGGATTGCAAATAGCGACGCCGGAGAGTCAAGGCCAACAGCATTGCCGATTTGTGATGCCTTACTGTTAGAGTTTGTGAAGACGAAAGCAATGCGCTTTTCAGAACGTGGTCGATGGCGCAGTTGTGCCAGTCTGGCCGTGATGCCGGCAATGCGCTCCACCCGGTCGGCCACGGGTTCATATTCGGCATGATCGGTGGGGTCATCACTTGCCGCTCTTGCCCTGAACGAAACAGGAACGCCAACGATGCGTCCGTCAAATTCCGGCAACGCAACATTCATGGCTGTATCCAGAGGATTTAGTCCGCGCATGGATTGTTCCCATTGTTCGCGTGTCATGCTGCTGGTAATGGCTTGCATCACGGGAATATCCAGCGTTTCAAAGGCGGCTACTGACCAGCCGCTCAGAGTTGGTCCCTCTGCGTTAACATCCACCATGGCAAAGGAAGTCGTGTTGATCAGAACATTGATGCGGCTGACACCATTTTTTTCAAAGAACGCCAGCCCGAGTGGTTTTCCTGCTGCGTCTAGCGTGCGCAGGGAAGAGGTAAAGACGGACAAGACGTTCATCTCTTTGCGTGCCAATGCGTCGATCAAGGCGTCTACAAAGTGCAGGTTTCCGCTGACCCAATGTGCCCGGTAAAACGCGATGCCCACATCGTGCCATTCGGGATTGCGCAGTTGCTCCCAATCTTCAATGGAAGTGGTGCCAGACAGTGCGGGATGATAAATTCCGTGCTCGGGTAAGGGTAGGGGCGACGCGTAACCAAAACCGGTCATGAGCAGATGGTCGGAGAGGAATCGCAGCATCTGAACCATGTTGTCCAAGCCTCCCGCCTGGAAATAGGCAGTGACCTCGTGCAGGATGGCGGGCGAAACGGTGGAATGCAGGGCGAGTTCTGGGTCAGGTTCTCCTGTACCGCTGACAACAATCAGATGGCAGCCCTGGTGACGGGCATGCTTTTCTAGTTGCTCAAAACCAGAAACTTCGGCAATACGGCCCAGCACGCGGACGACAATAATTTTGGTATTGACTAAGTGTTGCTCGATCAAGCGCACCATGCCACCTGCAGTGGATAGTGCCTGGAGGTGGATGGCTTGAGTCTTGGCAAAGCCAGCCGGCAACTTGAACTGTGTCCGATGCAGTACAGAAAGGTCAGTGCCTGCATGGCTGAGCAGAACGATGTCGTTTCTGGCTATCTGATTCGTCATGGAAGTTTATCCTGGACGATTTCACCTTCTCCGATATGGTGAAAGATGTGCGATTCGACGGGGCAGTCTGCTTGAAGGTGCTCGCTGACAATTCGTTCGAGGGAAGTTTCATCCAGCTTGTGGTACCAAACCCCATCGGGGTAGACGACCATGATCGGCCCATTCTCGCAGATGGCGAAGCAGTGTGTACGAGTGCGCTTGACCTGCAATTCATCGCGGGCGTCAATGAGCTGGCCGAGTTTTTTAAACAAAGTTTCTGCCTGTACCCCTTCCTTGGTACAACGAGGGCCTGTGCACATCAGCACGTGTTTCTGGTGAATTCTCATCGCTATTCCGAGCCTCTCGTCTGGACTATTCGGTAGGTGAGCGATCTAGGTAGCGCTGTCTGAAATAAAGAAGGGCTTGAAACCCAATCGTCGCGATCAGGATCACGATTGCACTGATCAGCAATTGCCACTCCTCAATACGCCCAGCAATGGAGGGAAAGGATAGTTGAATCAGATTGATCGTACCGATCGTCAGACTTAAACTCGCGATTATTCCGCCCATGATCCGGGAGATAACTCGCGCATGTACGTCGGCACGGCTAATTAGTTTCGAAAGCCAAAGGCCGTTTGCCGCGTCTGGCAGCATCATGCCAAAAGTAAAAATGAGCGCCGCTAAAGCTGCGTACTGCCATCCTCCTGGTTTTGATGTGGTGGCGGTGAACAGCGCTACTTGGCTTAGAGTGTCGAACGAGATAGCAAATAGTGCACCGATAAAAATAATGGAAAACGGGTTGCCGACCCGGAAGAATCTAGCCATGAAAATTGTTCTGAAACCGATCGGCTTGAACATTTTGCTGAAGTCGACGCGTAGCGCGCTATAGAGATTCATGCCGCCTAAAATTAGTAGAAACACAGCGGAGGTCATTGTGCCCACCGTTTCAGTCCAGTGAGACGCTTGTTGCTGTGTGACAGCCGCTCCCAGGAATGTAGTGAAGGCAACGACAATCATTCCGTGGCCAAACGAAAAAAGGAATCCGGCCCAGCGTGAAAGCAGCGGCCTGTCGTTGGCGTTAAACCGGGTCAATCCATCAATGGCTACCAGGTGATCCGGGTCAATCCCGTGTTTGATGCCCAGCAGGAACACCATAAGCGCCATTTCTGCCAAACTTCCAGGCATAGTAGAAATTTTATTTGCCTAGCTCAGAGATCAGCAGCGGAGCCGAACTTGGGATCCAATGCCAAAGTCAGATTCAACTCTAGTCGGATTGATGGAGCGGTGAAATGATGGCGCATCGTTCGTCTTCTCCTTCTGCATCCCCGCAGAGAAAAGTATATGAAGTGTAGAAACCCTGAGATGGCGAATAATCATCCAAGGAAAATTTTTTTGGACGGTACTTCGCAACCATGCAGCGTTTCTAATATGCCTTCAGGCCGGTCTTCGGACTCATGAGATTTGACGTATCGCCTTCCCGTGAAAAAT
>VFSW01011315.1_pt1 | contig 12552 bp, 11 predicted proteins | sample 5358111 | NCBI WGS metagenome assembly VFSW01 (sample SAMN11554181, study PRJNA540505) | mine drainage metagenome | isolation source: sediment from site ElyBrook_90M | place: USA: Ely Copper Mine, Vershire, VT | collected 2017
TCTCTCTGGTCGACGCGTTCTTTGGGGATTGCTCGTGGGCGCGGGCGATCGCCTACCTCCCGACCCAGGTCGCTGGCTGCGTGAGCGGGACCATCGTGGCCAACGTGATGTTCGCTCGGTCATGGGTCTCGTGGTCGACCCACCACCGCACGAGCGCCCCGCACTTCTTGTCGGAGATCGTCGCAACGAGCGGGCTGATACTCCTCGTCTTCGCCCTGAAACGAAACGGCCATCACGACCGGGGTGCGGCGGCGGTGGGCCTCTACGTGTTCGCCGCCTGCTTCGCGACCTCGTCGGCCACGTTCGCTAATCCGGCGGTCACCATTGCGCGCGCCTTCACGAACAGCTTCACGGGCATCGCCCCGAGTTCGGTGCCGCTCTACATCGCCGGGCAGGTGATGGGCGGGGTCGTGGGCGCGTCACTCGCGGCGTGCCTTTATCCTCGAGCGAGTAGACCAACCACCGCAACGCACGAGGATTGACCACCATGCCCCGTCTTCGTGACGTGAAGAACGAGCTCGGATCGCTCTACCTCGAGAGCCACATCGACAACCCAGTCGAGTGGTGGACCTGGGGCAGCGACGCGCTCGACGAGGCGCGACGACGCGACCAACCCGTCTTCTTGTCGGTCGGCTACGCCGCGTGTCACTGGTGCCACGTGATGGCGCACGAGTCCTTCGAGGATCACGACATCGCCGAATTGCTCAACGATCACTTCGTCGCCATCAAGGTCGACCGCGAGGAGCGACCCGATGTCGACGCCCTGTACATGGCTGCGACCCAGTTGGTGAGTGGCCACGGTGGATGGCCCATGTCAGTGTTCCTCCTCCCCGACGGTCGACCCTTCATGGCGGGCACGTACTACCCGCCGGTCGATCGACACGGTCAAGTCGGCTTCGCCCGGCTCCTGCGCGCCATGAACGACGCGTGGACGAACCAACGAGACGCGGTACTGGCCCAGGCGGAACAACTGTCGACGTCGCTCGGACGCGAAGTGCGCTTCGTCGACCATCTCGCGCCGCTGCACGACGACATCGACCTCGTCGCCGCACGTCGACGACTGCGCGACGAACTCGTCGATCGAGTCGACGGTGACGGCGGCTTCGGTGACGCCCCCAAGTTTCCCCGTCCGAGCTACGTCGACTCGTTGCTCTGTTTCGACGATGCGTCCGCTCGCTCCGCCGTGACGCGCACGCTCGACGCCATGTCGCGACGTGGTCTCTACGATCACCTGCGCGGCGGATTCGCGCGTTACAGCGTCGACGCGATATGGCACGTCCCGCACTTCGAGAAGATGCTCAGTGATCAGGCCCTGCTCGTGCGCACCTACCTGCGCGCCGCGGCCACGTTGGGCGCGAATGAGTGGCGTGACGTCGCGCTCGACACCATTGAATTCGTGTTGAGCGACCTCGCCGTCGAGGACGGCTTCGCGTCGGCCCTGGACGCTGACGCGGATGGCGTCGAAGGTTCACACGTCACCTGGACACCGCAAGAGGTCAGTGACGCGCTCGCCCGCGAAGGACTGAGTGCCCTGGTGACGGCGACGCTCGCGCGCTGGCGAGTGACGGCGAATGGCGAATTCGAAGGACGCTCGATCCCGCGTTTGGCGATGGACGAGCCCTTCACGACCCCCACCACGCTCGTGGCGGCACGCGAGGCGTTGCGGCGCGCGCGCGCACTTCGCGTGCAACCGAGTCGAGACGAAAAGGTGATCCTCGAGTGGAACGCAATGTTCGCCTCGGCCCTGGTGCAGAGCGGCGAAGAGCGCTACATCGATCGCGGCACCGACCTCCTGGTGTCGCTGCGACGAACGCACTTCGCTGACGGCGTGTGGTGGCGCACCCAGCAGCGAAGCGCCCACGCCGGGGCGAGTGACGTCGCGTGGATCATCGACGCGTCTCTCGACGCCTACGAGGCGACCGGTGAGGACGCGTGGTTGGCCGACGCCGCACACGACGCCGAGTATCTCCTCGCGCACTACTGGGACGGGGACGTGCCCACGACCCAGCACCCCGACGCGGGACGTGGTCTCTTCTCAGTGAGTGACCTCGTCACCGACCTTTCGACCCGTCCCAAGGAGATCTTCGACGGCGCGACGCCGTCGAGCCACGCGGTCGCCTGTCGCGCGCTCGCGCGTCTCGCGCTCTGTCGCGGCGACACCGAAATGCTCGTCGTGGCACAGCGCCTCGTGACACTGGCCGGATCGCTGCTCGTCGCGCACCCGAGCGCCGTACCGGACCTGCTCGACGCGGCGGGCTACGCCCTCGAGGGCGTCGAGATCGTGGTACCGGGACCCGAGAACGACCTGACCCGGCACTTGCGGGCACGCCACCCGCGGCGCTCGGTGCTGGTGAGCGGCACGGGCGCCTCGCCGCTCCTCGAAGAACGTCGCGCCGGGCTGGCCTACGTGTGTTTCGGTGCCGTGTGCCAGCTGCCACTCTCGAGTGTGCACGAGCTCGACGCGGCGTTGCGTAACCTTGAAGCCTGATGGCACTGTTCAATCGCGACCCCGCGGCGCGCGCCAACAAGCGCTTAGTAGAGCGCATGCCCCAACGTCCGACGGTCGATCTCACCGGCGGCTCCACGGTCTATGGGCTGGTGCTCGGATCGACCAACGAGACCACGACCGTCGTGGACCTCGAGTCCCAGGCGATCGTGCGCTGGCGCGTACCGTGGCCGGCCGACTACGAAACCGACCTCGCCGTCTTTGACGTGGTGGAGGGACAGCTCGCCCTTGACATCGAGCGCAACGACCTCGCCCAGCCAGAGGCCGTGACCCTCGAAGACCTACCTCGTCGCCTCGGGACCTATCGAGGTCGGCGGGTCCGAGGTTGGCTCGAGCAACTCGCGAGTCCGGCCGACGGCCCCCTCTTCGGCTTTCGCGGGCCGAGCGCGCCCTACTGGGAGTTTCGCGGCGAGCGCCCGAGCGTGGCGCTGATCGCGGCGGATCGCGGTCCCCAACTCCTACGTCGCCACGATGACGGCTCGACCTGGGTTCGCTTCGGGTGGTTCGGCGACGACGTGTGGTTGCTGTGCGAAGACGCGCACGCGATTCGAACGATGGAGGCCACGCGCCGCTCGTCGCTCGCTGGTAAGGACCTCGCGAGCGCGCTCGGCTTTCGTCCGACCTACGTGCTCACGACGCTCTCCAAGCCCATCGACGGCCACTGCTACAAGAGTTGCACGGGACTGCTCCCGCGCGGCTGACTCGTCGTTATTTGGGAAGTTTGCCTGACGCGAGCGCCTCGGCCATCGCCCAGCCGAACACGACGAGACGGTCACCCTTCTGGGGCTTCACTGACGTGAAGAAGGACGAGACGCCGTCGGGGATCGGTCCCTTGGAGGCCGTGTAGTCCAGTCCCCCCACCGGTCCCGGCGACTGGGACATGATGAAGGTCTTGTCGTCGATCGACTTCTCGGAACCGAAGCGCTTCGCGAGACGACGTCCCCACGCGCGGTCCTCGCCGGTGGGCTTGTAACCGAGTCGCGGCACGACGTCCTCGAGCCCGGCGAAGGCCCGGAAGCCGTCAGGCGAAGTGAGTCGCGATCCCAAGAGGACGTCCTCATCAGGGAAGGCCAGGAGCGCCCGACGGAACTGGTCGTGCAGGATCGCCTTGAGCGTCTGGTCGGACTTCGCGTTGCGATCGACGAGCAAGAGTCCAACGAGCAGTGACGGGGTCCCGCCAATGCGTTCGAGCGTGCAGAACGAGTAGCCGCGCAACTTGTTACCTTCACGCACCTGAGTGACGAGGACCCAGTCCTCACGCTGCTTTGAGAGGAAGCCGATGTCGAAATTCGGCTCCCGATCGACGCAGAGATCGGCCATCTCGGCGAGTTCTGCGTCGCTGAGGGCGGTGGTGTCCTTCGTAGTGACGTTCATTGCCATAGGTAGCCATTCTACGACGCTTTGGCGACACACTTCCGCCGACTACGCCTTAATGACGTTTCTCCCGAATTCCGTGCGCAGATCGGCCACGACACCGGCGATATTGACGTTGAATTCCGGGCCGAGCTTGAACGCCTTGCCGGCGTCACCGGTCTCGACGATGACCGGGGAACGGCCCGGGTAACGCGAAAGGATCTCGCGCAGACTCGCGATGGAGGTTTGGGTGAGGTCCTCGGGGCGCAGGGCGAGTCGAAGCTCCTCGTTGCCGCGTTCCACGGTGAGCAGTTCGACGTCGAGCGCGCTGAATCGCAGGTCCGCCTCGTAGCCGGGGCGCACCTACATCAAGACGATGTTGTCCTTAGCCAGGAATCCGCTGAACTTCTAGAAATTGTTCGCCGAAAAGTTGATCTCCATCGATCCGCCGAGGTCCTCGAGAATCACGCGCGCGTACTGCTTGCCCATTTTGGTGGTGCGAATCTGGACCTCGGCGAGGATGCCTCCGACGGTGACGGCCTTGCCCGTGCGCGCGAGGTCCTCGCCGCGCTCACGCACCGAGATGATCGTGCCGTCGGTCTTGGTCGCGAGGGTCGCCTCCACCTCGTAGAGCGGGTGGTCCGAGATATAGGTGCCGAGCATCTCTCGTTCGAAGTCCAACTTGACCGATTTATCGAACTCGATGTCGGCGAGGGCGATCTCGGTACCCTCCCAGTCCTGGTCGTGACCGTCGTCGCTCAGTTGCGCGAAGAGGGTCGTGATGCCGAGCGAGTGGTCGCGTCGCCTCGACAACGTGACGTCACAGATCTCGTCCACCTTCAACAAGAACCCGAGTCGCGGCACGCCCAGCGCGTCAAAGGCGCCGGCCTTGATGAGCGACTCCATCGAACGACGGTTCAGTACGACCGGATCCACGCGTCGCACGAAGTCGTAGATCGAGGTGAAGCGGCCGTGGGCTTCGCGTTCGCTGACGATCTTGTCCACGAGCGCCTCGCCCACGTTGCGAACGGCGGCGAGTCCAAAGAGGATCGTGCGGTCCTGGGAGAGGCTCGGCGCGTACTCCGCGAACGACTCGTTCACGTCGGGCACGCCGACGGTGATGCCCATCTGGCGCGCCTCGTTCAAATAGACCGACGCCTTGTCCTTGTCGTCACGAAATGAGGTGAGGAGCGCCGCCATGTACTCGACCGGGTAGTTAGCCTTCAGCCAGGCGTTCTGGTACCCGATCAATCCGTATCCGTAGGCGTGACCCTTGGGGAAGGCGTAGTCGGCGAACGGTTCGATCTTGTTGAAGATCATCTCGCCGAGTTCACGTCCGTAACCCTGACGCTGCGCACCGTCGACGAACTTCGAACGCTGGGCGCGGATCATCTCGCGTATCTTCTTCGAACAGGCCTTACGCAGGTCATCGGCCTCGGTCATCGAGAAGCCGGCGATCAAGGTCGCGACGCGCATGATGTCCTCTTGGTAGATCATGAGCCCGTAGGTCTCGGCGAGCACGCTCGCCAAGTCCGGGTGGTCGTAGCGCACCTCTTGGCGACCGTTCTTTCGATCGGCGTAGTCGTTGTGCACGTTCTCACTGAGCGGGCCTGGGCGATAGAGCGCGTTCAGCGCAGCGATGTCGTCGAAACTCGTCGGTGCGAGTCGGCGCATGAGTTGACGCATCTTGTCGCCTTCAAGCTGGAAGATGCCGATCGAGTTGCCAAGGCGCAGCATCTCAAAGACCTTGGGATCGTCGAGCGGCACGGTGTCGATGTCGACGACGTTGCCGTGACGTCGCGTGATGTGCGCGAGGGTGCGTTCGATGATCGCGAGGTTGCGCAGTCCGAGGAAGTCCATCTTCAAGAGACCGAGCTTCTCGATCCACGTCGCCTCGTACTGCGTGACGATCGGTGCGTCCTCGCTCGAACCGGTCGGTCCCGACTTTCGCTGCACCGGAACGTAGTCGAGCATCGGGTCCTTCGTGATCACGACGGCCGCGGCGTGAATGCCGTCTTGGCGACGCTTGTCGACGAACCCCATGGCGACGTCGACGGAGTGCTTCACCTCGGGGTCGCTTTCGTAGAGGTTGCGCAGTTCGGCCGCTTCGACGAAACGACTCTCGTGACCGGGCACCGGCGTGAAACAGGCCGCCAGCGGTAGGTCCTGGCCCATGACCAGGGGCGGCATGGCCTTGGCGATCTTGTCACCGAGTTGGGGTGGGTAGCCGAGGACGCGCGCCGCGTCGCGCACCGCGGCGCGGGCTTTGATGGTGGAGAAGGTGACGATCTGGGCCACGTGGTCCGAGCCGTAACGTTCGGCGGCGTAGCGGATCATGTCCGCGCGGTAGCGCTCGTCGAAGTCCATGTCAATGTCGGGCATCTGCCGGCGGCCGGGGTTGAGGAACCGTTCGAAGATCAGTCCGTAGCGCAGGGGGTCGAGGTCCACGATGCGCAGGCAGTACGCGATACAGCAACCGGCGGAGGACCCTCGGCCCGGACCGACGCGGATGCCTTGCTCGCGGGCGTGACGGATGAGGTCCCAGACCACAAGGAAGTAGTCCGAGAATCCCATGTCCGCGATGACCCCGAGCTCGTTCTCAAGTCGCGCGACCACCTCGTCGCTGAGCTGTTCGCCGTAGCGCTCGGCGGCGCCTCGGTACGTCAGGTGACGAAGCAGTCGATTGGCGCCCTCCTTATGGGTCGCACCCTCGAACTCGGCTGGGATCGGGAACTCGGGCAGGGCGTCGTTGTCGAACTCGATGGTGACCGACGCGCGCTCGGCGATCACCAAGGTGTTGTCGCAGGCGTCGGGCAGGTCGCGAAAGAGGTAGCGCATCTCCGCGGCCGACTTGAGGTAGTGCTGGTCGGAATGGAATCGGAATCGATTCGGGTCGGCCACCAGTGATCCGGTGCCGATGCAGAGCAACGCGTCGTGCATCTCGGCGTCGTCGTGGTGCACGTAGTGCAGGTCGTTCGTGGCGAGCAGCGGCGCACCGAGTTGTTGGGCGATGCGCAAGAGTCCGGGATTCGTACGGTCCTGTTCGGGCATGCCGTGGTCTTGCATCTCGATGTAGAAGTTCTCACGACCGAAGATCGTCTGCAGGCGACCGGCGAGCTCGAGCGCCTTGGCGTCGTCGCCTTGGAGGAGCGCCTGGAGCACCACGCCGCCCAGGCAGCCCGAGGTCGCGATCAGACCGTCGTTGTAGCGCTCGAGGAGTTCCCAGTCGAGACGTGGCTTGTAGTAGTAACCCTCGAGGAACGCGGCCGAGGAGAGTTCGCGCAGGTTGCGGTAGCCGGTGTTGGACGTCGCGAGCAAGGTGAGGTGGTGGTAGAGCTTCTGGCCGCCCTCGGTCTCGCCGCCGGTGTCGTCGATCTTGCCGCGGCGCGGTGGCCGATCGAATCGTGAGCTGGCCGCCATGTACGCCTCGAGACCGAGGATCGGCGTGATGTCGTGCTTGCGACACGTCTCGTAGAAGTCAATGACGCCGTAGAGGTTGCCGTGATCGGTGATCCCGATGGCGCGCTGACCATCGGCCTTGGCGGCAAGCACCATCTCCTCGACGCGTGCGGCGCCGTCGAGCATCGAATACTCGGTGTGATTGTGGAGGTGGACGAAGCCCTCAGCCATGCGCTGATGCACCCTTTCGAAGCGAGGCGACGTGGCACGACGCGAACGTCTCGCACGTTAGTGAGCGCGTGTCACAAATCACGACATGGTTAGAGATAGGTGCCCGCTCGGGGTTCGCCCACGCCCGGCGGCAGGGATCGGTCACGCATCTTTTCGAGTTGCGCCGCGGCGGCCGCCTGCTGGGCGAAGACCGATGCTTGGATGCCGTGGAAGAGCCCCTCGAGCAAGCCCACAAGTTGTGCCTGGGCGATGCGCAGCTCGGACTCGGTCGGCACCTCGGCGCTGAAGGGCAGCGCCATCTTCGACAGCTCCGTGCCGAGGTCGGGCGAGAGTGCGCCCGACAGTTCCGAGATCGACGTCTCGTAGATCTCGCGCAGGCGGGCTCGACCGGCCTCGTCGAGGGGGGCGCTTCGCGCCTCGTCGAGCAGTGACTTGACCATCGAACCGATCCGCATCACCTTGGCCGGTTGGCTGATGTAGTCGGAGTTTTCCTCTTCGTTTGACGCCTCGGTCTCGCCGGGCGAGAGCACTTCGTCAGGGTTCACCGTCACGTTGTCGCTCGTTGGTTCTTGCACCCCTCCACTGTGCCAGACAAATGACCGGCCTCATGCATGCGCCGGCGCCGAAAGGACCTACGAAGGTAGAATGGATGGGTGAGAGTATCGACCCGAGGTGACTACGCGAGTCGTGCACTCCTCAGCCTCGCCCTGGGAGCCGATCTGTCGACACCGACCTCGGTGCGCGACCTCGCACATCGAACGGGCCTCCCTCAGCCCTACCTCGAGCAGATCCTGCTCAGCCTGAAGGGCGTTGGTCTCGTTCGTTCCAAGCGCGGGGTCGGAGGCGGCTACGTCTTGGCCCGCTCGGCCGAGAAGATAACCCTGGCCGAGATCGTGGCTGCGGTGGACGGGCCTATCGTGGCCGGTGACTTCGGCGAGCCGCACAAGGACGGCGCCTGCGACCATGAGGGCCAGTGCGTCCTGCTCGGCGTCTGGGCCGACGTGGGCAACCACATGCGCGAACACCTCTCGAGCTTCACGCTCGCTGACATGGTCATGCAGGCCCGTGGCGGTCGTCCGGTGAAGCGCACCCACAGCGCGTAGCGCGAATTCTTACTCTTTTCAGAGGAAACGGGCCTTGAAGTACCAGATAAGGCGTGGTAAATTAGAAATACGTTCGTAGGAGAAATTACCGCCTGCGGGCGCATTGACTTCGAATCAGGTTAGGAGTTTCAAGTGATTAGCACCCCCCGCCGATCTGCTGTGAATACCAATGACATGTTGGGACTTTTGATGCGCGATCTCGATCGCTACCCCATGCCCAACTACGACGAGCAGGTGGAACTCGCCAAGCGCGTGACCGCCGGTGACGAAGAGGCGAAGAAGCAGATGGTCGCGGCCAACCTGCGACTCGTCCTTCACTGGGCGCGCCGCTACCAGGACCGCGGCGTCGAGATGATCGACCTCGTCCAAGAGGGAACCTTCGGATTGCTGCGGGCCGTCGAGAAGTTCGACTGGGAACGGGGCTTCAAGTTCTCCACCTACGCCACGTGGTGGATCCGCCAGGCGCTCCAGCGCGCGGTCCAACAGCACGGGCGCACCATTCGCATCCCCCTCGAAGTGGGCGAACAGCTCCAACGCCTCGAGGCGACGACCGCAGAACTGACCTCGATCTTCGGTCGCAAGCCGACCGACGACGAGCTGAGCGAAGCGACCGGCATGACCAAGGCCGAACGCGACAACCTTCACGGGCTCGCCGGTGTCACCGCCAGCTTGGACCAGCCGGCCTCGTCGGACTCGGCCACCACGTTGGGTGACCTCGTCGCGCCGAGCCAGCACGACTGGGTGGGCGACATCGAACAGACCATGATGGACGACCAGCTCCACGGCGCGCTCGACAAGCTGAACGAACTCCAGCGCGAGGTCTTGACGCTGCGCTTCGGATTGAACGGTGCCACTCCCCTCTCGCTCCAAGCGACCGCCACCAAGATGGACATCGGTGTGCGTCGGGTGCGTCGCGCCGAAGAAGAGGCACTCACACTGCTCCGCGAGGACACGGCCGTGTTGGCCGCCCGCGAAGTTGCCTAGAACGTCAGCGAAGACGGCACCAGCACCATAAGGTCCTCGGGCACGGGTACGCTCGTCGTCACCCACTCGTCGCTCCTCGGATGCGCGAAGGACAACGTCGTCGAATGCAGGAAGAAGCGATCCTCGGCGAGCCGCTTCTCGCGTCGGTGCCCGTAGCGCGGGTCGTTCACCACGGGGTGACCAATGGTCGCGAGGTGGACCCGGATCTGGTGCGTGCGACCGGTGTCCAATTGGAGGCGCAACAACGTCATCGGTTGGGGTTTGTCGATGCGACCGAGAACCTCGTAGGCCGTGCGGGCCGGTCGACCGTCGCCGCGCACCGCCATCATCGTGGGAGTGCGCGGCGAACGACCGATGGGCGCGTCGACGACGCCGCGTTCTTCGCTCACGTGTCCCTCGACCATCCCGTAGTACGTACGCTCCATGAGACGCTCCGCGAGTTGCGTGCTCAGGTTGGCGAATCCTTCAGGGGTCTTGGCGACCACGAGCACACCCGACGTCCCCTTGTCGAGGCGATGCACGATGCCCGGGCGCAACGGGTCACAGAGCCCTTGCGCGCTCAACCCTCGCATCTGGGGATACAGAGCCAGCAGGCCGGCCACGAGGGTGCCGTCACGCTGCCCCGCGCCGGGATGCACGACCTGGCCCGGCGCCTTGTTGACCACCGCGAAGTCGGGGTCGTCCACGACGACGTCGACGTGCACGGAGGCGTCGGCTTCGACGTCGGCGCTCTCGGGCGCCGGGAGGACCGCGACCAGGTGTTGACCGGCCAACAAGGTCGTCGAAGCCTTGGTGACCACCCGGTCGTTCACGAGCACCGCGCCCGACGAAATGACCTCGCTCGCCTCAGACCTCGAGAGTCCGGTCAAGAGCGCGAGTACGCGGTCCACGCGGATATCGTCCAGCGTGGCGGGCACCTCCAGGTCGAGCACCTCGCCGTCGAAGGCGTCGTCGCGCTGCTCGTCACTCACGCGAGCAGCTTCTCACCTTGGATCGCCGCGACCAGGAGCGTGATGAAGCCCGCGGTGATCGAGACGTCGGCCACGTTGAACACCGGGAACGAACTCACCGCGATGAAGTCGGTCACCTGGTGCGGTGTCGCGGCCAGTCGGTCGAGGACGTTCGCGACGCCGCCCCCCAAGAGCAGACCGAAGCCCGCCGCGGGCACACCGCGATGGGCGTTCAGTCCGACGAGCAGGACGGCGAGGGCGACCGCGACCGTCACGATGGTGGTCAGCAGCGGACCCGATTGATTGAACGAGAACGACACGCCTGAGTTGTACGTCAGGCGCAACCAGACCGCGCCGCCCACGTGCACCGCGTGATCCGCGAGCGCGTGGCGCGCCCAGGCCTTCGTGACCGCGTCGATGGCCGTGACCGCAAGGGCGATCGCGATGACCGTGTCGTTGAGTCGAAACCTTAAACGCTTGCGCGGCACGAGACACACATGAAGACCGGCAACTGGGCCAGCAGTCGTGCCTTCGAGATCGGCTCGTAGCATTCGTCACAGCGCCCGTAACTCCCGTCAGCGATCCTCGCCAACGCGACGTCGATCTCGTCGACCTTGAGGCGCAGTAGCGACGCGAGGTCCTTCTTCTGGTCGCGCTGGATGTCTGAGGCGACACTCGAGCCGTCCTCGTCGTCATACTCGAGGCGTTCACGGTCCACCAACATCTCGTCGGCCTCGGACTCCATGATCGCGATGTCGACGTCGGTGGCGGCGCGCGTCTCGAGCAGCAGGACGCGCAACTCCTCGAGGAACTCGGGGTCATCGCCGTAGGGCTTGGAGTGCATCTTGCGCTCGAGCGCCTCTTGACGTTTGCGCTCCTCGGCTTCGCGGCGCTCCTGGCGCTTCTGCTCGTCTTGGTTTCGCTTCTCTATCTCTCGGAGTTTGCGCAACTTCTCGTTCTCGATGGCCTTGCGTTTCGCGTCGATCTCGCGCTGCTTCTTCGCCTCCGCGGCGGCCTTTTCGCGGGCCTTTCGCTGGCGCTCGCGTTCCTTGAGGGCGACCTTTGCGGCGGCGTCACGCTCCTTCTTCGCCTTCGCGGCGGCGACGGCCTTGGCCTTGGCGAGGAGGGCCCTCTCCTTGGCGGCGGCTTTGGCCTTGGCGTCGCGTTCCTTCTTCAGTTTCAGCGCGGCCGCCGCTTTGGCGCGTGCATCGACGGCCTTCTTCGCGGCGGCGGCCTTCTGCGCGGCGCTCAACGAGGAGGCCTTGGCGGCGGGCGTCTTAGGCGTGGTGTTTTTGGCCGCCACCGTCTTCGCGGGGGCTCGCGTTGCGACGGTCTTCTTCGCCGACGACTTCTGCACCGGCTTCTTGGCGGTCGCCTTCTTCGCGGCGACCTTCTTCGCGGGAACGTGCTTCGCGGCCGTCTTCTTGGCCGCCACCTTCTTCGCGGGGGCCTTTTTTGCTGGTTTTACGGTGGACGGCATGGTCAACTCCTCGACAGTGCACACAACAAGTGCGGGCCGACCCTACCAGTTGGCGAAGAACTTACGGTCGATCGTCGCGCGAAGGCTGTTCGAAGTTGAGCACCTGTGCGGTGCTCTCACGATCGATGACCGGTGCGGGCGCCGGCGGTGGCGCCGTCATGGGGCGCGCCGGGGGCTCGCTCGCGACAGGCGCGGCGACGTTCGACGCTCGTCCCCCGCCGACCTGGAGCGAACTGTCGATCCAGCGCGCGAACTCGGCCAACGCGCTACTCAGGCGTTTGCGCTCGGCGTCGAGTTGTCGCGTGAGCGTCTCCACGTCCTCGCTCAGACGCTGCTTGAGTCCGTTCAGACGGTTCACCTCGTCCTCGGCCCGGCTTCTCGCCTCGGCGACGATCTCGCGCGCACGTTCCTGCGCACCGGTCGTCAACTCACGGGCCTTGGCCTCGGCCTCGGCCTGAGCCTGTTCGATGAACTGCTGGGCCATCACGATCATCGCGGTGACCTGCTCGGCCCCGCTGACGCTCACGTTGCGCACGGGTGCGGGGG
>VFSW01011316.1_pt1 | contig 12551 bp, 14 predicted proteins | sample 5358111 | NCBI WGS metagenome assembly VFSW01 (sample SAMN11554181, study PRJNA540505) | mine drainage metagenome | isolation source: sediment from site ElyBrook_90M | place: USA: Ely Copper Mine, Vershire, VT | collected 2017
CGAGGCTTTGCCAGTCGAACAGCCTGCGCTTGGCTGCCGCATAACTTTGCATGTCTCCGTGGTAATCGAGGTGATCACGGCTCAGGTTGGTAAACATCGCCACATCAAAACGCACGCCATTGACACGCTCCTGGGACAGCGCGTGCGAGGATACCTCCATCGCCACGGCTTGCGCGCCGTCCCGCAGATACCCGGCCAGCAGGCCGTGCACGCGAACAGCATCGGGCGTGGTATTCGCCGTTGCCTGCAACGCATCGGCGCGGCCGTTGTCCCCCGGAAAGCCATTGCCCAGCGTGCCGATCAGCGCGCATTTTTTTGCCGAATCACTCAGGGCGCGGGCTATCCAATGGCTGGTCGAGGTCTTGCCGTTGGTCCCGGTGACGCCCACCACCCACAACTTTTCCGACGGCGTGCCATACACCACGTCCGCCAGCCAGCCGGCTTTGCGGCGCAAATCGGCCACGCCAAGGTTCGGCACCTGCCAGCCTTCAATCCAGGAAAAATTCCGCTCTTCCCAGATCACCGCGTTTGCGCCCCGTGCAATGGCGTCAGCAATGAATTGCCGTCCATCGGACTTTTCGCCGGGATAGGCGATAAATGTGTCTCCGCGCCTGACTTCCCGGCTGTCGGTCACCATGCGCGAAATGGTTACATTCAGCCCGGCCAATTTCCGGAAGGGAAAGTCTGTCCCGTGCACGGAATCAGGGTTCATACCTCCTCCTTCACGATATCCGCGGGCGGGGCGATAACATTATTCAGCGGCGCATCGTTCGGCACATTGAGCTCGTGCAATGCGGCGCTTGTCACCTTGCTGAACACCGGTGCTGCAACCTCGCCCCCGTAATATTCGGCGCCCTGCGGATCATCTATCATCACCGCGACCACCAGGCGCGGATCCGACGCCGGCGCAACCCCGACGAACGATGCGACATAGTGATTGACGTAATGGCCGTTCTCCAGCTTGTGGGCCGTTCCGGTCTTGCCAGCCACGCGATAACCGGCCACCTGCGCCAGCGGGGCAGTGCCGCCGGGCAGCACCACCATTTCCAGCATGCCCAGCATTTCACGCGTAGTGCGCTCCGAAAACACCCTTATTCCCAATGGCGGGGCATCCAGCTTGAGCAACGAGATCGGCTTCAATTCGCCGTTGTTGGCAAAGATCGTATAGGCACGGGCCAGCTGCAGCAGGTTCACCGATATCCCGTGTCCGTAGGCCATGGTCGCCTGCTCTATGGGCCGCCATGTTTTGGGGTCGTACAACTTTCCGGGAGCCTCGCCGGGAAAGTTGCTGCCTGTCAATGCACCGAAGCCGCTTTCGGACAAGCCGCGCCACATTGTTTCAGGCTGCATAGCCAGGGCAATTTTGGCCGCGCCGATATTGCTGGATTTCTGGATCACCTGCGCCACAGTCAACCTTGGTTCCGGATGCGCATCGTGGATCTTTCTGCCGGCGAGGGAAAATACGCCATTTTCGGTATTGATGATCGTGTTCGGGCGCACGATACCCGTCTCCATCGCCATCGCCACGGTGAACGGCTTCAGCGTCGAACCGGGCTCGAACAGATCGGTAATGGCGCGGTTGCGCATCGCCCTGCTGCCGGTGTTGTCGCGGTTGTTCGGGTTATAGCCGGGGTAATTGGCAAGCGCCAACACTTCCCCGCTGCGCGCGTCCAGAATCACCACCGCACCGGACTTGGCACGATGCTGCTTGACTGCACTCTCCAGTTCGCGATAGGCAAGATGCTGCAAATTGCTGTCCAGGCTAAGCACGATATCGCTGCCCGGTTTTGGCGGATGCAGGCTGCCGGCATCCTCGACGATGTGCCCGTGGTTATCCTTGATGACGCGCTGGCTGCCGGGCTTTCCGGCCAACTGATCCTGCATCGCCAACTCCACCCCTTCCTGCCCGTTGTCATCCTGCCCGGTAAAACCCAGCACCTGGGCAGCCTCCTCTCCCGTCGGATAGTAACGGCGGTATTCACGCTGCAGCGAAATCCCGGGAAGGTTCAAACTCACCACTTTTTCCACCTGGTCGGGAGGAAGCAGTCTTTTAAGGTAGACAAAGTCGCGCGTAGTATCAAACAGGCGATTCGTCACTTCCCCTGCGTTCAATCCGAGTATCTGTGCCAGTTTTTTTATCTGTTGCCTGTCCGCTTCCACATCCGGAGGGCTCGCCCACACCGACTCCACCGGCGTGCTCACTGCAAGAGGCTCACCGTTGCGGTCGGAAATTTTGCCGCGATGCGCGCTTACCTCCACCACCCGGCTGTAGCGTGCATTACCTTTTTCCTGCAGAAAGTCATCATGTATTCCCTGCAGATAAACTCCGCGCCCAAGCAACCCGGCCAAACCTGCCAGCAACGCAAAAAAAAGCGCCGCGGCGCGCCATCCCGGCAATTTCGCCACTACGTTCATGCTTGCATTGGCCGCGTAATTCATTTTGGCGAAATTGTCCCGTCGTTAGATCCTGCCCGTATGAATTGGACCTGCCCACCCTTGGGCAGTTGCATTTGCAGCTTTTGCACCGCCACTCCCTCCACACGCGCCGGGGCAGCCCATGTGCTTTGTTCCAGCTGCAACCGACCCCACTCCACATCCATTTGCTGGGCCTGTTCCTTTTCCTTTTGCAGCTCTATAAACAATTTGCGCACCTTGTGTTGCGAAGTGACCACGCTCAATGCACACACCACCACAGCCGCCAGCAGCAAAGCCTGGTAGGCCGGGCTCAGGCGAACCACCCTGCCCATGACCGGCTTGAAAATTCCGTCAATATGGTTCTTCATGCACGCACAATCGAAACAGTGCCGTTACGACGCATCGCTGCGCTCTGCAATACGCATCACTGCGCTGCGAGCGCGCAAATTCGCCCTGATTTCCGCTTCGCCGGCACGCATGGCCCTGCCTATCAACTTCAGTTTCCCCTGCGGTACTTCGCTTGCGCGTATCGGCACTTTGCGCGGCAACTTGTCTCCCTCGGCCATCTCACGCATATATTGCTTCACGATACGATCCTCCAGAGAATGGAAGCTGATTACCACCAGTCGTCCGCCTGTTTTGAGATGAGTCACACACTCTGGCAAGACCCGCGCAAGCTCTTCGAGCTCCCGGTTGATATAAATCCGTATAGCCTGAAAGGTGCGTGTCGCCGGATTCTGCCCGGCCTCGCGCGTACGTACCGTTTTACCAACCAGCTCGACGAGTTGCCGCGTGGTATGAATTGGCTTGATTGCGCGCGCCGCAACAATCGCTCTTGCAATCTGTTTAGCAAACCGTTCTTCGCCGTAATCACGTATCACCTCCGCCAAAAAAGTTTCATCCACCTTCTCCAGCCACTGCGCCGCGGTCATTCCGCCGCTGGTATCCATGCGCATATCGAGCGGCGCATCAAAGCGAAAACTGAACCCCCGCGCCGCCTCGTCGAGTTGCGGTGACGACACGCCCAGGTCAAATAAAATTCCGTCCACCTTCTGCACGTCCCGCTCGCGCAGCACTTCCGCCAATTGCGCGAAACTGCTGTGCACGATTTGAAAGCGCCCGTCACTCCATTGCCTGCCCGCCGCCACCGCCGACAAGTCCATGTCCATCGCAATCAGCCTGCCACCCGTACCCAGCCGCTTCAGAATTTCCGCGCTGTGCCCGCCTCGCCCGAACGTGCCATCCACATAAATGCCGTCCTGCTTGATTGCCAGCGCTTCAACAGCTTCGTGCAACAGAACGGTGGTATGGGACCAGCCCTCACTCACAATACCCCCGCACAACCACCGCGCTTGCCGATGCCGCTATAAAACGCGGCCCTGAACCCTCATTCAGCATTTTGCAAACCCCGGTTTTTGCGGGTTGGGCGGCAACGGCCATCCCCCATCCCTGAAAAGTCCGCTTGGCCATCTTTTGCCCTGCCCCAGCCTCACTCGCCGCGAGCTGCAGATGTTTTTTCACAGGGAAAAACCGTCCAGCTCGGCCGGCAAATCACCATCCATAAACGTCAGCGAGGTCTCCTGCTGTGCCTGCCACTTCGCCTCGTCCCACAATTCGAATTTGTTTCCCTGGCCGACCAGCATCACGCGTTTGTCCAGCATCGCGTAGTTGCGCAGGGACGGAGAAATCAACACCCGCCCGGCGCCATCCATCAGCACATCCTCGGCGTAACCGATCAGGCGGCGTTGCAAAGCGCGTATTTTTGGATTGAGCGCGGAAAGCTTGAGCAGTTTTTCGCGTATCGGTTGCCACTCGGGTTGCGGATACATCAACAGACAGCCATCCGCATCCGCGGTAAGCACGAGACTGCCCGCGCAAGCGCTGAGCAGCATGTCGCGATGGCGCGCCGGTATTGCGAGCCTGCCTTTGCTATCCAGATTGAGTTGTGTTGCTCCCTGAAACATCGCCCCATCTCCCACTTTTACCCACTTTTCACCACTTGAACCCACTATATTGAAAAAAACCCCAATGGTCAAGCGAATAAACAGGATTTACCTTTACAGGACAAAGAGTTAGCGCGGAAAGTTAACAAAAAACAAATATGCTTAATAAATAATAGATTAAGCAAATAATCTAAAGCGATTTGTAATGACAGGCGGATATTCCGGGGGATGAGAGGGGGGGGGAAATCGTGGGATGCTGAATAACCCATGGCCACATTTCGGGCGTTGGGCGCAGATGTTGCCCACTTGTCAATAATGCATCTGTTCGGACGGTTAAAAATCAAACGGGCTCACAAGAAATCATGCTTGCCGCTGGCGCGGCAGAACACAATTTACGCGATCCATCAAATCAGGTGAAGCCAGCCGGTAAGCCGGGTTCTGTCGTGGACAGTCATTCCTCTAGGCGTTTCGTTACCTGACGCTCAAGCAACCTACCCGCAAGCGACGCGAGCAACGTCATGGCCTGCTTATTTGGTCTTGCTCCGAATGGAGTTTACCGTGCCGTCCGTGTTACCACGTCCGCGGTGGGCTCTTACCCCGCCGTTTCACCCTCGCCGTTACCTGCGTTATGACCGCCGCCTTGCGGCAGGTGTCATTCGGCGTCCCCCTTGCGGGGGCTTGCGGTACTTGGGCAGTTTATTTTCTGTGGCACTGTTCATCACCTCACGGTGTCCGGTCGTTAACCGGCATTCTGCTCTATGGAGCCCGGACTTTCCTCCCCGCACTTGCGTGCGCGGCGACTGTCTGGCCAGCTTCGGCGCGGAGTTTAACACGATGACGAATTGCCAGACGGCTATTGACCGGCTCCATCCATAAGCGCCCTTGTTTAAGCCAGTCACGGCGAATGGGTTAAACTTGCACGACTACCTGCTGAATGTCCTACCTCGGTATTACGCATGAGAGAACTGTTTCACACCGAATCCCGCGCCCGGCTGCGCACCTGGCTGGCCGTCGGCTACATGCTGTTCATCGTGTACGGAAGCCTGTCGCCGTTTTCCGGATGGCGGGGACAGGGCCTGGATTTTTCCGAGGTATTGCGCGCGCCTTTTCAGCTAACCTATACCGGCTTCGATGCGGTCATCAACCTGCTGGCCTACCTGCCATTCGGGTTTCTGGTTGCCCTGTCACTGCGTGCGCGCTTCGGTGCGCTGCCCAGCGTGATTCTCGGTTTGTGCATCGGCATATTGCTGTCGGCAAGCATGGAATATTTGCAAATGTATTTGCCCTCGCGAACCAGTTCCAACCTGGATTTGCTGAATAACAGTGCGGGCGCGTTGATAGGCTCGTTGCTGGCGGTCAGCATGACTTCCTGGACCTGGTTTTTTTCCCGCCTGACACGCTGGCGCGGCCAGTTGTTCCGGCATGGCCATGCAATGGATTTTGGCCTGGCATTGATCGCGTTGTGGATGTTTGGCCAGGTTAACCCGTCCCTGCCGATGCTGGGAAATGTGTTCATCACCGAAGTGGCGCACCATCCTTTTGTGCCGCCTCCTTCCGCGCGGTTTAATGCGCTGGAAAGCGGTGCCGTCATGCTGAACTTATTGATGCTGGGGATACTCATGCTGACCTTGCTGCGTGAGCCGCGCAAGGTCGTGGCAACGATGCTGGCAGTGCTGATGCTGGAAGCGCTGGCGAAATTCATCGCCGCTGCGCTGTTGCTGAAATCCTGGGCTTTATTGTTGTGGCTAAACAGTGCAGCGTTACTGGGAATGTTGCTGGGGGTATTGCTGCTGATGACGATCCTGTGGTTGCCCCGCGCGGTGGCAATGGCCCTGGGCGCACTTGTTTCAATTTCCTATTTCGTGATTGTGAATTTTTTACTCGACAGCAGCGCCCCCTCGGCCGCGATGTCCATTTACCATTGGCATTACGGGCATCTGCTCAATTTTAACGGTTTGGCGCAGACCATCACGCTGGTCTTCCCTTTGCTGCTGCTGTTTCACCTGTGGCGCATCCGGAAAGTATAATTCCTCATCTTTTTAATTATTCGGTGTCCCCAGTGAACTTTTATGACAAGCATGTTTTCTTCTGCACCAACCAGCGCGGGGACGGCAGCGCTTGCTGCAACGACCACCGCGCCCAGCAGGCACGGGATTATGTGAAGAGCAAGGTCAAGGAACTGGGTCTTTCCAACAGCCGGAATAAAATCCGCATCAACTCCGCGGGCTGCCTGGATAGATGCTCCGAAGGGCCGGTCATCGTAGTTTATCCCGAGGGCACCTGGTATACCTATGTGGACGAGAGCGATCTCGACGAGATCATCGCAGAGCATTTGCAGAACGGTCGCGTCGTCGAGCGACTGAAAATTTAAGTCCGCGGAAATCTTTCCGTAAAGCGTATAGACAGCCTTCAGATTGAAGGTTGACTCACGATGGGCACGTACCAAACATTCTTTTTTCTGGCAGACTCTATTTTTTCTGATGAATTCACGCTCCAGTTATACACGGCCTTCCGGGGCATTTCCAATATGAAGGCTACCCTTTTGTGAATCAACAATATTCAATTCACCCGAAATATCGTCCGGATATAGATGGGTTACGCGCAATCGCGATCCTTTCGGTCGTTGGCTTTCACGCCTTCCCGGAGTGGGTCAAGGGCGGCTTTGTCGGCGTGGACATTTTCTTTGTGATATCCGGGTTCCTGATCAGCAGCATCATCTTCGGGAATCTGGAAAAGAACACCTTTAACTACTATGACTTTTATGCGCGCCGGATCAGGCGCATCTTCCCCGCGCTGATCCTGGTTTTGGTTGCAAGCTATGCCGCAGGCTGGTACCTGTTGTTGCCCGACGAGTTCAAGCAGCTGGGGAAGCATATTGCGGCGGGAGCCGGATTCGTTTCCAACCTGGTTTTGTGGAATGAGGCCGGATACTTTGACAAGGCCAGTTACACAAAACCATTGCTGCATCTGTGGTCGCTGGGCATAGAGGAACAATTCTACATTTTCTGGCCGCTGTTATTGGGGCTGGTCTGGAAGTACAGGCTGAATTTCCTGGCCATTACGATATTGATAGCCGCGGCATCGTTTGCAGTAAACGTATTTACTGTTTCCTCCGATCAGGTTGCAGACTTTTACTCGCCGCTATCGCGTTTCTGGGAGTTGATGATAGGCGGGATGCTGGCCTACCTGACACTGCACAAGCCGCACCATCTCCCCAAAGACACCAACCTGCAATCGATGCTCGGTCTGCTGCTGATCGTCATCGCGGTAGCCAGCATTGATCAGCAAAGAGCGTTTCCCGGCTGGTGGGCTCTTTTACCTACATTAGGTGCATTCCTGGTAATTTCTGCACAACCAACGGCATGGGTAAACCGCCATTTTCTGGGTAACCGTATGCTGGTGTGGATAGGACTGATCAGCTATCCGCTTTATTTGTGGCACTGGACCATATTGTCCTTTTTGCGCATCACGGATTCAGGCATACCCCCGATCAGGGTTCGTATCGCCGCCGTCCTTGCATCGCTATTTTTAGCCTGGCTGACTTACCTGGCGATCGAGAGGCCGATTCGGTTCAAGGCAAAAGGCAACCGGATAGTCGTGGTACTGTGCGCGCTGCTCGCCCTGATCGCATTTATAGGCTTCAATACCTACCAGCGCGATGGACTGAGTTTTAGAATGATGCAAATAAGTCCCGAACTGATGGGTTATAAACCCGATCTTGCCAGGGATTGGCGGCTGGGCCAATGCTTTCTGGAGGACAGCGATCAATTTTCCCCCGCTTGCCTGGAACACAAAAGGCCGCTGATCTTTCTGTGGGGCGATTCACACGCAGCGGCGCTGTATTCCGGCTTGAAGAGCCTGCAAAACGAATTTCAGTTTGGCATTGCCCAATATACCGCCGCTGGATGCGAGCCTCTGATAGGAAAATACTTCGATGACGAAAAATATTGCAAAGGGATCAATGATGCAGCCTTGGCGATGATCGAGAAAATCAAACCGGATTTCGTTCTTTTACATGCCAATTGGCTGCAGACATATGTAAATCGATCTCACATCAATGACCTGGCCGATCTTGAACTCACGGTCAACCTGCTGAAGAAAGCCGGAATTACTCACATTGTTTTGCTGGGGCCGGTTCCATCATGGGAAAAGTATCTGCCCAGGATCGCCTTTTCCTATTATCGCAAGGAACATAAACGACTGCCGCTGCGAATACCTATGCAAAACGCCGATATGGAAAACCGCCTGGACAGGGCGATGCGCAATCTGGCGACAGCACACAAGATACAATACATCTCCAGCCTTGCCATCCTGTGCAACCCGGACGGTTGCCTGACCCGGACAGCCGCAGACAGTATGGATATAATGACCATGGATGCCGGTCACCTGACGCCTGCAGGGGCGGGCTACGAAGCCAGATTTATTTTGATGGATTTAATTAAATCGAATCAGCCTGCCAATGATTCGTCGCATCGCGCAATAATCACGCAACAGGAGCCGCAATTTTCCGACACCCATTAGATTGGTCCGAACCGGGAATTCGGCGAACCCGCTTTAGCTTTGGTCATCCGCAATATGTTTAACGGCAGCCAGTCGATAAGCGCGATCCGGGATGTCACTTGCAGGCCGACAGGAGACATTTGTGCCTCATCCAACTTTGAACTTTCCACTGAATTTTCAGACCCCCATAACTTAAATGCCCACACAGAAAAATATTTCCATTCCCGGCGCAGCAGGCAGCATCGAGGGGGTCATTCACCTCCCGGACACTGCGCCGCTCGCTGTTGCGGTGATGACGCATCCCCTGCCTATCATGGGCGGCACCATGGACAACAAGGTGGTTACCACGCTTGCCAAAGCTTTTGTGGAACTGGGTTACGCCACGCTGCGCTTCAATTTTCGCGGCGTGGGCCAAAGTGCCGGCAGTTATGACGAAGGCAACGGAGAGACATCGGACGCGATCGCGGCCGCCAATTTCATGCGCGGCGAGTTTCCGGGGCTGCCTTTGCTATTGGCGGGCTTTTCCTTCGGCGCTTATGTGCAGGCGCGTGCTGCTGCAGAACTGCAGCCCCGGCAGCTGGTTCTCATCGCCCCGGCAGTGGGGCGATTCTCGATGCCGCATGTGCCTGCCGGCACCCTGATCGTCCACGGCGACCTCGACGAGGTGGTGGAGCTGCATGAGGTTTTGCAGTGGGCGCGCCCGCAACAACTCGCTGTCACGGTGCTGGCGGGAGCGGGACATTTCTTCCACGGAAGACTGATCCAGCTCAAGCAGATTGTGCTGCATCATTTTGGAAGGCGGCCTTGAACGCCGTGTTGAGCGCGCGCAACCTGCGCAAATGCTACGGCGACCAGGTGGTGGTGGACGGACTGAATCTGTCGATACAGCGCGGCGAGTGTTTCGGCCTGTTGGGGCCGAATGGCGCGGGCAAGACCACCACCTTGCGCCTGATGCTCGGCCTGATCACCCCGGATGAGGGCGAATTGCAGCTGCTCAATCATGCCGTGCCGCAACAGGCCCGTGATGCCCGGGTGCGCGTCGGCGTCGTGCCGCAGATAGACAATCTCGATCCGGATTTCACCGTCGCGGAAAACCTGCTGGTGTACGGCCGCTACTTCGGCATCAGCGATGCGGCTATCAACGCGCGCTTGCCGGAATTGCTGGAATTCGCAAACCTGACCGGCAAGCGCGACGTAAAAGTGCCGACGCTGTCCGGCGGCATGAAACGGCGACTGACGCTGGCGCGCGCGCTGGTGAACGACCCCGATGTGATTTTTCTCGACGAGCCGACCACCGGGCTCGATCCGCAGGCGCGCCACCTGATCTGGCAGCGCCTGCGTGAGCTGACCGCGCGCGGCAAGACCCTGTTGCTGACCACGCACTTCATGGAAGAAGCGGAGCGCCTGTGCCACCGCCTCGCGGTGATGGACAACGGGCGCATCATCAGCACCGGCTCGCCGCGCGAACTGATCGAACAGAACATCGAGCCGCAGGTGGTCGAGGTGTTCGGCGAACAGGCGGAAGCCTGGGCGGGAAACCATGCGGCGCTCCATGCACAGCGCTTCGAGGTGAGCGGCGAGTCGGTGTTCTGCTACCTGGCCGATGCGCAGCCGCTGCTGCGGGAATTGCAGCGCCATCCGGAGCTGCGCTACCTGCACCGTCCCGCCAACCTGGAAGACGTATTTTTGAAACTTACCGGCCGGGAGATGCGCGAATGATTTCAAGACACATTCATCGCAATACCTGCGTTGGCTGCGGCATTCGGCTCCTGATGAAACAACTAGCCATTCGACTAGGCTACCCAACGACGATAGCCAAGTCGCTGGTTATAGCCGTACTTGCGTACTGTCAGCGTCGCCTCAGCCTTGCCGCCTTGGTCTTGCTTCGACTGTGCCTTGAAATGGGCATATTGCACCTCAGGTGTGCCAAATGAACCTGATCTTCCGCATGGCCTACGTGTACATCCTGTCGCTGTTCCGTCCGCGCATCGCGCCCGGCAACATGGCGAGCGAACTGGCCTTGCGCGTGCTGCCGAACGACCTTGACCTTAATTTCCATATGAACGATGGCCGTTATATCACCATCTGCGATCTCAACCGCATCGATCTGTTCCTGCGCACCGGACTTATGCGATCCATGTTCAAACGCGGATGGATTCCGGTCATCGCCGAGCACACCATGAGCTACAAGCGGCCGCTGAACTTGTTTGACCGCTATGTGGTTAAAACGGAAGTAACTCATTTCGACGAAAAATATTTTTACATGAATCACGCGTTCATCCGCGATGAACGCGTCGTTGCTGCGGGAACTTCCAAAGGCTGCGTCTATGCCCGCGGTCTGGGCGTGGTCAGTCCGGCCGATGCGATGGCCGCGGTAGAACAGGACAAGCTGAAATGAACAAGCGCTACTACGCCGCGCCGCAGCTGAGCCTGCGCTTCATCCCGATCTGGCGGCGCAATTTCATGGTATGGAAGAAGATGGCCGGCTCGTCAATACTCGGCCATCTCGCCGATCCGGTGATCTACATGCTGGGACTCGGCTATGGACTGGGCGGGATGCTGCCGCAGATCGGCGGCACCTCCTATATCGCGTTCCTGGCCGGCGGAACGGTGTGCTACAGCACGATGAACAGCGCCAGCTTCGAGGCCCTGTATTCGGGGTTCGCGCGCATGCACGAGCAGCGCACCTGGGAGGCGATACTCAACACGCCGGTCACGCTGGACGATATCGTGTGCGCGGAGATTGTCTGGGCGGCGAGCAAGAGCCTGCTGTCCGGCCTGGCCGTGCTGCTGGTGATCTGGCTGCTGGGGCTGTCGCACTCGCCGCTGTCGCTGTGGATCATTCCGCTGGCATTCCTGGTCGGCCTGTGTTTCGCATCGATCGGACTGATCGTCACCGCGCTCGCGCCCAGCTACGACTATTTCATGTACTACTTCACGCTGGCCATCACCCCGATGGTGCTATTATGCGGCGTGTTTTTTCCGGTCGACCGCTTGCCGGCGATGCTGCAGAATGTCTCGTCCCTGCTGCCCCTGACCCATGCGATAGACCTGGCCCGTCCGCTGCTGACCAACCGCGTGCCGCCGGGTTTCATGCTGCATATAGCGGTATTGCTGGGCTACTCGCTGTCCGGCTTTTATCTGTCGCTGGTGTTGTTCAGGAAAAGATTGTCCCAATGAGGATTTCGCATGTTGTGGGTTAAGGCGTTTCATATAATTTTTGTAGTCAGTTGGTTCGCGGGCCTGTTCTACCTGCCGCGTCTGTTCGTCAATCACGCGATGGCAACCGAGCCTGCGGAAATCGCGCGCCTGAAGCTGATGGAAGGCAAGCTGTACCGCTTCGTCACGCCGATCGCCTGGCTGGCATTGGGCTTCGGAATGTGGCTATGGCTGGGCTATGGCTTCAGCGGCGGCTGGTTGCACGCCAAGCTGGCGCTGGTGCTGGTACTGATCGGTTATCACTACTACTGCGGCGTGCTGGTCAAACAGTTCGCCGCCGGCCAGAATACCCGCAGCCATGTGTTCTACCGCTGGTTCAACGAGATTCCTGTGCTGGTTCTGGTGGCTGTCGTCATCTTGGTTACTGTAAAACCATTTTAGCCACAAAGCACACAGAAGCCACAGAGAAAACCACCACACCCCTCTGTCTACTCTGTGATCTCTGTGGCAAATTTCTTTTTCTTGGATTAACTG
>VFSW01011317.1_pt1 | contig 12551 bp, 14 predicted proteins | sample 5358111 | NCBI WGS metagenome assembly VFSW01 (sample SAMN11554181, study PRJNA540505) | mine drainage metagenome | isolation source: sediment from site ElyBrook_90M | place: USA: Ely Copper Mine, Vershire, VT | collected 2017
TCCGCTATCCGTCCGGGATGAGCTGGCTGGCCAACGGCACGCTGCAACTTTCCGGCACCAGCCGCGGAGCACTGGTCAGCGGGCGCGTGGGAGTGGAGCGCCTGCTGTTTGGCCAGGGCGTGGACGCGGTGTCATTTTTCGCGGCGGCCTCGCAAGCATCCTCCGGTTCGCCAACCGTGTCGCCCTTTTTGCAGAACCTGGCATTCGACGTGGAGGGGCAGACCAATCCCGGCGCGCGCATTGAATGGGCGGGAGCTCGCGTCGAAATGGACGGCAACGTCCGGCTGCGCGGCACCTGGGACCGCCCCGTCCTGCTGGGGCATATCCATCTGCTGGGCGGCCAGATGGCGTTTCGTGGCAATGCGTTTGAGCTGACGCGCGGCGACATCGACTTCGCCAATCCCTTCCGGCTCGATCCGGAGCTCAACATCGAAACCGTCTCCCCGCTCAATCAGTATCAGGTCACCATCGATTTTTCCGGCGTCGCCAGCCAGCTTTCCATGAATTATCGTTCCGATCCTCCGCTGCCGGATTCCGACATCGTCGCGCTGCTCGCGCTGGGCAGCACGGGCGAAGCGGGCGGCTTGCGCACGCAGCCGGGCGGGTCGCAGAACTTCGGCGCGACGGCGCTGCTTTCCGAGGCCATTTCAACCGGGGTCGGAGGGCGAATCCAGAAGCTGTTCGGCATCAGTCAGTTTCGTGTGGACCCGTTCGTGGCCGACACGGCCAGCGAGCCCAACGCCGCGGCGCGCGTCACCATTCAGCAGCACGTTGCGCGCGATCTGACGATCACCTATTCGACCAATGCGGCGACTTCGAACCAGTATCAGATGATCCAGGTGGAATATGCCGTGAAGCGCGATCTCTCCGTCGTCTTCCTGCGGGACGTCAACGGCACCTACGGCCTGGACATCAAGTGGGTGCGGCACTTCAAGTAGAAGCTGTTGCAAGGATGCGCGCGTTTGCGGCGCGTCACTTCACGGGGTTTTCTTGCGGAGTCTTGACGGGATCCGGCGCCGTGAGATTGCCCAGGCGGCCGGGGAGCAGATAGGCGATCGCCGTGCCAATCACCAGGCCGACGACGTAGCCGTAGGGAATGCCGAAGCAGATCAGGCCGACCAGCAGCACCAGGGCGAAGTCCGAGGACGACGCCATTGTGTCGCGCACCAGTTTCATCAGCGCCAGAGCTTCAAAGACCAGAATGACGCCGAGAACCGGCCGGGGAAACAACTGCACGGCCGTGCCAAAGCCGCCGCTGAACAGCAATCCCAGCACCAGGTAGAGTGATCCGTAGATGGCCACCGAACCCCCGGTGCGCCCTCCAAAGGCGTAGTGTCCGGCGATGCCGCCCGAGCCGTGGCACGTGGGAATCCCCCCGAAAAATGGATTGATCAGGTTCATGAGCGAATAGGTCGAGCTGATCTTTTTCACGGTGACGCGCCGCTCGGGGAACAGATCCTGGGCCACCTGCCGCGTGGCCAGGATCGAATTGCCCAGCGACAGCGGAAGTTGCGGCAGCGCCAGGACGAGGAATCCGATCCAAATATCGTGCGCGGCGGGCTCGTGAAACTGCGGCAGGTGCACGCCAAACCCGTGGCCGGGCAGGCTGCCGCTGAGTTTGAAGACCAGCGCGTAGCCGATGCCGAGCAGGATCACGAACGGCGCGGGCGGGAAGCGGCGGTTGCCGAGCAGTAGGGCGGTCAGCAAAAACGCCGCCGCGGCCAGCACGAAACCCGAGCGGCCGTCCGCGGGAATGTAATCTTTCAACGCGAGGGCGGCCAGTTGCAGGCCCAGGCCGAATTGGATGCCGCGCACCACCGCCTTGGGCACCGCGCGCGCGAACCATTCCAGCAGGCCGGTCACCGTCAGCAGCAGCATCAGCACGCCGATGGCGAGGCCCCCGCCATACAAAATGTTCCCGGTCAATTTCTGCGTGATGACGATCACGGCCATGGCCTTGAGCGGCTGCGCCGGCATGGGCATGCCGTAGATCAGGCCCGTCAGGATCTGCATCAACCCAAACATGATCAGGACGCTGGGCACGTCGAGGTGCGCGGCCAGGATCATCCCGACGATGAGGGGGAAATCGGTGCCGATGTCACCGAAGGCGCCGGAAAGTTCGTTGCGGTCGAAACGGGCGCGCGCGCGCAGCCAATCCAGAAACATAGCGGGAGCCTCAGATGAACGCGGAACAACGCAGCCGGACGAGGCCCGGCAGCGGCCTCGTCCCGGTTCGCTTTCCTCGCTTGAAATGGCCTGGCATCGGCGCTCCGCCTAGTGCTGCGGCGCGGGCGCGGACGGTTTCGCGGCGGGTGCCGCTTCCGGCGCCGGCTTAGCCGCCGGTGCGGGCGCGGCTTCCGGAGCCGGCTTGGCCGCGGGCGCTGCGCTGGATGCCCCAGGAGCCAGTGTCGGCTTGGCGCCGGGTCCCGGCGCGGGAGCGGGAGGACGCAGCATGGCTTTCAGTTCGGGGTATTCGTCCGTCATCCCGTTCAGAATGCCGATGGCGGCGTTTCGGCCGATCTCGATGCCCGCCTGTTGCGAGTCGCGGTCCACTTCCGGGAGCGACTTCATGGCCTTCTGCCCCACGGGCGATTCGTAAAACTTGATGATGCCGCGAATCTCCTCGGTGGAAAAATTGCGCGCGTAAATGTGGACCATCGCGTCGCTCACCGAACTGGGGACGTGGCTGGCGGTAAACTTCTGGCCGAAGCTGTCCATGAATTTCGGCAGGCGGTCGGCCTGGATCGTGTGGCTCATGGCCGAGCGGACTTGATTGGTGACGAATTCGGAGACGCCGTCGCCCAGCTTCGATTCCTGCGTCAGCTCCATCAGGTGGACGATGGCCGCCTGCTTTTCGGGATCCACTTTATCGTCCGCGGGATCGGCGGGCGTCGCCGGCTTTTTTGCGGCCGCATGCGCGGGTTGCGCCGGAGTTCCCGGCTGGTGATGCACCGCCGGCTTCGGTGGCGTCTTCGCGGCGGGCGTCTGCGCGAGCGCCGGTCCGGCGATAAACATCACGGCTACGATGAGGGCAGTTCTGAATTTCATGCGTCTCTCCTGGTGTTTCGGTCCGGGCTCTCGTTCTGCCCCGCCGAGCAAGTCTCCCATGCTACCGGACGCCGCGCGGATATGCAATTTGTGGGAAGGAGAGGTGGTGGCTCAGTTTCCGAGAATCTGACTAACCGGGACTTAGCGCACCATAGCAATCATTTCAAATGCCCTACCTCCCGGAATCTCTCCGGGATATCCGACCAAAGGAATTCTAAGAGACTAATCGGCTGTCGTCCCGCACTCGTTGAAGGCGACTCGAACTGGAATTTAACCTGAAGATACCATTCGGGCTGGACATGGTTCGAGGGGATACTGAACAGAATATTTCCTCCGGGAGGGATCACCCTGTGTGAGATGGTCTGATTCGAAAAGTAATATCCCTGAGGCACGCTCTTTGGACCCTCCGACGAGTGTACTTCACCAGAGGCAGTCACGTAGCCTGTGTGGGATCTGACCGGTACAACATCGTAGAAAACACCTAGCCCGGGATCACCTGTACCGAGGTCAAACGTGTCGACTATGATCGGAACCCGGCAGTTGTTGACAATCCGTAGCCAAAGGCCCCATCTACTCTCGGACTCCGAGAGAGGCTTGCGGTCTCCGACATGATCGAAATCGATAAACACATACGGTTTCGATGAATCAATAACGAATCCATGGGTCTTTGCTTGGTTTCGCGAAACCGGCATAGAAAGCGTCATGAGAATAGCGAGCACGGCCCACCGCATAGGCTTCACCTCCCGGATTCGTGTCGCATTGATTGTAGTCGTAGACCAACGAGGTGGATACATCAAGCGTCCTGGCGACTGCCAAATATCTGATTAACTCGGTCGTCGGAGACTGACCCACTACCGCAGAAGCGTTGTGGTGGCGGGGGCGCGCTGGGCTGTGATAGTTTCAGCAGTGCCTGGGGTGGGCGACCGTCCCTTGGCGGAGACGAATTTCTGTTTTTCGTTTGCGGAGGCTGGGAGCTGTGCTTGGCACACGCATGCGCACGAGCGGTAGCGGCAGCCGGCGCGCGGGCGTCAGCACGCGGGGCTTGCGGCCAGTCCTCCAGGAACACATCCGCGGATGAGCAACGCGGCGCCGGAACTTTCCATCGTCATCCCCGCCTACAACGAGGAGAAGCGGCTCGGCCGCGCGCTCACGCGCATTCGCGACTATTTCGCCGGCCACGCGCCGGGGCTGGACGGAATCGAGATCGTGATTGTGGACGACGGCTCGGCCGACGGCACGGCGCGGGTGGCGCGGGAATGGGCGAGCGAGATGCCCGCGGTGCGCCTGATATCGAACGGCGAGAATCGCGGCAAGGGCTACAGCGTCCGAAACGGCATGCTCGCGGCCCGGGGGCGCATCGCGCTTTTTACCGACGCGGACCTTTCCTCGCCGATTGAGGAATCGAAAAAGCTGCTGGACGCGCTCGCGGCCGGCAACGACATCGCCATCGGCTCGCGCGCGCTCGACCGCTCCCTGATTTCCGTGCACCAATCGCGCGGCCGCGAACTCGCGGGGATGATGTTCAACGGCTTCGTGCGGATTTTGACGGGCCTGCGATTTCACGATACGCAGTGCGGCTTCAAGGCGTTCGTGCGCGAGCGGTGCCGGATGATTTTCGAGCAGCAGCGGATCGAGCGGTTCGGCTTCGACCCCGAGATTCTGTTCCTCGCGCGCCGCCACGGCTTGCGCGCCGCCGAAGTGCCGGTCCGCTGGGCGCACGATCCCGCGACAAAGATTCACATGCTGCGCGACAGCGTGATGATGTTCAGCGACCTGCTCCGCATCCGCTGGAACGCGCTGCTGGGCCGCTATCCCCGGCGCCGCGCCTGACACATGCCGAAGCCCTAGAAGCTGTTGCACAACCCAATCTCCGCCCAATGGAAGCAAGGAGTTAGGTGGGTTGGATGATGCGCTCCAGGGATTAGCTTGTCCGTCGGACCCCCGTCCCCGTGGGGGTGCAGGCGGGGGATTGATGCAGCCCCGCCGAAGCGTCTCCGTGCTCTCGGTGCTCTCTGTGCCTTCTCTGCGCCCTCTGTGTTGAATCTTTTGCCGTCGCATTTCGCCGCTTTAACACAGAGGACACAGAGCCAGCACAGAGTACACAGAGACAGATCGCGGTCCCTCTGGCATCGAGCACAACTCAGCAAAGCAAAGTGATGGATTCGATTGTGGCGAAATTGGGTTATGCAACAGCTTCTAGTGTTGTGTCGCGACAATGACTGGCAATAGTTCGCAGCTCCTAATCCGGTGTAGGGGCGCTGCTTGCTGCGCCCTGCCGGGTTGCAAGAGTTGCGAGCTACTTCCGGGACAGTCCACTTGCCGGCGCGATCCCTACTTCTTCGGCTGCGCGGTGGGCGGCAGCAGGCCGTTGAGGCGCAGATAGATCGAGGCCGCGGCGTAGTGGTCGCCGTAATCCTCCGCGAAGATGATCATGACGCCGCCGCGCGAGACGAGCCTGCCTCCGAAAAACGGCACCTGTTCGCCGAGTTTGGAATCATCCACCTTCCCGAGCGATTGCGTGCAGAAAGCGAAGGACGCTTTCAAGGCCGCGACCAGCGTGTCTTTCGGGTCGGTGTCCTTGGGCGAGGCCGATTTCGGCATTTCCGCGCCGGAAATCATCGAGCAGAAGCGATAGTTGGCGTCCGCCATGTGCGCGACGAGATGCCCGAAGGTAATCTGGGCCGGGGTAGGGCGGAAGCTGTACTTGTCGGCGGGCATGGCCTCCGCCGCTCCCACCGTGTTCCGGGATTCCGTCTCGACCAGCCGCCGCAGCCCGTTGGAAACCGGATTCGCTTCCGTGGATGCCGCTGGCTGCGCGCCTGCCGTAACCGCCACGAACAACACGACCGCCAGTCCAAAGATCGCTCGCTTCATTGTGTCGCCTCCTGTATTTCCGTGCGTCCCCAAGAATAGCCGCTGCGTCCCGGCGCCACAAGGGGCCGCCGCGCTTGCAAGGGGGTTACTTCCGGGGAACACTTTGTAACGCAAAGTACTTGACATGAAGATGGTTCATGGTACCCTGCGGGGCATGACGCCTCCCGAACTCCGCCAGCCGCGCACCGGCGACCCCGTGGCGCTGGACGACCGCGCCCGCGACAATTTGCGCTTTATCCGCGAGACCATGGAACGCGCCGGATCGTTTACCGCCGTCCCGGGCTGGGGCGGCGTGGCCATCGGCATCACGGCGCTGGGCGCGGCGGTGATTGCGTCGCGCCAGACCTCCTCACTGGCCTGGTTGATAACTTGGCTGGGCGAGGCTGCGGTGGCCGTCTGCATCGCGGCGTGGACCACGCTCACGAAGGCTCGCGAGGCCGGCGGCTCCCTTTTTTCCGGGCCGGGCCGGCGATTTGTGTACAGCTTTGCGCCACCGCTGTTTGTGGGCGCGGTGGTGACGGTAGTGCTGGCGCGCATCGGCTACACCGAGGCCGCGCCGGGCGTCTGGCTGCTGCTCTACGGCACGGGAGTGGTCACCGGCGGCGCTTTTTCGATTCGCGTCGTGCCATTGATGGGGCTGTGCTTCATGGTGCTGGGGACGGTGGCGCTGTTCTGCCCGTGGAGTTGGGGCAACGCGTTTCTGGCCGGAGGGTTTGGCGTGTTGCACGTCGCCTTTGGAGGGTTGATTGCGAGGAAATATGGCGGCTAAGAGCGGTGCCGTCCGCGCCGGACGGGAGGAAAAGACCAAGCGGGCCGCGCCCGGTGCGCGAGGAAGGGAATCCGCGGCGGCGAATCTCGACCGCATCGTGCACGAACGCACCCGGCTCGCGATTGTCAGCGCACTGGCTGTAAATCCCTCGCTCACGTTCAATGAACTCAAGGGGCTTCTCAAGGTCACCGACGGCAACCTGAGCGTGCACGCGCGGAAGCTGGAAGAGGCGGGCTATGTCGGCTGCACGAAGTCGTTTGTGGGACGCGTGCCGCAGACCGAATACCGCTTGCTGCCCGCGGGCCGGCGCGCGCTGGAAAAGTATCTGGACCACATGGAAGCCCTGATTCGCGCGACGCGCGAGGGCTAAGGATCTGCACTTGAAGCGAGCGTGGTACAAGCCGTGGGGTTGGGTCTGCCGCCCCGTCGCGTGGCGTGGCGTGGGTGGGCGGCGGTCGCCGTCGCAGGGGTGTTTTGCGCGCAGGTGTTTGCCGCCGTGTATCGGCAGTCGCACACGGCAAGCGACATGCTGTACGGAATCTTTCCTTGCGTGGCGCCCGCATGGATCGTGATGAACTGGCTGGCCGCGAAGACCGCGTTTCAGAGGTGACTCCATTGATGACTGGGAAAATCGCAACCAAGTACCAACATCCCGCCGGCAATCTTCACGTCGCGATCTTGCTGGATGGCAACGGCCGCTGGGCCGAAGCGCACGGCCTGCCGCGTTCCGAAGGGCACCGCGCCGGAGTGGATGCGGTCCGGCGGGTGGTCGCCGCCGCTCCCTCGCTGGGCATCGGCACGCTGACGCTGTACGCCTTCTCCTCGCACAACTGGGCGCGCCCGACGGGCGAGGTCACTTCGTTGCTCGGCTTGCTGGAAGATTATCTTCGCGCCGATGCCGCGGCGTACGCGGCCAGGGGCGTGCGCCTGCGGGTGATCGGGCGGCGCGACCGGATTCCTCGGTCGCTGGCCGGGGCGATTGAATCGGCCGAGCGCATTACGGCGGCGGGCCGCGCGCTGGAACTGCGCATCGCGCTGGACTACTCCTCGCGCGATGCGATTCTCCGGGCTTCCTGCTGGATGCTTTCCAGCCTGGAAGTGTCCGAGCGGGAATTCTCGCGGCGGCTCGGGCAGGTGACCCACGGGGGCAGCGCCACGCCCGACGTCGATCTTCTGATTCGCACCGGAGGCGAGCGCCGGATGAGCGATTTCATGCTGTGGGAATGCGCGTGGGCCGAATTGCTGTTCACGCCGCGGATGTGGCCGGAATTCGATGCCGCCGATCTGGCCGCCGCCGTCGAGGATTTTCTCGGCCGCGAGCGCCGCTTCGGACGCGTGCCCGAAACCGCCGCCGCGAGCTAGTGCTGCGGCCCGCAAATTACTGCCAATAGTGGCCGGCTCGTGACTCGCTGTAGGGGCGCTGCTTGCCGCGCCCGGCCCGGCCGCAATGTTCGGGAGCTATTTCGGGGACACCACACGTAATCAGTTCAGGCCGGGAAGGTGACACGTGGACGGACAACGCTCGACGCAATCGCCCGGCGATGGCGCAACACCAGCCGGCCCCCTGCGAGAGATCTTCAGCGACGCGATGCGGTATTGGGAGCCGCGCCGCGTTACGTACAACGTCATTCTCATGGCCGTGGTCGTGGCCTGGCTTGTACTTACCTGGCCGCATTTTCGGGGCATGTTGACGCCGCATTCCCTGCTTTTGCTCCTGATCCTTGCGGCGCTGGCGAATGCCTGCTATTGCGCGGCGTACATGGCCGACGTTTCGATGCAGTACACGTTGCTTCGAGCAGCATGGCGGCGCGGGCGATGGGGGCTGTGGCTTGCGGGAATGGTCCTCGCCATCGCTCTAGCCAACTACTGGATCGCGGACGAAATCTATCCCTATGTGCGCTGAGCGATTCTCGATTTAGTCCGGCGGGCGAGGCGAATGGTCCCGTGCGCGAGCCATCTCAAACGCCTTCCGAATCACGCGGGTGGCCGCCGGCGCGAGGGAGTATTGCGCGAGCTGCGACGGCGCGGCCCATGCTGCGTCGGTGACGTCGCTGCCGGCGCGCAATGCGCCGCCGACTTTCTCACACAAATAGTCGAGAATCACGAAGTGGTATTGGGGCTTGCCCTGGGAGTCCAGATCGATGCGCTCGAAGACCTCGATCAAGTCCAGCACGCGCACTTCGATCCCGGTTTCTTCCGCCAGTTCCCGCTGCACGCCTTCCACGAGCGTTTCGCCCAACTCGAGCATGCCGCCGGGAATGGACCATTGCCCCTGGAGCGGCGGGCTGCCGCGCCGGATCAGGAGTGCGCGCCCCTCGGCAATCACCACCCCGCCGACTCCGGCCAGGGGGCGGTCCGGGTATTCGCGATGGTCAGGCACCTGGTCCTCATCCTCCACGGGAATCCTTGACAGGAGCGTTATATAATACGCCTTCGGACCCAGCTGCGCGTGAGGAGGAGTGATTCCCGTGACCAAATGCCCGGAATGCGACGCCGAGATCGATCTGGACGAAGACGAAGTCGAGGAAGGCGAGATCGTGAGCTGCCCCGAATGTGAGGTCGAGCTCGAAGTGACGCAGACTCATCCGGTGCACCTCGCGGTGTTTTCCGAAGACGACGAGGACGAAGAGGAAGAAGAGGACGACGACGACGAGGAGTCCGACGACAAGGACGAAGAGGAAGAAGAGGACGACGAGGAAGAGAAAATCGAGTAATGGCCTCCGTGGGCTGTGGGGGCATCTCTTTGCTGTCGCCGGCCATCCCATCACCCAGCGCGCAACGCGCGCCGGCGCTTTCGCGGCCTGCCGGCCATTCGAAATCCGGCCGCGTGATTGGTTTCATCCGCTGGGAGGAAACGTGAACACTCGCAGGTTGATCGGGACGGTCGTTCTGGTTGCGCTGGGATTGCTGGTGACCCGGCCGGGCGCCGCGCAGAAGAAGGGTGAGCAACAACTCCGCACGGTTCACGGCAGCGTGATTGATAAGAGTGACAACCCCGTCCCCACGAGCGTGGTCTATCTTTTGAATGTGAAAACGCAGGCGGTGAAAACCTACATTGCCGACGACGCCGGGCGTTACCGCTTCAGCGGGCTCGATCCCAACGTGGATTATGAAGTGCACGCCGAGCACGACGACCTGATGTCCCCCACCCGCACCGTGTCGAGCTTCGACTCCCGGCGCGATATCGACGTGGTCCTCAAACTGTCGCACCCGAAATCCGCCCACTAGCCGCAGTTGCAACGCGCGCCCGGTTTCGGGCGGCGCCGAAGAGCCGAGCCGGTACGAGCCGTTTCAACTGTGCTCGGGCCGCCGCATCGTTTACGGCAGGCCGAAAACGAACAGCGAACTACTGGCGGCCACGGCGACATATTGCTTGCCGTCCACAGCGTAGGTCACCGGATTGGCGCGGGCCGTCGCTCCCACATTGAAACTCCAGAGGGGCTGGCCGGTCTCGGCATTGAGGGCGAAGAAGTTGCCGCCGCCATCGGCGGAGAATACCAGGCCGCCCGCAGTGGAAAGCGTGCCCGTCCAGGTATCTCCTCCCGACATCTTGAACTGCCACTTGAGTTTCCCCGTGGTTGCTTCGAGGGCGCGAAGGGCATTGTAGGCGTCATCTCCGCCGAGGGTACGTTGCCCGCCGCCTCCGCCAGTGTCCGCCGGATTCGCCGGCTCGATTGTCGGATGGCCCTTGAAGTAGTAAGCCCCCATCTCGCGGGTGTTGACATAGAACAAACCGGTCTGCGGGTTGTAGGACGGGCTGGTCCAGTTGACGGCTCCGGTGATGGCGGGGTAAACGAGCGAGCCCTGGGACGATGGCTCGATGTTTTTCTCGAGAATCGGCCGGCCCTTCGCGTCCAGCCCCTTGGCCCACGTCTGCTTGGCGAAGGGAACGCCGGCAAGAAACTCGCCGGTCACGCGGTCGAGGACGTAGTAAAAGGCATTGCGATTCGCCATGGCCACCAGCTTGCGCGGCTTGCCGTTGATGGTGGCGTCGAAAAGGACGGGTGGCTCGGCCGAATCCCAATCGTGGGTTTCGTGCGGCGTGAACTGGAAATACCATTTCATCTTGCCGGTATCCGCATCAATGGCCAGCAGGGAGCAGGAATAGAGGTTGTCTCCCAGGCGGCCATCGCCATTCCAGTCGGGGGTTGGCTGGCCAGTGCCCCAATAGATGGTGTTCGACTCGGGATCGTAGGAGCCGCCATTCCACGTTGTGGCGCCACCCCATTTCCAACTGTCGCCGGCCCAGGTTTCGACGCCGGGCTCGCCCGCGGCGGGAACGGTCCAGATGCGCCACAGCCGCTTGCCCGTCTTGGCGTCGTATGCGTCGAGCAGGCCGCGAACGCCGGCCTCGCCTCCGCCGGTTCCGGTGATGATCTTGCCGTTGATGGCCAGCGGCGCCTGGGTGATCGCGTAGCCTTGCTTGTTGTCGGCGACGTGGGTGCGCCAGCGCACGGCACCGGTCTTCGCATCGAGCGCTACCAGATATCCGTCAATCGTGGCGACGTACACGGTGTCGCCGAGAATGGCCACGCCGCGATTCGTGGGGAACAGGCCGATGGTCAGAAGATTTTTCGGGATGTCCGCACTCCACCGCCAGATGGCTTTACCGGTGCGCACGTCGAGTGCGGTCACGGTCGTGGGCGGCTCGGTGACGTACATGACGCCGCCGGCGACGATGGGAGATGTCTCGTTGATGCCGGTCTTGCGGAACTGGTAGACCCACTGCATCTTCAAGGAGCCGACGTTCTTCGTATCGATCTGCTTCAATTCGGAGAAGCGCTGCGAGCTGTAATTGCCGCCGTAGGTAATCCAGTTCTGGGGCTGGGCCGAGGAATGCAGGATGTCATCATAGGTGACGTGCTGAGCCAGCGCGTTCGACCAACCTGCCAGCAGCAGAAGCGCCAGAACGCCCGCGTACGCTGCGTATTTGAGCGATTTCATTGTGCGCCTCTCAGGCCGGCCAGATAACTCACCAGATCGTTGAGCTGTGTCTCCGTCAGCGCATCCTTGTAACTCGGCATCCAACTCTTCCCGGGCAGATTTTCGAGTTTTTGGAGGTCGAGCTTGCGGAGCGAGTGAATCTGCCCGTGGGCATCCCGGAGTTGAACCGAGAACGTGTCGTCGTTGACGCGCATCCCCGTGATTTCGCGGCCGTCTTTGGTGATGGCGCGCTGCATGAGATACGCCTTGAACGGCGCGCGCTCCGCGAGGTTGGCATCGAGGGGGAGCTTGGAGCCGGGGTTCGTGATCGCATCGCGCAACGAGCCGGGACTCAGGCGCGTGCCGACGCCAGTGAGCTCAGGTCCCTGGTCTCCGCCCTGGCCGTCCACGATGTGGCACTGCGAGCAGTTTTTCGAGCGATAAATCTCTTTTCCCTTTTGGGGATCACCGGACTGCGTTACCGAGGCTTGCCGGTCGAACGAGACGACGTAATCCACAATTTGGCGAATCTTTACGTCGCCCAACTGCGGAAACGTAGGCATGCCCGAGCCGATGAATCCTACCTTGACCAGGTCCTCGATGCCGTTCGGTCCGAGAGCGGCGGCCGCGTGCCGGATGTCGGGTCCGCTGCCGCCGCTTCCGTCCATCCCGTGACAGACGGCGCAGGCTCCTTCAAACAGAGCCTTGCCGGGAGGGGTGGCTGCGGCATTCGTAGCTTGGGGTGCGCGTCCGGCAGCGAGGGCCACGAAAGGAACAAGGAGGCCGAATCCGCAAAGGACGCTGACTAGAGCCACAACGCGGCTGGATTGAATCCTTATCATTTGAGCCCTCCTCCCGGCGGCCGGTTAGTGCCCTTGCGCAGGCGCTTGAGGCGCTTGCGCCGCCCGCGGCAAGTTGAAGCTGAAAACGGAGTTGC
>VFSW01011318.1_pt1 | contig 12551 bp, 12 predicted proteins | sample 5358111 | NCBI WGS metagenome assembly VFSW01 (sample SAMN11554181, study PRJNA540505) | mine drainage metagenome | isolation source: sediment from site ElyBrook_90M | place: USA: Ely Copper Mine, Vershire, VT | collected 2017
ACGGATGCGCGCCTACCATCGCCCCGGTACACTTGCGGTTGATATACAGATTGCCGGCGTGGAACTCCTGTCGCGCAAGTTCCATCCTCTCCTCCGAATCGGTGTAAACCGAACCGGTCAGCCCAAACTCCGTGTCGTTGGCGATGCGCAGTCCGTCGTAGAAATCACGGCAGCGAATTACCGCCAGCACCGGCCCGAACACCTCTTTCTGCTCCAGCGTGTCGCCCGGCTTCACGTCGGAGATGATCGTGGGCTCGATAAAATAGCCTTCTTTTCCCTCCACCGCGCCTCCGCCGCAAATTACGCGACCGCCTTCCCGCACCGCCTGCTCAATGTAACCGAGAATTGAATTTCTTGCTGCCTCATTGATCACCGGGCCAAGATTGGGGTTCTCTTCCGCCGGCCCCACCGTCAGCTTCTCTGCCCGTTCCTTGAGCCGTTCTACAAATTTCTCGTACACGCGCTCGTCCACGATCGCCCGCGAGCAGGCCGAACACTTCTGCCCGCTGAAGCCGAAGGCCGAGGTCATCACGCCTGCCAGCGCCTCGTCCAGATCCGAGTCGGCGTCCACCACGATCGCGTCCTTGCCGCCCATCTCCAGAATCGTACGCTTGATCCAGATCTGTCCTGGCTGCGCCTTGGCCGCCAGCTCGTGAATCTGCAGTCCAACTTCTTTCGATCCCGTGAAAGCGACGAAACGCGTCTTGGGATGCTTCACCAGCTCGTTGCCGAAGCCGCTGCCGCTGCCGGTGACAAAGTTCACCACTCCATCGGGAATTCCGCTCTCCTCCAGCACCTGGAAGAACTTCGCGGCAATCGTCATCGCGTCGCCGCTCGGCTTCAGCACCACGGTGTTACCGCTCACAATTGCGGCCATGGTCATGCCGGCCATGATGGCCAGAGGAAAATTCCACGGTGGAATCACCGCGCCCACCCCCAGCGGAATGTAACGCAATTCATCGCACTCGCCCGGCAACTGAATCGGCGTTTTAACCTGATCCAGACGCAGCGCCTCACGCGCATAAAACTCTGCGAAGTCAATCGTCTCGGCCACGTCGGCGTCGGCCTCGGCCCAGTTCTTGCCCACCTCGAAGACCAGCCATGCCGCCCACTCGAATTTGCGCTCGCGCAAGATGTGCGCCACCCGGAACAACAAACCCGCGCGCTCGTTGACCGGAGTGCGGCTCCAGCTCCGTAATGCCACACGCGCGGCATCCATCGCCGCCGGAACGTCCTCGGCTCCCGCCTTCTGGAAAACACCCACCACCTGCTCCGGGTGCGAAGGATTCATCGATTGCAGCTTCGCTTCCGTCTTCACGCGATGGCCGCCAATTACGTTTTCATATTCACGGCCGAGCTGCAGCCGCACGTTGTCCAGCGCCTCGCGCATTGCCCGCACATTCTCCGTGCGCGTGAAGTCCACAAAGGGTTCATTTATGAATGGCGTGAGCGCGGAACTTTCAACCGTAGTTGCTGCCACACTGCTTTGTATCGTCGCCATAACATTCCTCTCCGAAATCCCGATGCTTTTATAACTCCAAGTTTCTAAATCCCAAGTTTCTAATCCAAAGCTGCTCTACACAGTGCGCCGCCAAGCGCACGCTGGACAGACGATTTTATCACCTTGATGTGAGGTTGATGTGGAAGCAAGCTGCTCTGCCTGGAGTTTAGCAAGAAGCCATCTTCCTAATGGCTCCAACTAAATGATCCATAAGCGCCTTGAATTTCGCGACATCGGGTCCGCCGTAAGACTTGCATCCAATTCAATCCAGAAGGAATCTACAACTCCGGGACGGCGTCCGGTAACAACTCGCCGGTGTACTCACGCCGCTCCGTTCGCAAACTGTTTAGCAGCTCCGCAACGTCTTTCAGCACAGGAATTGAAATAACCGAGGAGTTTGTATGGCCACCATCGCTGCATCGCATCTTGACGAATCCGCCCTGAAGTTCGTCGATCGTACGCACAAACTTTTGATCAACGGCAAATGGGTGGAGGCCGCATCCAGACGAACCTTCCCAACTTATAACCCCGCCACCGGGCAGGTGCTTTCGCAAGTAGCCGAGGGCGACAAGGCCGCCGTGGATACCGCCGCGGTGAGGGCGGCCCGCGAAGCATTTGATCACGGCCCCTGGCGAAGACTCACCGCCTCGGAACGCGGACGCATGATCTGGAAGTTGGCCGACCTTCTGGAACAGCACACCGAAGAATTCGCAACTCTTGAAAGCCTCGATAACGGAAAACCGCTCGCCGTCGCACGCGCTGCCGATGTCCCTCTCGCCGTTGATCTGTTGCGCTATATGTCCGGCTGGACAACAAAGATTGAGGGCAACACAATACCGATCTCTGTTCCCTACACTCCTGGCACCCGCTACCACGCCTTCACTTTGCGCGAGCCCGTCGGCGTCGTCGCCCAGGTGATTCCCTGGAACTTTCCGCTGCTGATGGCCGCCTGGAAGATTGGCCCCGCTCTGGCGGCTGGCTGTACCATCATTCTCAAACCGGCCGAGCAAACTCCTCTGACTGCGATCCGCTTGGGCGAACTGATCCAGGAAGCAGGCTTCCCCGAGGGCGTGATCAATATCATCACCGGCTTCGGCGAGACCGCCGGTGCCGCGCTGGCGGCCCACCCTCTGGTAGATAAGATTGCCTTCACCGGCTCCACCGAAGTCGGCAAGCTGATCCTGCACGCGGCTACCGGCAATCTGAAAAAGGTGACGCTTGAACTCGGCGGCAAGTCCCCCAACGTGATCATGAGCGACGCGGATCTCGACGTTGCCATTCCCGGCGCTGCCAGCGCGATCTTCTTCAACCAGGGCCAGTGCTGTTGCGCCGGTTCGCGCCTGTACGTACATAAATCTATCTATGACAAAGTGGTCGATGGCATTTCGAGCATGGCCAAGAAGATCTGCGTCGGCCCCGGCTGGGAGCCTGGTACGCAACTCGGCCCTCTGGTCTCGGAGGAGCAACTGCACCGCGTCAAAGGCTACATCGACGCCGGATTGGTTGAGGGCGCCTGCGCCATGACCGGCGGACACCAGATCGGCACCAAGGGCTACTTCGTCGAGCCCACCGTGCTGATACACACGAACAAGGATATGAAGGTCGTCCGCGAAGAGATCTTCGGTCCTGTCGTGGCCGCCATGCCGTACGACAGCATGGATGAACTGGTCGATCAGGCCAACGATTCCCCCTACGGCCTCGCCGCCGGCATCTGGACCAACAATCTCTCCAAGGCGCACACGCTGGCCGCAGCCATGCGTGCCGGCACCGTCTGGGTAAACTGCTACAACGTCTTCGACGCGGCGCTTCCCTTCGGCGGATACAAGGAGAGCGGCTGGGGTCGCGAGATGGGCCACAACGCAATTGATGCCTACACGGAAACCAAGTCCGTGTGCATGAAGGTCGCGTAAGCAAACAAACGCGGACAAGGGGCAAAGTTACACCTCGTCCCTTGTCCGCGATCTCTTTCCGCTTTGGTGGCCCACATCCGCCAGCAGTTGGCGAATGTGGAGACACAGCGAACTACTTTACGCGATCCACTTCCTTCAGACGGGCGGCCTTGCCGCGCAGTGCGCGCAGGTAGTACAGCTTGGCGCGGCGCACCTTGGCCGAACGGACCACTTCCAGCTTTTCGATAATGCGGCTGCCCAGCGGGAAGATACGCTCCACGCCCTGCCCAAAGCTCATCTTACGAACCGTGAAGCTCGGCTGCTGGCCATTGGCCTTCTTGATGACAATGCCTTCAAAGATCTGGATGCGTTCTTTATCGCCTTCCTTGATCTTCACGTGAACCTTGAGGGTGTCGCCCACCGCGAAGCTGGGAAGGTCGGTGCGCTGCACTTTTGCAAGCATCCGGGTAATGATGGGAGATGACGACATGACGATTTCCTCTTCTCTTCTCGGGTGCCGGGGCAAGCCCTGGTGCATCCCGTAATCTTTCAATTTTTTTCGGCCTCGCGCTTAAATTCGCGAAGCAATGCCTTGTCTTCCGGACTGAGCGCCACCTTCTCCAGAAGGTCGGGGCGGTTTCTCAGCGTTTTTTCCAGTGCCCGCCGCCGTCGCCAGCGCCGGATCTCTTCATGGTTCCCATTCATCAGCACATCTGGAACCGCTATACCGCGAAATTCCGCGGGACGCGTGTAGTGCGGATAATCCAGCAGGCCGCCGGCTGCAATAGTCGAATCCGGCTCCAGCCTTCCGCGCTCGTCGAACCTTGCTTCTGCCTCCACCCCGCTGAAGCTTTCGGTCTTTGCCGAAGCCTCATTGCCCAGTGCTCCGGGCAGCAGGCGTGTCACGCAGTCCAGCATGAGCGCGGCCCCAAGTTCTCCGCCGCTCATCACAAAGTCGCCAACCGATACCTCGCGATCCGCCAGGTATTCGGTCACACGCTCATCCACGCCCTCGTAGCGTCCGCACAGAAACGTAATGCGCTCCAGCCCGGCCAGCTCTTGCGCCATCGCCTGCGAGAACATCTTTCCCGCCGCCGACAGCATCACCACCGATTCCCTGGCCGCTCCGCTCACCCGCTCCGCTCTTGCCGCAACGCCCAGTGATTCGACGCATGCAAACAGCGGGTCGGGTTTCAGCAGCATTCCCTCGCCGCCGCCAAATGGACGATCATCCACCGTGCGGTGACGGTCCTGCGTGAACCCTCGCAGGTCGTGGATTCCGATTTCAATGAGCCCGGCGTTGCGCGCTCGGCGCACAATGCCGTAATCCAGGGGACCACGGAAGAAGTCCGGAAAGATGGTAACGATCTCAAACCGCACTTCCTGCCCTCTGTGTGTCCAACGCCTCTGCCTATGGCTTCGGCTGCCGTTCCTTCTTCCCCGCGCTGAGCGGAGCGTCCAGTTCCAGCATGCCTTCCGGCAGTTGCATCTCAATCCGTTTCCCCTTCAAGTCCAGCTTTTTTGTAAAGCTTTCCACGAAGGGAATCATAAACTCTTTGCCGCTCTCGTCTTTCACGATCAGCAGCGGGGCCGTTCCCGCCCCAAAATTCACATCCACAACGGTTCCAATGTCTCGACCAACGCCCTGTTCCGCCCGGCTGACTTCCACCACCAGGCATCCCAGCAACTCGCTTACGTAGAAGGCACCCGGCTCCAACTCCGCGCGCTCTCCGGCAGGAATCTGAATCTCCGACCGCAGCAGCTTTTCCGCTTCTTCGATCGACTCCACGTCCTCGAACTTGAAAACCATACCGCCCTTGTGAGGCCAGTACTCTTCCAGGTGCAGTTCGCGACGCTCACTGCTGCCTGGGGTCCATGCGTAGAGGGTGCGCCGTTGCTCGAATCGCTCGGGAAAGTCCGTGTACAACTCCGCTGCAACTTCACCCATGCGGCCTTGCACTTTCACCAGGCGCGCAATCGTTATAAATGCGGCGTTGCTCGAATCCTCTCCCATAGTGCCTGCTGACTCGACCTGACCTTGATTATTCAACAATGTCGAGTGAGCAACGCTGCCCATTCTTTTCCGCCGCGGCGGAAAGAATCGTGCGCAGCGCCCGGGCAGTTCGCCCCGAGCGGCCAATCACGCGGCCCAGATCGTCTTCGGCAACCTCCAACTCCAGCTTCACGTACGCGCTGTCGCCTGAGACAACAACCGAAACTTCCCCGGGAGAATCCACGAGAGCCGTGGCCAGTTCTTTTGCGAGTTCGGGCAGATTGGCAGACATTGGCCTCTGTACTCCTCGCCTACGCTACCGGCTCAGTTGCAGCCGGAGCAGCGGCAGCATTCTTGTAAAGGCGAGCAAGCGTCGGCGAAAACTGTGCCCCTTTGCCGAGCCAGTACTCGATGCGATCCTTCTTCAGGTCCACCGTTGCAGGGTTGGTGCGCGGATTGTAGAGACCCACAACTTCAATCGAACGACCGTCGCGCGCGCGGTCCTTTTCGATGACAACAATACGATAAACAGGCTGCTTACGCGCACCACGGCGCGAAAGACGAATCATTAACACAGGCTTATTTCCTCTCTTCGCTTAACTCCAGCGTTCGACATCCCCAGTAGGCTTTTTTGCCCCTTCGGAGACCGGAAATCGCAACCGGCTACGCCAGCCTTGATTCGAACGCTGTGATGCCCGTTGCGCCTCAGCGCTCGGCGGATCGACATCCGCCACGGGCTCTACCACAAAGGAATAACCAGACACACGTCCAGCAAACACTTGCAGCAACATTTATTATCGCGGAACTTCCCCTCACTGGCAAGCCGACCCTCTTCGTATGCTGATCGGCGACGGCCTACGCCGCGTCTTTTAACGCCTGCGGTGGCTGCATCTCGCCGCACCATTTGCACTTGCGCGCTGCAATCGCGATCGGCTCCAGGCACTCTGGGCAGTTCTTGGTCGTCGGATCAGGAGCCGCCTGACCGCGTGCCTGCCGCGCTTTCCAGGCATTCATCGGCGCAACCATCGCGAAGTACACCGCGAAGGCGATCAGCAAAAATGCGATCAACGCGTTCAAAAATACTCCGTACTTGATCGCGCTCCCATTGACGTCTGTCATTAGTGCGGAGAAATCCGGTTTACCAATGATTGCGGCAATCAAAGGCGTCAGAATATTGGCGACGAACGATGTAATCACGGCTCCGAAGGCGGCGCCAATGACTACGGCAACCGCAAGGTCAATGACATTGCCCCGCAAAATGAACTCCCGGAATCCTTTGAACATAGGCCCTCCCAAGCAGTTACTCTCTATAGGATGCAGGCGGGCGGGCTCAGCGCACGGAGAAATCTTGGCCCGGATTCATTTATCGTCGATTTATTCCGTGCCCGGAAGCGGTGCCGGAGGCGTTGTAACCTTGGGTGCGAAGATGTCACTCAGCAGGTCCGGCCTGCTGGTGTCGCGCATCAGGTGCGGATGCCGCGGGCCATCGAAGTAGTCGAGCGAAACGCTGCGATAATACTCCGTGTTTTCCACCAGCAACTGAATCGGCTGGTGCGAATTCCGCGCCTCGTTCATCGCCGCCACCAGGAAATCCTGCGAATACTTCCGTCCGTTGACGGCTATGATTTTCATCCCCGGACCAATCCCATTCTTCGCCGCGATCCCATCCTCGATCGCGTCCATCACCGCGCCCTCCCTGCTAAGCACGAGTCCGATCGACGCAATCATGTCAGAGCCGCGCCCTTCCTGCTCGCGCATCTTCGCAACCGTGTTCGGCTGATCGGTATAGACCACCATCCAGCCGCTGTTTGCAATACCTCCCAGCGGCGCATGTACGGCGATCTTCATCACCCGGTCTTTGAGGAAGCCGCGCCAGTCATAGGGTTGCACCTGATTCAGCGCGTTCACCACATCGTCGAACGTGTAGCTCTTCACCTCTGGAGCCGTGTTATTGCCGCCATAAAAGAGGTGGGCAAAGTCGTCCATCGATTTTTTCCCGCCGCTGTTCTGGCGAATGATCGTGTCGGCCTCCAGCCAGATCAGCGCACCTTCATCGTAGAAGTCCACTCCGCGCCGGTAATTGCTGAATGCCTCGGGAGCACCATACAGAATCTGCGCTGCCGTCGCCGTATCCTCCAGCGAGCGCCACTTGCGCCCTGGACGGTACGTGTACGTCATCGCAATCCCGGCAAGCTGTTCGCGCCATTGCTCCGGCGTCTGCAGGCCGCTGCGACTGGCCAGCACGTAGCCAAAGTATTGGGTCAGCCCCTCATAAACCCAGAGCAGATTGCCTTCCATCGGCGCTTCGAATTCCGGTGTCGCCAATCCCTCCGGACGGCCGTATTTGCCGTTCCAGGAGTGCGTGTATTCGTGCGGCAGCAGCGTTGCTCCCAGCGTCCACTGCGTGTTATCGGTCAGATATCCCTCGCCCACCCGGCTGTCATTGGACTCATGATGCTCCAATCCAAAATGCGCGACATGATCGCTCAGCGTGAGCAGAAAGTGATAATCCCGATAGTGCCGTGCCCCAAAGAGCGCACCGGCTTCGGTCACCAGATTGTCAAACGCCTTTTTCTGCTGCGGCAGTATCTGCAGAGCCGCGGTCGAGTCGGCCGCGATATCGAGTTCGTGCGCCGGACGCTGTCCTGCCTGCAGCGCAACCTTCTTCATGTACTGCCCCATCAGCACCGGCGAATCCACCAGCGTCGTCAATGACGCCAGCGCAAACTCAACCGTTCCGCCAGCATTGGAGGACTGCGGCAGCGCGCTTCCCCCCTGCCATTTGTCCGGCAATTTCAGCGACGCCCTTACCCCGATCTCGTCCGAGCCGTACCCCTTCGGATAGAGAACCATCCAGTTCCAGGAGAGCACCGCAAGCTTCTCGGTTGCCGAAGAGCCGGCGCTGAAGTTGCCCGGCATCTCCACCGGGCTCAGGTAATCGAGCGTGGCGTCAATCGAGGTCGCGCCCGGCGGAACATCCACGTGATACGCGTACATATCTACCGGGTCACGGTGCCAGTTGAGCGCGCGGCCATTGGCGCGGAAATAGATTCCGGCGGTGTCCACCACGGGGCCGGTGGGGCCGTGCTCTCCGGGAATCCACTTCGGGTACAGAAGCACGAAGTCGCCCGGCAGCGCCGGAATCGTCAGCCGGGCATGAAACACCTTGCGCGGCGCGTCCGTGGCATCCACTGCAAGCGTTTCCACCAGGGAGAAGCCTGAGGTCCGGAGCGAACCGCTCTGGGCAGAACCAGTCTGCGCGAATGCGGATGCGGCTCCGAGGACCACAACCAGCCATGCACAACGCAACTTTCGCATTGCAACTCCTGAAAAAAATCGCGTGCGGATTCGAAAGTCCGGCGCCGCCCGCCAGTCGCCAATCCACTCCTGAAGCGGAACGAAAAGCTCGCTATGGCTGCCGGTTTTCGAGTTTAACAGATGCTTCACACAGCGATTCAAGCAGCGCCCTCGCGCTTTGTTATCATTCCTTCTATGCAGCACAGAGCAAAAGGCGGACGCTTTATTACCTTCGAGGGGCTCGATGGCTGCGGCAAAAGCACGCACCAGCAAAAGCTCGCCGAATTTCTACGCGGGCAGGGCTTGGAAGTACTGACCACGCGCGAGCCCGGGGGTACGGAGATGGGAGAGCGGGTTCGCGGCATTCTGCTCGATTCGCGCACCCACGGACTGGCTCCGCTGGCCGAACTGGCATTGATGTTTGCCTCGCGCGCACAGCAGATTTCAGAGGTGATTCTCCCGGCGATGAACCGCGGCACATGGGTCTTGTGCGACCGCTACACCGATTCCTCCGAGGCCTACCAGGGCGCGGGAAGGCAGCTTGGCGTGGAAGCGGTGCTCACTCTACATCGCGTACTCTGCCTGGGGCTGCAGCCCGATCTCACCCTGCTGCTCGACAATGACGTGGAAGCCAGCGTGGCGCGGGCGCACCGAAGGAATCTCGCCGCCGGCGGCGAAGGCGATGAGAACCGTTTCGAGATGGAAAGCCGCGTCTTCTTCGAGCGTGTGCATCTCCAGTTTCAGGCAATTGCGCGGCGCGAACCCGAGCGCGTGGTAACCGTGGACGCCCGCCGTCCTAAAGAAGTGGTCCATGAGGAAATTGTGGCTGTGGTGCGCGAGCGCCTACTGGCCAGACAGGACTAGGCAATGGGGTTCGATCAGTTCCGCGGAAATGCCGCAACGGTTACGCGCCTGCGCGAGATGATCGCCCGCGACCACCTGCCCCACGCCATCATTCTCACCGGCCCGCGCGGCGCGGGAAAATTCACCTTGGCGCAGATGGTTGCAAAAGCCATGAACTGCCTGCAACGCCCCCTTGCCGCCGATGGCCTGCCCGACTTCTGCGGACTCTGCCGCAACTGCGAGCGAATCGCCCAAGCCGACGCACTCGACCAGCGCTTTGCCGAAGCCGTGGAAACCCGTGAAAATCTGCGCGAGAGCGACAAGCGCGAGACCCGCATCTTTGTGCAGACCCATCCCGAAGTCCTGGTGATTCCGCCCGATCCGCCGCAGATGCTCGTCAAAGTGGACCAGGTGCGGCACGTGATCGGCGAAATGTACTATCGTCCTTCCGAGGGCCGCCAGAAGTTCTACATCTTCTCCGAATCGAATTTCATGAAAGAGGCGGCCAACGCCCTTTTGAAGGTTCTTGAGGAGCCGCCCGACTTTGCCACGTTGTTTCTGCTGGCGGAAAATTCAAATGCGCTGCTGCCCACCATTCGCTCCCGCTGCATCACCTTGCGCCTGGCGCCCCTGACTGCCGCCGAGATCGGGCAGGATCTCGCCCTTCGCACCGAGTGGACAGCAGCGCAGAAACTTCTGGTGGCGCGGCTGTGCGCAGGCGCCGTGGGACGCGCCCGCAGCTTTGACCTCACTGCATCCCTCACCGCTCGCCAGGACGCGCTGCTGCTGCTGACCACGGCTATAGGCGACGACGACCACTCTGCCCTGTTCCGCGCAACCGAAGCCTACCGCGCCGGAGGCGAGGGCAAGGCTAAGACCGACCTGCTGATCTCCGTGCTCTACTCGATCCTCGAGGACCTGATGTTTCTCAAGGCAGGGTCAGTCGAATTAATGCGCAACCAGGATCTCCAGGCGGCGCTGGCCGCCATTGCCGGGCAGGTAAGTTTTGACTGGATCGTGCGCGCCAGCGACGGCCTGGGCGAGGTGCAGAACGGCATGCGCCGCAACCTGCTGCGCTCGCTCTCCCTGGATGGATACTCCAGCTCAATCGAACTGTAGCGTTTCGCAAGATTTTCTGCCGCATTGCAGCAAAATCCTGGCATCCCGGAGCCGCTCACCTCCGTCACACAAATGGGTTAAGACTATTGTTGTTTTTCGCCCTGCGCGTGTGGTAAGTTGTAGGCACGAATCACTGTAACTCTTTTCAAGGAAATCAGTTCCCGCACGTTTTATGTGCGTGCGCTTCTGTGTCTCAGGGGAGAGCCTCAGTGTCCATCGCAGCGCCTTTTTCAATACTCCCGTTGGGGAGGGGACCCATATGAGAAACGGACCTGACTCTACCGCAGTGGTTCGCGCACCCGAACCGGAGAGCTACGGAAACCGGAAATTGATCCGTCCTTCGCTGAACCGCGAGCAGGCTCGCGTAATCGAAGCCGCTGCGGAGCGCCGCGAAAGGCCGGTACGCTCCGCCGAACGCAGCCCCGCCGGGACGGCCAAAAAAGCTGCGCCCGCAGAACAGACCCACGCGGAAAATTTCTACTACCAGAAACAAATGCAGTGCAAAACCGCGATGGTGGTAGTCACCCGTGACGGAGAAGAACTGCGCGGGGTCATAGAGTGGTATGACAAAAACTGCATCAAGCTCAACCGCGCCGGCGGTGAATCCAATCTTTTGATCTACAAATCCAGCATTCGATACATGTTTAAAGAGGGCGAAGAAACTAGTAAAGAAACAAGGTAATGCCTTCGCGCAATCGCTCAAAGCCCGCCTTTCGCGCGGGCTTTTCTACTTGGCGGCCTTACGCAGGCGGTCCCGTATAGCCAGTCCTATCCCATCTGCCGGCGGCATCGGGCAAATAATCACATCGACCCCCTGATCGTCGAGCGCGCGCATCTGCCGATACAACTCGCGGGCCAGCGATTCCGGCTCGCTCCAACTTCCCCAATCCAGCGCGATCACTCCCGCGCCCGGCGCAGTCCACCCCTTCGGCAGCAACACTCCCACCCGCTGTTTGCCAACTCGATGTTCGCGCGCCTTCCGATCCAGCACCCGGCCCAGTTCGGTTTCGCTCTCCACCAGAATGACCTGCGCCCGCGGCGCATAGTGACGAATTCCGAGCCCCGGAGATTCCAGCGTCTCCGGCGGAACTTCGTCGGAGACCCCGCGCTCGGCCACCACCACATCGCCCAGCACGCGGCGAATCTGCTCGGCTGTAATTCCCCCCGGACGATAGATGATCGCCGGATCGGTCGTGGGATCGAGTACCGTGGACTCGACGCCGACCGCGCAGGCGCCCGCGTCCAGAATGGCATCGATGCGCCCTTCCAGATCGCCCAGCACATGCTCTGCGGTGGTTGGGCTTGTATGTCCGAATCGATTGGCGCTGGGTGCCGCAACCGGCACTCCTGCGGCGGCGATCAGCGCCAGTGCCACGGGATGCGCAGGCACACGCACTCCGGCTTTTTCGCGCCCAGCCGTGCAAATATCCGGAATCCTCATGGTGCGGGGGAGCAGCATCGTCAGCGGGCCCGGCCAGAAGGCTGCGGCCAGCCGTTCGGCGGCCTCCGGCCATGCCAGCGTCACCCCGCGTGCGCCCGCCACATCCGCCACATGTACGATCACCGGGTCCCAATGCGGGCGCTGCTTTGCGGCAAAGATCTTCTCCACCGCATCGGCGTCCAGCGCGTTGGCTCCCAGTCCGTAAACCGTCTCGGTAGGAAACGCCACCAGCCCACCGCGGCGAAGCATCTCAGCCGCCTCCAGCAGGGCGGGGTCCGCCCCGATTTCGGCAGAGCTCCCGACTACGGCAGAGCGAAGGCGAAGGCGCAGAGTTTTCATCGCCGCCTACAGCTTAGGCAGCACGATGCCGGTCTGATTCTGATACTTGCCCGACTTGTCCTTGTTGCTGACCTCGCAGGGCTCGTCGCCCTGAAGGAACAGGATCTGGCAGAGGCGCTCGTTGGCGTT
>VFSW01011319.1_pt1 | contig 12550 bp, 16 predicted proteins | sample 5358111 | NCBI WGS metagenome assembly VFSW01 (sample SAMN11554181, study PRJNA540505) | mine drainage metagenome | isolation source: sediment from site ElyBrook_90M | place: USA: Ely Copper Mine, Vershire, VT | collected 2017
ATGTGCTCCACACGATAGGAGCACCTCCAACAATAAGCGTTCCGTACCAGACCCAACGAGCAAGAGAAGGTTGAGCGAAGGCGAGCTGAAGAATCGCGCCAACGATCAAACCTGTAATAGCAAAGAAAGGAATGGGATACCTTCTAGCAAGCCTCGCAGTAGAGCGAATGTATCCTCTAGGGGACTTGGTTGCAACCTGAAAGCTTGCGTCGTACGAGCCAGCACTCAAGGCCGCATCTTGCATATCCTACTCCCACGAAGAATCTAAAGGCAATGGCATTTAATGGTAAGCACGATTATCAAGAGTGAAAATCACTGGAGGAACTTGAAAACTGCTCCATGTCATGATTTCCCCAATGCAGCCACAGGAAGACTCGCTGACTATGAGAGTTGAGGTATTCCCTTTGGATCTTATGGCGCCACTACCACAACGTTTCACGGAGTTCTCAATCACCCTTCTCGCAACACTGCCATATCCGGGCTAATCCATGAAGCCACTTCTGGCCGATCACAATCATCTTGGCATCTTGCGCCTGTGTGATCTCTAGAGTGTTCGCGACCGGTCCCCCGAAGTTGTGATGGAGCGAGACCAGGCTCCTGACTTTTCCAATCCGTCAGGTAGTTTGCTTGTAACTTCCGCGCTCAGCCTTCTCCGCATCCATCTTGGTCTTGTGGACAGTGCCGTCCGGATGGTTCGGCGGGGAGTAGATTGTATAGAGTTTCGATTCCGCCCTCGACAAATTGATTACGTTGTGCCATGTCCCAGCGGGCACATCTACAGCATCGCCATTGCTAGCGATGTGCGTCTCTTTCCCGTTGTCAAGAACGAATTTGAATTTTCCCTTTTCTATCCGGAAGAACTGGTCAACGTTCTGGTGCACTTCGTTACCGATTTCCTCTCCTGCTTTCAGAGACATTACGACGAGCTGGGCGTGTTTTCCTGTGAACAAAACCTGTCTGAAATATTTGTTCTTCAGAGTCTGTTTCTCGATCGATCCAAAATATCCGATCATCTTGTATGCCCCACTCTTCTCTGCTTGCCTAGTCAACACACTCAAGTTTTCCAACTTCTAGGAATGTAATCCTCTTCTAAGAATTAAAGTGCTGATACGATTCTCAATTCTAGTAATCAGTGTGTTCCCTTGAAGGATATTCCCTCTCATTCAAATCGCATTCCCAAATTTGATAATCGTGTCCCTCCTTTAAATCCGCCGGTAAATCCATAAAGCTCGTTGAGTTCAAGTATGAGTTCCAGGACACCTGAACGAATGACTATGTATTCGCAGCCTTCGGAAGTAGACAGGAAAGTGTTAAAGCTTCTTGTGGATTCTGACGGAAGAATATCATCACATGAAATATCTCAACAACTTGGCGTCCCGATAAGTACTGTTCAGCGAAGACGGAGGAGGCTCGAAGATACCTATTTGATAAGAACTTATTCCCTAGATCCTATAAAGTTCGGATTCAGGAAGATTGACCTTCTTATCTACACCGAAGGTGGGGAGACATTGGATATCGGTAAGGAACTATTGAAACGCGAAGAGGTGACCTATATTGCGAGAACCATTGGAGAACACACAATCGACTTACGTGCCGAAGTATTTGTAACCGATAACGGCGCCTTGCTTGATCTCATTGAGCAAGTTAAAGCTATGAAAGGAGTCAGGGATGTAGTCTGGACTGAAGTAATAGAAACTGCAAGAAAGAATAGCATAGTGATTTTGAATAAGTGGTCTCAAAATCACTATCAGATTGACAATGCTATTCCACGGCTCGTGGATAAACTCACATCTGAAGATCATAGGTTCTCGTTATTCCCTCTTATCACCGGGTGATCTTATCAAAGAACCCACGTTGTATGAGTCAGAAAGTAGGGTATGCCTAATTTAATGAGAAAACGGTTCGATTCTCACACTTGATAAACGTCTCTGAAATGCATATACTAACTATAGCGACTGTTGAGTAAAAGGGCTCGTGCGTTTGAAATTGGATCAGGCGGGCCTATGGGTGATCTAACGGTTTTTGGTTCCTTGTTGTCGTTCCATTCAATTTTGTCCTGCTCTGTCCAAGACAATCCTTGTTGTGTAATGGGTGTCAGTCACGATGCTTCCGATCGCAATCAATAGCATCAATCAAAATGGAGAAAGTCTCGCAGTGTGATGTGTTCCAATTACCTCATGCGTGATTTCTAACGAGGCTAAAACAGGTCTCAAAAGTGAATTTCTTGAGAAAGCGAATGATGGCTGGAAGGCGTGTTCGCTAAAAAAAAAGAAAGGATTCTCTCCACATCGCCTTTGGTATTCACGGAATCCAATGAAAAAAACATCTTGAGGTACCATGATGATTCTCAAACTTGAGAATCGTATACATTCTTTTTACTCAGTGACGGCTAGTGTATTCGATTAAGATGAGCGGACAAACCCCTGAGGAGACAAGAATCAATCTTAACCCACAAGCGTATCAAAGGCTCGTCTGGGCTATGAAGAAGGGAGAGAATTATTCTGATGTCATCATTAGACTAGTTTCGACTAAACTCGACGGATTGCAGAGGAGAGGGGAGAAAGAGGTCGTTACATCAGATAATCGAAGACTGGTTCTTGGGGTGGAGCAGGATAAGTGCTTAGGCGCTGAGAGCTGTGTTGCGTTAGCTCCCATGGTCTTTGCCTTGGATGTGTCAAATCTCGGTTTCGGTAGAAAAGACGAAGCGCCTCTTGCAATGAGAGAGGTCATGGATAGGACGGTCGACAGCGATACAATCATTCGAGCTGCACTCTCGTGCCCTTACCGGGCGATATTCGTGAAAGACGCTGAGAGTGGAGAAGAGCTTTCTCCGTAGACACATAATGCAGAAAGTCTGGATTGATCACACGTGAAGACCATAGGGTTTTTGCTCGTAAGAGAGACCGATCATCAGAGCTTATAGCTCCAAGAGCCCGAGAAAGAGAGGCTGATCGTTGCTTGACATACGCAGTGAATTTTGACAAATCACCCGATGCCTCTCTTCGGAGAGGCCAAAGCTCGGGTCGCTTCGAAGGTTCTCCAGGAAAATGTCCCGTTTAAACGCTTGACAATCGATCCTGTCTACGTTCTGCTCGTGTTTTCCTTTGAGATCCGATTTCACTAAATCCAACCTCAAATGAATTAACGCTTTGCACCAAGCGGGATTGGCGGCGGAGTCTTCGCGACGCGTACTCTATAATCAACGGCGCAGGCTCCCTTCTCTCCTCGAAAAACCATCACCGGGTTGAGATCAAGCTCGACGACTTCTGGAATCTCCTCTGCCAAGCATCCTATCCTCGTTATGAGCTCTTCGAAAGACCGTACGTCGGCGGCCGCGCTACCTCTGAAATTGAGTAGCATGGGGAAGGTCTTGAGAGAGCGTATCATATCATCGGCATCATTAGCCGTGACTGGAGTCAGCCTAACAGAAACGTCCTTCAAGATTTCTACGAAAATTCCTCCCGCTCCAGCTGCGACAACTGATCCGAAATAAGGATCGTGAGTGACGCCGACAAACATCTCGACAGAATCAGTGATCATTTGTTGTACGAGAAACCCACTCACTTTGAAGTTCATCGAAGCCAATTCTTTGCTCATCTTTTGCGCGGCATTGACTACTTCGTTCGATCCTCCAAGAGAAAGTTTCACCCCGCCCACCTCGGTCTTGTGGACTAACCCGGGTGCGGTAGCCTTGAGCACCACCTTTCCGCCTAACTGTTCCGCCGCTCGCCCGGCTTCCTCCGGGGTTCCTGCTTGGATCGTCTTGACCAGTGGAATCCCGTAACAACGAAGCAGTTTTTCGCTCTCTTCTTGTGTAAGCCATCTGTCTCCTTGTTTGAGTGCATTTGCGACAATAGCGGCAGCTTCACCCTTCATTATGTCATTGAACGTGGGCGTTTTTTCCTCTGGCCTTTGAAGCCAAGCTCTATACGAAGCGGCGTGAGCTAGTGCACGCACTGCCGACTCTGGAAACGGGTATGATGGAATCCGAGTTGAACCATCAGAAAGGAGCGTAGCTACTCCTTGACTAGCCATGAATGTGGAAAGAACCGGCAAGGTCTGTCCTAGCTCTTCTTTCACTTTCAAAATTTCTCTCGCGACCTGTTCTGGCTTGACAGCAATTGGCGGGATAAAAATTACAAGCAATGCATCCACATTGGGATCCTTCGCAACCACGCGCATTGTCTCACTGTAGTCTCTCGGAGTCGCAGAAGCGATCATGTCTACAGGATTTCTCAACCCTGCATCAGCTGGCAAGAATCCTCTGAGGACATTCTGCGTCTCCTGCGAAAGCTCAGGCACTCTCAGGCCTAACACCTCGCATGAATCAGCTGCGAGTATCCCAGCTCCGCCCGCATTTGTTATGATTGCAACACGGTTTCCTCTTGGAACTGGTTGTGTCGAAAGTAGAGCCGCGACATCGAACATCTCTTCTAGAGTATCAGTTCTTATCACTCCAGTCTGCTTAAAGAGTGCGTCAACCGTGACGTCCGAAGCTGCCAATATAGCTCCTGTATGCGATTGTGTAGCGCGAAAGCCAGCTGACGAGCGCCCGCTCTTTACAACAACAATTGGCTTCTTCTTCGTCACTCTCCTTGCTATCCGAGAAAACTTTCTCGGATTCCCAAATGATTCTAGATATAGTAAGATGACATCGGTGTTTTCATCCGCCTCCCAATATTGGATGAGGTCGTTCCCGGAAATGTCTGCTTTGTTTCCAACCGATGCAAAGGTGGACATGCCCAGCCCAAGTTTGTTCGCTAGATCGATTACTGCTATTCCGAGTGCACCCGACTGGCTCAGGAATCCTATCCTGCCTCTGATAGGTTTTAGAGGCGAGAACTGCGCGTTAAGGTTGACGTTTGGATCGGTATTCACGATTCCCATGCAATTGGGACCTATGACCCTCATTCCGGATCCTCGGCAGATTTTGACGAGTTCCTCCTGAATCTTGGATCCTTCCATGCCGGCTTCGGCGAATCCCGCAGATATCACCACTAAACTGCGAACGCCTCTGCGAGCACATTCTCTTGCACATTCGAGTACAGCAGACGCGGGAACAGCAATCAGCGCTAGATCAACTGGGCCCGGGCAGTCCCTGATGGAAGGGTAGGCCACTATTGATTGCACGACACCCGATTTGATGTTGACTGGATATACGACGCCGTTGAAATCTCCATCAACCAAGTTAGCGAAAAGTCTACCCCCTATCGCATCTTTTTGTCTTGATGCCCCAACTACAGCCACTCCTTTAGGAGTGAAGAAGCTTCTCACCGCAGTCAAAGCTGCTATTGCTTCTCGACTTTCGAATAGATCGATACTTTCTTGAAGCAATGAAGTCGGGTACACGATTCTTATTGCACCCGGTACAATTTCCTGCGCAATTGGGAATCCGAGGCTTCGAACCACCTCTATTATCTGGTAATTTTCCGGTGCAACAATCGCTTCGAACGTGGCTATGCCAGACCGACTTGCGACCTCAGACAGTTGACCAAGGAGTATTGTTCCCAATCCCTTTTGTCTAAAGTCATCTGCAATAACCAGGCCTATCTCTGCCTGTACGGGAGACTTGACGTAGTACGCTGCATGCGCGACAATTTTTTCTTCTCTCAAGGCAATGAGCGCGTACCTATCCTGGGCCGGCATCATCGCTTCGATGGCGTTTTCGGGGCTGATGCCTATTCCAAAGAAACGAAAGTAGACTGACTCTTTTGATAGGTTGTTAAAAAAATCCATTAACCCGATCCGATCTTCTTGCCGCACCGCCCTCACGTTCAGGATAGAACCATCTCTTAACACGACATCGGCCTGAAAACTCAAAACACGCCACCAACTGGAACGTAGGTCTGTGCCATGAAGATTTCAACTTTACATTATGCCATCGCAGAGGGCCGAAAGCTAGAGACCGAGTCAGCCCTCTTGCTTCCCATCGTCTATCTGACGACCAAGACAGAACAGTGGGCATATTGGACGACGCCGCTTGCCACGCTTCCAAGAAGCAATCTCTTAAACCCGCCCAATCCCCTAGTTCCGACGACTATCAGATCAATCCTGTTCTCGTTCGAATAGTCAGTGATCCCTCGAACAGGCGAATCCATGCGCTCTGTAATTGCTGTCCTCACCTTCAACCCTTTTTCCTCTGCCAGTGCTGCAGCGGCCTTGACAAACTTCTCTCCTTCACTTCTTGCCTCCTCTTCGATCCTATCCAGAGGGACGGGTGCATTTTCGGAATATACCGACGATGGAATAGTCACGACATGAAGGATAATCAGTTCAGCGTTGTTGCTTTTGGCTATATCGGAAGACACTTTGACAGCTCTCATTGAATTTTCTGAACCATCAATTGCGACCAAAATGTGTTTGATTCCTGTCTGACCTCCAGACGAGCTCAACAAGCTTACCTCCGAGTTAGAGTTTATGAGCTTGGATTCTTTGGAGCTCTCCGTAGCATTCCTTGTGAACGACAAGAAAGTCACTCTAAGCCACAAGCAACCCATATCTTACATCAGAGTAAGCCAAGGATCTCTTGACTGCATCAAAGAAAGTTGAATTGTTAAGCTCTACGGATTCGGTTGGCTGTGTGAAACGGTTACTTTCCCTCTCTTTTCCCTCCGCTAACCCTTTGCGCATGAGTTCAACGATCTTTCTCTGTTTGATTCTTTCTATTTCGCCATCGTCTACTTCCATGTGTCTTGCTTCCTCCGAGCAGGAAAGAAGAGATTTCTGTTTCAACCTGCTGTCACTTACGACTATGTCTGTCTTGGGAGATTTTCCGCGAGGTTATCAGGAGCGTTCACTTTGACATCAACCGTCAAGCCGTTTCTCACGGCACCCGTGACGACGCAGTAATTCTCAAAGATTTCAAGACATCTCTTGGCTCTCGTTTGATCTACGCTACCTTCAATCTCTGGATAGAGCGAAACATTTACTCTCGTGACGCGCCAGTAGCCTTCCTTATTTCGGGCAATTATCGGCTCAGCCTCACCCCGCATGCTCTTGACAGAGATCTTCGATTTGCTCAGGCAGTAAACCAAGCTTGCACTCAGACAATTTACGACGGAAGCCGCCAAAACTCGCGCAGCATTCGGTCCTCTCATCTCTCCAAGAGGCGGAGGCTCATCCATCACGAACGATGTCTTTTCTGCGTCTTGAAACGAAATCTTGAATCGGTAACCACCAAGAAACTCGAGCCTCACCTTATTCCTTTCCTCCAAGTCTACTTGTGTGGACATTGTTGTTGGTCTAACTCCTTCTTGTTACTTCGGATGTTTCAGTACAAATAAAAAGGCAAGATACGATTATCAGTTATGATAATCAAAGCAGCAACAGCTTCTGAGGCACGATGACTTTTCTGGATCGAATTCGTGAGAAGAGGATAGAACCAACGATTTCTTGCGCTAGTATCAATTTTGATAATCGTATTTCTGGTTTAAGTACCAATATGCCCTACGATTCACAAGTGAATAGGTGAAATGACACTCGTAACAGAAAGAGTTTCGAGAGCTCCGACGACGGTCAATGTGAGCAAATGGTCAAACAGGTTCATCTGGGCAGCCATAATCCAAGGATTGGCAGGCACTCTTCTGACAATCCCGATTGTGGACCCGTACCTGAGTCCACCAGTATCCAAGGTGATCGCAGGTGGAAGCGCGGGGACATGGTTCCTCGTGGGCTACGTCATGTATATTATGATAGGCGTTATAGCTGTAGGGCTAACAGCTCTGTTTTACTACCACTTTGAGGTAAGCATGGCCAAGCCATACAGAGGGATAAGCAACGTCATGGCATGGATTCATCTCTTCCTGATGAATGTAGGAGCAGCGGCCGCGACCTACCTATTGATGTACGGCGGCTATGTCGCTGGAGCCGGCATGCTCCCAACTAGCGAAGGAGGCCAGGGATGGACCTCTCTTCAGGCGCACGTCAACGTGCTAGCCGCACTGGTCAATCCCACAGGATACGCCATCATCATTGCTGGTATAGGAGTACTTGCGGGCGGACTGGGCTTCGCCATCAACTACTTCAGAAAGTAGGTGTTCAGGGAGGAAAACAACCTACCCCATTTTTTGAGGTGAACAAAGATTGAGAAGAAGATACGCCACGGTGAAGATACCATATGAACTTGCAGAGAAACTCGACAAATTCTTCGTGGATGTGGGATATCGAAGTAGAGCTGAAATTGTGAACGATGCGATCAGAAGATTCCTTAATGAAAGAAAGCGATTAGATGAGCGAGATCCAAAATTTGAGGAGCTACAGACAATCTCCGAAGGAAACAAGTTCGAGTCGTAACACAGTAGGAAAAAAAGGAGGTTCTCTGCAATTGCAATCTTCACCCTCCGTTATGAAGGTCTCGGACGTCATGTCCACCGACTTGGTCACGGCCGGAATCTCTGAGTCTCTGAATGAAGCAGTTTACAAGATGATCGAGCGCGATGTCGGTTGCACAATCGTGACTGATGGCGAGGCTGTGGTAGGAATAATAACAAAGGGCGATGTCTTGAGGAAGGCATTTCTCAATAGGGTCAAGGCAAAGGACGTATCTGATGTGTCTGTTAAAAATGTCATGACTCGACCTGTTGTGACTATAGGCCCCGATGAGACTCTCGAGGAAGCTTCAAGACTCATGAGTCTAAAGCATGTATCCAAGCTGCCGGTAGTGAATAACAAGAGTTCGAAACTCCTAGGCATAGTGACGTCTACAGACATAATTAGAGCTGAGCCTATGCAGGTCGGATATCTTCAGGAACTCGTCAAGGCCAGATTTGTTCCGCAAGACTTGTTCTAGTCATCGCAAATCCTGAACATGGGAGTGTCTTTTGAATGCCAAAGAAAATAGTGAAGACAAATATCAGGAAATGCCCCAAGTGTGGCGGAGAAATGATCGGGGGAGTCTGCACAAAGTGTGAATATTCCTCAAAGACTGCATACAAAAGCAGAAGGGAGGCTAAGGAATTCACTTTCGCCGCAGATTAGCAGGTTCTAGCTGATCTTCTCGGAAACTCTGAGTTCGCCTAGTCTCCACGGCTTTATTATCAGGTCCCAAGGAGTCACAATTCCGCGGTCGGTTAGAAGACAATCACATTCTTTGTCTCCCAAGAGTTTTGCAGCGTCGTATAACTTGAGCTTCCCATCTATCTGCAAAGTAGGAACCAGTTTGGTGTCTTCCAGCGTCCCTTCAAGCAAGTGCTCTGGCGTCTTCAAGATCGCTTTGAGCCTTGTTTCGTCGAAGACGTGCGAAAGAATCTGCCTGTCCGAGACAATCAACTTTGACCCTGCAATCTGCACCCTTCTGAACTTCCGACTCTCCATTTCTTTCAGAGTCTGGGTTAATGTTGCACTCTTTGGCAGAGAAAAGACAGGCGATGAAGCCACGTCGTCTAAGACGAGACTGGAAGAAAATACATTTCGTTGATACAACTTGCAGAGTTCCTTGACGGAAATCTTCCCCGCGATTTTCCCATTATTATCGTGGATCAGAGCTTGTCCAAACGTTGTAGATTCATACACGTGGAAAAGAGAAAGAAGGTCCGATTCACCGCTTACTGTTCCTATTTCAAGAGCAGCATCGAGGCAAGGAGAGTTTAGTAATCTGGTGTAATGGGAAGGCTCGGCCTCTAATAGTCTTGAGATAACAGAATACCCAGATATCGCTACAAACTTGCTTCGTCTTTCTTGCCCTCTCGACGCTTTAGAAGTATCGACAAGGATCACTTCTTCGAACTGGTTCTCTCGTAATTTGGAGATTGCTGAGAGGACTGTGGCTTCTGCATTTACTCTTGAGAGTTCCCCTTCATTTAGGATTCCGAGTATCTGCTGGAGAGTGATCGACTTGTTTGCAGACATATGGCACTTACTCGTCTCCCTTTCTATGAGCTTCTACGGCAATTGTGAAATTCATTCTAGCTTTAGCTTTTAGCCTCGTAAGTTTGTCATAGGCCATCGTCTTGTTTTCGCTTTCGAACATTGGGCTTCTATCATGAATGATGCCAAGCTATTAAAAAAAGAGGGAGGACGATTCTCGAATTTGAGAGTCAGATGCTTTGTAAAAATGTTTCGCTGCCAAGAAGGGATTGATCTATCAAATCAATATCTCATTCGGGATCTCGATGCAACGCTAGCTATTGTTTCAACTAGCTACTTCTTTGGATTCTCTCCCATCATGCAGCTTGATTCTCACATTTGAGAATCGTTTTTGGGTGATTTATAGTCGCATTGGGTTATTTCTCTTTGAGTGATTTCTTCTTTTTGCAAGCCCTAAAACAAGAGCGAGGAGAAGAAAAGAGGACGACTTTTCGAAACTCTTTGTGAGCTTTTGAATGCTCAGAATTTCCTTCTGTGCTGGTTCTTGAACCAACTGTATTGATTCTATTTCTGACATGAAAGGTCAACGCTCACTCTTATCTACGAAACGTCTCAGAATCCAAACTTTCTTACTCAAAGCCTGCTCACTAGGCAGTTTGACGCCCCATAGGTACTTAAGTACAAGAGACGATTACCAAATCCGAGAATGTCTCCACGGCCCTCGAAGAGTGTTTGGTCCCGTCGCGGCCAGTAGTGCACCTAACCGGAGTCCTAAAAAACTACTCAAACGTTCAAGTTTTACTGCAGCCACAAGTGAACACGAGCACGACGTATCAAGCGTCATTGGGCAAGTCAGTTGTCATCCAGATAGACCTTCCCGACCAAGCCGTGGCCGGGCTCTCGACATTTTTCGAGAGATACTACATAGCCAGTAACCGACACATTATCGATCAAGATTCGTACAGGAAAATAGAATCCGACGGGACCTTCATGTTTTCATGGAAGCTCAAGTTACATAAAATGGATCAGTGCACGCTTCTCTCGTCAAATCTCAAGATCCGCCAATCCGCTGTAGAACTGAGTTTTTCGGATCTTGACAAGAGTAATCAATCTCAACTGGCACTTTCTGCCAGAACAATAGATGATGTTCAAAATATTGTCTGGTCGTATTTTCAACACACGAAAGTCAGTAGCCTATACTTCATAATTGGTGCCAATGATGAAAAGCATTCCGAAGCCCCAGGCAAAGAGAGGAGTACGCGGCGCAGTATTCTAAGAAAAATTTTCTCGGGCAACACTGCGAATGTGTTCCTTTCATTCATGCTCCTCAGCTTCATCCTCTTTTTCATAATTGGTTTTTACCTCGTTTTTTTGATGATAGGGGTTCAGCTCGTCTATCTCTTCTATTCAGACAGGATAATACTCAGTTTGGGAAACGTACATCCTACTTCCAAGAGGCCTCTTGTGACCATCGTGAGCGTAAGGTCGACTCCAGAGACCCTCAAGTTTCTCAGGCAGCGCGGAAAGAAGATACTTTCTGAGATGCGTGAGGAGGTCGGTTCAGTGCCTGTGGCTCCCGGCGCCGTCGCCTTTGGGTCGTCTGCCGCAAAGAGCAATAGCGACATCAAATCGTCTATCCTGACGATACTATCGCGACACGGCATCAGCGCTTCCATGAACGACATCGAGGTCAAGACAAAGGATGTCTACGACATTGTTGAGAAAGCAGCTGACAGGTTCAACCGACCCGTTCCCAAAATAGTAATCGTAAACAGCATAATGTCTAACGCGGCTGCTACCGGGATATCAGCCAAGCGCTCCTCGATTATGATTACCGCGGGATCTCTCGAGGACCTGACGGAAGAGGAATTGGAGTCAGTAATAGGGCACGAACTCGGTCATGTCAAAGGTCATGATCCGGTGATTTTGTTCGCAGTAACTTCATTCCAGTTCGTGGGGATGTTCTACCTTTGGTACCCACTATTTCTCTATCTCGGACTCTTCTACTTCATTCTTGCTTTCGGCGCTATCTATGCGCTGGGAAAGATTTTGGAGACGAGGGCAGATACTGAATCGGCAATCGTTCTGGGAAACCCAGAAGCGATGGCGTCGTCTCTAAGGAAAATAGGATTCAGACAGCTTTACCGCGAAAAGTACGCGCCGCTCGCAAAGTTGCTAGACTGGTTCCAGTTTGACCCTCACCCGCCCATATACTTTCGAATCTCGAGAATGTCGGAGCTTGCGGGATCAGGAATCAGAACAAAGCACTCCTTCTTGGTCTCTCTCAAGGACTGTATAACAGGTTTCTTCTCGGCCTTTCTTTGATCTAGCTAATCTCATCTTTGAAGATCGTATCTCGTGTTCTTAAGGAGCGAAAACAAGAAATATCGCATGTCAAGAGCCCGTATCTTTCGGAATCCCGGGACCAGAGACCAATTCAACAGAGTTATGCTCGTCGTAGATCGAGCCAACATGCGCTTGGAAGACGGAATCATATCAGAAAACAAAAAGATAGGTCTGAGATTGACGAAACTTGAGCGCAAGCTCGCCGATGTTGATAAACAAATAAAAAAACAAAAACACTAGGTGAGGTGTGACAAACTTCGATACTGTGTCTCCTTCGTTGTGTGAAAACCTCCACTCCAGGAACGATCGGGACTTGAAGCGAGAACAGCTTTAAGCACTGCAAGTGCACTAATCTTCGTACACTTCGAGAAGTCTAGCTTTTATCATCCGGCCCCACAGT
>VFSW01011320.1_pt1 | contig 12550 bp, 7 predicted proteins | sample 5358111 | NCBI WGS metagenome assembly VFSW01 (sample SAMN11554181, study PRJNA540505) | mine drainage metagenome | isolation source: sediment from site ElyBrook_90M | place: USA: Ely Copper Mine, Vershire, VT | collected 2017
ATCTTCACCGTTCGCTTGCAAGACGGCGGCGGACCATACATTCCGAGTTGCCGACCATCCAGACCCAATGCGCCCCGTCTTCTTCAGTGAAGTAATGTGGACGGGAAAGAACGTCCCTGCCGGACAGCTGGAGGAATTGATGGAGACGCCCGCGAGCAGGCAGGCTGAACTTACCGCCTGGAACAACCACGCCGGAATAGACCTGTCTTTTGGCCCTGCGGCTATTTAAGGCCGCTATTCGGCTGGTAGCGGGGCCGCGAGCTTACTTTGAGCGGATCGCGATCGTGGATCAACCGGAGAGCGGCCTGCGAAGCTGAGCAGGAGCCGGATCGGCCTTAACAGCCAGACCTGCCATGTGCGGTGAAGATGGAGCCGGTCGGCGAAGATGAAATCCGCATCGATGAGCCTAGTGAGCAGAATGCGGAGATGGCGGATACGGGCCAGCAGGCGCTCGCGGCCACGGGGCTCGAGCATGAGATAGAACCGATGCTGCAAGCGCCAGTCAACGGCGGGCGACGGCTCCCGCATTCGCTCCTGCCAGAGACGATGGGCGAGTTCTTCGATGCTTTGGTGGTCCGCGGCGCTGGTAGCCGCCGCATCCGGGGCGATGGTGGGATCGAAGTGCGACGCCATCATGGCGCCAAGTGCGAGAACGCGGGCCGACGCGGAAGCGCGCCGGGACGATTCGATAGCGGGCGGGCCGAAGTGGTGGAAGGCCAGAACCAGGTCGAGCACGTGGCTCAGGCGTTCGAAGCGATGGCGCGCACTGTGAAGACAAAGGAAGAGCAGCTCGTCCGACGGCGCCAGCAGCCACGCGGGAACGCCTTCGAACTGCGCAGGCACGGCGCGGCGCCAGGCGGTTTCGATATCGAAGTCGAAGGCCAGCGGGTTCTCCACGTCGTGATGGATCTCGAGTCTGAGGTTGTCGCGAAGCCAGGGCCGATGGTAGTCATCGCGTCTGCCTTTCGCTCTAAATCCGATTGCGGTCAGCAGCTCTTCGGCGCGAGGGATGTCCTCGCGACGAACGAGCAGATCCAGGTCGCTATACAACTTGAGCGACGCATCCCCACAGAGCCGTTGCGCCAGCCAGGGTCCCTTTAGCGATATGACTGGGATGGAATGACGGTGAAAATCCGCAAGGGTGCTCTTCAGGGTCGCATTCCAGAGAAAGGCGGCGAACCGGGCATTGCGCCGGATCTGATCCAGCCACATGCTGAGCGGTGATGCGCTCCCATCCATCTGCGCACGGAGGCGTGAGGCGGTCCACGGCAGAATATTTTCCTGCTCGGCGAGGTCGAGAACGGTCATCCACTCCGGCTCGGGCACCTGACTGAGGCCCGCTTCTCCGCGCAACAGGCGCAGCAGCAAATTCATCCCGGGTCTCATGCCCGAGGACCTCCCGCAGCGAGGGCGGCGAGGAGGGAGGCGGCCACGGCCGCAGCTTCGCCGCGCGGCGAGCGCCAGGCGGTGGCGTGACGCATCGTCGCAGACAACGTAGCCATGACCCGCGCGGGGGTGCGCTGGACGGGTATGCTGTGCAGCAGCATTTCCAGCACTGCCCGGCCCGGAGAAATCGGTTCCGGCTTCCAGTGGGCACCTTGTTCGAAGTGAGCAAAGACGACTACGGAAACAGGGAGCGCATCGGTACCGGCGCGCCCCTCCATCTGTGCGATGGAAAGCGGGGTTTGCTCCATCGCGCCAGGCCGGCGCATGCGGAGATCGCGGGGAAAGGGGTGGACGCGGCCTTCGGAATCGAGCAGCGCGAACTCGTCGGAATAATAAGTGGCGCCGGCGCGCACGAGTTCGGCAACCAAAGTCGACTTACCCGCGCAGCTGACGCCGGGCAACAAGAGGACACGATTCTGCCAGGCAACGACGCCCGCATGCAGAAACACGTGCCCCGGCGCGTACTCGGCGACGTGAATCATCATGTGGCCGCCGAGCTGAGTCAGTGCGGGGCCCAGGGGCGCAGCATCGACCAGCACTTCGTCGCCGGCGTGCACGCGATAGCATCCATCCGATTCGACACGGTGCATGGTGAAGGTGCGCGCTGCGGACGGCTGGTTGCTGCATTCGATGGAGCCGAATGGCGCATGCGACCGCATCTGGTTGAGCAGAGGCCCGGTCTCCGCAGAGAGGCGGAAAGGAACACCCCAGGCCATCAGGCCCAGGCTGTGGTTGGCTCGCTCCGATGCGCCTCCCGAAGCGGTTTGCGAACTGTCACACCCTAAACTCATACTCCATTTTTAGACGCCGGTTGCGCCGTACCGATCGCGAGCAACCCCGTCTCAGGGCCTTGTTCCCGTGGTCTTGTTCTTCGCCGCCGTGGAGAGGGGCGCAACCGGGGCTGCCGCGCCGAGGATCCTGGTCACGCTGTTGTTGCCTTTGTTCGCGATCCATACGCTGCCGCCCAGATCGATGGCGACTCCAGTGGGTGTCGAGAGCGATGGGTCGGTATATCCGCTCGCGGGTGATACCGCCGCGGCGCCTGAAAACTCGCTCACCGAGCCATTGCCGTTGGTCACCCATACCTGGCTCAGGCCATCGATGGCGATGCCGGCCGGGGCATTCAGGCCGCCACCGGAGTTGATCGTATTCTGCACTGTCCCCACCTGACTGGTTTCCTCCAGCAGCGGTCCCGCGCCCGCGGTCCAGACGTTGCCCGCGCTATCGATGGAGATGGCTGCATCGGCGCTGGGGAAAGCGCTGGATGATATGCCGTAACCATTTCCCGCCAGTTCCGCTGTGCCGCCGCCGCTGTTCACGATCCACACGCTCTCGCCGCTGACAATAACGGTTCTCGTCGTTTGCGCCGTGGTATACGTACTCGGGTCCGTCGGTGTGAAGGTCGCGGTGATGTCCCACGATCCGGCGGTCAGATTCTGCGTTCCGCCCGTCACAACTACCGACGATCCCCCGCCGGTTGGGGTTGCCGAGTACGCGAAGGAACCGGGGGCGTTGGCGGTCGCGTTGAGAACTTTTGTTCCCGCGTCACCGAAGATGATGCTCCCTGCAGGAGTCCAGGTAATCGTCGGCGTAATCATGGCGCCGGTGACGGTGAAGGTCTGTCCACCAATCGCGGCGCAGGTTGCACCGTTGGGGAAATTCTCCAGATATACGCCATAGGTTGCTGGGTTCGCGACCTCGGCCGCCGTTACGGTCGCCTGTAACTCGGTCGCGCTCACGTAGTTAGAAGTTAGCAGCGTGTTGCCGAGGTACACATGAGAATTCGACGAATCAAAGCCCGTGCCGGTCAGCGTGAGGGTCGTTTGACCGGATCCGGCGTGGGCGGACGACGGACTGATCCCGGTAAAGGTAAATGGATCTGTGGAGGTATTGAAATTCGCGTAGACCAGCGTCTCGTCGTCGGCGGTCAGGCTGTCGGGATTCGTGGTACCCAAGAGGTCGTAATTCCAGCCGGTGAAATTCCAATTGGTGTTGGGACTGGCGGTGAACGTGAGCGACTGTCCCCAGGGATAGAAGCCATCGCCAGAGGTTGGAGTTATCCCCACTGAGCCGCCACAGGTGGCGTTCACGCCGGTAGCCGGTTCAAACTGCGGATCGAAGGTTGCCGTGTAATTTGTGCTGGTCGCCGGGATTGGAGCGGTGGTATGGGACAAGGCGCCGCCGTCGCTCCAGTTATTGAAGACGTAGCGGGTGTTGGAACTCAGAGGATAGGCTGGCGAGTAAAGTCCGGTCAGATCGTGTGTGCTGCCGGTCGTCCAGGCGGGGGGGGTACCGCTGCCTCCTGCGTCGTAGTACGCCGAGAAGTTCTTCGGAACCAGGTAGTAGGTGCCGTTATTGCTGACATCGACGCCTACATACCAATTGAGGGCAAATTCGTTGGGCATTGTCTGCGAAAGCGCTACATTGATGGTGTAGATGGGATCGCTGGTCGGCGAGAAATAGGCGACTGTCTGGTCCATGGGATTGCCACTGTCGGGGACGAATAACTCTTTCGGATTTGCGGAGAGCCCACCGGGAAGCCAGAAGTAGGGATAGTTACTGTTAAATTGGTAGAAATTCCATCCGGAGTTCGGCGTGGCGGTGAGCGTTACATTCTCGCGTGCGACCAGGAAATTCCCAAGAGGATTGCTGTTCGTGTCGGAGTAGGCTTGCGCCGAGGGAGAAACGCTGACGCTGCCCGATCCCGACGGCGAAACCGTGGGAGCGTAGCGCACCAGCTGAATGAAGTTGGCTGTGTAAGTCGCCACCTGGGGCGAGGTTCTGGGAAAGAGCGGGCTGCCATCTCCGGCGGTCACGGTGATCGTGTGGCTTTGTGATGTGGAATCGTTCCAGCGGCCGTAGGTGTAGTTGAAGGTCGACGAAGTCGTGCTGTTGGCAATGTAGCCCGTGAGCGTTTGCACGCCGGTTGGAACGTCCAGCGTATGGGTGGTACCCAGCGCCCAGAGGCCTGTCACGGGAAACGACGCGGGCGTGGTGTAAGGCGTGCCATCGATATTCACCTGGAGACCGACGGGATTCGAAGTGATGGTCACCTTTGTTGGGGCCGCACCGTAGAGGCGCAGAATGCCTTCCTTATCGGCGGCCGAGTAATCCGGCGTTGTCGGGACGGGGTCGCCTTCAATGTTCATCGGGATTCCGGCGGGGATACTTTCAATGACCGGGCCGCCGTTCCGCGAAAACGACATGGACGGATACTGCATGAGCGAGGCGTAGTCGAAGTAAGTCGTGAGGTTCTGCTGGTTCTCGGTGTTAATCAGGAAGTTGCCTGGATAGTCCGCCTTGACGACATTGTTATAGTTCACCGTGACGTAACTGTCGCGATCGGAGCGGGTCATTTCGTGCCAGAGGCCGATCACGTGCCCCATCTCGTGCAGAATGGTCGATTCATCGCAACTGGCGGATCCGGTCACGGGCTGAGCTGGCGTGGCCTGATAGCCGACATACGCTTCACAGGTCCCGCTCGTGTCGCTGGTGCTCAGGTTAAACTCCGCGTAGTTCCCGCTGCCGGTGCTGTTCACCCACTGGATCACGCCGGGAAAATCCGCGTTGAACTGCGTGATGGCCGCGTTGATGTTGGTCACATCGCCGGAGGCTCCATTGATCTGGTAATAAACGGTGGCGACGCCGCCTACCTGCGGCCACAGATTTCCTGTGCCCGCAACTCCCGTCGACTGCGGTCTGGGCCGCGTGAGCTGAGGATACGATAAACCGGGATCAGGGCTGCCCTGAGTAATGCGGATGGCCTGGCCATTCGCCATCGCAGGAACAGCAAGGAGGGTCGACAGGATCAGACTGTGGTGCAGCAACCTGGATGGGAGTCCCTGGAAGAGAGTCATGGCACCGACATCCGCGCAGATTTTGGAGGGCCCTGGAGATGATGACAACAGAGTCCCATGATGGTGCCATGCGGTATTGTTTCTGTCAATTTGTTGAATAAAGGACTGTTACATCACGGCCAGGTAATCCCCGGCAAAATTACTCCTCGTCGTTACCCGGAAAATCAGTTGGGGGCACTAACAGATGCGAGGCAGTTGTTCGCCGAAGAGCGTGTCGACGACACGGGTTCCGCCGACTGAGGTCTTCATGAGCACCATGCCGGGGGGCTGTTCGGAGACCTCGCCGAGGATCCGGCTGTCGGCGCCGAGCGGATGGCTGCGCATGCGGGCGAGGAGGCGGTCGGCGATTTCCGGAGCGACGACGGCGACGAGTTTGCCTTCGTTGGCGACGTAGAGCGGATCGAGTCCCAGGACTTCGCAGGCGCCACGGACGGTGTCGCGGACCGGGATCTCCGCCTCGCGGATCACCATGCCGACGCGGGAGCGCGCCGCGATTTCGTTGAGGACGGTTGCGACGCCGCCGCGGGTTGGGTCACGCATGCAGCGGATGCCGTCGGGAACGCCGGCAGCTTCGGCCTCGACGAGCATGGCATCGACCAGCCCGTTGAGCGGGGCGCAATCGCTCGCGAGGGCGCCTTCGAACTCAAGATTTTCGCGCTGCGAAAGGATGGTGATGCCGTGATCGCCGATGTAGCCGCTGAGGAGGATTTTGTCGCCGGGGCGGGCGCGATTGGCCGAGGGATGGATGGGGCGTTCGATGACGCCAATGCCTGTGGTCGTAATGAAGACCTTGTCGCCTTTGCCGCGGTTCACAACTTTGGTATCGCCGGTGACCAGCTGCACGCCAGCTTCAATGGCAGACTGCGCCATCGAATCTACAACGCGGCTCAGCTCTTCGGTGGGCAGGCCTTCTTCAAGGATGAACGCCGCGGAGAGATAGAGCGGTTTCGCGCCGCCCATGGCGAGGTCGTTCACGGTTCCATTTACGGCGAGCGTGCCGATGTCGCCGCCGGGAAAAAAGATGGGCGTGACAACGAAGGAGTCGGTGGTGAAGGCGAGGCGCACGCCGCCGATTTCGAGGGCTGCCTGATCGTCCATGCGTTCGAGGGTGGGATTGCGCAGGCGCGCGACGAAGATTTTGTCGATCAGCTCCGCCGAGAGCTTGCCACCGCTGCCGTGGCCGAGCACGATTTGCGGATGGTCGAAGATCGGCAGCGGGCAGGAGCCGAAGGGGCCGAGTTCAGCCGGCAATTCTTCCAGCTCATCGACTTTGCTGTCGCTCATCGCGCGTTCCCCAGGGTCACGAGGTCGGCATCCTTGAGATGCCGGCCGTAGGCGTAGTAGGCGGCGCAGGCTCCTTCGGCCGAAACCATGGTTGCGCCCAGCGGATGCAGGGGGGTGCAAGCGCTTCCGAAGGCGGGACAGTCGTGCGGCTTTTTGATGCCCTGCAGAATTTGTCCGGAGATACAGATCGCCGGTTCCATCGTTTCGATTGCCTGGACGTCGAAGCGGAGTTCCGCGTCGAAATCCGCGAATTCGCTGCGGAGTCGGAAGCCGCTGCGGGGGATGGAGCCAACCCCGCGCCACTTGCGATCGCTGACTTCGAAGACTTTGCCGATCAGATCCTGGGCGGGAAGGTTGCCTTCGCGGCCGAGCACGCGCGAGTACTGATTCTCGACTTCTGCGCGCCCGAGTTCGAGTTGCTCGACGACCATCAGCACGCCTTCGAGGATGTCGAGCGGCTCGAAGCCGGTGATGACGATGGGGACACGAAAGCGCTCGGCGAGCGGTTCGTATTCGCGATAGCCGACCACAGCACAAACGTGGCCGGGGCCAAGGAATCCCTGAACGCGATTCTGCGGAGAACTCAGGATGGCCTCGATCGCGGGTGGCACGAGGACGTGCGAGACCAGCAGCGAGACATTCTTCATACCCTGCTGGCGCGCCTGCCAGGCGAGCATCGCATTGGCGGGCGAGGTGGTTTCGAAGCCGATGGCGAAGAAGACCACTTGCTTGTCAGGATTGGCGCGGGCGATCTTCAGGCTGTCCAGGGGCGAGTAGACAACGCGCACATCGCCGCCCTGCGACTTGATGCTGAAGAGATCGCCGTTGGAGCCGGGCACGCGCAGCATGTCGCCAAAGGAGCAGAAGATGACGTCGGGCTTGCGCGCAATGGCGTGTGCGCGGTCGATCATTTCCAGCGGCGTCACGCACACGGGGCAGCCCGGTCCATGCACCAGCTCGATGCCCTTCGGAAGCAGATGATCGATGCCATTTTTGACGATGGAGTGGGTCTGCCCTCCGCAGACTTCCATGATCACCCAGGGCCTTTTCTGGACACGACGGATGCGTTCCACCAGCTTCGCGGCGATGTCGCCATCGCGATATTCATCGAGGTATTTCATGAAACGCCTCCGCGAACGTCTTCAACCTCAGGAGCTTCGAGTTCGGTCAGCTGATCCAGTTCCGCGAGCGCCTGGTAGGTCCGCTGAGCCTCTTCCTCGTCCACACGGCTGATGGCAAAGCCCACGTGCACTAGCACGTACTCACCCACAGTCGTCTCGGGAACATAGTTGAGGCAGGCCTCGCGAGTGACGCCGCCGAACTGGACGCGGGCCATGTGCATTCCGTTATGCTAAAAGGCTTCGACCACTTTACCAGGAATCGCGAGACACATTTATGGCTTCCTTTGCGTTCGTCGAGGCTGTCTTTTACCGGCAGGGAGTGCCGCGGGACGAATCACCGCGCGGGCATTCGCTCAGACTTTCCCGGTCCGGGATCCGCTTGCGTCCGTGGCATCGTTGCGATGCGTCACCTGGCTGGAAAGTACGCCCGCTGCATTCCCGCTGTCAAACGAATGCGACAGCAACAGGACTTGCGATCGCAGGCATGACCTGCCGAATTCGCATTTTCAGGACGAAGATGGTCCCAGGTTGAGGGAAGACGCAGAAGCATCTTACCGCGACGGGCAGATACCTGGGGCCGGTCGCTTTCGGACTAGCGAGCCGCGAATCGAAATACTAGTGCTGGTAGTAGCTTGTGCCTTCCCTTAGTCTCAATACGAATTTCAGATTCTGCTCCCTGTCGGTTCTCCAGTGTCCTCGTACCGGCCCTTTTATTCCGCAACGGTTCTTCCGTGCGATCCTTCGCGTTCGTTTATCGCAGGACTGTCATGACTGCTAGAATTTCTTTCCCTCGAATCGGCGCATCCATTTTGCATTCCCGATCAATCCTGCTCCCGATTTTCCTGTTGATCTTCGGTTGGGTTCCTTGTCTCCTGCGCGCTCAGAGTCCGAACGGTGTCCTGCGCGGCGAGGTCCAGGATGCGAGTGCGGCCCGCGTAGCCGGCGCTCGCGTCGACCTCGAGGCCGTCGGCTCCTCCCTCAGCCGCGTCGCTACAACCGACGGTCAGGGAGAATTTCGCATTGATGGTCTCCTGCCCGGCCATTACCAGGTCTCCGTTAGCGCCAGCGGCTTTGCCCGGGCCAGGGCCAACGTCGACGTCGCCGTCAGCGCCGTTCGCGATATCAACGTGACACTCAGGCCACAGGGCGCTCGGGAGACGGTGAACGTTCAGGGCAGTCCTTCTTCCATTACCCAGGCACCGGTGAACACCGCCAGCGCGGTCCGCGGTGGCGTCGTTGGCAGCCAGGATCTGGAAACGCTTCCGCTTGCTGCCCGCAGCTTCGCCAACATCGCCTATCTCGTGCCCGGGACCGAGCCGGTCGAACCCTCCGATCCAACTAAGGCGCGTATCACCGCGGTCTCCACGGGCGGCAGCTCCGGCCTGAACAACGAGCTCTCGGTCGATGGCGCCGACAATTCCGACGACTGGATCGGCGGCTTCCTGCAAAACTTCTCTCCCGACGGCGTTCAGGAGTTCGCCGTCCGCACCTCGAACGAGGTTGCCGAGACCGGCTCGACCACCGCGGGCTCCATCGTCATTACCACGAAGCGCGGCACGAACGACTGGCATGGCGACGCCGCCTTCTACGAGCGCGCTGCGGCGCTGAACGCCCGCTTCCCCATCGAGAATCCAGCCGAGACCTGCACCGGCGGAACCTGTGTCCACAACCCCAAACAGCCCTTCTCCCGCCAGAACTACGTCGGCACCCTCGGGGGTCCCATCGTCAAAAACAAGGTCTGGTTGTTCACCTCGTTCGAGCACGTCCATGAGAACGCCAGCATCGCTTACAGCCCCGCCAGCGTTCAGCAGTTCGACGCGTTAAGCCGGATCGCCTCTCAGGGCCTGATCCCCGGCGTGTCGTCTATCGCCGTGCCGTCCAGCGTTCCCATCCCTTTCCGTGACTATCTCGGCTCCGTGCGAGTCGACTGGGCCCAGTCGGACAAGTCGCAGTGGTTCCTCCGCACCTCGGAAGACTCGTACCTCACGCGCAACGCGCTCGTCGAGCAAGCCACCCTTCCCTCCACCGGACTGCTGACCCACAACAACTACTGGAACGCGGTCCTGAGCAACTCCTATGCTTATAACCCTGCCTGGTACGGCAACCTTGTCCTCGACGCCAGCCTGCTGTACCTTACCCAGACGCGCAACTCCAACCTGGGCTTCGCGCTGGCCTTCCCCTTCAGTTCCACCGCGCTCACCATATCCGGGTTCGAGACTTTTGGCGACAACCAGTTCGCCACCCCCATCACCCTCTTCCCCGATCTGCGCAACCAGGACAAGTACCAGGCACGTTACGACCTGAGCCACGTCCTCGGCAGCCACGCGCTCCGGTTCGGCGCCGACTTCATCCATGAGCCCGTCCTCGGCGGCGACTTCGCCTCGACCGCCGAGCAGTTCATCCAGTACCCGTCCAACCCCGACTGCTACACCGGCCAGCCGGGCGCGGACTGCGGCGGCATCACCTCGCCCCTGCCCTTCTACGACGTCGCGTCCTCCGCGCAGTGCAACCCCGCGCCCGATCCGGCCTCCGGCATCACCTGCACTTACACGCCCACCGGCGATGGCAGCTTCTCGCAGAATGTGCAGCGGCTCGCCTTCTACGGGGAAGACTCGTGGCGCGTCTCCCACCGCCTAACGCTCAATTATGGTCTGCGCTACCAGAGCACCTTCGGCCTCTTCGAGGGCTCAGGCCGCAGCCAACTGGAGAACAGCGCCTGGATCACGCTGCAGGCGCTGCAGATTCCCATCGTGCCCGGTGTGCCGCACGACTACCGCAAGCAGATCGCCCCCCGCCTCGGCTTCACCTGGTCACCCCGCGGCAGCAGGAATACCGTGTTCCGCGCCGGCTTCGGCCTGTACTACGACGACCTCGCGCAGAACGGGTGGGCAACGGCGTTTCAGGGAGTCAACAACACTAACGCCACCACGGGTAGCTGCGTTCTCATCGGCGGACCCGGCAGCTACGCGCTCACCGGTGCGGGTTGCCTTGAGGGAGGGTCCGGCGCCACCGGCAACCTGATCGGCTCCGCCTACAAGACGCCCTACGCCATTCACATCACTGGTGGCGCCGAGCACGCCTTCAATGAGCATTGGCTGGTCAGCGCCGACTACGTCCACGAGCAGGGCAACCACGGCTACCGCGCCTTCCCCTACACCAGCGCCGCTAACCTCTTCACCACCCTCATTCCCGCGTCCGACCCCGACTACGCCACCGATCAGGCCAGCGTGGTGCCCAGCGTCAACGTCTTTCAGGCCGACAACCGTTCCAGCTACAACGCGCTAATGGTCCACGTGCAGGGCAACGTGCGCCTCTTCAGTCTGGCCGCGAACTACACGCTCTCCAGCGCCCGGACCTGGGGCTGCCTGCTGGGCGAACTCTTCGACTATGTCGATGGCGTCTGCACCCTGCAGAGCGGGCCGCAGGCCGGACAGCTGGATGCCTTCGGCCCCGGCGACTACGGCCCCTCCGGCGAAGACGTCCGCCATCGCTTCGTGCTCGCGGGCACGCTCCATGTCCCCGGAGGCGTCGAGGTGAGCGGCTTCTCCCAGCTTGAAAGCGCCCGCCCCTTCACCATCACTAACGCTGACAACACCGCGCGCATCTGGGTGAACGGCGCCTACACCAGCCTCGACCAGTTCCGCGGATCGCCCTACCTGCAGACCGACCTCCGCGTCGCCCGCCCCTTCAGGATCGGCGAGCGCTGGCAGATCGACCCGTTCGCCGAATTCTTCAACCTCTTCAACCGCAACAACCCTGGCGCGAACTTTGCCGCCAACGTCGCCCAGCTCCCCGTACCCGCCGCCCAGATGCAGCCCGACCAGAACGGCATCACCAACGTCACCGATATCTGCACGGTCGCCGACTGCTCCCGGACCGAACCCATTACCAGCCTGAAGCAGCTTGAGATCCCCGAGGGCGGTCTGGGAGATTTCTTTGGTCCCGGCACAACGGTTGGCATTCCGTTCGCTGCCCAGCTCGGTGTGCGCGCGACATTTTAGTGCTCTGACCGGATGATGAGGTCTCTTGCGCAAAATGGTGCCGCGTCAGCGGGACGACGGTAGAATCCCCGGCCTATCAGGCCGGGGAACCAGCACCTAGAAAATCTCCCGCCTTTAGGCCCGGAAAACTTCATCCGGTCACTGTACTAGCCCGGCAAGGGGAGACACTTCCTGTCGCCGATACCGGGCTTCGGTCTGCACTTTGAGCCCGAACGATGTGTGCAATATTGAGCAGACCGCGTCCCGCAGACCGCGTCAACTGGATCTCAGTTCTCTGAAGAGTCGATCAGGGCAAGAGCCTACCCAGGAACGGGGTGATTGAGATGGAAGACCCTCGGTGCAGGATCGCGGCAATTGAAGTGGAAGACCCTCGGTGCAGAAACTTGCTCAGTGGAGTGGTGATTGAGATGGAAGATCTTCGGTGCGAGAGCCTGTACTATCGCGTAGCGCTTGAGATGGAAGATCCTCGGTGCGAGAGAGCAGCGGTTAAGATGGAAGATCCCCGCTGCAAGAGCCCGCTGATGATCTGGTGATTGAGACGCCAAATGGGTCGCCGATACCCGCACATCAAGGTCAGTCTGGGAGATTTCTTTGGTCCCGGCACAACGGTTGGCATTCCGTTCACTGCCCAGCCTGGTGGGCGCGCGACATTCCAGCCTGGTAAGGGGAGACACTTCCTGTCGCCGATACCAGGCTTCGGTCTGCACACAATTTCCGCCACGGTGGTCCTGACAAAAGTCAGTCGCAGCGGGTGAGACTATTCCGCTTCCTGCTCCGGAGCCGGGAAGAAAAGAAGCTCGCGCACCTCGCCGGGCACATCGCAGGCGATGGCAGCCTTCTT
>VFSW01011321.1_pt1 | contig 12550 bp, 13 predicted proteins | sample 5358111 | NCBI WGS metagenome assembly VFSW01 (sample SAMN11554181, study PRJNA540505) | mine drainage metagenome | isolation source: sediment from site ElyBrook_90M | place: USA: Ely Copper Mine, Vershire, VT | collected 2017
AACTCAATCCCGGCTATTCCGTGGCGCAGGCGGGGTATTCAGTTTACCTGGCTGTGGGGGCGCGCTTCGATGAAGCTTTCGTGGAAGCGAAGATGGCAAGGCAACTTAGCCCATTTTCTCCGGTGATGCACTTTAGCCTGGGCCTATTGCTCTATGCATCGGGCCAGAATGAGGAGGCAATCGAACAGCTTCGCGATACCGTGGCCATGGACGCCAAGTTTCCGCTCTCGCACGTTGTGCTGGCGCTAACGCTTGGGCGGAAAGGCAGATATGAGGAAGCGATCGCCGAATTCAAGCAGGCCTTGACCATCGCAGGCGCAAAACCTCTTTGGTCAGGTTTCCTGGGCCAGGTGTACGCTTCGGCGGGAAAGAGTGAGGAAGCGGTCGAGATCTTGAACGAACTGTCGGCTGCCGCTAAAAACCACTATGTGCCACCCGTCGCGTTTGCCGTGGTTTACGCCGGCCTGGGTAAGATCGACGAGGCTTTTCATTGGTTGGGGAAAGCCGTTGAGGAGCGCGACGGACTCTTGATCTACCTGAGAGTCGGGTCCGTTTTCGACAGTCTTCGTTCGGATCCGCGGTTCTCGGCGATTCTCGCGCAAGTCGGCTTGCAGAGAGATCCCAGGCTGGACGTGGTTCATCGTCCGCCTGAGCCTGTTCCGCCGCCTCCGCCTCGGCCGCTTCTGCCAAAACTGCTGCTCGGGATCGCCGCCGCAATCTTGGCGTACGTCGCCGTCCCGCGCATCGTCGATTGGCTAAGGCCGCCGACACCAATCCTGGCAATCCAGCCCTTCAAGACTCTGGGGGGCGACCCAGACGCGCGCCGGCTCGCCGAGATTGTAAGAGAAGAGATCTTTACCCGAATGAGCGAACTTCACCCGCAAAAGCTGGGGGTGGTCGAGCTGACCACGCCCGGGTCCGAATTCAGTTTTGAGCAGGTTTGCGCCAGCCGCAAACCGACCCTCATCCTGGCGGGCGCGATTCACCGCGACGGCAGTGAAATGGCAATTACCGATCAACTCGTGTCCTGCCAGGACCAGACCGGCATTGCGGGTGACCGGCACGCGATTAACCCCAACGGAGAAGGCATGGCTCCGGTTGTAGACGACATCGTTCACAAGGTGTTGGCTGCACTTCCCAGAGATGTACAGCCCGCGCATCAAGTCATCCCCAAAGCCTATGAGGCTTACTTGCAGGGACGTTTTGAGTGGAACCTGCGGACGACGCCCAGCCTGAACGCGGCAATTTCATATTTTCAACAAGCCATCGGATATGACGCTTCGTATGCGCCTTCTTATGCCGGTTTGGCGGATTGTTATGCGCTTTTGGGATCAGCGCCCTATACCGCCATGCGGCCGAGCGAGGCCTTCCCAAAGGCGAAGGTCAATGCCCAGAAGGCGCTTGAGTTGGATCCGGATTTGGCCGAGGCCCACGTGTCGCTGGGATATTCCGCTCTGGTATACGACCGAAATTATCCAGAAGCTGAACGCGAATTCAGCAAGGCCCTGGAACTCAGGCCTGACTATGCGACGGCCCATCAGTATTACGCTTATTACCTGACTGCGATGAGCGATATGAATCAGGCAATTGCGGAAAGGAAGCGCGCCCTCTCGATTGAACCGAAGTCGCCTCTGCTCAACACCGCGCTGGGAGAAGCGTTCTATGAGGCGCGGCAGTTTGGCGACAGTATTGAGCCCAACCAACAGGCGCTCTCGATTGATCCCCACTATGCCGACGCGATCATCAACATCGGACGCGCCTACGAGCAAATGAAGATGTATCCGCAGGCTCAGCAAGCCTACCAGTCAATTCTGGGGTTCGCTCCGCACGAACCCGCTCTTCTGGCGCTGCTTGGACACCTCTACGCGGTCACCGGGCAGCAGGCCGCCGCGCGTGAAATCGTTTCGCAGTTGCAGGAGATGAGCGCGAGCAAGTACGTCCCGAGTCTCTATGTTGCGCTGATCTATATAGGTCTTGGTGACCATGACCAGGCCTTCGCCTGGCTCGATAAAGCCTATGAAGAGCGCTGTGATTTCCTGGTGTATCTGCCCACGGATCCAATGGCAGATCCGCTGCGGGGCGACCCAAGGTTTCCGGCTCTGCTGGAGCGCCTAGGCTTGAAGAAATGAGCAGACTCCTGAAGATACTGCGGTTGGCCAAAGGGTTAGAACAGTTGCTGGGCGGGTAGTTGACGACTACGAATCAGGATCCGCAGGAATTTGAAGGCGCTGGAGCTTGGTCCGCAGCCCTTCGCGGCTGATCCCGAGAATCTCGGCGGCGCGGGTACGATTTCCGCCGGTGTGCTGCAGAACGGAGAGGATCAGTTGCTTTTCCATTTCTTGCAGCGACATGGGAACGACAGCCGTCGCTGCCGACGAGGCTGCGGCCTGTCCGTTGCCACGCTTCCGAATTTTTTGATTTAGCATGTCGGCGCCGCAGGGCACATCAACAGACGCCAGCACGGTCAGCCGGGCCATTTCGCTTTCAAGCTCGCGCACATTTCCCGGAAAACTGTAGGCCGTCAGGGCGGATAAACAGTCCTCCGCCAGACTCGGCACTGGACGGCCATAGCGTGCTGCCGCCGTTCGAACAAAATGTTCGGCAAGCAGCCTCACATCGTGCGGCCGGTCGCGCAAGGGTGGTAGACGAAGCGTGATGGCTGACAGGCGGAAAAATAGATCGGCTCGGAATCTGCCGGCGGCCACTTCGCTCTCCAGATCGCGGTTGGTCGCGGCGATGAAGCGAACGTCCACTTGTTCGGTCCGGGAGTTGCCCAGCCGCGTAAACTCGCCCGACTGCAGCACACGAAGCAGGTGAGGCTGCTGATCAAGAGGGAGATCGCCGATCTCATCGAGAAAGAGGGTGCCACGATGGGCAGCTCCCATAAAACCGATGCGATCGCGATTCGCACCGGTGAACGCCCCCTGCACGAAACCAAAAAGTTCAGACCCGATCAGCGTTGGCGGAATGGCAGCGCAATTCAGGGCGATAAAAGGTCCTTTTACCCGCGCGCTATGACGATAGACAGCCCGCGCGATCAATTCCTTCCCGGTTCCAGTTTCCCCTTCGATGAGAACCGGCAGGTCGGTAGTTGCGATCTGGTGTACGGTCTTCAGCACGGCCTCCAGAGCAGGGTCCGCGGTTAGTATTCCGTCGGATCGGCTGTGGGCGTGTTCTAAAGCCTCAGCGCGGCGCTGGGCCTGGCTCATGGCCACGGCGGCTCGCAATCGGGGCGCGGCCAAGGTGGAGACCTCATCCAGCAAGACCCGCTGCTCTTCCGTGAAAAAGTTGGTGACCTGTCGATTTTCCAGATAGATAAGGGCGAACGCTTCATCGCGCGCTACCAGAGGCGCGCACAAGACCGATCGAAGCGAAAGCTGCTGAATGCTGGGCTGACGTCGGTAGGGCTCGGTTGTCGAGGCATCGCCGATCAGGACCGTCCTCCCGTTTTCCATCACCGACCGGGCAATGGAGCGGCTGACCGCTTCTTCCGCCTGGGACAACGCCTCACTGCGATAGTTCCGGGCGGCCGTCGCTCGAAACTCTCCGGCCTCGCGCACGACTACAAATCCGCGGTCCGCACCTAGTCCTTCGATCAGCGTGTCGAGAAGCCCGGAAAGCAGTTCTCCGTACTCGCCTTCCTTCAGAAGTGCTCGGGACACGCGATAGAGAAGACCGAGGTGTTCGGTTGGGAGATTGTCTGGATGCAGAGTCATGCCTTTCCCTCGGGAATATAGCACCATTCGGGGGCTCGCCGGGCCCCTCCGAGAAGTGGCAGTCGATCTGCACATTCCATGGATGACGCGGTAGTGATTGGCTCTCATGGAGGGAGAACACAGTGAAAAACAAAGGGCTTGCGGTTCGGTCGGGTCGAGAGATGACAGAAAACCGGGCCCAGCGGTGCCAGAATTCTGGGCCATCTCCTTGCTCACGGGGGCCGAACGAGGCTCAAAATCGAAAGGCATTGTGGAGGCGGCTCATGACTGTCGCGGCTCTGCCAGACTCTCTTGCTTTTCCTCGGGCTCCCGGCTGCGCTCTGCGCTCAGAAGCAACAGGGGGCCGATCTAAATCGCCTGAAGGCCGGGCAGGTATCGAAGTGATCGAATCCACACAACCATGTATCGCGCGGTTCCTGGTACTTCGCACGACACAGCATCGCCTCAAGTGTGATTTCGATTCCAAGAGGGAACGGGGCCCCAGCAGCAATCAGGCGCATTCGCACAACGAGGATAAGCAATGACCCAGAAGTATTTTTGGTGTGGAATTCTGACTGTAGTTCTCAGTGTGGGTCTCGCCACGCCCGCTCGGGCAGACAATCCCGAAAAAGTCTTGATCGTAATTGCAGCGACGACGGCGGCGGCTGCGATTGCGGCCGTCGCCCTGGCCAGCGTTCATCACAGGCGCAAAAAGATAGTGATCACTGGCTGCGTCATCTCCGGAGAGAAAGAGATGACTGTCACCGACAAAGAAGACACGAAAGTTTACGCGCTCTCCGGCGACACCACAGGTGTTCAGCAGGGTGATCGCATGCAGTTGGAGGAAAAGAAAGTGAAGTCGAAGGGTCCCGAGAAGAGGCTGGGAAGCAAAAGCCATAATCAACGATTTCGGCGTCTGCCAGCCCTAGCTTTGATCTGACCCTTCGGGTTCGTCCCCGAACTGATCCCGGCAACAATCGCGGCGACAAGCCCAATGGCGGAAGCAGACGGGGGAACCGTGAAAGTAAGACTAAATTCAGACTTCATTTGGTTCCTGGCGGGAACTCTGGTCGGCCGGCTGGAATGGATCTGTACCGGGACTACGCTATTTCGTCAATCTTCAGCCGCGCACTTATCTTCGTTGTCGCCGGCAAACGTCATTTCAATTCATTTCTAGGTGGCGTTAGAGCGATTCATTTCCGGGCTTCAAAACTACGATTCAGGAGAACTTTCATGAAACGCAACATTGCACGAACAACGCTTGAAATCGCCTTCGTCGCGGTGATTTGGACGGCAATGGCTGTATCTGCCATAGCCCAATCGTTTCCTGGCGCCGGTACCGTGATGACATACAACGTGAACGAGGGAACCGATTTCCAGCAGGTGGTGGGCACCACCACACTGCCACAATTCCTGATTGGGGTCGGCCAGATTCTTACGCAGGTTCAAGGCACCAATCCTCCCGAACGGATGCAGGCGGTCGCACGACAAATCGTTGACGCGCAGCCGGAGCTGCTGAGCATTCAGGAAGTAGACCAGTGGTACACCGGAACCTTCGACCCGGCGGCAGGCACGTGCGGAACCATGACTCTTCAATACGACATGTTGCAGGAACTTCTCACTGACCTGGCCGCCCAGGGCGGGCATTACGAAGTTGCTGTGCAAGTCACTCAATATGCGTTTCCGCCCACGCCTGGGCTTATTCCGCCCTCGAATTACATTTGCGTCAGCGTGAATGATTACAACGTGATTCTGGCCCGTACAGATCTTCCTTCCTGGTTCTTTCAGTGGAGCAATCCGCAAACCGGACAATTCGTCAATGAAGTCGTTCTGCCAACTCCGGTCGGCCCTGTGCCACTGCCCCGGGCGTGGGCCTCGGTGAATGCCGAGTTTTTCGGACACTCGTTCCTCTTCATCGACACCCATCTTGAGTCCTTCGACGCGGGCATCCGGGAATTGCAAGGCGGTGAGTTGCGTGCCGGTCCGGCAAACTCTTCCTTACCGGTGATTATCGCGATGGATTCGAACGCGCAGGCGTTTCCCCAACCACAAGACCCGACCTATGTGGACTTTATATCTGCCGGCTATGATGACGTTTGGTCCAGGTTATTTCCAAAACGCGCGGGATTAACGTGTTGCCAGGATGAAGCGGACAACAATCCCGTCTCGCAACTTTATCAGCGAATCGACCTGGTGCTAACCCTCGGGACAATACAGCCGTGGCGAGCCGTGGTGATCGGCAACAATCCGCGAAGCCGCCTGCCCGACGGACTCTGGCCCTCCGATCACGCCGCGCTCGCGGCAGGGGTGGTGGTGGGAAGCAACTAGGCAGACTCATAACACTGCTGTCCCGTTCTATCGCGATGCCCGTGTCGGGCCATAAATTGATGCACTCAGTCGAGGGGAGGTGATGTATGAGCATTGGCGCGTCACGGGTTCGCTTGTTTTTCAAAAGAGTCTCTTTGGGACTGGCGCTGATTTTGATTCAAGGTCTTAGGAGCGGCGAGAAAAAAGCTACAAGAAAAATTACTGATTTCCCGACTTTCCCAGCGGAGCTAGGTAGAACTTTCTTCCGGGTGGCACATTCAAGGGAGGGGGTCAATCGAAAGTGTACCGCTGCTCCGTCGACTGCCAGGATAGATGGCAGTCGGGCTACATAATCTCTTGGAAGACTTGGCGACGGTTAGTTCTGTGGAAGGGAAACACATTCACAAGTAAGGCACTTGCGGTTCAGTCAAATCCAGAGGTGACAGAAAAACGGGCCAAGTGGTGCCCAAGTTTCTGGCCATTCCCGACCTTCTAAAAGTCTGAATCGGCGAGTGTGAACAACGCGTACAAGAATGAGGAGAGAGCGACTCTAATATTGACGGGTGATTGGTGAGTGAGAGACCCAACCGTTCGCAAAGAACGACAAAAACCTAGCCGTTTTCTCGGCGGCTAAAAGGAGAAATCGCATGATCCGAATATTTGTCTTGATAGCATTTACCCTCGCCGCCAATTCGTTGGCGGCAGCACAGGTTACCGTAGACTGCGCCGCGGGGCAGTCGTTGAATCGCACTTTGTCTCAGCTGAATAAGCAAATGCCGACCACGGTGATCGTGCAGGGAACCTGCACGGAGTATGTGACGATTGACGGATTTGAAGGCCTGTCCCTGAAAGGCCAGTCCGGCGCGGCGATACAGCAGCCCGCTACGAATCCGCATTCCAATTCCTACGTGCTGTCCATCACTGGTTCACGAGGAATTACCGTCTCTAACCTTGCTGTCCACTCACTGCCGCCCATTTTTTCAGGTATTGGCATTGGAAAGGGCAGCAGCCAAGTCCAGCTTCAAGACGTGCATGTCGACGGTTCCTGGGGAGTTGTGGTTTATGAGGAAAGCCAAGTTTGGCTGGTGCGAGTAACCGTCAACATAACCTCCGGATTTGCGGCTATTTCTGCGTTCGACAGATCCGATGTTCACATTTCGGGGGGCTTGCTGCAGCGCCCGTCCGACTCGGGTTTCTACGCCGGTGTTCTCGTTGGCTCGGGCCATGTCACGATGCAGGGAATAACCATTCGCAACATGCAATACGGCATCAGCATCGGCCAGAGTGGGAGCGTGGACTTAGTCGATGTTGTTTCAACCGCACCGAGTGACGTGACCATTGATAACCCGTCCGGCACAAATTCCTACGGTGCCATCGTGAGTGATGGCTCATCGCTTAACCTCGAAAGCGCCAGGCTGATTATCAAGAACGCGGGGCAGACATGGGGAGGCAACACCGGCGCGGTTTTCGTCACCAACGGTTCGACTCTGGATGCGGGCCAGAACCTGGTTGTGTCCGGCAGCCGGGGGCAGGGCGTCATTGTGACGAACAACTCCCACGCGACCTTGGCTGGGTCGAGCATTACAGGGAGCCTTCACGGAGGTCTGGTTGTGGCCAACGTTTCCACGATTGACGTACAACCAAGCAGTTCTTTGACCCTGGTTGGTGGTAACGCGCCGGATTTGTTCTGTGATTCGAATTCGTTCATAACAGGGACCGCGAACTTGGCCGGCGCCCCTACCGTCAACTGTGGCAACCTGCTGTCGGGTAACACGGTACCGCTGCCGTAGGGGCGAGCGAGCTTTTGGGGCAGCTCCGAGAGCCGAATGAACAGGTGGTCCGTCATACCCGCCTTTCGAAGACTCGAAAGGCGGGGCGGCCCATCTGGTGGATCTCGTTGGTTAGCGAAGTTGTCGTTGACATTGTGTTTCATGTACTTATCCCCACCGTTACCCTCTTAGCGCAACGTCGCGTCGCACTGACCCGCATGGAATCCCCAGCTGTCGTTACCAGATGGGGGCCAAGTCATCTCCCGTGAGCAGTGCCGCTGTCCGGAGCGAAGACTGCACATTGGCGATGAGTGCCGCGGCCAGACCTTTGCCCGATGCATCTCCAACGACCACCGCCAGGCGGTCATTCTTCAGTGGGATGAAATTGTAGCAATCGCCGCCGAGCGCCCGAACCTGACGACAGCGGGCGCTATAGTCCAAGAAATCTCTAGCCGTGCATGGCGCCTGCATAAAGCCCTGCTGCACATCGCAAGCCAGTGCCCAGTCCTGGCTAACGTCCACTACCATTTCGTCGGTCGTCATTTTCCCGCCTCCACTTGTATGTCGGTTCTGGCGCTCCTAAATCGACATCGGGTAGTGACTTTTGGCCTATGAAATATTTCTGAGGAAGATGTAGAGAATGGCGGGACGGCTCCGACTACCGGATGAAAGCGCAGATCGCAGGCGCTATAACCAAGAAGGAGACAGAAATGACGACCCTGACACCCTATTTGCTATTCGACGGCAATTGCCGGCAGGCCATGGAGTTTTACAGATCCTGCCTCGGAGGGGAACTGATTCTGACCGCAGTGAAAGACACTCCCGCGAAGGAGCAAATGCCAGCATCCCAACACGACAAGGTTCTAAATGCCCGCTTAAGAGGCAGCGACGTCGATGTTTCGGCATCGGACTGGCTACGGCCTGACCAGACGCGAGTTCGCGGCAACACCGTTTGTCTCTATCTCAACGGAGGGACATTTCAGGAATTGAAGTCCCTATTCGAAAAACTCTCCAAGGGAGGAGAGGTCACAGATCCTCTGAGCCAGCAGTTCTTTGGGACATATGGGGCACTCAACGACCAGTTTGGCGTTCGATGGATGTTTCACACCCACACTAAGTAAAGGACGATGAGAACAGCATAGGAGAAAAGGACATGAAATACATTCTACTGATGTCGGGCACAAGGGCAGGCGTTGAGGCGTATCACGCATGGTCAAAACAGGATATCGAGGCGCATATGGCGGTTCTCCACGGCATCAACCAGGATCTCACCGAGTCCGGAGAATTTGTCGCCACACAGGGCTTAGCTGAACCGAAGGAAGCCAAGGTCGTGCGGGGCGAGAAGAACGGCATCCCGGTTACCGACGGCATTTTTCCCGAATCGAAGGAATTTCTGTTGGGCTACTGGATCGTTGAGGTTCCGAACGCCGAGCGCGCTTATGCCATCGCCGGACGGATTTCCACCGCATCCGTAAACATGCCGATTGAGGTGCGGCAGTTCGCATCCCATGAAGCCAAATCCCGATAACCAAATGTCGAGAACACAGTGCTGGCTACGACTCACGCATGAAGGCACCGGAACTGGGTGCTGCATACAAGCATAAGGAGCGAAACGGTGAAATACATTCTGATGATGAACACAATGAAGACTGGGCACGGCGTGCCAGAATGGCCCCATAAGGACCTTCAGGCGCACATCGGGTTTATGCTCGGTGTCAATAAAGAGCTCCACGAACGTGGAGAATTCGTGTCGGCCGAAGGGCTGTCGTTTCCCGACCGGGCTAAGCTGGTGCGAGCAGGCAAGGATGGCCGGCCCGTCACAGACGGCATTTTTCCCGAATCCAAAGAGTTTCTGGCCGGCTTCTGGATAATCGATGTCGACAGTCCGCAACGAGCATATGAGATTGCCGCCAAGGTGTCCGCCGCGCCAGGTCCCGGTGGTGCGCCGTTGAACATGCCGATTGAAGTGCGCCCGATCATGAGCGGACCGCCGCCGGATATGCTGTAACGGGAGGCCCGATGACCAAGAAATGGGATGCGACGTCCGAGCATCTGTTGCGTGAACTTACGCCGCAGGTGCTCGGCGCCGTCGCTCGCCGCTTCCGGGATTTTTCCTCGGCCGAGGATGCGGTGCAGGAGGCCATGATTGCCGCTTTCATCCAATGGCCGCAGGAGGGTGTTCCCGAAAACCCCCGGGGCTGGCTGATTCAGGTGGTGTGCCGGCGCATGACGGACCAGATGCGTAGCGAAATTGCCCGCCGCGAGAGAGAAACGGCGGTGGTCACGGAGACGGAAAACTTGGCATCCCCCGTCGAGGTCGAGGCCGACATGGATCCAGACGACACTCTGATTTTATTGTTTATGTGCTGCCATCCCGCGCTCACTCCGTCCTCGGCTATCGCGCTGACGTTGCGGGCGGTTGGCGGTTTGACCACGGCTGAAATCGCCAATGCCTTTCTGGTTCCCGAGGCCACGATGGCGCAGAGGATCAGCCGCGCGAAGCAAACCATCAAAGCTTCGGGTACATCGTTCCGTCTCCCTTCTCCGAACGAGTGGGCTCGACGCCTGCCCGCAGTTCTTCATGTGCTCTATCTGATCTTCAGCGAGGGATATGTCAGCAGCATCGGGTCGCATCTGCAACGACTCGACCTGGCGCGGGAAGCGATCCGCTTGACGCGCAACACGAAAACGCTACTCCCCGAGAATGCCGAGGTTGCCGGACTTCTAGCGCTGATGCTGTTAACGGACGCGCGCCGTGCAGCGCGAACCGGGCGGGATGAAGAACTCATCCCGTTGGATAAACAAAATCGAAGTTTATGGGACCACGTGGAGATTTCCGAAGGCATTGAGCTTCTCACGGCCGCGCTGGGAAAAGGGTCGGTCGGCCTGTATCAGCTTCAGGCAGCGATCGCCGCCGTGCACGACGAGGCCGAGCGACCCGAGGACACTGACTGGCCACAGATTCTGGCTCTCTATGAGTTACTGAACCGAGTCTCTCCTGGTCCGATGGTCACTCTCAATCACGCAATCGCAGCCGCTATGGTGCACGGCCCTGCCAAAGGCCTCGAACTGCTTAGGGCCCTCGACAGCGATCCGCGTATTGCCGGTCACTATCGTCTCGACGCCGTTCGCGCCCATTTATTTGAAAAGATGGACGATCACGAAGCCGCCATCAAACACTACCGAATTGCGGCTGCGCGGACGACGAGCATCCCGGAACGGAATTACCTCATGACGCAAGCAGCGCGCTTGGCCGGCGATTAGCCCCCGAGTCATCGGCATTACCTGGCGCATTCCGCCCGTGCAGACATGTACCGCAGGCTCGGCAGGACAGCTGAGGTTCGGGCGTCTTATGGGAAGGCGCTGGCCCTGACCCAACAGGAACCAGAGCGGCAATTCCTGCAAGAGCGGATTCGGCAGTTGAAATAAAAAAATGGAGTAGCTGCCGATTTCCAATAGATAGAGAAATCAGGAAACGCTTGCCTATTCCTTGACGGGGTCCGGACAGATAAGCGGGTTGACGCGCTGCAAGAAAGGTTGCATCCGCCAGTATGCTTTCTTCGACTGCTCAATCTCCACGTCGATTTGCCTCCGAGCTTCATTCTCAATGTGGCTAGATTCCTGAGCGTGTAGAGCTCCTTTATTTCCTCAGCGTAACTCTCATCGACAAGGCCGCCTGTCAATGCGCAACGATGCTGCCGGTAGTATAGGTTCTAACCGGCTTGTTTGAGTCCTACAACCAACTTGGATAGCACACGCAGTATCGCCGCCCACCCCTTCGACAGGCTCAGGGCGGGCTCTTGCAAAAAACGCAAGGATGGGGCAGCCTCGGTGGGAACGGTGCACGCAAAGATCGTAAAGGTGGGCCAACCGCCAAGGCTTCAAAGCCTCATGAGCGCTGGTAAGGGGTCAGGACAATCAGATGAGAAATGTAATCTTCGCAATCAACATTACGCTGGATGGCTGCTGCGACCATACCAAACAACTTGCGGATGAAGAAACACATGAATACTTTACCCACCTCATGCAAGATGTCGACCTGCTCGTCTTTGGGCGCAAAACCTATCAACTCATGGTTCCTTTCTGGCCTGATATTGCAAAAAGCCAGTCTGAGACAAAAGCGGAGAACGAATTTGCTCGAGCATTTGACTCCATCGACAAACTCGTTTTTTCCCGATCACTCGATAGCGCTGAGGATAAAAATACGAGAATCGTTCGTACGAACCTTGGCGACGAAATACTTAAATTGAAGAAAGAACAAGGGAAAAATATTTTAGTCGGTGGTGTCGATGTTCCTTCACAACTTATCGAGCTTGGCTTGGTGGATGAATATTGGTTTGTCGTTGGGCCAATCATTGCGGGGGAAGGAAGGCGGTTGCTGGAAGGTGTCAGCTTGCGTGAGAGCTTGCAATTAAAGCTTATTGAGTCAAAGTTTTTTAAATCAGGATGTGTCGCGCTTCGTTACTTGAAACAGTGACAGACAACTCTGCGACGGCCGGGCTACTGGCTCCCGCAGATGGCAAACGGAGGACAGCCCCGGATCCCCGTCTCACGAATGGGAGCGTGGGCCACCCTCGCGTTAACCGTAGGTAAGCTCGGTGCTCTGTCCGACCTCGATAATGTAGCCGTCAGGATCGCGGATGTAGCAGCGCGTCTCGCCGTACTTGCGTATTGGTTCCGTGATGAACTCGGCTCCTCGACTTTTCCATAATTTGTAGCACGCTTGAATATCCGCAACGCGGAAATTCATAAAGCTGTTGATGTGATTCGGGTCGGGGA